>Ga0315284_10007230_pt1 | contig 15838 bp, 15 predicted proteins | sample YL17G09_16_MG_FD_203696 | JGI IMG/M metagenome (GOLD analysis project Ga0315284, IMG submission 203696) | Sediment microbial communities from Yellowstone Lake, YNP, Wyoming, USA - YL17G09_16 | ecosystem: Environmental > Aquatic > Freshwater > Lake > Sediment | place: USA: Wyoming | collected... | reverse complement strand
CAAAAAAAAAAAAAAAAAACCCTCAAAACCTGAAAAAAAACCCTAGGGCCTGGGCTACGGCGTCGTCGCCGGAGCGTCCGTCGTCAAGCTCCCGCAGCTGCTGAAGCTCGCGTCGGCCGGCTCCGCGCGGGGGCTCTCCCCGCTCTCGGCCGAGCTCGAGCAGGCGGCGTACGGCATCGGGGCCGCCTACGGCATCGCGCACGGCCTCCCGTTCTCGGCGTTCGGGGAGACGTGCTTCCTCGCGCTGCAGAACCTGGCCATCCTCGCGCTCGTCTACCGGTTCAACCGCTCGCCGGCGCGCGGCGCGGCCGCGTTCCTGGCCGCGGCCCTCGGCGTCGCGGCCTTCCTCTCCGGCCGCGTCAGCAGGGCCCAGGTCGCGCGCGCCTACGAGGGCGCGAGCCTGCTCGTGCTCGCGGCGCGCGTGCCGCAGATCCTGCAGAACTTCGGGGCGCGGTCGACGGGGCAGCTCTCGGCGCTGACGTGCGGGCTCAACGCGCTCGGCGCGCTCGCCCGCGTCTTCACGTCTCTCAACGCCGGAGGGGGGGCCGGGGCCGCCATGGTCCGTTCCTACGCGCTGGGAGCGGCGCTCAACTCCGTCATACTGGCGCAGATCCTCTTTTACGGGAAGGGGAGGGGCGCGACGAGGGGCGCCTCGAGGAGGAAGGGGGCGGCCCCCTCTCGGCGCGCAGTCGCGCCCGCCGCTGCCGCCGCCGCCGCCTCTCCTTCCAAGGGTGGTAAGAAGACGGGCGCTGCTGCTTCTCCGGCCGCTCCTGCGACGAGGAGGACGCCGGCCAGGAAGAGCAAGAAGTGAGCGAAAGGAGACGACTCGAGAGGAGCTGGGAAAGGAGTCGGAAGAAGGGGAAGAGAAAACAAATCTTTTTGCAAAAAAATAAGAATCACTTCATCGCATCTCTCCGCTTCTCTCTTCGACTTGCATGTCGCCGCGCCTAGCGTCGCCCCACGACTCGGCGGCCTCCCCTCCTCCTCCAGCAGGGAAGCGACCGACGATGCCGACCGCGCCTTCGTCGTCGAAGGGAGCCGCGGCGGCGGCGAACCTCCCAGTCAAGCCGAGGCTCAGGGGCAAGCTGCACCGCTCCGCGGCGTTCGCCGCAGCAGCGGCCGGCGCGAGCATGGTCGCCTCGGCGAGCCGCGTCTCGGCGCAGGCCGGGTGGGCCTGCCTGATCTACACGTGAGTTTCGAGGCAATGAGGGAGAGAGAGAGAGAGAAAGGCCAACTCTGGAGAGAGGCGCGAGACTTCTTTGACCAGGGGGGGGGCGATGTTTGACCGATCGATACGAAGAAGAGCGCAGCGGCTAAAAACGGCGACGACGACGGCGATGGCGACCCCTTCCCTCTCAGCACCTTCATCCTCTCTCCCCTCCCCCCTCCCCCGCGACAAAACAAACTAGCTTCTCGCTCGTCGCCCTGCTCGCCACCTCGGCCACGTACCACGTCCCCGACTGGTCCCAGGCCGCTCGAGACCGCCTGAAGCGCCTCGACCACGCCGCGATCTACCTCCTCATCGCCGGCACGTACGCCCCTCTGTGCCTCCTCGCCCCGCTGGAGCCCGCGGGCGCCGGCGCGCGCCTGATGACGCGCGTCGCCGTCGGGGCCGCGGCCGGCGTCGCGCAGTCACTGCTGTGGCCCAGGGCTCCCCGCTACGTCGCGGTGGCGCTCTACGTGGCCCTGGGGTGGGCCGCGGCGCCCGACGCCGGCGCGCTGGCCGCGGCGCTGCCGCCGCTGGCGGGGCCGCTGGTGCTCGGCGGCGGGGTGTGCTACACGGTCGGCGCCCTCTGCTACGCCGCGCGGTGGCCCGACCCGGCTCCGAGCACGTTCGGGTACCACGAGTGAGCGGAGGGGGGTCCTTTTTTCGGATGAGGGAGAGAGAGAAACGGGGGGGGGGGGAAAGAGAAAGCGAAAGAGAGAGAGAGAAAGAGAGAGAGAGAAAGAGAGAGAGAGAAAGAGAGAGAGAGAAAGAGAGAGAGAGAAAGAGAGAGAGAGAGAGAAGAAACCTCGACGGCGAAAAAAACTTACTCCCTTCTCTAAAAAAAACTCGTCATTTAACTTTTCATTTTAGAATCTTCCACGCCGCGACGATCCTGGCCTCGGTCGCGCACTTCGCCGCGGTTCACATCGTCGCGCACGAGGCTCCTTCTTCGCCATGATTATTTCAGTCAGCAGCAGCAGAAGAAGAAAGATGACCGGCTTCATTTCCATTCTTTCTTTCCTTCGAAAAGAGAAAAAAAATCAAATTCTCTTCGTCCCCCCCCCCACCCCACCCCACCCCACCCCACTCTCCCTTTTTTTTTGTTTCCTGGATTTCGTTTTGTTCTAATATAGTTCACACAGCATTTGGCAGCAGCAACAAAGAGACAGACAGAAGTTCGTTGTAACGAGATGATTCCGCACACACCATTTTTTTTGGTTTTCGAGACCATATGGAAGGAAGTTCCCCCCCCCTCTCCTCATTCACTTTTTGCCGCCTCCGCTGCTCGCGCTCGCGCCCCCTCCCGTCGCTGCCGCCGCCGCCGCAGCGGGAGCGACCGCCGGGGGCGAGCCCCCGCTCACCCAGGACCCCAGCCATCCTTTCGAGGGCGACGGGCGGCCCCCGGGGGCAGCGGCCGCGCCGCCGCCGCCGCTCGCGTCCCTCGGGGGCCTCGAGGGGGAGGAGAAGGTGAGCGACGGAGCCTCCGCGGCGGCGGCGGGGGCGGCGCCGCCGCCGGCGGGGCCCCGGCCTCCTCCGCCCCGGCCGCCTCCTCCCGAGCTCGCCGCCGCGGCAGAGGCGGCGGCGGCGGCGGCCCTCGCCAGCGCCTCCACCTTCTCGCGCGTCGCCCTCTCCAGGGCCTCCCTCAGGTCCTGGACCTTGGCTCGCATGTCGGCCACCTCCGCCGCCGCGGCCGCCGCCGCCCCCGCGGCGGCCCGCCCCGGCGCCGCCCCCGCGCCGCCCGCGCCCCCCCGGCGCGCCGCCTCGCCCCGCGCCGCGCGCCGCGCGGCGCGGGCCCCCGAGAGCTCGGCGCGCGCCGCGAGCAGCTCGGCGTTGTGCTCGTCCATGAACTTGGCCTCCCTCGCCTCGAGGGCGCGCGCGTCCGCGGCGCGGCTGGCCGCTGCGGCGTCGGCGGAGGCCACGGCGCGGGCCTCGGCCGCGGCCGCGGCGGCTGTCGCGTCGGCGGCGGCCTTTTCCAGGGAAGAGGTCCTGGCCGTCGCCGCGCGCAGCTCCTCGCGGGCCGCGGCGAGCTCGTCCTCGACGCGCTGCCTCGTCGCGGCGGCCTCGTCCCTCGCGGCGTCCGCGGCGGCGGCGGCCTCGGCGCGCCGCCGCGCCGCCTCGCCCGCGGCCCGCTCCGCCGCCTGCCTGGCTTCCCTCTCCGCCTCGAGCAGCGCCTCCAGCTCCCTGGAGCGCGCCTCCGCCCTCGAGGCGCGAGCCTTTGACGCCGCGACGTCGCGCTCCAGCGCCGGCACGCGGGCGGCCGCCGCGGCTCCCGCGCGCGCGGCGGCGGCCTCGGCCGAGGCCGCCGCCGCCGCCGCCCGCGCCGCGGCCGCCTCCCCCCTCGCCGCCGCCGCGGCCTCGCCCGCCTCGGCCCGCGCGGCCTCGGCGCCCTCGGCGGCGGCGCCCGCCGCCTCGGCCTCCCACTGCGCCGCGTCCCGCGCCTCCACCGCCGAGGACGCCAGTCGCTTGAAGTGCCCCGCGTCGCGCTCCGCCGCCAGCGCCCGCGCCTCGGCCGCCGCGGCCGCCGCCGCCCTGCCGCGGGCCGCGGCCTTGACGGCCGAGAGGTCCTCCTCGGTCGACGCCTTCGCGCGGAGCGCCTGCTGGAGCCGCGAGCGGAGCGCGGAGGCCTCGGCCTCGAGCTCGCGGAGCCTGCCCGTGACGACGGCCGAGTGCGAGAAGGCGAGGCCGCCTGCGCGCGCGGCGGCGGCGGGCGAGAGCGCCGACGCGAGCGGCGGGAGGGCGCCGGCGATGATGCCCCCGAGCCCCGTCGCCGGGGCCGACTTTGCCGTCGCTCCGCTGCCGGCCGACGAAGACGCTCCGCTCCCTCCCATCTGGACGCAGAGGGCCTCGACGTCCCTGGCGAGGTCGTCGCGCTCCGAGGTCACCTCGGCGAGGCGCGAGCGGAGGGATTCGATTTCGGCGACGGCGGCAACGCCGCCGTCGACAGTCGTGCCATCACCGATGCTCCTTCTCGCTCCTCCATTTCCTCCTCCCCCGGAGCGCGTCGGGGGCCGCGACGCCGGCCTCGAGGGCGCAGGAGAGGGCGCGATGACGTCGACCGCGCGGAAGTCGAGCGTCGTCGGCTCTCGCGCTGGAGACGACATCGGGAAGCGCGCGAGAGAAAGAGGGCGCGCGCGAGAGAAAAAAAATGGAAAAAAGGTGGGGGAAAACCGCGTGCAAAGAGAAAAAAGGACAACGTCGCTTCCTCTCCGCCTTCCCTCTGCGAGCTTCACTTCGTTTGTCCTATGATACAAGGACGTTATGAAAAAAAGGGGGGGAAGGATCCCACACACAGAGAAATCAAGCTGCGAGCGCGAGCGACGCCACAGCCTCCGCCGCCTCCTCCTCGAGCCGTTGCTGCTCTTCCTTTCCTCCACCTCCTCCTCCTCCTTCCCTCTCTCCCCCTTCCTCCATCGCCTCGTCCCCCTCCTCCATCTCCTCCTCCCTCGCGGGCGGCAGCCTCAGCTTCAGCCTGAACGCGTCGGCCCCGTTCAGGTAGTACCGCGCCAGCCGCTTGTCCCTCAGGAACCCCAGCCCCTCGTAGAGCCGCAGCGCGGCGGCGTTGGTCGCCTCGGCCTCGAGCGCCGCCTCGCGCGCGCCGGCTGCGGCCATCGCCGAGACGGCGCGGGAGACGAGCTCGCGGCCGACGCCCCTGCCGCGGTGCGTGGAGGAGACGACGAGCATCGCGACGTAGCCCCGGAGGGTCCCTTGGGGAGTAAGGATGAGAGACGCGAGAGGGCAGAGCGTTGTTGGATTCGTTTCAGAGTGTGCGTGTGTGAGGGGTGGGGGTGGGGGTGGGTGGGGGTGGGAGTGAGGGTGGGGGGGAGGAGGAAAAGAGAAAAAGGTGTGAGTTTTTTCCGTCGGCGTCTCGTTCTTCTCTCCTTTCTGCCTTTCTGCCCTCTCTCTCTCTCTCTCTCTCGCGCGCGCGCCCGCGCTCGCGCTATCGCTCTCCCCCTCCCTCGCCCTCGCACCTCGGTGGTCGTCCATCTTGTTGATGATGACGCCGAAGCAGTCCCCCTCCTCCGTGGGCACGGAGTGGTGACACCCCCCGCCCCGGGAGCCAGGGGGGGGCGGCTGCTTCTGTCTCCGGTGTTCGCCCCCTCCGCCTGCTCCTGCTGCCCCTCCTGCTCCTGCTCCTGCTGCCCCTCCTGCTCCTGCTCCTGCTCCTGCTCCTGCTCCTGCTGCCCCTCCTGCTCCTGCTCCTGCTCCTGCTGCCCCTCCTGCTCCTGCTGCCCCTCCTGCTCCTGCTCCTGCTCCTGCTCCTGCTCCTGCTCCTGCTCCTGCTCCTGCTCCTGCTCCTGCTCCTGCTCCTCTCCTCTGCCTCTCCTTGTCGAAGGCGAGAAAGCACAGATCGGGCCAGTTTCGCAAGAAATAACGATAGGTGAAGATCGAGTAGGGCTCGGAGAGCTCGGCGTCGACGAGGGACATGGCGAGGGGGAGGTCGGCCTCTCCGGCGTACTTTTTTTTTTTTTTTTTTGAGAGGTCGTGGTCGAGGTGAGGGGAAGGGAGAGAGCGGCGAAAGAAATCGATGCGGCTCGGGAGCATCCTCTGCGCGTTTCCTTCTTCCGAAACTCACGGGTCGGTAGAATATGTCCGAAGACGAAGACGACGTCGAAGCGGCACCGGCAGAAGAGCCGTCCCCTGCGGGGAGCGGCAGGCGCGACGTCATCCAGAGCCGGTTTCGTCCGCTGCCTGGCCGTCGTCGCCGTCGTCGTCGAGAGAGAGAGAGGGAAAATAGTGAGGCGCCCATACCTCGGCGTCATTTTTCCTTCGCGGGCGCGCCCTCGACTTTTCTCAGCCTCGTCGACGGAAGAGAGAGAGAGAGAGAAGAGAGAGCGAGCATTCCCTCGCGCCGTTCGTTCGCCCTCCGCTGCTCTTCCGCGCAACGGCAAATGCTCGACTCGAAGAGCTCTCCGTCTTCCCGAGCGCTCGCCGGGATCAGCGTCGCTGCGTGAGTTCGGGCACCGTTCGAGTTCAAAGTCGGGGAGGAAGGAATTGTCTTTTTTCCTTTTGCTCGCGTCGTCGACAGCCCGAAGCAAATTTCAAACGTCCGGCGATCTCATCCCACCTCCTCTGCACCCTATAACCTTTTCTCTCGCAGCGTCGTCGCCGGCTCCCTGGCCCTCTTCGCCAACCGGCGCCGCCGATCCCGCTTCTGCGGCGGCGTCCCCTCCCCGAGGCCGCACAAGCAGGGGAGTGTCTCGTTCTTCTCCACGAGCTCGAAGAGCAGTATCAACATCAGCGCCATCGCTTCTGCGATGGCCGCGGCAGCACCATCGTCCCCTCCACCCTCCTCCTCCTCTGTCGCTCCGCCGCCCGCGGAGCTCGTCGCCGCCGCGGCCAGGGCCAACCAGTCGCACCTCTTTGGCGACTGGGAGCAGCTCAGCGAGGCGCAGCGCGCGCGCAGGTGCGCGGACGTCGCCGCGGTCGACTTCTCCGCATTGGCCGTCGCGCTCTCGGCGGCGCTCGGCGCCGAGAAGGAGGGCTCCTCCCCGGCCTCCTCCACGGCCGCCCGCAACGCCGGCTGCGAGCCCTGGAACCGTGTCGTCTCGCTCGAGGGCGGGACGAACGCGGAGCAGGTCGCCCTCTGGGAGGCAAGGGGCCTCGCGGCGGCCGCCGCGGGCGAGCTCGCCGTCGTCGTCCTCGCCGGCGGGCAGGGCACGAGGCTCGGCGCCTCGGGGCCCAAGGGGTGCTTCGACATCGGCCTGCCCTGCGGGACGTCGCTCTTCGGGCTCCTTGCCCGGCGGGTGCTCCGCCTGCGCAAAAGGGCCTCGGCGGCGGCGGGCGGGAAGGACGGGGACGGGGAGCTCGCCAGGGTCGACCTCTACGTCATGACGTCGGCGGCGACGCACGACGAGACCGTCGCGCACTTCGAGGCGAACGGCCACTACGGCCTCGGCCGCGACGGCGTCTTCTTCTTCAGGCAGGGGACGATGCCGTGCGTGACCGAGGAGGGCAAGGTGATCCTCGGCCCCAGGAGAGCGGCAAAGGCGAAGGCGGCGGGGGGGGAGGCAGCAGGGGGAACGAAAGAGGAGGAGGGGGAGGAGGGGGAGGAAGGAGGAGGGATCGCTGCGTCGCCCGACGGCAACGGCGGGCTCTACGCCGCGCTCGTCGCCTCGGGCGCCCTCGACCGCATGGAGCTCCGCGGTGCCAAGGTCGTCGACGTCGTCTGCGTCGACAACGCGCTCGCTTCCCCCGGCGACCCGGCGTTCGTCGGGGCCTGCGTCTCGCGAGGGGCGAGCGTTGGCTGCCGCGCCGTCTCGCGGTCGCGCCCCGAGGAAAAGGTCGGCGTCTTCGCGCGCGACTCCAGAGGGCGCCTCCGCGTGCTCGAGTACAGCGAGCTGGCCCCGGAGCAGGCCAGCGCGGTCGACGACGCCACCGGGAGGCCCTCGTTCGCGTGGGCAAACGTCTGCATGCACCTCTTCTCGACCGGCTTCCTTCGGGCGGCCGCGGCCGACCTGGGGTGCGGCCCCGGGGGGCGCGCGCTCTACCACTGCGCGCGGAAGCCGATCCCCTCCTTTTCGGCCGCGAAGGACGCCGACGTCTCCATCCCGGGGATCAAGCTCGAGCTGTTCGTGTTCGACGCCTTCGACGCGGTCCCCGAGGCCGAGGTGCTCGTCTGCGGCGTCGCGCGTGAAGACATGTTTGCTCCCGTGAAGAATGCCGACGCGGCGGGGAGAGATCCTTCCTCGGCCGCCGTCGTCGTCGGAGTCGACACCCCTGCCGCGGCGAGGGCGGCGCTTCTGGCCCGGAGGGCGAGGGTCGGGGAGGAGAGAGGGTTTTGAAAGTGTGGAGTTTGAGTCGAATCGAGTCGAGTTGAGTTGAGAGAGAGAAGAAAGAGGGAAAGGAAAGGAAAAAAAGAGAGAGAAAAGAGAGAGCAAAACGAAAAAATCAAAACAGAAGAGAGAGAAAAATCATAAGTAATCATTATCAGTGCGAAATACTACAAAGCACCCCCTCCCCCCTCTCTCTATCAGATCCCGAGCTCGTTCAGCAGCCTCCAGTGCTCCGCGACGCCCACGACGCTCGAAGCCGCGACCGCCCCGCTGGCGGCCACCGCGGGGACCCCGACGCCCGGGAAGGCAAAGTCGCCGACGCAAAACAGGTTTTCTGGGAGGCCGCGGGGCCCCTTGGCGCTCGGGAACCCGCGGCCGGCGACCCACGCCGGCCCGTAGGACCCGCGGGACCTGCTCAGATAGCGCTCGTGGGTCGGGGGCCCCCCGAGCAGGAAGACCTCGCTGCGCTCGCGCAGGCCCGGCACGGCCTCCTCGGCTGCGGCGACCAGGGTCCCCGCGCGGAGCTCCTTGAACTCGTCGAGCTTTGCGCGGTTGGCCCTCCTGCCGAGCCCGCCGTCCCGCTCGATGCGCGCCAGGAGCTCCTCCCAGGGACCGTAGGGCTCCGTCGCCGGGTAGTAGGCGTGCAGCGTGTGTTTTCCGGGGGGGGCCAGCGACGGGTCGGCGACGGAGGCGATGGAGACCAGAGAGACGTTCTGCTCCGCGTCGATCTCTGCTCCTCCGCCGCGTCCGCCGTCGCCGCCGCCGCCCCAGCTCTCCACCCGCAGGTGGTGCATGTCCAGTTCCGGATCGAGCCCGGAGGCGTCGAAGCCGGCGTGGAGGTGGACGAAGGAGCGCAGGAGCGGGGTCTTGCGCTCCTGGGCAGAGAGGGCCTCTTTGGAAGAGGCGGCGGCGGCAGCGGCAGCAGAAGAAGAGCCGCCGCCGCCGCCGCTGCCCTCGGCGGCGCGCGCGAGCGCGAGCGTCCCCGCGGCGTCGGCGTTGGATACCACGGCCCTGCTCGCGCGGACGACCTCCCCGCTCCCCGCGAGCCTCACGCCGACCACCCTCCCCTTGCCGTCGTCCGAGAAGACGAGGGACTCGACCCTCGCGCTCGTGGAGACGACGCCGCCGCGCCGCACGACCGAGGCCGCGAGCGCCTTGGCGACGGCCGCCGCGCCCCCGAGCGGGAACTGGAGGAGGGAGGAGCCCGAGCTCGAGGGGGAGGTCAGAGAGGCCTCTTCGGCAGAGTACCACTCGTTGAACATGAAGGCGATCTCCTTTGAACGGAGGAATGTTTTTTTTTTGTGGAGCAGAAGCGGAATCAGAACCGAGAAAGAGAGAGTGAGTTTTTTTGCCCCTCCTTTTGATAAGCTTCTTCGGTCTCTCAAAAAAAGAAGGCTTCTTCGGTCTCTCAAAAAAAGAAGGCTTCTTCTGTCTCTCAAAAAAAGTAGGCTTCTTCGGTCTCTCAAAAAAAGAAGGCTTCTTCGGTCTCTCAAAAAAGAAGAGAAGAAAAGAGAAGAACAAACAAAAAAACAAAACTCTCACCGCAGTCGGCGTCCCGGAGGCGGGCAGCCCGCAGAGCAAGAAACACAGCAAGTCGAGCCAGTTCCTCAAAAAGGGCTCCGTGATGTCAACCTTGTCCAGCGTCTCGGAGAAAGGGCGAGGCAGCGCCGAGAGGTGCGGCAGCGAGGCGGCGATCGAGGGGAGGTAGCGGACGCCGGCCGTGACGGCCGCGCCGAGGGGGTCCCCAGCTCGCAGCGCCACCGCGGGGACCGCCGTGGCCGCGGCGGCGAGCGGGCGCATCGCGGCCCGCAGCCGCAGCCACTGCCTCTCGGCCTCGGCCGGGCCGCCGGCCCCCTCGGAGAAGAGGGGCAGCAGCTCGAGGAAGCCCGCGGACCCGACCCTCGCCCTCACGCGGCGGCGCGCCGCAGCGCCGCCGCCGCCGCCGCGCTTCGGCCCCGGCAGGGAGACTTGCCAGGCGTCGTATTCGTGGAAGCGCAGGTCGGCGGCCGTCACCCCCGCGGCCGCGAGCACGTGCGCCATCGGGTTGCCTCCCCTGTTCCCGAGCCCGCTCTCGGGGCTCATCCCCGAGAACAGCGACGGCCCGGACTCGAAGCGGAAGAGGCCGCCGCTGCCGCCGCCAGGCGCGGCCGCGCCGCGCCGCGTCCACGAGTGCGCGGCCCCGCCGACCTCCGAGTGCGCCTCGAGGACGCGCACGCGGAGGCCGTACTTCGAGAGCAGGGCGGCGCACGAGAGGCCACCGAGGCCGGAGCCGATTATGACGGCGTCGAAGGGGGAGGAAGAAGAGCGGGTCGAGGTCGAGGTCGGCGTCGGCGACTGCGACGGCGATGCCACGGCGACTGATGGCGACGATGGTCGGACGACATTCGATCGACGCTTCGATCTCGCTCCTCGCGCCGTGGGGCGTCCTCCGGGAGGTGATTGCCCCGTGCATGCTCCCAGAGACACCGTGCGCATTGTTTCTTGGCCCGGCTCGTATCAAAAATCAAGGGGGGAGAAAAGCCGAGAGCCGCCGAGGTTCCTTTGGAGTGACTGCGAGAGCTGTAGCTTGTGAAGGGGGAAAACCTCGACCTCGACCTCGACCATCATCCCCTCTCTCTCTCTTCTTCTTTTTGAAAATGTTGTGGTGCTTTTTGTTTTTTTTAAACAGGCAGTTTGTTTTTAGGAATGAAGGCCAAAAACGAAGAGAAAAGACCATCGGTACTTGCGGAATCAGATAGGAAACAGACGGCGAAGTCTACTTGAAATCTTCAGATGAGCTCGAAAACATACGGGGGGAAACATGTGTGAGGAGAAAAAATGAGAAAGTTTTCATCCACTTAGCGTTCCGTTCCTCTCGACTCTGTCCGCTTTTTTCGCTCTTTGTGTGTTTTAGAAAAAAAAACATCTTTCTCTGCCCCCTCTTTCTGATCTCTTCGTGACGAGAGAATGGCACTCTTGTTACGGACAGATGAAAAAGAAGGGGTGCAAGTTGGGTTTCGGGAAAGTACTGTGTTTTGTGTGTTTGTCTAGTCTAAGTTTGTAGAAAGAAAGCAAAACAATCCTGTTGGCCCAAAGGGTGTCGCCAGTGGCAGTGGATTTTTTTTGGTAAGGTCGCCCCCCCAGGGGCGACCTTACCAAACAAAATCCTCCTGTAGCCATAGAGTTGTTGTTTTGTTTGTTTTGTGTCGCGCGCTTTGTTTCTCTCGTCGCCCCCCTCCTTTGTGCGCGCGTCCCTCCCCCCCCTTCTCCAGAAAACAAAAACCCCGCCCACGAAAGCATCGCCCCCCCCACGCTCTCGCTCTTCCGGGGAAAAACCCGTTTTTGCCCTTTTGAAGCGCGCGAGAGAGCCTCTGCCCCTCCCTATCGATCAAAAGTGAGACTAATTTGTAGTTTCTTCCCGGCTTTTCGATGGATAGAGAGAGAGAGAGTAAGAAGAAAAGAAAAAATGTTGGAGAGAAATATCGAAAATGGGCTCGCTCCGAGAGGTTTTTTCGACTCAAGGCCGCCGAAGCTGTTGTGTTTTTTCCCTCCCGGCTGGAAAGTGTTATTCTGTTTTTTGTTTTGGAGCCGAGTGTGGGGTGAAACCAGACAGAAAGAGGTTGAAAAATGTGAGTTTTTTGTTTTTCGAATTCCTCAAAAAGGGAAAAAAACACTTTCTCAAAAACTTTCTCAGAAACTTTCATACGTACCAAATCGCGCGTTCTTCGCAACGCTGGCAAACTTTCCCTTGACGCTGAAGCTCCTGCGCAGAAGAAGTAGAAGAGGGAGAGAGAGAAAACGATTTGTTTGACGTGCGAGAAGTGTGAGCTTTTTTTCCTTCTTCCCCTAGCCCAAAAAAAAGAAACCGAAAAGAAACCGAAAAGAAACCCAAGAAAAATCTTGCTCACCCTTCAAACGCCTCCAGGAACAGCGCCTCCCTTCCGCGCAGCTCCCGCGGCCACTCGAACCCTGCCACCTTCGGGTCGCAGAGCAGGTCGAGGCGGCACTGCGCGGCGTGGTTGCCCTCGGCGCGGATCAGCTCCGCCAGAAAGGCCGCAAAGCCCCTGAAACGCGGCAGCTGCTCGCGCATCCAGCGGCGCTGCTGCGTGAAGTCGCCGCTGTCGACGAGGCCGGCGACGGCGTCGGCCTTGCCGCCTCCCCTGCCGCCGCCGCGGAGCACCGACGAGGAGGAGGCGGAGGAGGAGGGGTCCGAGCCGCTGCTCGCGCCCTCTCCGCCCGACCCCCCCGCCTCCCTGCCGCCGCCGCCGCCGTCCTCCCCCGCGAGCGCCCTCGGGCTGACGGTGATCCCAAACTGCGACGAGCCCAGCAGCGTGAACAGCCTCGAGCTCCTCCACAGGAACTGCCGCTCCCTGCCCTGCAAGTCCTGCGGCCACCCCGGGGCGAACAGCCTCGGGTTGAGCAGATCCTCGAGGGACGCTCGAGGGGCGTAGGAGCGCCCCGTGTTCCCCGCGCCGGCGCGGATGTGTCGGGCGACGTCGGCGGCGAAGGGTGCATAGAACGAGAGCGTGCGCCGCCACCAGCCGTCGTCGCCCACGTAGCGCTCGTCGCCGGCCAGGTAGACGGGATCGCCCGGGCGGCAGAACTCGAGCAAGCCGGCGAGGAGGGCCTCGGCGACGGCGGCGGCGGCGGCGTTGCTGCCGCCGGCGCCGCCCGTCGCGCCAGCGGCGGAGGCTCCTCCCGTTCCGGCCGCTGCGGGAGGGGGCGGCGCCGGGGCGGGCGAGAGCGTGGGCGACATTCCGGGGACGTAGCCTCCTATTTTATTTTATTTTTGGCAAAAGGGTTTTTATGGATTTGGAGGCGGAGAGAGAGAGGTGGAAAGGAAGGGAAAGGGAAGGTGAGTCCCCCCCCCCTCTTTCTTTCTTTCGGAGGGAGAAAGAAAAAGGAAAAAAAACGGGAAAAAGAGAGCTCAAACTCCAAAAAAAGCCTCACCCCCGATCTGCGCAGACACGACGCGCATGTGAGGGATGTGGCTCAGGCACTCTGCCCTCAGCAGAAGCGCCATCGAGGGTGTCGTCGTCGTCGCCGTCGCCGTCGCTTCCCCGCTCTTCGTGCCTCCCAGGGCGTCTCCTCCTTCTTGGCCGCCCGGCAGCGCCGACGACGCGCCGGCGTCGTCGGCGTTGTCGGCGCGCTCTGCTTCGGCGCCGGCAGCGTCGGCGGCGGCGCTCGCCACGGCGGCGCTCGCCGCGGCGGCAACGTTTCTCTCTGTCGAGCACAGCTCCCTGGGCCACGCAAAGGGCCCCAGGCCCAGGGACGAGGCCGAGGAGGCCGCCGTGCCGGCGGAGCCGCCCTGTTGGTGAGCGGAGCGCGAGCCGGAGGACGAGGAGGAGGGAGGAGGGCCGCCTCCGGAGATGCCGACGCCGCGCAGCTGCTGCCGCAGCTGCAGCTGCTGCTGCTCCTTCTCGGCCCTCTCCAGCTCGTCCAGCCTGCGCAGCAGCGCCGCGACCGGCACCTGCCACGCCGGCGCCGATGCCTCGATAGCCGCCGCGGCCTCGGCCGCCAGCCGCGCGAAGAACGCGCGCTCGCGGTTGAAGAGCAGGTCCGCGAACCACAGCCTGCGCTGCTCCGGGGACGCGCCCGGGGCGATCGACGGCACCTCACCCGAGGGGGTCTCGGCGGCCGCCGCCTTGGAGGCCGCGGCGGCGGCGGCGAGGGCCGCGGCGGCCGCGGCGGCGCCGGCGCCTGGCGGCGCCGGGGGCAGCCAGAGGTCGAGCCTGAGGCTGCCCCTGCCGTCTCGGCGGATCAGGGCGCTGACAGGGGGGCGGCCGCGCTTGGTTTGGACCACTGTGGTCGGTCGGCGGGAGTCGGTGACGGTGGGTTGAGGAGCGGGGTGAGGGAAGGGGAAGAAGAGCGGGCGGGCGTGAAAAAAAAAAAACAGCCGATTTGTTTTTTCAGGCCGAGGGCCGAGATCGAAAATCGAGCGTTTTTCTCCGGCGTCTTCCGTTTTTGGAACGCCGAAAACGCCGACGGACGCACAACCGACTCCCCTCGTCGCTCTCGTCTTTCTCCCTCTCTTGCCCTGCTAGCGCCCACGGAACCTTGTGCGCGCAGCGTTCGAAACGTCCGGCGAAAAATTGGTGGCTCGGTGCCCGGTAGTAGCGTTGGGGAAAAGAGGTCGTTTCGTCGGCCGATGGAGGACGTCGCCGCAGGCGACAGAGATCTCTCTCGCGCAAAAAAAGCACGCAGCTTTGTGATCGTCGCCGCGAAGCGCTCTCGCGTCCAAACGCTCCTTTTGTTCTCCAATGGTTTGCGAAAGCCACGCTTTGACGATTAAAGTGCTCAGAGAAAGAGCGTAAGGCCCGCGCGGCGTCCAAACGAGAGGCGACGAGGACCAGTTAGCTAAAAAAGACAGGGGGACGTGGCAAGCAATTCTCTCTCTCTTGCTCTCTCGCCCATTCACGAAACGCACCGCTCAGCCTGGCGCCCCCAGGCGCAAGCACCCAGTTCTCGGGGAAGGTAATGGTCGCATCTGGGGCATTCATGATTCTTCTATCCCGGCCAACAGGGCCGGGCGCGCGGGATTGAAGGAAGCGAGACGGGAAAAAAAAAAGCGAAGAGGGAAAGAAAATAAAGTTCGTCCGAAGCGAGCTCTTTTTTTTCCCCCCCCACTCGTAAAATTTGTGTGAGGTCCAGGAGCGCTCAGGAGGAAAGCAGGAAAATCTACAGAGCTATTTCCACGGCTGAGAGCGGCGTAGTTGGAAACCATCTCGCTTTTTGTTGTGTCGCTTTTCTTCCTCTCTCCCTCTCGCTATCTCTCTCCCTCTCTCTCTCTTTTTCTCTGGATTGACATTGCGGGGGGCCCGCGGCTCTTAGCTGCGCGGAAACAAAAAAAAACTGCTTTTATTTCCGGGGACACGAAGGCGACGGACGGGAGAGCTGAAGCAGCAGGTAGCCGAAGACTACTAGTCAGAAACGGAGGCAGCGTGGTCGTCGTCGTCAGCGGCTAGAGCTGCGTCTGCGGCCCCGCCTCGGGCTCGGGCTTCTACTTTTCTTCTTCTTCTGTAGCAGGGTCAGGGTTAGGGGCGGCCTCCTCGCCCTCGATCTCGAGTAATAAGTCCCAAGGGGGGTCCCACCTCGCGCCGAAGGACAGCGGTGACGTTGACCCCGGCGAGAAAGTTTTTTGAGAGAGTCGAGAGTTTTTTATTAATGAGATGAGAGCTCGTGTTTTTCGTCGAGAGAGAGAGAGAGAGAGAGAGAGAGAGAGAGAGAGAGAGAGAGAGAGAGAGAGAGAGCTCCGCTGTCGTCGTCGCCCAGAAGCTTGAGGGCTCGGGCAACTTGAAGGAGGTTGTGTTGTTTTTGCTACAGGTCCTTTGCTTGTCGTCGCTCTGCCGGCGGCACGAGGGCTAAAAGCCCTTTCTTTCGCGTCGCCGTCTTGAACGTCGTCCACCAAAAGGCTTTTTTTTCAGCTCTCAAAGCCTCTTTCCCACTCACCGCGAACGCTCATTGGCACGCCCGAGTCAAGAGCCGCCTTCGGATACGTGACATGGAGCTTTTTCTGGCAGGAAGAAGCCATTTTGCTTCGGGGAAATCGAAGAACGGGGTCTTTTTCGAAAGGTGAAACAAGAAAAAGTGAGAACAAACACTGTTCTTCCAACTTTTTTTTTCCTCTTCCAATTCGCTTCCCCTTCCTTTTTTTACTTCGCTCGGCGAGGCTCTAGGATCTCCATTACGCCGCGACTGAGCTCCCAGCTCAATCTCCACGACTCTCTCTCGCGTCTGACGCGAAACTAGAACGGAAAAACGGACAGATGCGACAACGAGTTGAATTCTAGCCGATCGAAAGAGGAAGCCTCTCTCTCTCTCTCTCTCTCTCTCTCTCTCTCTCTCTCTCTCTCTCTCTCTGGGTCGCTCTAGAGGGATA
>Ga0315284_10007229_pt1 | contig 15839 bp, 14 predicted proteins | sample YL17G09_16_MG_FD_203696 | JGI IMG/M metagenome (GOLD analysis project Ga0315284, IMG submission 203696) | Sediment microbial communities from Yellowstone Lake, YNP, Wyoming, USA - YL17G09_16 | ecosystem: Environmental > Aquatic > Freshwater > Lake > Sediment | place: USA: Wyoming | collected... | reverse complement strand
CATTTGCGATGCTGGGGGGGAAGGTCTTTGGGCGATTTGCGCTGGGTCTGGGCCGCGGCCGGCAGGGCGAAACATCCGGCGAGGACAAAGGCCAGAACGGCGGCGATCCGGCGCTTGTTCACATTGAGATTATACCACAGAGGGTGTCTTATCGTTGCGGAATGGAAAAGCCATTAGGGCCTCTCAGCGTTCCCGAACGGCCTTCACTCCAGATCGGGTTTGAAGGTCCGCCCCTCCCCGCTCCTTCTCGGCGCCTCGGACCTCACGCTCTTTCCCCTTTACCAGCTCGTAGATTCGTGGTCGGCCTTGATGGTCTCTGAAACCTCGGCGTCCGAAGCCGGGAGCCTCGAAGAGCGTCTGCGGGGCGGCAAACCCTCATCACGTTCCGGCCGTCCGTGAACGCTGGGAGGCTCGCCTCCCCCACTTTGGAAAAGGGGGGTCAGGGGGGATTTTGCACGGTTAGAACAGCGACATCTGGCCCGAGGACGCGGCCGAGTCGTCGTCGTCCTCGAAAAGCTTGACGACGCCGTACTCGCCGTCGTGGCCGGGGGCGATCTTGACCAGGCCTTTGCGCATCCGGTCCACGCCCCGGCCGATCTTCTCGGGTTGGAGCCGGGCGAGGTCCCCGGCCGGGACCTCGGTCAGGATGCGGTGTTCGTCCCCGAATTCGCGGAGGAAGCGGAAATAGAGGTCCCAGACGCTCCGACAGTCGGCCGATTTTTCGCAGGCTTCGCCGATGACCTCGTTCAGGGGAAGGATGTTCTTGTGGGGCGTCCGGAAGCGGTCGGGGGGCGGCTCGTTGCGGTCGGCGAGCTCCTCGATCCGGTGCATGACCCCGATCGTGAGCTTTTTTCCGCAGGCCGGGCACAGGTTTCCCCGGGCGATCGATTCCTTGGGCGAGAGGACGACGTCGCATTTGCGATGGCCGTCGTAATGGTACTTTCCTTCTTCGGGAAAGAATTCGACCGTGTAGAGAAACCGGGCCGGATCGCGTCCCCGGATCGCGTCCACGAGCCCCTTGTAGCTGAAGTCGGCGTCGAAGACATTGGCTTCGCGCCCGATCCGGGAGGGCGAGTGGGCGTCCGAGTTCGAGACGAGGGCGTATTTGTCCAGGGCGGAGAGGCGGCCGTTCATCGGCGGGTCGGAGGAGAGGCCGGTCTCGAGGGCGAAGATGAAGGGGGTCATTTCCTCGAAGCATTCCTCGATGGCGTCGAAGCCTGAGTTGGCCCCGAAAAGAGAGAACCAGGGGGTCCAGATGTGCGAGGGGATGACGACGCAGCGGGGGCAGAGGTCGGCCACCATTCGGACAAAGAGCTTGGCGTCGAGCCCAAGGATCGGCCGTCCGTCCGATCGGAGATTGCCGATCCCGACGAGACGGTTGTTGATCTTTTCGACCGCCTCCAGATCGGGGGCGAGGAGAAGGAGATGGATCTTGCGGACTTTGCCCTTCTTGGAGTAGATGAAGCTCAGCTCCGAGGAGAGGACGAAGTGGACGTCGTCGCGCCGGAACGGGATCGCCCTGAGGTTTTCGTCCTCGGGCGGCTGGGGGTTGCGGAGACGAAAGAATCCGTTGCCCGCCGGTTCGAGTTTTTCCTTGGAGAGGAAAAGCCACTCCGGATGGGTGAAGTCCGCCGTGGCCAGGAGCCCGAGGCCTTTCGCTTTGGCCCACCAGGCCAGAATGTCGAAGGTCATGTCCTTGGACGTCGCCCTTGAGAATTTCGAATGGAGATGCAGGTCGGCGACGAATTTCATGGAAGGGCTTAGTCTAGAGAAACGCGTCCGGGAATTCAAGCGGCCTCCGCCCCTTTTTTTTTCGGCGGCCGGGTGTTAAAATTGTTTACGGGCGATCGTTCCGCAATCGCCGGCGAAGGTTCATCGCCGTTTCGAAAGGGGCCGGTCCCCCATAAGGCCGGCGAGCGGGCGACGGCCCGAGTTGGCACGAAAGCTGCACTTTTTAAGTCGAGGAGGCTGACGATGAAGAAAACGATCGTTCTGTTCGCCTGCGTTCTCCTGATGACGGCCGCCCTGGCGGCCCAAGATTTCAAGGGCAAGGCTCGTCTTCTCGGGGTCGTCCTGGATCAGGACGGAAAGCCCATCGAGGGTGTCAAGGTCACGATCTTTCTGCCCGAGGCCAACGGGGGTCTTTCCGTCACGACCGACAAGGAGGGCAAATGGACGGCCGCCTGGCTCAGAAAGGGGTCCTGGAACGTCGATTTCGAGAAGATCGGCTACGAGCCCAAGAAGATCGAAGTCAGCCTGAGCGAAGTCCAGAAGAACCCCGAAATCAAGATCAACCTCAAGAAAGTCGAAGGGCTCATGGTCACCGAAGACCTGAAGAAGGAGCTCGGGGCGGCCAACGAGCTGTTCGACAAGAACGATTACCAGGGCGCCCTGGCCGCCTTCCAGGCCATCGTTCAAAAGTACCCCGAGGCTTACATCCTCTGGAAGAACCTCGGGAACTGCTACTTCGCCTTGGAGCAGTACGATAAGGCCGAAGAGGCCTATCATAAGATCCTGGAGAAGGACGCCGCCAACTCCGACGCGATCCTCCTCATCGGCAACACCTACGCCAACCGGAAGCAGGACGATAAGGCGCTCGAGTGGTACAACAAGATCCAGATCGACAAGATCAAGGACTCGACCGTCCTTTACAACATCGGGATCAATTACTACAACATGGGAAAGTATGAGGAAGCGTTCCGTTACGTCAAGCAGGCCGTCGACATCCAGGCCGACAACCTCGACGCCGTCTACCAGCTCGGCCTCGTCTATCTCAACCTCCAGAAAAACGCCGAGGCGATCGCGGCCTTCGAGTCGATCCTCAAGATCAACCCGGATTGGGAGAAGGCCGGCCAGGTCCGGAGCTTCCTCGAATACTTGAAGAAGAAATAAATGCGCGCCCGCTCCTGCTTTCCGCTCCTCGCGGCCGTCGCGGCCGCGGTCCTGGCGGGGTGCGGCGGCGCCCGGGTCGAAGCCCTCGATCCCGAAAGCCGGAGCTTCTTCGACACGGCCCGCCTCGTCATGACCGCCATCGAGCGCGATATCTTCCGCCATCTCCCCGATGCGGGAGCCCGCCGGGAATTCATCTCCGATTTCTGGGCCAAGCGCGACCCCGACCCCGAAACCGAGGAGAACGAGTTCAAGGAGGAGTTCGACCGCCGGATCGAATACACGAACACCCACTTCCGGGAGGGCCGGCGGGGAATCAACACCGACCGGGGCCGGATCTACCTGTACCTCGGCCCCCCCGAACATACGGAGTCCTTTCCCATGATCAGCGGGGGGACGACGTCGGCCTTATGGTGGGTCTACTACTCCTATCCCCTCGGGGTCGAGTTCGTCGATTCGCGGGGGACGGGCGAATACGCCATCAACGAGATCGACGGCAACTTGTTCGAGGCCATCGAGCGGGCCAAGCTCGGGGCGGGGGTCCAACGGAGCGGGGCCCGTTTGAATTTCGTGAATTTCGATGTCCGCTACGATAAGAGCCGCCGTGAGATCGTCGTCGCTCTGCCGCTCAAGAAGCTCAACTTCAAGGAGGAGAACGGCCTCCTCCAGGCCGAGTTCGAGTTCACTTTTTTCCTTTATGGGCAGGGCCCGGCGAAGGAGAAATACGTCGAGGATCGGACGTTTTCAGCCAAGGCGGAGGACCTCGAGAAGAGCAAGGAAATCCTGTTCGCCTTTCCCCGAGAGCTCCCCCCCGGGCGGACGTATGTGGACGTCATCGTCGACGGCGGTCAGGACAACGGCCGGGTTCGAAAAATCGTGGAGGTCAAGGCCTGATCGCACCGACCGCCGGATCCGGCAACTATCCGGGACCGCCCGTTGTTCTGAAGAAGAGGGATTTAAAAAAATGTCCATGAAACGCTCGTTCTTGGAATCCGAGATGTCGTTCATCCGTCGGGCCGCCCGAATTGCGGCCTGGACGGCCGCCGGGTGTCTTCTCGCCTACGGAACGCCGCAAACGAAGCCGCCGGCCTCGTCGCCCCGGACGAAGATCCAGCTCCCTACGCATCAGCGCGACTTCCTCCAGCTCGTGACCTATATCATCACTCCGAGCGAGAAGGACGTCTTCGACAAGCTCGCCGACGACCGGGACAGAGACATCTTCATCGAAAGCTTCTGGAAGTTCCGCGATCCCACGCCGGGCACCCCGGAGAACGAGTTCCGGGAAGAGCACGTCCGCCGCTTCAACTACGCCAATACGACTCTCGGGCGCGGCGCCGGAAGGCCGGGCTGGATGACCGACCGCGGCCGGTTCTACATCATTCTCGGCGAGCCGAACTCTTACGACCGCTACCCCAACTCGATCGGGCTCGTCCCCTGCGAAGTCTGGTACTACTATACGGACAGTCGCAAGGGCCTTCCTCTTCATTTCGGCCTCGTTTTCTTCCAAAAGGCCGGCACGGGCGAGTACAAGCTTTACGACCCGGCCGTGGACGGGCCCAAAGCCTTGATGTTCCAGACGCGCGAGGTCAATAGCCTCGACCCCATGGATTATGAGGGCTTGTATGAGAAGATCGAGGACCAGGCGCCGGCGCTGGCCGGAATGTCGATCTCGCTCATCCCGGGAGAGTACGGCTATGGGTATCAGCCCTCGCCGCGGAACACGATCCTGATCGCCCAGATTCTGGAGTCGCCCCGGGCGGACATCAAGCCGACCTACGCCACCCACTTTCTCGACTACAAGGGGCTCGTCAGCACCGAATATATGTCCAACTTCGTCGAGACCGAGACCAGCGTCGCCTTGATCCAAGACCCGGTCCTGGACATCCCTTTTATCCACTTCTCCATGAAGCCGACCAGGCTCTCGGTCGATTATGCCGAGGTCAAGGATCAATACTACTGCGCCTTTACGATCAGCGTCAGCCTTCGGGTGCCCGACAAGACCCCCGAGGAGCTCATCTACCAATACACGAAGGACTTGCCCTATTATTTCGGGCCGAACGAGGTCGAGCGGGTCCGGGCCAACGGGCTCGCGATCGAGGACTCTTTCCCCGTCGCGGCAGGGACGTACCGGCTCATCATCCTCCTCCAGAACGCCGTCGCCAAGGAGTTCAGCGTTTATGAGAAGGACATCACCATCCCGGCCGACGACGGCGCTCTCGGGATCACCGGCCCTTTTTTCGGCTACCGGTTCCAAGATTACGGGCTCAACGTTCATGTTCCCTTCAAAGTCCTGGAGAAGAAACTGATCCTCGATCCCAAGAACACCTTTGCCCGCCAGGACACGGTCGCCACCCTTTTCAACGTTCAGAACGTAGGACCGGAGTTGCGGAAAGAGGGGACCGTCCGGACGAGCATCCGCGGGATCTCGGGAAAGTCCGAAGCCCGGAAAACGCTCACCGTCCGGCTCCGCGACCTCCCCACCGGGAAGGTGATCCCGATCACGCAGTCGTTTCCGGCCCGGGACCTGCCGCCCGAGTATTACGAGGTGGAGGTCGAGGTCCTCGACGGGCGGGGCCTCCCGGTTGCGACGGCGAAGGGCCAGTTCGTTCTGTCGCCCCTCGAGGCGGTCGGCCATCCGATTAGCCGGGCCAAGGGTTTTCCCCTGGAAAACAAGTATGCCCTCTACGGGATCTTGGCTCAACAATATGCCAAATCGAACGACCCGGTCAGGGCCGAAGCGTTCTACCAAAAGGCTTTGTCGCTCAAGCCCGATTTCGCCCGGGGATTCGCCGACTACGCCCAATTTCTCGTGAAAAGCGGGAAGTTCGACGAGGCGATCGCAACGGCCGAAAAATTCAAAGGGGATGCGTCTCTTCAATTCGAATATCCGATGACGCGCGGTCGGGCCTTGGTCGGCAAGGGCCTCTATTCCGAAGCGATCGAGTCGCTTCTCGCCGCCAACAGGGTTTACAACAGCGATACCGGCGTGCTGAACGCCTTGGGATTCTGTTATTTCAAGCTGGGGAAAAAGAAAGAAGCCCTCGACGCCCTGCATGCGTCCCTTAAGCTCAATCCCGGTCAGTCCGAGGCGAAGACGCTCCTTGCCGAGGTCGAAAAGCTGAAATGAAAAATCCCCGCGGCTTCAGATGACCTTGAAGTCGATCTTCTTTTCGCCCTTCAATCCCGAGACCTTGTCCAGGATCTTGATGACGAAGGTATAGTCGCCGGCGGGGAGGTCGAGCGTTTCGGTCCGTTCCTCATCGCCCTTCTTGATGAGGAGCGTCTGCTTGAGCTGGAGGGGGAGGCTGACGAGCGGATTCTCGAAGACGCCGGAGGCGAACTTGATGGCCAGTTTCTCGGCCTGATAGACCTCGAAATCGATCTGGATGTCGTACTTGCCGCCGTCCTTGGGCTGGACGCCGAAGATGAAGAAGAACGTGTCGAGGGCGTCGCCGACCTTGAAGACGTTGTCGATGTTCGGGGTCACCCGGATCACGGAGTAGGCGAACAGGTTTTTGTGGAGCTCGGGCTTCATTTCGGCCTGGCTCTCCTGCTTGTAATCCTTGATGAAGAACAGCGGGGTCGTGTCGAGCGCCTGGGTGAAGGACTTGGCGTCGGGAAGAGCGATCTCGTAATATTGGATCCCGATTTTCTTCAGGTCCGGCGAGGCGATGGCGACGGAGGCGAGGTAGCTGCCGGGCATGAGGGGGTAGCCGACCGAATACCATTCCTCGGCCTCCGGATTGAAGCCGGTCTGGTCGGCCTCGAAGGCCGCCGGGATGTAGACTTCCTTGACGAGTTGGGTTGGAGCCCCGTTCTCCACTTTATGGAACTGGAGGAAGAGGTTGATCCGCGCCTGCATCTTGGGCTGGGCGGCCACGGCCGCGTCGGCGACCTGAGGGGCGATAGCGGGGGCGAAGCCCAGGTCGGCGTTCTTCACCTTGAGGAAAAGGATGAGCTGCTGGGCCTGCTGGGCCGGCAGGAAGAGGCTCTTGAAAACGGTGAAGGGAATGTCGAGGCGGGCTTGGCGGGCCGCGAGTCCGGCCATCATCGGGTCTTTGACTTCCTTGGGAATGAAGACCTTCGCCTGGGCCGGCTGCTTTTCCTGTTTTTGCGGGACGGCCGCGGGGGCGGCGGCGAGACCGGCCGCGAATCCCCCGACGATGAGCAAGACGATCGCTTTCTTCATTTGATGAGTCCTCCTCTCGGAAACAGTACCGTCATCTCGCTTCCTATTGAAGCAATGTTCGTGCCAATTCGGGGACAAGATATCTTCTCTTTTTTCAAGGAGATGCGTTCTCGTGACGTGTAAATATAATTTACGCGCGCTTTTTTTGAGGGGGGAGACGTCTCGGCCGGCCTCAAATCGAGGGCGGAATATACCAAATTTTCCCCGCCGGCGCAAATCGCCCCCCCTGACCGTTGAACAGTTTGATCTCGGGACAAATCCCTGAGCTTGCTTGCGTCCGGGAACGGCCTCCACTCCAGATCGGGTTTGATAAACCGCCCCTCGCCGCTCCTTCTCGGCGCCTCGGCCTCTTGGATATACGACCTTTCACCATGTTCGTCGAAAGGCGTTGCCGGTCTTCTAAACCTCGGCGCCCGAAAATCCGGGAACCTCGGATTCCTTGGAGGGGAGAACCATAATGGTTCCCCCTTCCAACGAGCAGCGGGAAGACCCGCTCGCTCTGCCTCCCCTTCTCGGAAACATACGGCGATGAAATATTTCCGATCCGGTACGCTGGATGACGTTCCGGCCGATCCCGAACTCGCGTAAGCTCAGGGTAGGCCGGCTATAGTAAAACTGTTCGACGGTCAGGCCCGCCCCCTTATCTCTGGAATTTCAGAACGGCCGCGGAATGCTCCCGGAACGTCCGGTTGAAAACATGGCTCCGGTCGTTTTGGGCCACGAAATAGAGAAAATCGGTCTCCGCGGGATAAAGGGCGGCTTCGACGGAACCTCGGCCCGGATTGCAAATCGGCCCCGGCGGCAAGCCGGAATGGAGATACGTGTTGTAGGGCGAATCGAATTTGAGGTCCTTGGTCCGCAGCCGCCTTTCGAAGGGGCCGCGCTTTTTCAGGGCGTAGATGATCGTCGGATCGCAATCGAGTTTCATCCCCAGCCGGATCCGATTGTGAAAAACGGAGGAGACGAGCGGTTTCTCTTCGGGCCGGCCGGTCTCCTTTTCGATGAGCGAGGCCAGGATCACGACGTCGCGGACGCTCATCCCGAGGGCGGCGGCGCGGAGGCGCCGGGACGGGGCGAATTCGGACTTGAACTGTTCCACCATCCCGGCGACGACTTCGGCCGCGGCCGTGCCTTTGGGGAATCGATAAGATTCGGGAAAGAGATAGCCTTCGAGGTCCGCGGCCTTGGGATCGAGGAGGACGATCGCCGCCGGATCGGCGAAAGCGGCCTTGAATTCCTCCTCCGTTCCGAATCCGGCCGCGGCGACGAATCCGGCCGTCTCCTCGCCGGTGAGCCCCTCGGCGATCGTGAGGGGATGGAGGCGGACCTTCCCCAGGATGATGGCTTCGAGAATTTCGCCCGCCGACCCGGATCCGGGAAGCTCGTATTCGCCGGCTTTGAGGCTTCGGGGCGCGTAGAAGAGCTCATACCGGAGGATGAAGGGCGTGGACTTTCGGAGTAACCCGCGGGCGCGGAGGTCCGCGGCGACACCGCGGACACTCCGGCCCCGGGCGATCTCAAAGACAACGGGCGCGCCCGGCGGGGCGGGCCGCGCCGCCCGGGACTCCAGATAAAACCAGAACCAGCCCCCGAGGACAAAAATCTGGGCGGCCAAAAGGCCGGATTTAAGCGCGGTTCTGAGGAGGCGCATCGGTCCGGCGGCTGTCGAGATACCCTTGAAGGATCAGAGCGGCGGCGATCTGGTTGACGACGGAGCGGCGGGATTTGAGCTTGACCTTCTGCTCATGCATGATGCCCAAGGCCTGGCGGGTCGTCAGCCGCTCGTCCCAAAACACGACCGGCCGGCCGGCCGCTTCCTCGAGCCAGCGGGCGAACGCCCGAGTCGTGTCCGCCCGCGTCCCCACCGTCCCGTCCATGCGAAGCGGCAAGCCGACGACGATCTCGCCGATGTCCTGGGCGCGGACGATCTCGCGGAAGTAGGCCCTGTTCTCCGCCTCGCCTTCCCGCAAGACATAGGTCGTGAGCGGCTGGGCGGCGAGGTGGAGCGGGTCGCTCACGGCCAGCCCGATATGGCGGTCGCCGAAATCGACGCCGAGGATCCTCATGTCGGGTCGCGGTCCACGGCGCGCCGGCGAACCCGGTGGCGTTCGAACCCGAGCTCGATGAGGCGTTCGACGAGCGGGCCGAAGGCGAGGCCGCTCACGGCCCAGAGCTTCGGGTACATGCTGATCTCGGTGAAACCCGGGATCGTGTTGATTTCGTTGACGTACAATCGCCCGGTCTTCGCTTCGAGGAAAAAATCGATCCTGGCCAAACCGGCGCAATCGCAGGCCCGGAAAGCTTCGACGGCCAGGCGCCGAATCCGCCGGACGAGAGGAGCCGGCAGGCGAGCGGGGATGGCGAACGAGGTCTTGCCGTCGAGATATTTGTCGGCATAGTCATAGTACTCGCGATGAGGGATGACTTCGCCCGGCAGGGATGCTTCGGGCGCGTCGTTGCCGAGAACGCCGCATTCGATCTCTCGGCCTGCGACGCCCTGCTCGACGATCGCTTTCCGGTCGAAGCGGAGGGCGGTCGCGACGGCCGGCCCGAGGGCGTCCCAGCCTTTGACTTTGGTGATGCCGACGCTCGATCCGAGGTTGGCGGGTTTGACGAAGAGGGGCGGCCGGAAACCGCGGCGGAGCGCCCGGGCGATCGCGCCCGGGCGGAGGGACCAATCCGTTTCGAGAATGACCCGGTGGTTGACGATCGGCAGGCCGCGGCTTCGGAACAGCTCTTTCATGACCGCTTTGTCCATGCCTACGGCCGAGCCGAGCACGCCCGCCCCGACGTAAGGCGCGTCGGCCAGTTCGAGAAGGCCTTGGATCGTACCGTCTTCGCCGGAGGGGCCGTGCAGGACGGGAAAATAGATGTCGGCCCTGAGCGCCTCCGCCTGGACGCGGCCCCAGGGGAGGAAATCGTGGAAATCCCCCTCGGCGAGCTCGCCGTCCGACATCTCCGGTGAAGCTGTCCGCCGCCATCGCCCCTCCCGGTTGATAAAGATCGAGACGACCTCGAACTTGACCGGATCCAGGTTTTTATGGATCGCCCGGGCCGAGGCGATCGAAACATCGTGCTCGGCCGAGCGCCCCCCGAACAACAGGGCGACGGCGGTTTTTTTATTCATGGGCTGCCGGAGTCATTGTATCCTATAACGAATTTTTGAACCCCCGGCTGGGATTGAACCTGACCCGCTTCTTGCTCGGGATGTCGATCGCGGCCCCGGTTTTGGGATTGCGACCTTTGCGGGCGGGCCGAACCTTGAGCTCGAAGCTCCCGAAGCCCGAGAGGTTGACTTTCGCTCCCGATTTAAGGGTAGCCCGGATGCCTCCGAGCAGCGCGGCGAAAGCCCGCTGGGCTTGCTGAAGGGTGATGCCGGCTTCCTTCGCCATTCGCGCCGTGATGTCTTTTTTCCCCATGGCGGCCCTCCTTTCCGTTTTGCCGATCGGCTACGGATAATAATTTATGCGCCCCCGGCTCGAATGTCAAGACGGCGTCGTCGATTGACACCGCCGAAATCGCTGATTATAATGGGAAAAATGTCGGGTATGCCTAAACGAGGTTTCCTGATGCCGCACCAACGCTTTTTTATCGTCCCGGGCGTTCTCCTCGGGGCCGCTCTTCTCACGATGTCGGCCGACTCGGCCGCCCTTTATCCGCAGGAAAAAACACCCGGACGGGCGATCCAGCAGCTGATTTCCGAAGTCGATCTCTCCTGCTCTTTTTTCCTCGCCGAGGCGCCGCCCTCGCTCAGGATCGCGGCCCCGGCCCGCGACAACGAGAAGTCGGTCCTCTCCGATTTCGACGAGTTCTATGTCGATGCCGGCGGGATGGAATTCCCCCGGGACCAGGCCTGGCAGATCGTCGAATCCGGTCCCGTTTTCCGCGCCGGGGGCGAGGGGGGAGCGGCGGGAACGGTCGTCTTTAAGCGCGGGCGGGCCCGCTTTGTGCGGCGGGAGGGGGAGAAGGCCTTGTTTCGCGTCGAGAAAGCCTGCGGCCCGATCATGGTCGGAAGCGGTCTCGTCCCCTTTATCGAGAGCCCGACGCTACGGGGCGAAGTCCTTCCCTGGGAGGGCCCGTTCCAGGGCGGCGATGTCCTGACCGGACGGGTCGTTTTCCTGGACAACGATCTCGTCCAGCTTTCCGCCGGCCTTTGGGCCCTGATCGACCTTGGGACCGAGCATGGCCTCGCCGTCGGCAGGCAGTTGACGGTTTTTCATAAGGAAGGCGAGGCCGTTCCGCCGCAGGCCGTGGGAACCGTGATCGTCATCGACGCCGGAGGGCGCTGGGCTACGATCAAGGCCCTCGGATCCCGTGACGCCATCCGCCTGGGCGACCTCGTCCAGGTCAAGTAACTGACCGTCGAACGGTTTCAATATTCCGCGTTGTTGGTCTTCTACCCCGAGGCGCCCGGAAATCCGGGGACCTCGAAGAGCGTCTGCGGCGCGGCAAACCCTCATCACGTTCCGGCCGTTCCCGGCCGCGGCTTGGCGTGAAGCAATAGACCTGCGAAACAATGAACTGTACGACGGTGGGATAAATCGGCGATTGACAGGCCGGACCGATTCTGGTAGTTTAGCCCAGGGCCTCCGGGCGGATGCCCGGCCGTCCGGGCCGTTCGCGGGCGTAGTTCAGTGGTAGAACGTCTGCTTGCCATGCAGAAGGCCGTGGGTTCAAGTCCCATCGCCCGCTCCATGCTTTTCCCCCATCTTCGCGGAATGCGAATGACGGCGCGGTACCCAAGTGGCTAAGGGAGAGGTCTGCAAAACCTCGATTCGCCGGTTCGAGTCCGGCCCGCGCCTCTCTCCTCACTTTCCTCCGATTCCGGGATTGACACGAAAAGTCCGCCCCTATATAGTCTTCTTTTACCTGAAAGGAGGATCCGCATGAATCTCGTCGCCCGCGCACAGGCTTTCATCCTCAAACCGAAGGACGAGTGGATCAAGGTCAAGGGCGAATCCACGCCCGCCCTGCAGCTCGTCACCGGATACGCCGTCCCCCTGGCCGCGATCTCCTACATCGCCTTGTTCATCGGGGAGGCCCTTATCGGCTACCGAGTTCCCTTTCTCGGCTGGATCCGGATCCCCATCGGCCGGGCCCTTCTCCACGCGGTTTTCTATTATGTCCTCGCCTTAGCTTCCGTCTATGCCCTGGGATTCATCATCAACGCCCTCGCTCCGAACTTCGGCTCGAGGCAGAACCTCGACAATGCGATGAAGCTGGCGATCTATTCGATGACGCCGTTTTGGATCGGCGGCGTCTTCAACCTTTTGCCGTTCCTGAGCTGGCTATGGTTTCTCCTCGGCATTTACGGCCTCTATGTCATGTATCTCGGATTCCAGGCCGGCCTCATGGACACGCCTAAGGAGAAAGTCGCCGGTTACTTGATCGTCAGCATCGTCGCTTATGTCGTTCTCTTTGGGATCATCGCCGTCATCATGGGGGCGATCTTCGCCGTAGGAACGCTCTCGCCCCGCTTCTGAGCCGGATCCCCGCCGCTCGGCGCGGCCGTCAGGCCGCGTCGAGCTCCCGGACGATGCCCGCGAAGGCCTCGGCGGGGGACGCCGCCTGGGTGATCGGTCTTCCGATGACGAGGTAATCCGTCCCTTTCGCCACGGCCAGGGCGGGGGTCATGACCCTCTTCTGATCTTGAACCGCCGCCCCGGCGGGCCGAATCCCCGGGGTGACGATCAGTATTCCGGGCCCTACCTCCGCGCGGACGATTTCGATCTCCTGGGCCGAGCAGACGATCCCGTCCATCCCCGCTTTTTTCGCGAGCCCGGCGAGCCGCCGGACCTGGCCGGCCGTATCGCCGGCCACTCCGATCGACCCCAAGTCCTCGGTCTTGAGGCTGGTGAGGACGGTGACGCCGAGGAGGAGGGGCTTCGGAACGCCCCTCTTGGACGATTCCTCGAGGCCGACCGCGGCCGCCCGGGCCATCATTTCAAACCCTCCCGACGCATGGATCGTCATCATGAAGGCGCCGTGGCGGACGCCGATCCGGACGGCCTCGCCGACGGTGTTGGGGATGTCGTGGAGTTTGAGGTCGAGGAAAACGTCCTTGCCCAGGGCTTTGAGGTCGCGAAGAAGCGGCGGGCCTTCGGCGGTGAAGAGCTCCAGGCCGACCTTGAAGACGCGGGCAGCGGGGAGATCCCGGACGAGGGCCAGGGCGCGCTCGCGGTTCTCGACGTCGAGGGCGGTGATAATCCGTTCGGCGTTCGTCGCCGGTTTCGTCATGCCCGTTCTCCTTTAACGATTTTCGGCCCGCTCAAGCCTTTGGTCTGTCTTCTCTTTGGGCGATCAGGCCGAAAAAAATCGAGCTCGTTCTCAATGTTTAAACGATGAGCGTGCCGACGAGGTCGGCGGCGCGGGCGATGCCCCGGGCGTCGCAGAATTCGTCGATTTCCCGGACGATCCGCCCCGCTGCGGCGGGATCGATGAAGTTGGCCGTGCCGACCTGGATCGCTCGGGCGCCGGCGATAAGGAACTCGACGGCGTCGCGGCCGGTCATGATCCCTCCCATCCCGATGACCGGGATCTTGACGGCCGAGGCGACCTGATAGACCATCCGCAGGGCGATCGGCTTGATCGCCGGCCCGCTCAGCCCGCCGAAAACGTTGCGGAGCTTCGGCCGCCGCGTGTCGGCGTCGATCGCCAAGGCGAGGAGGGTGTTGATGAGCGAAATTCCGTCGGCCCCGGCTTCCTCCGCCGCCTTCGCGATCTCGGCGATGTTCGTGACATTCGGGGACAATTTGGCCACGAGCGGGCGGCGGCTCTTGGCCTTGGCCGCCCGGACGAGGTCGAAGGTCCACCGCGGATTGAGGGCGGGACAGAGGCCGTTTTGACGGACATTGGGGCAGGAGATGTTGAGCTCGTAGGCATGGAGGCCGTCCTGGGCGTCGAGGAACTCGATGACCCGGAGGTATTCGTATTCGTCCGACCCGCAGACGTTGACCCAGATCGTCGTCTCGCGGCGGCGAAGCTCCGGAAGGACCTCGGCGGCGAAGGCTTCGACGCCCACGCCCTGGAGGCCGATGGCGTTGATCAGGCCGGCGGCCGTCTCGACGAGGCGGGGCGGCCGATTGCCTTCGCGCGGCCCGTAGTAAAGACCCTTGACGACGATCCCCCCGAGCTCGGAGAGGTCGAGGAACCGGTCGAATTCGGTCCCGTAGCCGAACGTGCCGCCGGCCGTGAGGACGGGATTGCGAAGCTTCAGGAAGCCCAGGTCCGCGGTCAAGTCGGCCATCAGAGCTCCTCGTCCCAGACGATCTCTTCGGCCGCGAAAACCGGTCCGTCTTCGCAGATCCTGCGCCACTTGGCTTCGCCGGATCGTCGGATCCGGTGGACGCAGCCCCAGCAGGCCCCGAAGCCGCAGCCCATGATCGACTCGAGCGAGATCTGGGCCGGGACTTTATGGCGCCCGGCGATCCCGGCGCAGGCGCGCATCATCGGGTCCGGGCCGCAGACGAAAAGAACGTCGGGGCGCCGCCCGGCGATTTCGACTTCGAGGAGGGCCGTCACGAAACCCCGATATCCGGAGGATCCGTCGTCGGTCGAGCAGACGATCTCGAGGCCGGCGTTTTCGAATTTGTCCCGGACGGGAAGGTCGGCGACCGTCCGGCCGCCGTAAAGGACTTTGACGAACGCCCCTTTCGCCCCGAGTTCACATCCGAGGAAGAACAGCGGAGCGATGCCCCGGCCGCCGCCGATGAGATAAGCCGTTTTTCCTTCCAGGGGAATATCGAGGTCGAATCCGCGGCCGAGAGGCCCGAGGACATCGAGCGTCTCGCCCTCATTTTTCCGGGCGAGGAGCGAGGTCCCTTCTCCGGCGACCTTGAAGAAGATCTCGATTGCCTCGCCCTCTTTCGCATGGAGACTGATCGGACGACGGAGGAGGGGATAGGGAGTCTCGTTGACCCGGATCATCGCAAACTGTCCGGGATTTGCTTCGGAGGCCAGGGCCGGCGCGCGGAAGGTGAAGAGATAATAATCGCCCCAGCGCTGCTTCCGGAGGATCGGGGCGTGGGCGATATGCGGCATCTTCCTGAGTTCGGCGGAAAAGTATCACATTCGTCCGGCGGACTCAAGAGACGAACTGGCCGTGACCGTGGTACAGTTTCTCCGGCTAAACAGCGCTGCCGCATGGCGCGGCCATATCCCCCTCGCTCCGCACCCTGACGAGGGTCCCCCTCGCTACGGGGGACACGGCCGCGCCATATGCTTATTCTCGCTCGAAGAGAAAAGCGCTATACGGTCGGCAAGTGACCCTGAACGTGATTCAGTTTCTCGTTTCGGGCTCAAACGCAGGTGGCGAGCCTCCCAGTGGCCGAGGACGGCCGGAACGTGATGAGGGTTTGCCGCCCCGCAGACGCTCTTCGAGGCTCCCGGATTTTCGGGCGCCGAGGTTTCAGAGACCATCAACGCCGATACATGAATCTACGAGCTGGTAAAGGGAGAAGAGCGTAAGGTCCGAGGCGCCGAGAAGGAGCGTCGAGGGGTGGTTCATCAAACCCGATCTGGAGTGGAGGCCGTTCGGGGACGCTCGAAGGCTCGATTGGCCATCGAGGGATGAAGTGTCTGACGGTCGGCGGGAAGCCGGTTTTGACAGGCCGGGTTTGTTTGGGCGATAATTTTGAGGCAATCATATCGGCCGGTACCAAGGAGTCATTCATGGAGATTTCCAAACGGGGACAAACCGTCCAGGCGTCGCCCATCCGCAAATTCAAGCCCTATGCCGACGCGGCCATCAAGGCCGGCGTCA
>Ga0315284_10007228_pt1 | contig 15840 bp, 11 predicted proteins | sample YL17G09_16_MG_FD_203696 | JGI IMG/M metagenome (GOLD analysis project Ga0315284, IMG submission 203696) | Sediment microbial communities from Yellowstone Lake, YNP, Wyoming, USA - YL17G09_16 | ecosystem: Environmental > Aquatic > Freshwater > Lake > Sediment | place: USA: Wyoming | collected... | reverse complement strand
GCTCAAAAAAGCCTTCCCGCACCCGTGTAAGCCTTACGGGGACGATTATCCGAAAGGCTTACAAGGCCGCGGGAAGGTTTTTTCGAGCATGAGCATGAGCATGAAAATCGAGGCATTTACGGTAGCAGAAGAAACTTGACAGTTCCGATAGTAAATTTGATAATGAGACCCGTTAAGCCCGCGCCCGGAAAACGGCCGAGCCTGCCGTTCGTCCGGAATCAACCGGGCGCGCCGGCATCATCATCACGTTTGAAGGGAGGATTTTCCATTGCGTACCGATCGCATTGACCTGCCATTGAATGAAATACCGAGCAAGTGGTACAACATCGCGCCGGACCTGCCGCACCCGCCGAGCCCGCCCCTGCACCCGGGCACCGGCCAGCCCATCGGCCCGGCGGATATGGCGCCGATCTTTCCCATGGGCCTGCTGCAGCAGGAGATGAGCGCCGAGCCCTGGATCGAAATCCCGGACGACGTGCGCGAGATTTACAAGTATTACCGCCCCACCCCGGTGTTCCGCGCGCGGAACCTGGAGAAGGCGCTGGACACCCCGGCCCACATCTACTACAAGTTCGAGGGCGGCAGCCCGGCCGGCAGCCACAAGCCCAACACCGCCATCGCGCAGGCCTTCTTCAACAAGCAGGAAGGCGTCAAGCGGCTGGCCACCGAGACCGGCGCCGGCCAGTGGGGCTGCGCGCTGGCCATGGCCTGCTCGATCTTCGACCTCAAGTGCACCGTCTACATGGTGCGCATCAGCTTCGAGCAGAAGCCGTACCGCCGCGTGATGATGGAGACCTGGGGCGCGGAGTGCTTCCCCAGCCCGAGCCTGAAGACGGAAACCGGCAAGCGCGTGCTGGCCGAGCACCCGGACACCCCGGGCAGCCTGGGCATCGCCATCTCCGAGGCGCTGGAGGACTGCGTGCAGCACGACGACACCCGCTACTCGCTGGGCTCCGTGCTCAACCACGTGCTGCTGCACCAGACGGTGATCGGCGAGGAAGCCCTGAAGCAGATGGAGCTGGCCGGCGAGTATCCGGACATCATCATCGGCTGCCACGGCGGCGGGTCCAACTTCGCGGGCATCAGCTTCCCGTTCGCGGGCCGCAAGCTGCGCGAAGGGCTGAAGACGCGCATCATCGCCGCCGAGCCGCAGGCTTCCCCCACCCTCACCCGCGGGCCGTATCGGTACGACTTCGGCGACCTGTCCGGCATGACCCCGCTGCTGCACATGTATACCCTCGGCCACGGCTTCATCCCGGCGCCCATCCACGCCGGCGGGCTGCGCTACCATGGCGCCGCGCCGCTGGTCAGCCTGCTGCTGGACGCCGGCGCCATCGAGGCGCAGGCCTTCCACCAGGTGGAGTGCTACGAGGCGGCGGTGCTCTTCGCCCGCACCGAGCGCTGGATTCCCGCGCCGGAAACCTCGCACGCCATCCGCTGCGCCATCGTCGAAGCCGAGAAGTGCAAGCAGACCGGCCAGGCGAAGGTCATCCTCTTCAACTTCAGCGGCCACGGCCTGCTCGACCTGTCCGGGTACGACAAGTTCCTGCACGGCGAGCTGATCGACTACGCGATGCCGGAAGAGGACCTGCGCCAGGGCCTAGCCGGCCTGCCGACCATCCCGGCGTAACGTGGAAGAAGAGAAGAAGGGATGACATCCCGGTAAGATTGTCCCGGCGTTTCAGTGATGAGGCGCCGGGGGCATTTTTGCCCGGGCTCACCCCGACATTATCCTCTTTGGCAAATAAAATCCGCTTTGCCTTTTGACGAGGCTCTTCGGTCCGGTGGTCAAGTGTGCCGGGTGATGAAAAAAACCGCCGGGGGCGTGCCCCCGGCGGTCGGGTAATGTGAGGGGTAACCCCGTGTTACCTTTTCTGCTTCGCGCTGGCGATCATGTTTGCCTTCAGCGCGTAGGAGAGCAGCACGGCGCGCGAGGCGCGGGCGACCGGCTCCTCTTCGCTGATGACGCGCTGGCGCACCACTTCGCGCACCGGATAATCCTTGAGCAGGTCGAAGGACGCGAGCGCCATCATCGCTTCCCCTTTGACAACCGGGTCTTCCTCGGTCGGATTCGTCGCCAGCGTGCGCAGCTCGCCGGCCGCGCGGTCGAGGCGGCGCGCGGTGATCATGCGGATCGCCAGCACGCGCACGCTCGCGGGCCGCGCGTCGTCGCGCATGAGGGTCAACAGCATGGCGTCGATCTTCTCGGCGGGCAGCACGTTGATGCTCTGCAGGGCGGCAAGCTGTTCCGCTTCCTCGCCGGCCATCGCCGAACTCACGAAGGCGACGCTCTCCTGGGTGGGCAGCGCGCTCAACGTGACCAGGGCCAGCGGATAATACGGTGCTTCCTTCGTCTGCAGCATGTGGTGGACGATCGGCCATCCCTTCGACCGGCCGATGGCCGCCAGCACGAGCGCGGCCTTTTCACGCACGCCCGGCAGCGGGAACTGGAGCTGCGGCTCGAAGCGCGCGTTCACCTGTTTCGCCTTGCCCAGCTTCGCCAGCGCGCGCGCCAGCACCACGCTGCGTTCCGGGTCGGCGTCGTCGAACATCTTCATCAGCTCGGGTGCAATGCGCGGATCGCCGATGTTGCCCAACGCCTCGATGGCCGCGTTGACCACGCCGGCGTCCTCGTTATACAGCACCGAGCGGAGCACATTGAGGGCGGCCCCGTCGCCGATGCGTCCGATAAACTGGATCGCCGGAATCAGGTCCTTGGGCGGCCAGTTCTCGCCATCGGCGAGCACCTGCTCGCTCAACACGTTGATCGCCTCGCGGTCGCCCGCCTGCGCCAGCGCGATCAGCGCGGCATTGTTGCCCTGGCGGAAATCGTTCATCAATTTGCCGCGCAGCACGGGTACGATCAACGTCGGGTCATCGTCGTGCCAGAAGGAAGCCCACTCCAGATAGGCCAGTTCCGCGTCGCTCGTCATGCCCTGCTCGACCAGATCGCGGATAGAGGCCTTCGTGGGGAACGGTGTCGCCGGCGCGGTCTCGGTGAACTCGGTGGTTTCGGTGGTCGCCGGTGTCTCTGCGGTTTCGTCGGTGTCGCCGCCGGTTTCGTCGGTCGTCACCTCGTCCCCTTCGTCCGCGGCAAAGGCAGGGACAGCCATGCGAGAGGTCAGGCAGATCAGGGCAAATCCCAGAGCCAGGGACAGAACGACAAACCATCGTGACATTGCAGTGTCTCCCTTTCGCGTTGAGTATTCACTTTATCGTTTCGCCGCCCTCTCGCGAATCTCCTCCTTGCTCTGTGGGAAACTTCGCCGGCAATGTTGATCCACGTTCCAGGGCGTTACCGGCGGAGGGCATTGGTGGCGGGGGCATCGTGCTGATCCATCTGGGCGGCGCCAGGCAAAACTCGCGGAACAGCACGTCGCAGCCGATGAACGCGTAACGCACGCTGGTCTCCACTAAAATTTCAGGCCTTCCAGCGGTTTGGGCAGCCGTTTTTCAAAGGGCAGCACCCAGAACTCCCCGGTTTCGGAGTCGGGCGGCTTGATGATCCATTGCCCGTCCAACTCGGGATGATACGAGAAGGTGACGGTGACGGGCACCACCATGCAGTCGCCGTAGACGGGATGCTTTATGCGGACATAGCCTTTGGGCTTGATGAGCTTCTCCACCGGCTTGTAATAGAGATCGGCGTAGAAGCTGTTGAAGATATAGCTGCCGCCTTCCCCGAACCCATCGATGTCCAGCGGGTAGGGCTGCCCGGATACGCGTTTGATCTTCCATCCCAGCAACGAAAACGTCTCGACCAACTGATAGTAACGGGCGTGCACTCCCTGACCCCGATAGTAGATTTCATTCAAGGCCTTGACGTCGTGGTTTTGATATGCGAGGAACAATTGGTCAGCAAATTTCCGTACCTGGTTGTTCTGCATGATGGATGGCGTGATGATGGCGAATGCCATGAAAGCAAGGATGACCAGCAGCACGATGATGCCGATATTCCGTCGTCGTTTCATTGCTGCAGCATACCTCCGAGATGAGCATTGGGTCGCGGCGTCGCGCCGACGCGGGCGATGCCATACTGTTCGCGCTTCCCGGCGGAATTCCTTTTCCGCCACGGGCAACCCCTTGATACCCGCGGAAGGGTGGTTTTAATCCGGGTGAAGGGGTATGGGTGAGTGGGAGAGTGGGAGAATGGGGGAATGGGAGGACAGGGGAAACAATATCTCTCTTTCTCCCCCTCTCCCATTCCCCCACTCCCCCATTCTGCTATTCCCCCATTCTCCCAACCCGGCGGAGCCGGAACCAACAGGCTTTTCTCTAAAGGGAACGTTCCTGCTCCTTAATTAACGGGTGGGCTTTGTTCATATCTTTTGAGGGAAATTCAGGTCACGGTTTGGATTTGCTCGACACCGTGTAGAGAATTTCCCTCAAAAGATACTATTCCCCGCCGCCGGATTGTCTCGCCGTGCGCGATGGACTACAATGGTAGCATGACACACTCGATCGGTACGACCATCACGCCCATCAGGTGGGAGGATGGGACGGTGCGCATTCTCGATCAGCGCGCCCTGCCCGCGGAGGAACGTTACCTGGCATGCACGGCGGTGGAGGAGGTGGCGGAAGCCATCCGCACGCTGGCGGTGCGCGGGGCGCCATTGATCGGCATCGCCGCGGCCTACGGCATGGCGCTGGGCGCCCGGTTGGCGCATGATCGACAGGCATTACCGGCCTTCGCCGATCTGCTGGCCGGCACGCGCCCCACCGCGGTGAACCTGTTCTGGGCGCTGGACCGCTGCCGACGCATCGTGGAGCATACATCGGATGCCGCTCTGCCCGACGCGCTGCTGACGGAGGCGCAGGCCATTCACGCCGAGGATGCCGCCGCCTGCGAAGCCATGGCCCGCGCGGGGGCGGAGCTGTTCCCGACGGGCGCGCGGGTGTTGACCCACTGCAATGCCGGAGCGCTGGCCACCGGCGGCATCGGCACCGCGCTGGGGGTGATCCGCGCGGCCCATGCCCGTGGACGCGTGGGGCAGGTATGGGTGGACGAGACCCGCCCGCTGCTGCAGGGGGCGCGGCTGACGGCGTGGGAGCTCGGGCGCGACGGCATCCCCTACCGCCTGATCTGCGACAACATGGCGGCATCGCTGATGGCGGCCGGCCAGGTGGATGCAGTCATCGTAGGGGCGGATCGCATCACCCGCTCCGGTGATTTTGCCAATAAGATCGGCACCTACGGCGTGGCGGTGCTGGCGCAGGCGCACGGGGTACCCTTTTATGTGGCGGCGCCGTGGTCTACCGTGGATGAAGCGCTGCAGGACGGCGCGCAGATCCCGGTGGAATTCCGCGATGGCAGTGAGGTGTGCCGGTGCGGCGACCGGTGCATCACCCCGGCGGGCACCGAAGCATGGAATCCGTCCTTCGACGTGACGCCGGCCCGCCTTGTGCGCGCCTTCATCACCGACCGCGGCGTGCTGGCGCCACCGTTGGTAGGGATTAGGGGCCAGGGGCAAGTTATTAGTTGAAACGGTACGTCACATCGTATTATGCTTATTCAATGATAGTGCTCGGTCCGGTGGTTGAGTAGGCAGGTGAGCGTTTTGGAATCTTTTCGCAGCTCTCGTGCCGTATCGAAACCACCGCAGTGACAGGAGCACCTTGCGGGAACGGGCGCTATCCGTGCGGTGGTTTAACGAACGGAGTACCGTTTCGATACGGCTCGAAGGTAGTGGAAAGATGCGAAAAGCTTTCTTGCCTACTCAACCACCGAACCGGGCGCAATATCTGGAAAGCTGAATACAACATGAGGTGCCGCCATAACTAGCCACTACTCACTAACCCCTAAATTTGTCGGGTAAAACCTTGCTTTCCTCCTTGACGCTGGCACAGACGCGTGGTACAGTGCCGATAGCGGGATGTCGAGATTTTACGACAGGGGCGTAAGACCGTTCACGGCCATCCGCGCCCTTTTTGCCGCATAGTCGTACTATCGGAGTGGACAATTTATCACCGGGAAGGAGGCGAGTCACGCGATGAAAGGCAAAGATTTTTTTGTCGGGGTTCTGTTGGGTTCAATTATCGGCGCCGCACTCGGGTTGCTGCTGGCGCCGCAGAGCGGCGAGGAGACGCGCGAGGCTATCGGCGAATCGGCCCGCGATATCCGCGATAAAGTGAGAGAGGGCAGCCGCCAGATTCTGGAGAGCGGTCGCGACCTGATCGAGCAGGGAAAAGGGCGGGTGTCCGGCCTGATTCGGCGCGGGCGCGAAACCGCGGAAAGCACCCAGGAGCAAGCTGAGGACGCGTAACTGTCCACGCCGTTGGGGTCAGTCACATCGGGATGGCTCCGCCCGGCGCCATCCCGATTGTCGTATGCAGACACCACTGCGGGTCGCCATTTTCACGTACAATATCCTTCAGGTTGTGCATGTGCTGCTGGTGGGCATAGTAGTAATTGACCAGCGTGATTTCACCGGGCAGATCGCTCAAGTCGGGAAACCGAGCCTGTCCATCTAACAGGCCGCTTTACCAGGCAATAACAGCTTCCCGTAAGAATTACGCTGGTGGACAACAAGACCTTTGCAGCCTGATCGCGGCAGTCGCGGCGTTGTTCTCCGACCATGATGGCAGACGGCATGATCGATTCCAAGCAGCAGAATCACACGCAGCAGCAGCAGCTTCGCGCGCGCCTGATGGCGTTACTCACCACGGAGCGGGCGTCGATCGTGCGCGCCTGGCGCGAGGCGCTGGACGCGCCTGACACCCCACCCCCGGAAGCCTTCGCTGAGGAAGCCGGACGCCTGCTGGGCGTCCTGGTCGATGGGCTGGCGCGCCATCCGGCGGCAGAATGCCGGGTCACCCTCGCGCAGGACGCGATGCCGCGGCAGGAATTCCCCACCACCTCCCGCGTGTCCGCGCTGCTCGCGCTGGCCGCCGTGCTGGTCGCGCGTTTCCCGCCGCCCGAGGTGTCGCTCGCGGCCATGTTCGAGGTGATTCAGGAGGGATTGGCGGCGCAGGCGGAAGCCCTACCGACGTCCGCCTTCACCGAACGGCTGGCGCGGCTGAGCCAGCTCTCGGTCCAATTCGGTCGGCTGCAGGATCAGGATGCGATCACCGGGCTGGCCCTCGCCGAAGCACCGAAGCTGGTGGGGGCGGAATCCGGCGCCCTGTGGCTGTGGGACGCGGACCAGCAGGCGCCGGTGATGCTGAAAACCGCGCAGGCGACCGAGGCGCCCCCATCCCTGCCGCCGTATCTGTTGCAGTTGTTCCGGCAGGCCGGCGCCTGCGCGTTCGGCGTGGACTCCGGCGAGGACGAGGAGGGCTGGCCGCCCCCGCTGGCCGGGTGCGCGGTGGCCTTCATCCCGCTGCCGGACGAGCACGGGTGCCGGGGCATCCTGACGGTGCACGCCAGCGCGGGTCGGGTCTTCTCCACGGACGACATCCTGCTGCTGTCGTCGCTGGGCTACCTGGTCTCCGCCGCGCTGCAGAACGCACAATTGCACGAGAAGGAGCACCAGCTCGTCAACCTGCTGCAGTCATCGATCGGCCGGCTCGTGCAGGCCACCTCCAGCCCGCTGGGTCAGCACGAGGGTTTCATTCAATCCCTGCTGCAGGTCGCCGAAGGGTTGACGCGCGCGGACGCGGTCGGCGCCTACGTCGCCATCGACGCGCCGGCGGTTGCCGTCGTCACCGTCACCGGCATGGCCCTGCCCCCGGAGCCGACCCTGCGGTTGCTGCGGGACGTATACGGCTCAGCGCCGGGGTGCCTTCTCGCACCGGATGGCATCGTCAGCGAGCTGGGGAACGCGGACGAGATCGACCCGATCCTGCGCAAGCTGCATTACGCCGGCGCGCCGGTCCGACTGGGCGACCGTATTGCGGGCGGCATCCTCGCGTTAAGCGCCGTCCCGTTGAATGAGGAGCAGACCGCCTTCCTGCACACCATCGCCGGCTTGATCGGCGTCGGCATCGCCAACATGGAGCAGGCGCGCAGCAATGCCGTGCTGCTGGTGCAGATGAACGAGCTGCTCGAGTATTTCACCGAGGTGATCATGCGGCAGCTCACCGACCACGAGGATGCCGCCCAGCAGATCATGAAGACCACCGCTGAGAAGATCGCCCGCGCCGCCAACATGCCGATCAGCATCTGCGGCTGGATCGCGGAGGACGGCACCATTCGCATCTGGCCGGGCACGGCGGTCGGCATCCCCGCGGAGTTGGAGGCGAAGCTGGTGGAGAAGACCACCGATCATCACGCCCAACTGCCGCTGACGGTGAACAATCGCGTCATCCGGGCCACCGTGACCCAGCAAGTGCCGCAAACCGTGCGCCAGGAGGGCGCGCATATCCGGCCGGCCTTCCGCTGGCTGCTCGAGCTGGGCGTCACCGAGTGGATTTGCGTGCCGATGGTGGTGCAGAAGCACGCCAAGGGGATCGCCCTGCTGGCCGACACCGCCCGGCATCCGCTCACCACGCGCGAGGTGGCGCTGCTTTCCACCTACGCGAACCAGGCGGCGCTGGCGTTGGAAAATTCGCTGCTGAACGAAGGACGGCGGCGCACCCTGGAGCGGACGGAAAAGCTGTATGACTATACCAGCTCCATCAGCGCCAACCTGGTCATCAACGATATCCTGAAAAAGGTGCTGCAATCCGCGTGCGACATCCTGCGCGCGCAGGCGGCGCTGGTGACGCTGTCGGTGGAGGATTCCCTGCAGCAGCGCGCCGCGGTGACGCGGAACTTCGCGCGGCCCATCGCGGTCACTATCCTGTTCCCGGATGACGGCATCATCGGTACCGCTGCCCGGCGGCGGCGGCCGGTGGAAAGCCTCGACCTGCCGGCTGATGGGCGCGATCCGGTGCTGCGCGTGCTTGCCGCCGACGAGGGGTTCACCTCCTCGGTCACCGCGCCGGTGATGGCGCACATGCACGGCGCGCTGGTGGGCACGCTGACGGTGTTCTCGCGGAGCGCGCGAGAATTCACCTCGGAAGAGGTGGACCTGCTGCGCACCATCGCCTCCCAGGCGGCGGTCGCCATTCAGAATGCACAGGTACTGGTGCAGGAGAAACAGCGCGCGCACGACCTGCAGACGCTGGTGAAGCAGTTCTCCCGCCAGGTTCCGACCCACCTGGTCGAGCTCATCCTCGAGGTGCTGGAGATCGCCCGTGGCGAGGAGGCCGCGCCGGACGCGCTGGCGCGGACCCGCCTGCGCCTGGAGTGCCTGCGGACGATTCAGCAGCAGTCCTGCGACGAAACCGTGGGACAGTTGAACGTGAAGGCTGCCCTGGAGCGGCTGGCGAGTGAGCGCATGCTGCAGGCGGCGGAGAACGCGCCGCGGCCGCGCCTGCGCGTGCTGGGCGCGGCCGCCTGCCTGCCCTGGCGCCAGGCGATGCTGCTCGGGTTGTTCGTGCACGAATGGCTGCTGGCCGCGGAGGCCGTCGCCCCTCCGGAGGGACTGCAGATGGACGTCATGTTCCAACAGGCCGGCGAGGAGATCCGGGTGCATCTGGACGACAATGCCGCCTGGGGCGAAACGCCCGCCATGTCGCCGGGCATGCTGGCGCTGATCCAGCGAACGCTGCAGGGGTCGCTCAGCGAAACGCGCGAGGACGGCGTGCATCGGGTGCGCTACCGGTTCCGCGCTACGGAAGGCTAGCCAGGAAGGATCCTTTTATGGTCGCCATGCGTCCGTGCCCGCATTGCGGGACGCCGAACAGCGAGAAGAAGCGCATCTGCCACCAGTGCGGGCGGGAGATTCGACCGCCGGCGCCGGTGAAGAAGGCCGTCCCGCAGATCGCGCCGGTTGCCCCGGCGCCTGCTGCCCAGGCCGCGCCGACCCCGCGCGCGCCGCGCCCCAGCTTGAACCAGCGCGCGCAGTTTTACCGGCAGATGCACTCCCAGCTCTACGCCGGCATTCCGCCCGGCATGTGCTTGAGCAACATCAAGCAGGCGATCGCACCCGCGCTGCGCCCGATGGCGCAGGACCTGGCGCTGGCTACCCAGGAAGGGGTCATGCTCTCCGCCGCCATGGCGCGCTATCCGCACGTCTTCCCCGATTGGGAGACGAGCATGGTGCGCGCCGGGGAGATCGCGGGCGCGCTGCCGGAGGCGATGGCCGACATCGCCGACATGCTGGAGGCGGAGATCGAGCTGCGCTTGCAGACGCGGGCGAAGACTTTGCACCTGAAGATCACCGCGTTCATCATGGCGCTGGTCATCTGCATCGTGATGCGCGCCCGGCAGGTGTTGCCGCTGTTGATGAATTCCTCGCGGGAGTATACCCCCGCCGAAGTGATCGTCAAATTTTTCGGCCCGGCGTTTTACGTCTTCACATTCATCCTGGTCGCCTACCTCATCCTGGTGTTCACCTGGCGGGCGCTGAGCCACACACCGCACGGCGTGCGGTATATTCGCCCGATCCTCCACCGTCTGCCGCTCATCGGGCCGATCATGGCCGGCGCGCTGCGCCTGCGCTTCCTCAGCGTGCTCGGGTCGCTGTGGGGGGCGGGGGTGGCGCCGCTGGAAGCGCTGGAGACCGCCGCCCGCGCCTCCGACGATCCGGGGTTGATGAAACGCATCGCCGGGCAGTTCGAGCAGGTGGGTCAAGGCATGCCCCTCGCCGGCGCGCTCGCCGCCACGGGCTACTTCCCGCCCGAGGTGATGTATCTGCTGAATACCGGGGAAGCCAGCGGCAGCGTCCCCGACATGCTGCGCAAGGTTTCCGAATACATCCGCGCGGACCTGGACAGCCGGCTCAAATCGCTGCCCATGCGCGCCCAGCTCATCCTCTACATCGTCATGGCGCCCATCGTCGGGTATCTGGTGATCACCACGTGGAAGTGGTATTTCGAGAAGCTGTTCGATACGGCGTTCGGGGGGATGTGAATCCCTTCCCACATTTCTTACTCTTACTCGTACTCGTACTCGTACTCGCCGGGCTTTAATAAGATGAGGGAGAAAGAGTAAGATAAAGAGTAAGAGTAAGAATTTTGTATGTGTGATTCAGGCGTCCTCCATCCCCGGAAGGGTCTCCCGCCCGCAGGGCGAACATTCTCAGCACCGCGTTGTCGATGAATGAAAGGAGGTTCCTCATGGAGTTCGAGGACATGCGCCGGTTCCGGCAGTTGTGCGCGCGGCCAGAGCGGATTTGCTGGGCGGTGGCGGAATATCGCGGGCAGCGCAGCATCTGCCCGCTGGGGTGGACAATGTGGACCAGCGGCAATCCGCCGATGATGGCCATCTCGGTGGCGCCGCCGCGTTTCACCCACGACCTGATCGCCAATTCGGGCGAGTTTGTGCTCGCCTGGCCGGGCGCGGAGCTGGCGGAAGTCACGCTGTTGTGCGGCACGCGCAGCGGGCGGAGCATGGACAAGTTCGCCGAATGCAAGCTGACCGCGCTGCCGGCGGAAAAGGTGCAGGCGCCGCTGGTCAAGGAGTGCCTGGCCAACCTGGAGTGCAAGGTGGTGAATAAGATGACCACCGGCGACCACACCGTCTTCGCCGGCGAAATCGTCGCCGTGCACATCACCAACCCGGGCGGCAGGCTGCTGCTGAGCATCGACGAGCACGAAGGCTACGAATTCCTGCTGCAAAAGGGCGGGTATCGGTTCGGGGTCATTAAATAATTCTCAGGATGGACAGGATGGTAAGGATGACCAGGATGAAGTTATTAGATTTCATCTTTGCGCCTTTGTGCCTTTGCGTGAAACACAACGGGGGTGTGGGATGGGGAATACGACATCGAAATGGGAGGGCTTGCCGCTGTATGACCGGCCACTTGGGGTTGAGACGGCGGGGATTGACGACGGGCGGCCGATGGTGTTCATCACCGATTTCTCGTCCTGCGCCGGCGAGGGATTCGGAGCGTGGTCGGCAATCAATTATGCCACCGAACGCTTCAGCGGGAAGCTGCTATACGCTCACCGCGGCGCGCCGGCGGGGGAGGTGACCATTCCGCTGAACGTAACGGGCTGGTACGCCGTCTACACCTGGTTGATGGGCGGCGACGCGGACCTGGAGGGGTTGTATCCGGCCGATTTCGACAGCGTGTATTCACAATCGAAAGGCCCGGCGCTGAAGCTGACCGGCGATCCCTATTTCTCAGGCCTCTTTCGCACGCTCTCCCACGATAAGATGATGTGGCCGGGACTGGAGGCGTGCTTCTGGCGCTATGCGGACTTGACCGGCCGGTCGCTGACCATCGCGCACCAGGGGGGCACGGTTTACCTGGGAGCCATCCAGCTCGTGCCGCTTTCGCCGGCCGAGGTGGAGGCGGTGCAGCGCGACCGCGCCAACCCGGAGACGAAGCGCCTGGTGATCAAGTGCGACGAGCCGTCCGCCCGCGAGTTCGAATTGATGGTCGAGCACCTCCGCGACCGCGACGTCGCCGCGTGGGTCGTGGGCAACGAGAACAGCGAGGACATCTTCTCCCCCGACGCGCCGAACCTGCGGGCGGGCAAGCGCATCGCGCACGAGATCGGCGCCGAATACTACATCGGCGAGCGACCCAGCCTGTGGAGCAGCCACATGTATTGGGGCGACCGGCGCGCGCGTTTCTACGAGCAGCATCCGGAGTGGCACTGCAAGGACCGCGACGGCGCCGACACCCACCAGATGAGCTACGCGGCGCCGGAGGTGGTGGACTACATGCTCGACCGCGTCCGTGCCTGCGCGAAGGTCGAGCCGGACGGTTACGGCTTCTTCTTCAACCGCGATCCCGGGTTGGTCCTCTTCGAGCCGGCGGCGTTGGCGGGATTCGAAGAGCACTATGGCGTCGATCCGCTGACCCTCGACGACCGCGACAACCGCCTGCTCGACTGGCGCGCGGAGATCATCACCGGCTTCCTACGCCAGGTGCGCGCGACCCTGGACGACGCGTCGCCGAACAAACGCATCAAACTGGTCAACGTGGTGCTGGGCAGCGCGGCGGCAAATCGCTGTTTCAGCTTCGACGTCGCCCGCTGGGTGCGCGAGGGGCTGACGGACGTGCTGCTGGTCTACCCATGGGCCGACTACTCCGACCGCTGGCTGGCGCAGGGATTCGTGGACGCCGACATCCGTCACTTCGCCGAGATGGTCCGCGGCACGGAGTGCAAACTCTACTCCATGTGGCTGGCCGGCATCTGGCGCTACCACTGGACGCCGGAGCACGTGCGCATGAACGAGTATTTCCAAAAGGCGCTGCGCGATTACGCCGACGGGGCGGACGGCATCTCCGCGTGGGATTTCGTCGGCCTGGACGCCGCCTTCCGCGCCGACCGCTGGCTGCGGCTGGGGCATAAAGCGCAACTGGCGGAGTGGGCGGCGGCCGACTTCCCGCTGCCGCCGAAGCTGCGCTTCACCCGCTATGCCGGCGCCACACCGGACCGCTACCCGCAGGGAAGTGGAGGGTAGACTTCACTATACTGTCGATGCTGCCGTAACATTATCTTCTGCCGGCTACCGTCGCCCCCTATCCCCAGCCCTTCCCCCCCGATGGGGAAGGGAGTTAGTAAGGTGGTGAGATGAAACCGGCTTCGGAAGAAAAAACTCGTAACCTTTACGTGCATCCAACTCGCAGGATCGATAGGATATTCGGGATGGGATATCGTATTTATCCCGCATATCCCTGTGAAACCAAGGAGCCTATCGTGAAACAGGTCAGTGTAGTCATTATCGGCGCCGGGTCGCGCGGCAATGTGTATGCGGAGCTCGCCGCCGGCATGCCGGAGCGGGCGAAGGTGGTCGGCGTGGCCGAGCCGCGGGAGGAGTTCCGCAACCTGTTCCTGTCCCGGCATCCGGTGGAGTCACAATACGTCTTCACCGACTGGCGGCAGGCGGCGGAGCTTCCGCGGTTCGCCGACGCGGTGGTGATCGCCACCCAGGACGCCATGCACGTCGGGCCGGCGGTGGCCTTTGCCGAAAAGGGCTATCACATTGTGCTGGAGAAGCCGATGGCGCCCAACGAGGCGGACTGCCGGCGCATCGTGGCGGCGGTGAACGGCAAGGTGATCTTCGCCGTGGGGCACGTCATGCGCTACACGCTCTACAGCCGGGCGATGAAGCGACTGCTGAACTCCGGCGCGATCGGCGACATCGTCAGCATCCAGCACCTGGAGCCGGTGGGCTTCTGGCACCAGGCGCACTCCTTCGTGCGCGGCAACTGGGGCAACGAGGCGAAATCCTCACCCATGCTGCTGTCGAAATCCTGCCACGACCTGGACTGGATCCGCTACATGATGGGCAAGCGCTGCCGGCAGGTCTCCTCCTTCGGCAACCTGCACCATTTCCGCAAGGAACATCAGCCGAAAGGGGCTGCCGACCGCTGCCTGGACTGCGCGGTGGAAGCGACCTGCCCCTATTCCGCGCCGCGCTTCTACCTGGGGCGGGTGGAGCGGAACGAGCTCTGGTGGCCGGTGGACGTGCTCTGCGCCAATCCGACGATGGAATCAGTCACCGAGGCGCTGCGCAGCGGGCCGTATGGCCGCTGCGTCTACGCCTGCGACAATGACGTGGTCGATCACCAGGTGGTGAACATGCGCTTCGAGGACGGCAGCACCGCCGTCTTCACCATGACCGCCTTCAACCGGGGCTACGACCGCGTCACCCGCGTCTTCGGCACCCACGGCGAGGTGTACGGGGCAGACGGTCACATCGAGCAGTACGATTTCCTCAGCGGCGCCACGAAAATCGTAGACATCAACAGCGGCGACTACACGCTGGCCGGCGGGCACGGCGGCGGCGACGGCGGGTTGATGGACTCCTTCATCGCCGCGGTGCAGGCCGGGGACCAGGCGAAAATCCTCTCCGGCCCGGAGGAATCGCTGGAAACCCACCTGATGGTCTTCGCCGCGGAGCGGGCGCGCAAAGAGGGAAAGGTAGTGGACGTCAACCTGACCGTTCCCGCGTAGATGGTACATTGTTTCAATAACAAGTCGTAGGTAGATCAGCCTTTCGGGGGACTGTCCCCGCATCTGGCGCTCGGTTGGAAAAAAACAACGCTGCCACAGGGACTGTCCCCTTACGGTACCTGTTCACGAATATAGCCATTAACGCAATCCGTTACCGTGAGGCTGATCCATTAACGACTTTCAGATGAGAACGGATCCCGTAGGGGACAGTCCCTGCGGCGGCGTTGTTCTCTTCCTGCCGAGCACTGAAGGCGGGGACAGTCCCCCGAAAGGCTTGCATGAAACCTGGAGCGACCGCATGATCGGTTGCCTGCTATCGTTGCTCACCTTCCCCGGCGTGATCGTCCACGAGCTGGGGCATCTGATCTTCTGCCGGCTGTTCGGCGTTCCGGTGGCGAAGGTGTGCCTGTTTCGCTTCGGCAACCCGGCGGGCTACGTGCTGCACGCCGAACCGGAGAATGCCGTGCAGCACCTGTTCATCAGCTTCGGGCCCTTCTTCGCGAACACCGTGCTGGGGGCGGCCGCCGCGGCGCCGGTAACCATCCCCCTGCGGGAGATCCACCCCCTGCAGACGTGGCAATATGTGCTGCTCTGGCTGGGCGTCTCCATCGCCATGCACGCCTTCCCCAGCACCGGCGACGCGGCCAGCCTCTGGCAGGGCATCTGGCGCGGGCGCGGCTGCTGCCTGGCGCGGCTGATCGCCCTGCCCTTCGTCGGCCTGATTTACCTGGGGGCGCTGGGGAAGATGGTTTGGCTGGACGTGCTCTACGGCATCGGGGTGGCGGTGGTGCTGCCGAAGCTGGCGGCGATCTGGCTGTACTGATTCCCCTGGGATCGCAGGCGTCCCGCGCCTGCCCGATCATGAGCCTGCCATCGCATTCAGCGCCTATCGAGGGCCGGTACTCGAAAAGCACTGAAGATGAGAACGGTCTCATAATCGTGCCGGCAGGATGCCGGCGCTCCCAGGGATATTTATCGACCGACTCTCGACAGGCGCTG
>Ga0315284_10007226_pt1 | contig 15841 bp, 9 predicted proteins | sample YL17G09_16_MG_FD_203696 | JGI IMG/M metagenome (GOLD analysis project Ga0315284, IMG submission 203696) | Sediment microbial communities from Yellowstone Lake, YNP, Wyoming, USA - YL17G09_16 | ecosystem: Environmental > Aquatic > Freshwater > Lake > Sediment | place: USA: Wyoming | collected... | reverse complement strand
GCTGCGGTCGAACTCGGTCGAATGAATGTGTGCCACGAGGGGTTTGCCCGACATCGCCGCCACCGCCAGCGCCGCCGGAAAGGTCATCCAGTCGTGGGCGTGAATGACGTCGAAATCGCTCTGGCGAGCCAGGTCCGCGACGACTCGCGCGTACCGATGGACCTCGGCCATCAGGTTGCCCGCGTAAATGGGCGGCACGGAACTGAGCCCCAGGCTCGTCGGAAGGTTCACTGGAGAGGCCGGCGCCTCGGCCCCGGCTTGCGTCACGGTCCGTCCGACTTGCTGCGACGCCTGCATGCGCTCGGCCGCGTACCCTTCCTCCGTCACATAGGGAGTCAGGCCGCTCTCAACAGGAATCAGGCGGACGTGTTCGAGTCCCTTGACCGTCCAGTAAGTGTGGGTCCGCCCCCGCCCCTTTTCACGAACCGAGAACACCTGCACGCGGTCCAGGCGCTGCTCGACCACGCCGCGCGGCAGGACAAAGAGAACCTCCGTCCCGAGGTCGCTCAGGGCCTTCGACAGGCCGTAGCAGGCCGTACCGAGACCGCCGCTTATGAAGGGCGGAAACTCCCACCCCAGCATGAAAACACGCATCGTTCTGCGCCCACATCATGGGCGCCCGGCCCAAGCCGAGCCCCCTACCTTTGACCCCTCTGACGGAAAAAGGAGGACACCAGGAGAAGCACCCTCCTGCCTGGTGCCATTCTAAAGCACGCGGGCGCATACTGTCAATGGCCTGGACGCGACGGTCCGAAAGGGCTCCGTGGGGCGGCCAGGACAATCAGCCCGTCGCCTTGGCCGCCGCTTCCGTGGCCCAGTAGGAGATGATAATATCGGCCCCCGCCCGGCGAAGGCTTGTCAGAATTTCGTGAATGACGGCCTCGCGGTCGATCCACCCGTTGGCCGCCGCCGCCTCCACCATCGCGTACTCCCCGCTCACGTTGTATGCCGCCACCGGCACCCCGAACTCGTCTTTCACGCGGCGGATGATGTCACCGTAGGCAAGGGCCGGTTTGACCATCACGATGTCGGCCCCCTCCTCCAGATCCGCCGCCACCTCCCGCAGCGCCTCGTCGGAGTTCCGGAAATCCATCTGGTATCCGCGCCGGTCGCCGAACTGCGGTGGGCTCTCCGCGGCGTCGCGGAACGGACCGTAAAAGTGCGAGGCGTACTTCGCCGCATACGCCAGGAGGGGCACGTGCTCCAGGCCGCAGCCGTCCAGCGCGTCGCGGACGGCTCCCACGTGCCCGTCCATCATGTCGCTCGGCGCGATCATGTCGGCCCCGGCTTCGGCGCAGACGACGGCCATCTCGGCCAGACGCTCCAGCGTCGCGTCGTTGTCCACCGTCTGCCGACCTCCCTGCTCCGTCACGAGGCCGCAGTGACCGTGGTCCGTGTATTCGCACAGGCAGACGTCCACGATCACCGCCAGATCGGGAACCGCGGCCTTCAGGGCGCGGACGCTTTGGGGAATGATGCCGTCGGGATCCGTGGCTGCGGATCCTTCGGCGTCCTTCTTGGATGGGATGCCGAAAAGAAGCACCGCCGGCACCCCGGCATCGCGCACCCGTTTGGCCTCAGCGACGAGTTCCTTCCGACCCAACTGCGCCTGCCCCGGCAGGCTCGGGATGGGCGAGCGGCCTTTCAGGCCTTCTTTGACGAAGAGGGGCTGAACGAGGCGGCGCGGCTCCAGGCTCGTCTCCGCCACCATCTCGCGGAAAACGGCGTGGTCCCTCAGCCGACGGGCACGGTATTCCGGAAACGCCATGGGTCCCCTCCTCAAACGAATCCGCCCGTTACGGTAGGCCGCGCCGGGCAAAGCGTCAATGCAAAACTCACCGTTCCGCTCAGGCTTGCAATGAGAACGACGCCGCCTGATAATATCGGCCCGGACGGGCCCTTAGCTCAGCGGTAGAGCAGAGGACTCATAATCCTTTGGTCGCTGGTTCGAATCCAGCAGGGCCCACCATACCCTGGCGGGTGAAACCTCTCGCCAATCTTCGGCGTTCTCTGCGGTCGGAGTCTACCTGCCGAGTCCCTGGCGCCCTTGGACCCGTATGGGGCGGGCGTGCCCTGCGGTTCAATCCGCCGCGCGCGACTTATGGCAACCGGCGATTGTGGATAACTTTTTTGAGGAGGTTTTGGGGGGTATTTTGGGGCGGTTTTTTGGAATCCACCGGCCCTGGCGCTAGCGCCGGGTGGGATTTTTCGGCGGACGGGGTGCTTTTGGTAAGATGGGCTAGCGGAAATTTTGACTTTTTTAGGGGTTTTTTCACGTTTTTGGGGCGGTTTTTACCGGTTTTTGTGCCCTTTTTCGCACTTTTTCCATCCATGTCATGGGCATACCTTTATGTTAATAACTTTTTTCCCGCGTCTTTGGCATGGGATTTGCCCAGCCTTCAACGCAGCGGGCCACGGCAGGGGCCGTAGCCCCCTGGCGGGGCAAGCCCGCCGGGGCTTGACCGCTGCCAGGGAGATCGCAGAGAAAGGCGGGAATGGGGGGGCGCGGCGGGCATTCTTGCCCGCCGCGCGGTGGCCAAGAATGGCCACCGCGCTTTATTTCGCTCATCCCGGGGCGTTATGACGGCGCGGGGGCAAAAAAAGAAGCGGCGCCCCGGAGGGACGCCGCGATTCTTTCGTCAGGTGCCTTAACCCCTGCACCCCCTCACCCCAACCCTCTCCCACAAGGGGAGAGGGAGGGTATGAAACCGCGGCTAAACGTGGACGGCATCCCCCCGCATTGCGGGGGGCTCATATTAGGTTTACCGGCGTTTACGGCGAAGGAGGACGCCGAGGCCGCCGAGACCCAGCAGGGCCAGCGTCGCCGGCTCCGGCGTGTGCGCGCCATAGTTAGTCGCGATCCTCACGTAGTCCAGGAAGTCGACCGCGCCGTCGCCGGTGACGTCGCCCTGGGTCCACGACGAGCCGACGCCGTAGTTGGTCGCCACTCTCACGTAGTCCAGGAAGTCGACGTTCCGGTCCAGGGTGGCGTCGCCCGCCAGGAGGTCGGGCACCAACTGGATGTTGATCGTGCCGTTGGTGGCCGGCCCGTAAACCACGCCGATTGAGTAGGCGCCAAGGCTGCCAAGGTTGGTGATGCTGGAGAACGTGCCGGCGAGCGTGCCGTAGGAGGCAAGCGTGTACGTCGAGCCGACCTCGAAGACCCACGGGTTGGCCGGGTCGAAGACGAAGTTCAGGGCTGTGGCGTCGCCCAGGGTGAGGGTGCCGGCGACGTCGACGCGGTCGGCGGCCGCGCCGAGGAGTTCGGCGACCCAATTGTTGCCGCCGTTCGCGAACGTCAGGTTGTTGTTGATGGTCAGGGTGCCGACGCTCTGGCCGGGGGCGAGGGTGCCGCCGGAGTTGATGGTGACGGCGCTGTTGATGATGCCCGTGCCACCGAGGGTGCCGGCGTTGACGGCCAGCGTTCCGCCGCCGCCCGTCGCGTTGATGAGCAGTGCGCCGCCGCCGCTCTTAACGAGCGTGGATCCCGCGCCGATGAAGAAGAGGCCGCCGGGATTGACGAAGAAGTTTTTGCCGGCCCCAACGTAGAGCGTGCCCGTGCCTGGGGGTCCCGAGGGGACGACGTTGAGGTTGTTGACCTCGCTGAAGTCTGGGGTGTTGTCCCGGATCCTGACTTGGGCGCCCGAGCCGATGCTCAGAGAAACCTGGCGGAGGTTGTCCGCCTCCAAGGTGGCGCCGGCGAACACGCTGGTGCTGCTGCTGCCGCTCAGGGGGGGCCAAAACCCGAGGGGGTTGATCCAGCCGACCGCCTTGAATCCGGCCTTGATGTTGAAATTCGCGCCGTTGGCGATGTTCAGGTGCACCAGCGGGTTGAGCGTGTCGGTGAACGGGTCGGCCGTGCCGCCGGCGTTCACCGTGCCGCCGCTGATATAGAGGGCGGCCCCCGGGTTGACGATGACGGGCGCGCCCGCGCTGCGGTTGATGGTGACGGTGCCCCGGCCGCCCGGAATGGGCGTGGCGATCTTCTCTACGAGGCCGCTCCAGGAGGTCGTGCCGGTGCCCTGGATGGTCCAGGTGGCGTCGGTCAAGGCGCGGGCGCTGTCGGCCGTGGCGCCGTTGATCCTGACCCACCCGCTGCCCGCGGCGTTGAAGATCAGGTTGCCGTTGTGGGACTGGAAGTGGTGGAACACCGCGCCGTCATTGATCTCCAGCGTGAAAGCCGTCTCCAGGGGGAGGACCCGGAAGTTCCCGGGGTTTGGGGTCGTGTAAACGGTCACGTTCTCAAAGGCCAGCGTGCCCGTGCCGCGGCTGTCGGCGCCGGGGGCTGCGCCCGCGGCGACGGCGCGCGACAGGTGAACGACGTTGTTCGAGGCGTCGGCGTCCTGGTCCACCCCCCGGAACTCGACCCTTCCCATGACCTGGGACTCGCTCGCGCCGTTGATCTTGAGCAGGCCGCCGTCGTCGACCGTGACCCGGCTGAGGGTCTGGGCGAAGGAGACAAGGGCCGCGAACCCGTAGGTGGGGTCGTTCAGGGCCGCCTGCGGGACACCGGCGGGGGTGGCCCGGACCTGCAGGTCGCCGCCGTTGAAGACGAGGTAGCCGTTGTAGGCGTTCAGGGCGGGAGTGTCGTTGCGGTAGGGCAACTGGTTGATGACGGTGACGCCCTCGGTCAGTTTCAGGCCCCACTGGTTGGCGGCCGTGGCGGGATAGGCGGCGCCGCCGGCCCTGAGCAGTTCCAGGGTCCCCGTGCCGAGCTTCTCGATGGGCGTCTGCGGGGCAAGGACGACCGTCCCCAAGGGGTCAGGCGGGCTCGTGTCGATGTCGCCGGTGAAGGTCGCCGTCTTCCCGAAGTCCACCTCGATCATGCTGCCGTTGTAGAGCGCGGCCCCGGGCGTGCCGCTGGTGATCGGCATCAACTTCGTAATGAAAGTGGTCGTGTCGGTGACGCGGAGCCGGCCGCCGTTGAGGATGACGATGGGGCCGCCGCTGCCGAACTCGTCGGCGTTGAGTTGGTTGGCGTTGCTGACGATGACGGTGCCACCCGCGATGACCGTGCCGCCGGTGTAGAAGTTCCCCCAGGGGGCCGCCAGCGTCGCCAGGTCGAGGGTGCTGTAGATGCCGCACTTGTAGAGGAGGGTGGGGTACACGCCGTCGGCGATGGTCCAGAGATTGGCGTTCTGGGTCATGGTGCCGGCGGTGTATTCGCCGCCCAGGCCGAGGATGTTGGTCTGTTCATCGACGCCCGTGCGAAGGTTTGATGCGAGCGTGAGGCCCCAGGCGCCCGGCAGGCGGTCGAGCGTCACGTTGCCGGTCCATCCGATGATGCCGCCGTCGTGGAGGAGCCGGCCCACGCTGGCCAGGGTGTCGGTCCCTTGGGCCACGAAGTACCCGCTCAGGTTCATCCCCTGCGTCGGGTCGGGGTTTATGAGGAGCATGCCCGGGCCCGTCCAAGCCCAGCCGTAGGAGTTCGGCCGGAACTGGTTGTAGATGCCATTGGTGAGCCTGGCGTTGTACGTGCTGAGGCTGACTTGGGGGGTTCCCCACACCGCGCCCCAGTTCAGCAGTTGGAGCGTGCCGGCCCGGACGTCGGTGGGGCCGGTGTACATATTCACCTCCGTCATGGGGTTGAGGGCGATACGCCCGGGCAGCAGTCGAGAGCCCGTGGTGCCCATCTCCAGGGCGGTGCCCGGCTCCGGGTCGCCCAGAACGCTGTCGATGCGCAGCGTGCCGCCGCCGCCGCCGAGGAAGTAAGTCGGAACGGGGCCCCAGTATGGCGTGATCGTCCCACTGGTGCCGGCATGTTTGCCGGGCTGGGCGAGCGGGAACGGGTCGAAACTGGCGTCGCCGCCGCAACTCGACCCCACGCGCAGGTACGTCCAACCGCCGGGGGCGCCCGTGGCCGGGATGTTCGTGTTGATCGGCTGGGTGTGCCCCCCCCGCCACAATTCCTTGTCGATGTCAAAAGCCCCGGACTGTCCCGGCTGGTTCCCGCCGGGGACCACGGTGAAGGGAACCTGAAGCGCCGCGCTCAGGTCCACGGCCGTGTCAAAACCCACGCCCACCGCCGTGCTGTTGGTGGCCAACGTGACGACCTGGACCGCGCCCAGGGCCGCAAGCCCGCAGCCGGGGGCGGGGCACCCGCCGCACGTTCCGCACGGGTACGCGTCGCACCCGATCCGCAGGACGCCCGCCACGACCGTCTTGGTGCCTTGCCAGGCCGAGTTGTCCCCGTGGAGCCAGAGGACGCCCGGACCCCAGGGGTCGCCCAGCCGGAGGTTGCCGCTCGCGTCTTCCAGTTTCCAGGCGGTGACGACGTTCTCGGGCTCCTGGAGTTGGTTGGCACCGCTGACATAGCGGTTGCCGCCGCGACCTTGCGTGATGAAGCCGTGGTTGACCTGGACGACGGTGTAGCCCTTCGCCGGGTCGTCCACCAACTTGAGGCGGTGCATGCCCAGCCAGTAGCCGTTGTTCATCCTGCCATAGGCTCTGTCTGAGCCGAAGCCGCCTCTCCGATTGACCGTCACCATCCCGTCGATCACCTGCGTCCGGTTGATGCTGGAGTCCAAGTCGTTCAGTTGGTAACTGCGGTCGGCGAAGATGACGGACCCGTCGGTCATCGTGACATCGTTGAAATAGACGGGATGGGGCGGGGGCGGCACGCCGCAGCGGGCGGGCGGTCCGCCGTCGCGGAGCCCCAGCCAGGTGTCGGCGTTCGTGAGGTTGATGGTCGCCCCGTCGAGGCGGCCCGCATCAGCCAGGTAGAGGATGTGGCCGTTCTGGCTGCCGCCGACGTTGTTCAGCGTGACGGTCGCCCCCCCCACGTTGTTCAGCGCAGTCACCCAGAGCGAATTGCCGCGGCCGTTGCCGTTATACGTCAGGTTGAGGTTGGTGCTGGGCAGCATCCGGCCGGCGATCATCATGGCCGAGTTGTACGCCCCGCCCCCCCCGGCCCCGAGGGTGACCGTCAGGGGGGCGATGAGCACGAGGTCCGGGTCGATCCGCGGCCCCGCGGTAAAGTAATCATGCCCGTACGTGTCCCGCATGCCCTCTTGCGCGGTCAGCGTGCCGTTGCCGAAACCCGGGTCGGGCAGCGTCAGCGTTGCGGGAATGATCCCCCACGAGATGCGGGTGGTGGTGAAGTTGGCGAAGGTCAGGCCCCGGGCGACCTGGTTCGCGTCCAGCGTGACGGTCCCGTCGCCGAGGACACCGAAACTGTTGACCTGGCCCGGCGGCGGGACCACGCCGCTCAGCCAGTTGCCGCCGATGCCCCAACTGCGAGTCTGCCCCAGGTTCGGCTCGGCCGCACCGGTCCAGGTGTCGGCATCGGCCGCCGCCGCCAGGAAGAGCCCCATCAGACCCAGCGCAAAGAGAGTCGGCACCGCCTTCATCGCTATCCCCTTTCTGTAATAAGGCAGAGAGAATCACCGAGTCCTACAGCGCCACTTTGCGCGGCGGCTCTCCACACCCGCCGCGCAAGAGTTGATTGCGGCGTCAAAAATGTCATTTCCTGCGCAGTTGGTGCGGAGACCCACCCCGCACAAGGGTCAACTGGCACTGTAAAGCTAAGTATACCACAAGAATACCCCGCTGTCAAATCGCGGGGGGCTCAGGCGTGCGGGGGGCGGAACAACGCACTGGCGGACAAGCCGCCAGTGGCACCCGGCGCACGGCCGGGCCCGCCTTCGCCCTTCCGCCGTCGCCCTGCGGGCTTTGGCGGACAGGTCGGGCTATGGCGGGCAGGCAAGACCGGCCGCCGGCCACGGCACCCTGGCAGGGCGAGCCTGCCGTGGCTCGACCGCGAGCCGTAGCCGTGCCAGGGTGGCACACAGGCACGCGGGCGGGCAATCTTGCGAACCGCGTCCGATTCCGGCAGAGGCTTGTTCATAGATGGGTGTCCCCGGAAATTCCTCTGCCGCGGCCTCAGTTCTTCGCCTGTCCCTTCACCTTCGGCCGCTTCGCCTTCGGTTCCTGCTGGCGTTTGGCGAAGAATTCGAGGTCCACCTCGGCGGGCTGCGGGTTGGCCACCTCCAGCGGCAGCGTGTCGCCGAACCGTTTCTGCTCCGCGGCCAGGAGGGCCATCAGTTCCTTGATCTTCGCGGCGTGGGTCGGGTCGCCCGCGAGGTCCTTCGTCTCGCGCGGGTCGGCCTGGAGGTCGAAGAGTTGAGTCTTGTTGACCTGGGGGTAGCGGATGAGTTTCCACTGTCCGCAGCGCCCGGCCCGCTGGACGTCCTTGTACGCCAGGAAGATCGCGTCGCGGACGCCCTCGGCCCTTGCAACTACGCCCTGTATGACGGGCACGAGGCTCTTGCCGTCGATATCCTGCGGCATCTTGGCACCGGTGAGTTCGCAGATCGTCGGGTAAATGTCGAAGTGGTACGCGAAGGCGTCGGACGCCTTCCCCTTCGGGATGCCGGGACCGGCAAAGATGACGGGCACTTTCATCGAGTCCTCGTACAGGTTCTGCTTTCCCATGAGGCCGTGGCTTCCGATGGCGACGCCCTGGTCGCCGGTCCAGATGAGGATCGAGTTGTCGTACTCGCCGATGTCCTTGAGGGCCTGGAGGATGCGTCCGAACTGCGCATCGAGGCAGGAGATGTCGGCGTAGAAATCGCGCAGGTGTCGGCGGATTTCGTCTTCGGTGCGCGGCCAGGGGGCGAGTTTCTCGTCGCGGATGAAGAGTTCGCCGTTGTCGAAGGGGTGAAACGGCAGGTAGTTCGGCGGCAGCGGCATTTTGGCCACATCGTACTTGTCGAGGAACTCCTTGGGCGCGACCCGCGGATCGTGCGGGTGCGGCGGCGCCAGGTGCATGAAGAACGGCTGCGCGGCGCCGGCGTCCTTCTGCTTCTTCCAGTCCTGAAGGAACGCGATCACGCCGTCGGCCATCACCTGGCCGGGAACCACGCCGTCCCCCTTGCGATCGTCGTAATTCGTGGACTTGAAGACCTTGAGCACCGGCGTATCGTTGTTGTCCGCCTTGCCGAGGAAGTACGTGAAGTACCCGGCATCGTTCATCGACTTCGGGAAGTTCTGCTCCTGCCAGTCCTTGAATCGCGGCGAGAAGTACGAGCGTCCCCTCAGGATCATCTGCCGCGCGGGCAGGCACACCGCCCCGCTGTACCCGCCCGCGCAGTAGGCCTGGCGGAAGGTGAAGCCGCCCTTGACGAGCGTATCGAGGTTGGGCGTCTGGATGTGGGGGTTGCCGAGGGCCGCAATCGTGTCGCCGCGCTGATCGTCGGTCAGGAGGAAGATGACGTTGGGCCGCTTGTTGGCGGCCCCGGCCGCGTGCAGCCCGCGCGTCAGCGTCGCCGCCGCGGCGCCCGCCGCAGCGTACCGCAGGAATTCGCGTCGCTTCATGTCACTTGCCTCCCTTTGCATTCTTCCTTTGACCGTCCCACGGCCATCGCCGCCGCGCCAATCACCTTGAGCAAGTCCCGCCGGCTGATGGTCCGCATAGTCCCACTCCTGTCTGCGATTACTGCTTCTTGTTCTTGCGGCCCTGCTTGGGAGGCGCATCTGAACCGGCCGGCCCGCCGCCGAACTGTTTCCAGTAGAGTTCCTTGAACGGGTTTACGGCCGGGCCGACGGCGTCCTCGTTTTCGAGGCACGGGAGGACCTCGTCCCACCACTTGTCGTAGGCGGCCGACATGGCCTTGACGATCGTCGCGCGATGCTCGGCGGAGACGTCCTTCGTTTCGCCGGGGTCTGCCTTGAGGTCGTAGAGTTCCCACTTGGCGTCGCCGCCCTTGCCGGGGCTGACCATGTTGTAGCGCGGGCCGCGGACGCTGCACCCGGCGTACTTCGATTGGGCCGCCCGGCCTTTGGGCCACCGGCCGATGTGCGTGAAGATGTAGCGGTCGGGCCACGGGGCGCCGGGGTCCTTGAGGAGCGGCAGGAGGCTGCGGCCGTCGAGGCGGGCGGCGACGTCGTCGGGGACCTTCGCCCCGGCCAGTTCGGCGAGCGTCGGGAAGATGTCGCGGTGGCAGGCGAGGTTGTCCACGTCGGCGGGCCTGAGCGTGCCCGGCCATCGCCAGAACGAGGCCGCCCGCGTGCCGCCGTTGTACGGCGTGCCCTTGCCACCGCGCATGCCGGCATTGAAGACCTTCAGGCCAGCGGTGCCGCCGTTGTCGTTCATGAAGATGACGAGCGTGTTCTTCTCGATGCCCCACTCGGCGAGTTTCGCCAGCAGGCGGCCGAGATTGTCGTCGATGTTGGTGATCATGCCGAAGAACTTCATCTCCTGCGGCGTGAGGCCCATGCCCTCGTACTTCTTCTCGTATTCTTCCGGGCAGTTGAGCGGCGCGTGCGGGGCGTTCGGCGTGATGTAAGCCAAGAAGGGCGTCCCCGCCTTTCGCTTCTCGTCGAGCCACTTCGTGGCCTGGCCGAAGAAGACGTCGGTGCAGTAGCCGTCGGTCTTCTCGAACTTGCCGTTGTGGAGGACCGTCGGGCTGAAGTACGAGTTGCCCGGCGCGTCGCCGCAACTGCCCGCATAGGTCTGGCCGATGCCGCCGCAGCCGTGGATGAACATCTCGTCGAAACCGCGCTTGTCGGGCCAGTGGTCCGGCTCGTCCCCCAGGTGCCACTTACCGAAGATGCCGGTCGCGTAGCCGGCGGACCCCAGGACCTGCGCGACGGTGGTCGCCTTCAGGCTCATCCGCTCGCGCTCCAGGATGGTGTGCGTGACGCCCGACTTCATTTCATGCCGGCCGGTCATCAGCGAGCACCGCGTGGGCGAGCACGTCGGGCTGACGTGGAAATCGGTGAACCGGATGCTCTCGGCGTGCATGCGGTCGAGGTTCGGCGTCTTGATCTTGGGGTTGCCGTGGGCGGCGATGTCGCCGTAACCCTGATCGTCGGTGAGGATGATGATGACGTTGGGCCTGGCGAGCGGTGCGCCTTCCGCGGCCGTCAGCCAGCGCGGCAGCACAACCGTGCCCGCCACGCCGACACCCACCGCCTGGAGGAATGTGCGTCTTGAGTGCCGATAGTCCGCTCGCATCGTAACGACTCCTTTCACCCTCATTCACGGGGCTGGGTCTTCTTGGCCGCTCCTGGACTGCGGTCCGGAGCAGGCGCGGGAATCACGGCTGCCGTGTCCTTCAGGAACCGCTCGAACAGCGCGTCCAGTTTCTTCACCTTGTCGGGCATCGTCTCCGCCAGGTTGCGGGTCTCGCCCACGTCGTCTTTCAGGTTATAGAGTTCAAACCGGTCGGCCGGGTCTTGGTTGCTCGGAAAGAAGCGGATGAGTTTCCAGTCACCGGCACGGACGGCCCCGGCCGACTGCCCGCCCAGGAAATGCGGCACCGCCAGAGGGTAGTGCCAGTAGAGCGCCTCGCGGCCGAGTTTCGCCGCCGGGTCGCGGAGCGCCGGCAGCAGCGACACGCCGTCGATGCGCTGCCCGGCGTCCGGCGCCACGCCTGCCGCCGCCGCAAACGTCGGATAGAAATCCACCGTGCTCACGGGGACGCCGCAGATCGTTCCGGCAGCCACCACGGAAGGCCACCGCACGATGAGCGGCACGCGGATGCCGCCTTCGTACAGGGAAGACTTGCCGTCGCGCAGCGGCGCGTTGGACGTGACCCTGGCCTCGCCGCCGTTGTCGGAATAGAAGACCACGATCGTGTTGGCGGCCAGGCCGCGTTCGTCGAGTTTGGCCAGGACCTTCCCGACGCCCTCGTCCACGCTCTGGAGCATGGCGGCCAGGTGCGGGTTGTTGCGGGGGGCGTTGTTGCCCTTGCCCGCACCGGGCTTCTTCTCGTACTTGCCGACCAGGTCGGGTTTGCCGACCAGCCGCGTGTGCGGCGCGTAGTGGCTGAGGAACAGGAAGAACGGCCCGTCCTTGCGGCGCTCGATGAACTCCACCGCCTCCAGGTTCAAGCGGTCCACCAGGTACTCGTTCGGGCCGAGCCGCGGTTCCACCTCCGGCATGTGCTTGTAAGGCGGATAGTAGTAGCCCGCGCCGATGTCCCGCGACTCGGAGCAGATGACTTCGTCGAAACCGTGCAACTTCGGGTCGCCGGACCGCTGGGCGTAGTCGCCCATCAGGTGCCATTTGCCGATGAGCCCCGTGGCGTAGCCGCCGCGCTTGAGCATCTTCGGCAGCGCCACGTACTGCTGCGGCGACAGGAACTTTGGGTCCTTGGCCCGCAGGTAGTCCGTGATGCCGACGCGCGGCGGCCACTGCCCCGTCATGAAGGCCGCACGCGTGGGCGAACAGACCGGTGCCGCCGAATAGGCGTCGGTGAACCGCATCCCCTTGCGGGCGAGTCGGTCGAGGTTGGGCGTCTCGTTGAACGTGTTGCCGCAACAGCCCAGTTCGGCCCAGCCGAGGTCGTCGGTCAGGATGAAGATAACGTTAGGGCGTTTCGCGGCATCGGCCGCCAGGACCGGCCGCCAATCGAGGGCGGCGAGCGCCGCCGCGCCGGCGCACTTCAGAAACTGGCGTCGCGCGGGTGAGTGCATGGTCATCCTTTCTGTTGGCCTGAGATCCCTTGGATTTCTCGCGTTTTCTCTTCCGCCGCTTCCTCCCCACCGCCCGCAGCGGGTCACGCAGGCAAGCGGATTCACGGTTGGCCTTTCGCCTTTTTCCCGGCCTTCTTCTGGCCGTCCGGGGCAGCCGCAGGCCTGGTGCGCCCCTGGCGTTCTGCCACATCGAGAGGCTCCAGCGTCTTGCCCTGGTCGTGGGTTTCTTCGATCCATTTCTCCAGCGCCGCACGGAGCCGCTTGAGGGTCTCCTGGTGCTCGGGAGACCTGGCGAGGTTGTGAATCTCGTGCGGGTCGGCCTGAAGGTCGTACAGTTCCTCCTCCGGCATCGTCGGCGCGCATAGAACGTCCTGGGCCGGCGTCAGTTTGCCCTGGGCGTGGAGTTCTTTCAAGAGGTTCCAGACGGGGTACGACCTTTCCTTGTAGGCGTTCTTCTGGAGGAACGGCCGCTCGGGCGTGAAATTGCGGATGTAACGGTAACGGCTGTCGCGCACCGTGCGAAGGCGGAAGACCGTTTCGTCGCAGCGGTCGCGGGCGCCAAAGGCGTACTCGCGCGGCGGGCCGGCGCGGTTGCCCAGGAACGGCCGCCCCTCCATCTTCTCCGGAATCTTCGCGCCGGCCAGATCGAGCATCGTCGGGGCCAGGTCGATGGCCGCCAGGAGCCGGTCGTCCACCGAGCCGGGCTTGAAGTGCGCCGGCGGCGGCAGCCCCTTCGGCCAGCGGATGATCAGCGGCACGTGCAGCCCTTCCTCGTAGCAGAACTGCTTGCCACGGACGTGCGGCTCGCCGTTGTCGCCGAAGAAGATCACGACCGTGTTGTCCGCGAGGCCGTCCTTCTCCAACTGCGTCAGGACCCGGCCCACCATGCCGTCGAGTTCCGTCATGCAGTCCAGGTAGGCCGCCATGTCGGCCCGCGTGGCGGGGTGGTCCGGGTAATACGGCGGAATGACGACCTTGGCCGGGTCGGCCCGCTTCGGCGAGTTGAAGGACCGGTGGGGCTCCTTGAAGTTGATCTGCGCGAAGAAAGGCTGATGCGCAGCCAGGTCGCTCCACTGGTTGGTGTCGAAGGGTTTCGCGGGCGGCTCGAAGTTCCAGTCGGTTTTGCCCGTGCCGCGCACCGCCACGTCCGCGGGCAGGGTCACGATGTTGGCCGTGGTATAGCCGGCGTCGCGGAACCATTCCGTAATCACCCGGACGCCCTCGGGCAACCGGAATCCGTCGTCCCGGTGCGACCGGTGATTGTGGGCGCCGATGGTCGTCTGGTACATGCCGGTCATGAATGCCGAGCGGCTGGGTGAACAGACGGGCGCCGTGGTGTAGAAGTGCGTGTAGCGCGCGCCGTCGGCGGCCATCCGGTCGAGGTGGGGCGTCCAGACCTCCTTCGTGCCGTAGCAGCCCAGCGCCGGCCCGGCGTCGTCGCCGATGAGCCAGAGAAAGTTCGGGCGGCGCACGGCCGCGCCGGGTTCCGCCAGCGCGCCCAGGCCGCGCGGCATTGCCAGGGCCGCGGCGCCGAGACCCACGGTCCGCAGGAACTCCCGCCTGGATTGCCCGCCCGGATTGCTCATCGTGGACTGCTCCTTGCGATCGATTACCGCGGCTTCCTGTTCTTTTTCGCCGAGGGTCCGCCGCCGGCCGCGGGGGGGGGACCATGGGGCGGCGCCGTCCATTGTTATCTTCGACCACGGGACGTTCCGGTCGGCCGAGGCCAGAAACTCCGGGTAGCGGTTGGCCCGGATGAAGTCCCGGCGGTTCATGGGGCCCGGTCCTTTCGCTGACCCTTCTTCCCGGCTTTGGAACCGTCCTCAGCCGTGACCTTGCCCGGCCAGTCGGCGCCGAGGGTCTGAGACTCCGCCTTCGGGCCGCCGGGAAGCCAGGCACGGATGTCGCCGGTCGTGGCCTTCAGGTCCCAGGCATCGCCCGTCACGCGCATGACGGAGGCCAGGCGTTCGTCCCATTCCTTGACGAGCGCCTGCTTCGACGGGTCGTCGACGAGGTTCTTCATCTCCCACGGGTCGGCGGCCAGATCGAAGAGGAGCCACGGCTTGTCTTTCGTGCGGGCGTACATGAACTGCCGGGTTCGCAGCGCCCGCCAGCCGGGCCACGGCACGTAGGCGTAAGCCATCTCCAGGTACACGTAATCGCGCGGCGGCTTCGTGGTCTCGCCCCGGAAGAGGGGCGAGAAGTCCGCGCCGTCCAGGCCGCGCGGCGCCTGCACCCCCGCCAAGCCGGCCAGCGTCGGATACACGTCGGGCGAGCCGAACGGATCGGCAATGACCGTCCCCGCCCGAATCGCACGCGGATAGCGGATCAGCAGCGGAATCCGGGCCGATTCCTCGTACGGCCACCGCTTCGCCTCCAGGCCGTGCGCCCCGACCATGTCGCCGTGATCCGACGTGTAGACCACGATCGTGTCGTCGGCCACGCCGGCCCCGGCGAGCGCCTTCAGGATCCGTCCGAACTCCACGTCCAGGCTTTCGATCATGCCGTAGTATTCGGGCAGGTTCCGCTTGGCGTATTCCGTGGCCGCGCCTGCCGGCACGTTGGGCGGAATCGTGATCTTCGTGAAGTGCTCGCGGTACCCTTCGGGCGCCTTGTACGGAGTGTGCGGCAGGATGTACGAGACGAACATGATCCACGGCGCCGCGGCCTTGCTCTTCTCGGCGATGAACTTCAGGGCCACGTCCGTCACGACCTCGGACTTGCGGTTCGTCTGGTAGTAGCCGTAGGGCGTCTTCTCTGCCGGGAAGCCGATCCGCCGGTCCCCGCCTTTGGCGCCGGCCTCGAGGTGCCACTTGCCGCTGTAGCCGGTCTCGTAGCCCGCGTCGCGGAACGTCTCGGCCACGCACTTGACCTTCGGCACGAAGTCCACGCCGTTGCTCATCATGCCGTGATGGTGGGCGTACTGCCCGGTCATGAGGCACGCCCGGTAGGGACAACACACCGGCGTGTTCGACAGGGCGGCGTCCAGCCGCGCGCCCTCTCGGGCAAAGGCGTCCAGGACCGGCGTGCGGGCGTTGGCATCGCCATAACAACCCATCGAATACGCCCGCTGCATGTCCGAGAAAACGAACAGGACATTCGGCCGCTTCCGCCCCGGCTCGGCCCCCCACGCCCAGCGCGGCAGCGCCAGCGCCGCAGCGCCCGCCCCGGCGTACTTCAGGAAGTCTCGTCGAGTGTGTCCATGCATTTCTCTTCCCCTGACTGGCACCCGCGCGGGGATGCGGCCCGCCGCTTCTACTGGGCTTTCTTGCGTTTCTTTCTTCCGCCACCCTCGCCGCCCTCTTCGCCGGCGGCCGCGGCGACGGGCTTGGGAAGTTCAAAATGAATGCCGTTCTTCTGCGGCGCACCCGACGTGCTGCGGCCGTTGTCGATGAACTGCTGCATGAGTTTCGCCAGTCGC
>Ga0315284_10007223_pt1 | contig 15848 bp, 7 predicted proteins | sample YL17G09_16_MG_FD_203696 | JGI IMG/M metagenome (GOLD analysis project Ga0315284, IMG submission 203696) | Sediment microbial communities from Yellowstone Lake, YNP, Wyoming, USA - YL17G09_16 | ecosystem: Environmental > Aquatic > Freshwater > Lake > Sediment | place: USA: Wyoming | collected... | reverse complement strand
GGACGGGTCCGACTCGATCGCGCCAAGATCGAGGACGACGCCCGCTACGACGGGAAGTGGGTGTTACGGACCAACACCGCCATGGCGGCAGCGGAGGCGGCGCTGGCGTACAAGGGGCTGTGGCAAGTCGAGCAGGCGTTTCGGACGCTGAAGACGCCGCTTGAGCTTCGCCCAATCTACCACTGGACCGAGCGGCGGGTCCGCGGCCACATCACCGTCTGCTTCCTCGCGTTCACCCTGCGCCAGATCCTCAAGCAACGGTTGGCGGAGCAGTCGTTTGCCGGATCGTTCGTTGAGTTGGTGGAGGGCCTGTCCCGGGTGCGGGCGGTCCTGCTCGATGACGGGAACGGTCATCGCTACCGCCTGCGAGACGAAATCCCGGCAGGAGCGATGCCGGCGTTTCAGGCGTTGAAGATCGTCCCGCCCCGCCGGGTCGAACGGCTCGACTGATCCAACCAGCCAACCGACCAACGTAGTGCCACGCGACCCCCTCGATCGCTGTACTGCCATTCTCTACGCCGTTTCCAATTTGGCGTTGTCAAAGTCGAGTCTAGGGCTGGAACGCCTCGCCCAAGTACACGCGACGTGCCGCGGGGTCGGCGACAACTTGTGGCGGGGTTCCCGCCGTCACCTGTCTGCCCCGATCGATGAGGTAGGCGAAATCCGTGATGGTCAGCGTGTCGCGGACGTTGTGGTCGGTGATGATGATTCCGATGCCGCGTTCTTTCAGCGAGCGGATTTCGGCCTGCAAGTTGGCGATTGAGATCGGATCAATGCCCGAGAACGGCTCATCGAGCAGGACGTAGCGCGGCGACCTCGCATTCACGTTGAAGCGGCTTCCAGAGGGAGGTCACGTCCAACGCATCATGCGGATCGCATGCATGACTCCCTCCGCGGCAATGGCGGCTGCGTAGCCCTTGGCGATGTCGAGGTCATAGAGCCTCCAACGAAGCCTGGCCCACGGGTCCAGTGAGTCGGTCCGAAGGATAGGGGGTTGCCCCGGATTGACCGATACGCTGAATCTTTGAAGGCGATCGGCTATCCCGTCTCCGCGAGCCTTGACGTAGGCTTCCTTGCGGGCCCAGGCAGTGAAGAAGAAGTCCGCTCGCTGTTCCGAGGGTGCGTCTCGAAGCGCCTCAACCTCGTTGCGGGAGAAGAACTGCTCGGCGACGGCTTGGAGCGAGACGTTCGGCTCGATCTGCTCTATATCGATGCCTACCTCCGTCAAGAGGGCAAGTCCTACGACTGCCCATTCCCCGGAGTGCGAGAGGGTGAATCGAAGGCATTGCTCGCCTTGATCATGAACTAGGAAGGGCTTCCCCATGGCTGTGTAGCCGAAGCATACGTCGCGGGGCGTCTGTGATGTGTATTCTGCGAGAAGCTCACGCAAGACTCCATGTGCGACGGAGTATCGACGCCGGTCCAGCTCCCGGCGATACAAGTCCGCACGCCGAGCCTCATCCGCGGACAGGTGCTGTGCAAGCTTGCGGACGACATCCTCCGACTGACTCAGGCAGATGCGCCACACGTGGAGCATATCGGGAAGCAGACCGCCAAGCGGATCTCTCACGGTTGCGGTGCCTCCCCGTGGACAGCCGCGCGTGTGCGCCGGCGCGCTTCGTAGATGACGCCCTCCAGTTCTCGCACGAGCGTCTGTAGATGAGGATCTTGGGACATCGTGCGGTGATCCCCAGGAACAAGGTGCAACTCGAATCCGCCGCTGGTCATCTTCCTCCAGAGCGGACGAGAGTCTCCAGGAGCATACTCCTGCTGTGGCGAGAACAACGTGATGGTCCCTGAGTAGATGTGCGGCCCATACATGCTCTGGGCGCGCATGTGAGCCGCGTATACCCGCTGAATTCTCCGCGTGTTCTGGCTTCCAAGATAACGTCGGACCCACAGTCTCTCCGCCTGGCGGAGGCTCCAGCGGACTCGGCGCAGCACGGCGCGAACCAGCTGCTTGCGAAGCCTGAAGTACGAAGCTCTCTGGACGTAGTACCCAAAGCCCCGCCGGATTCCAGGAGGAGCTGTCGGATCAAGAAGCGCAAGCAACGCCACGTCTTCGCCGATATCCACCAACTGCAGAGCCATTTCGAAGGCAACATAGGCTCCCAAACAACGCCCTCCGATGAAATAGGGGCCGTTCGGCTGGATGATACGCATGTCGGCGACGTATCGTGCTGCCATGTCCTCTACGCGGTCCTGCGGTACCTCGTCCCGCCCCAGCCCCAGTGCCTGCAGTCCGTAGAATGGAATGTCCGGAGAGAGGGTCCGAATGAGTTGTGCGAAGTGGTTCACGCTGGACGCCGCCGGCGGGACACAGAAGAAGGGAGTGCCACCATCCCCCTTCTGAAGGCACACCGCGGTGGATCTAGACAAACGTGGATCCCGCTCCTGGACGGCTTGACACAGAGCCTCGATGGTTGGGTAGGCGAACAGCACGGAGAGCGGAAGCGAGACGCCGAAGGTCTTCTCGATCCGTGCGATGAGCCGCAGCGCCAGAAGCGAATGACCTCCCAGGTCAAAGAAGCTGTCACGGATGCCGACCGTCTCAGACCTAAGGAGCTGGGACCAGATCAGTTGCATCCGTTTCTCGATCTCCGTTCGTGGAGACACGGGCGGAGATCCCTCTGCCTGGACGTGGTCGGGAAGCGCATGAAGGGAATGAAGATCGGTCTTCCCGCTCGGAGTCATTGGGAATCGCAGTAGGGGGATGTAGAAGGCTGGAACCATGTACTCGGGCAGCTGCTTGCTTGCATAGGCTTTGAGGGAATCGACGACGATGGTGGCCCCAGGCGCAGGGATCACGTAAGCCACAAGCACCTCATCGCCGCGTTGTGACTTGTGCAGCGCCACTCGGGCGTCGCCAATGTCAGGATGCTGCTTCAGGATATGCTCGATCTCGCCCGGCTCGACGCGGAACCCCCGGATCTTCAGTTGCTGGTCCAGGCGACCGAGGTACTCGATATCGCCGCTTGGGAGAAGACGCACGCGGTCCCCGGTTCGATAGAGACGCTCTCCAGGGCGGTCGGCGAATGGGTTGGGGATGAATCGCTCGGCAGTCAGGCCGGGATCACCCAGGTATCCTCTCGCCAGGCCGTCGCCTCCGATGCATAGCTCTCCCGGGGCGCCTGTGGGCACGGGTCTTGTCTGTGAGTCGAGAACATAGGCCTTCGTGTTGGCGATCGGGCGACCAATCGGAACGGAACTCCTTCGCGGATCGAAATCGGCGGGTATTCGATAGCAGCAGGCGAACGTCGTACCTTCGGTCGGTCCGTATCCATTGATGATCGACGTCTCTCGAAGAACGCGCAGTGCCCTATCCACATGAGGAACAGACAATGGCTCCCCCCCGATGATCAGCTGCCGCACCGTGGACAGAGCCATCGGGTCCTCGTCGACAATCGCGTTGAACCAGGTGGCGGTCAACCAGAGCGTATCGGCCTGGAAGTCACGCAACAAGCACGCCAAGTTCGATGCACTCGGGATTCGATCCGTGCTCAACACGCATTGTCCGCCGTTGAGGAGCGCCCCCCAGATCTCGAACGTCGACGCATCGAACGCCGGCGACGCAAGGTGCGGGATGCGCGGACGATCTGCAAGATGCACGTAGTCGACTCCCTTGACCAGCCGGAGGACGCCGCGATGTGTCACCTCGACACCCTTGGGGCGTCCCGTCGATCCCGACGTGAACATGACGTAGGCCAGCCTCTCCGCAGCGACGTCCATATGGAGCGGAGCGGCAGCTCGTTCCTGCGCGATGTCCTCCTGAAGCTTGTCGATGAGGAGAATCGGGACTGTTTCGGAGGGCAATGCGCTAGACACACCGGAACTCGAAAGCACGCACCTCGGCCGACTCTCTTCAATCATCCGACGCAGACGGTCCCTGGGCTGATACGGATCTAGTGGGACGTAGGCGGCTCCTGCTTTCAAGATCGCCAAGAGCGAGACAATCATTTCTGGAGATCGCTCCATGTAGACGCCGATCAGCGATTCGGAGTGCGCCCACTCTCGGCACAAGTAATGTGCCAGTCGATCCGATCGCTGATCGAGCTCGCGATAGGTCATCTGGCGTTTCCCGAACGAAACGGCGACAGCCTCGGGTGACTCTGCAACCTGGTTTGCGAACTGCTGCTGGATGCAGCTCTCACGTGGATACGAGCGATCGGTTCGGTTGAGCGCCCTGGTTCGTTCCTCAGTCGCGCGATCGATGGGCGGAGGCATCGAATCGATGCCATCTTCTGGGTGGTCCACGGCGGCATCGCAAAGGCAGCAGAAGTACTGCAACATCTGCTGCATCGTCAAATGATCGAAGAGCGCTGTGGAGTACGTCATCGACACCAAGAGACCGGTCGTTGAGTCTCGTACTGCCACACCAAGGTCGAACTTGGATGTCGTTTCGGGGATCAGAACGCGCTCGGAAGTCAGTCTGGAGAACTCGGGAGAACGGGGATCGCCGTGCTGCAAGGAGAGGGCTACTTGGAAGAGCGGTGTCCGATTCCGTGCTCGCATCGGTCGGAGCTCGGCGACCAGCCGCTCAAACGGCAACTCCTGGTGTTCGTACGCCTCAAGGCAAGTATGGCGAACGCTTCTCAGGAAGTTGCGGAAGCTCGGCTTGCCTGAGAGATCTTCGCGAAGCACCGACATGTTCACGAAGAACCCGACCAAGTTCTCCACGTCAGACCGTGTTCTGCCTGCGATCGGAGCGCCCACACAGATGTCGTCCTGCCCGGAGTAGCGACGGAGGAAGACCATGAGGATAGCGAGAAGCACCATGAACAGCGTCGCATCCTCCTCGCGCGCCAGGCGCTTCAGCCGATCTGCGAGGGATGTCGGTAGGCTCACAGCGACCGTGCTGCCGTGGTAGTCCGGCTCGGCGGGTCTTGTGTAGTCGGTTGGCAGGCTGAGAGGAGCGGCTCCCTCGAGCTGTCGCCTCCAATACACCAGATCTCGGTCAAGGATGCTCCCACGAAGACGCCCTCGCTGCCCCAACGCGTAATCTCCGTACTGAATCGCCAGCTCCGGCAGCCTCGGCACCTCGCCATGCACCTCGGCGTTGTACAGCACCGATAGCTCATGCAGTAGGAGGTCCGTTGACCAGCCATCCGTGGCAATGTGATGCATGACCAGGAGGAGGATGTGGTCGTGCGGGGCGAGGAAGAAGAGCCGCGCACGGAGCATGAGATCCGAGGAAAGATGGAACGGCCGATGCGCCTCCTGGAGCACGCGGGTCTGAGCTTCGTCGTCGCGCTGTCCTTCGGCAAACGTCGAAAGGTCGATCTTCGCCCAATCGACGCGACAGGGAGGATGAATCGACTGGATCGGGAATCCGTCTGGGGCCTCGTAGGCGGTACGGATCACCTCGTGCCTCGCCACAATGGCGTCGAGAGCGTTGCGCAGAGCCTCCTCTACAAGCGGACCCGTCAGACGAAACGCCAGTGAGACATTGTAGACGGACGTTCCGGGTTCCAACTGCTCCAGGAACCAGAGTCGCTCTTGCGCGAAAGACATTGGGACTCGCCTGGTCCGGGATACAGGATTGTCTTCCCGCAGCGGAGTCCCTCTGGTGGACGTGTCCGACATGTTTCCCTTCAGTTCTGGTTTACCGACGTGCCCGCCCTGGGCCATCACACGGATTCCTCTTCTGTTGCCGTATTGTCGATGAACGACGCAATCTCGGCGATCGTCGGTTGGTCGAACAGGACCCGGATCGGCACGCGGATGTGCAGCGCCTCTTCGATGCAATTGATGAGGCGGATGGCGAGAAGCGAATGCCCGCCCAGTTCAAAGAAGCTGTCCGCGATGCCTACGCGGTCGAGCTTCAGCACCTCTTCCCAGATCTCCACCAGCCTCTTCTCCGTCTCGCACGTCGGAGGAAGGTACTGATTGGCTGACCCTGTGCGCCCCCACTCGGGCTGACGAAGAGCCCGCTGATCGATCTTGCCGGTCGGGAGTAAGGGGAGGTTGTCCAAGAACACGAACGCAGAAGGGATCATGTAGTTCGGCAGTTGGTGCTGTAGGTGTCGCCGAAGTTCGCTCTCATCGCCCGGCCGATCTCCTGTCCAGACGACGTAGGCGGCCAAGCGGACATCGTCCTCCGCGAGGGTACAGATGCTGGCGTGACATGCTGTGACCTGCGGATGAGTCTCGACCATCAACTCGATCTCTCGCAGCTCGATGCGATGCCCTCGGATCTTGACCTGACGATCGTTTCTGCCGAGGAACTCGATGATCCCGTCGTCCCCGTACCGTCCAAGATCCCCCGTTCGGAACACCCGATCCTCGGCGGCGGTGGCGAACGTGTTGGGGATGAATCGCTCCGCGGTCAGATTGGGGCGGTTTAGGTATCCGCGGGACACGCCGACGCCGCCGATGAGGATCTCGCCCGCCACACCGACCGGAACCGGTTCAAGCATCTCATTCACGATGTACACCTGATAGTCGGGAAACGGTCTGCCGATGGGAACGTCCCGCTCTGGATCTGCTGCGAAGTCGAACTCGTATACGGTCGCTCCGTAGGTAACTTCCGTCGGGCCGTATGCATTGAGAATCCTCAGCGTGGGCGAGATGTCACGCAATCGCTGCAGAATACGCTGCTTCTTCGGGGCCAACCCTGTGATCAGACAGCCCAGATCTCCGGCCCCACCGTGCTCTTCGAAGGTCCTAGCGACGGAAGGAAGGAGGTCGGGAACGATGTACGTTGTGTTGATGCCATGGTCGAGCACGTAGCGGGCCAGACTGCGACCATCGAGGGTGGTCTCGTAGGGCACGACGTGGAGAGTCCCCCCGTAGCAGAGAGGAGAGAAGATCTCCTCCACAGAGGTGTCGAACGCATAGGTGATGACGTTCGTGCTGATGCGTTGCGGGCCGGCGTCTGTCACACATCGGAAGGCGTTGAGGAAACCGACAACATTCCGATGCATCACCATCACGCCCTTCGGCTGGCCGGTTGACCCAGATGTGTACATCACGTACGCGAGGTTCTCCGGCCGGATCTCCACGCTGGGCGCCGGCTCAAGCCGAGCGATGGAGGGCACATCGGTATCCAGTCGAAGTGCCTGGATCCCGTTGGTCGGCAAGCATGCTGCCAGGCTGCTCTGTGTCAGAAGCACCCTGATGGCAGCGTCCTCCACGATGAAGCGGAGCCGATCCGGCGGGAAAAGAGGGTCCAGTGGAAGATAGGCTGCCCCTGCCTTCAGGATTCCCAGCAGCCCGACAACTAGATCCGTTGATCGATGCATCGAAATCCCAACTAGCTCACCCACTTGCACCCCGAGCCCTCGGAGGTAGGAGGCCAGTTGGGCCGCGCGGTTGTTGAGGTCGCCGTACGTGAGATGGTCATTGCCGCAGACCACCGCAATCGACTGTGGCGCGGCCGCGGCCGCCTTCTCGAAGAGCCGATGAATCGTCGTCTCTTGAGGATATGGAGCGGCGGCGGCGTTCCATTCCACCAGGATCTTCTTGCGCTCCTTTGCCCCGAGCATCGGCATCTCTCCGATGGCCCGCTCGGGCTCCGTGGCACCGGCTTCCAGCAGCCGGACGAAGTGGGCCGCCAGGTCCCGCATCCGGGCCTCGCCGAAGAGCTGCCGTGAGTAGGTGAGCTTCCCCGTAAGGCCCTCTGGTTGCTCCCAGAAATCGAACGACAAGTCGAACTTCGACGTATCGGTACCGGCGTCGATCGGTGTAGCCTCCATCCCACCGAGTCGCAGCGGCTCCGAAGGTGACCCCCAGTAGGCGACCATGATCTGGACAATTGGGGAGCGATCCGCGATTCGCTCCGCGCCAAGATCGGCTACGATTCTTTCGAACGGCGCCTCTTGGTGGTCGTACGCCTCGATGCAGACGTCCTTGACGCGCCGCAGCAGTTCGCCAAAGGAAGGCCGACCGGCAAGGTCGCCGCGGAGCACGAGCGTGTTCACAAACAACCCCACCAGACCCTCGGTCTCAGCACGAGTTCTCCCAGCGATAGGGGTCCCGATCGCGATGTCCAGCTGTCCTGTGTACCGATGAAGCGTGACCATCACCGCGGCCGCAAGGATCATGAAGGGCGTGACGCCTAGCTTCCTGGCAAGTTCTCGAATTCCGGCCGCGCTATGCTCCGGAATGGAGATAGGGACCCGTCCGCCTGAGAAGGCCTCTTCAGCTGTCGGAGGGGAACTCGTCGGAAGGTCCAGTGTGGAAGAGTAGCGCTCCAGCTTGGCTCGCCAATACGCCAGTTCGCTCTCCACTCTGCTGGTTCGGACCTCATCGCGCTGCCACAGAGCGTAGTCCGCGTACTGAATCGGAAGATCCGGAAGAGTGGGCATACCTCCGTGCCGTAGGCTCTCATAGAGGACTGCCAGCTCCCGATTGAGGATCTGATGAGACCAGCCATCCACCGCGATGTGGTGCGCAACGAGGATCAGCGCGTGCACCCGGTCGGCCAGCTGAGCGACCGTCGCCCGCAACAGGCAATCCGAGGTCAGGTCGAAGGGCCGCCGGGCCTCTTCACTCAGCAGCCGCTGTAGCTCCACTTCCCGGTCTGTCTCTCTGCCTCCCCTGAGGTCGACCCTGTGGAACGGAAGCGGGGCCGATTCGTGGACCACCTGGTAGGGGGCTCCGGCCATGGCATGGTACGTGGTCCGCAAGATGGAGTGTCGCTCGACCAGCGCATCGAGAGATCTCTGCAGTGCACCCACGTCGAGCGGGCCGGTCAGGCGCACGGCCCACGGTACGTTGTACAACGGCGTCCCCGGGTTAAGCTGCTCCAGGAACCACATACGCTCTTGGGCGAAGGATAGGGGCAGAGCGACCTGATCTCGCGCCAGGCAAGGAATCGTCTGACCCGCAGCGTACAGTTTCTGCTCCACAAAACGGCTTTCCAGGACGGCGCGTTCCTCAGGTGTCAACCGTGCGATTCGGTCTCGCGTGCTGGGATCACTCATGTTCCATCTCCCGGGCGAAGAGCGGATCGGCGCCCGTCGTGCCCTCGCGGTGCCATTCCGCGTGCCTCATCACTTGAACCGCGCCATGCAAGCCGATACCTCCGCCCGCCACCCTTTCATCGCGTACGCCCCGGGAACGGCTCATGTATCCGCTGGGTATGTGGACCGACGATCTTCTACCTCTTCACAACCGTCTAGTCTATCCCACTCCCGAAGCGCGGCAATGCTTTGCCCTTCGACCGTGGGGGCCTCGTAGAGGGCACGAAGGGATGGGCGGACGCCGAGCTTCTCAACGATCGCTGCGGCTACACGCGTGAGCGACAGCGAGTGCCCTCCCAGCTCGAAGAAATCGTCATGGACTCCGACTCGATCCACCTTCAGGATCTCCCTCCACGCCTCGGCGATCGATTTCTCGAACGGAGTCCGCGGCGCCACAAACGGTTGAGTCAGTGAGCGTTGTGACTCCGGTGGACGAGGAAGCGCCGCGCGGTCAACCTTCCCACGTGCCGTCAGCGGCAACTCGCCGAGAACGATGAACCGATTCGGAATCATGTAGTGGGGAAGGCGTTGTTGAAGGTGCTCGCGCAGAGACGCGGCCAAGTTCCGTACCGTCGCGGCCGGAACCACGTATGCAACGAGGTGTCGATCGTCAGGCACCGGCTCGTAGGTCTCTACGACGGCCTGCCGGACCGCGGAATGCTCGCACAAGGCGGCCTCGATCTCTTCAAGCTCAACTCGGTATCCACGGACCTTGATCTGGTGATCCAGGCGGCCAAGGAACTCGAGCTCTCCATTCGCCAGCCATCGCCCTCGATCCCCTGTTTTGTAGAGGACGGCGTCCGAGTCGAAGGGACTTCGGATGAACCGCTCCGCGGTCAGCTCCGGGCGATGAACGTAGCCCTTCGCCACACCGAGCCCGCCAAGATACAGTTCTCCCGGTATTCCGATCCCTGTCAGCTGAAGAAATCGATCCAGGACGTATACGCTCACATTGGGAAGAGGGTGGCCGATCGGGATGGAGGTCTGATCAGCCGGCACATCTGCGATCCGATAGACAGTGGCTTCTCCGGTGGCTTCCGTGGGGCCATAGAGGTTGTACAGACGAATCTGCCGACCGAACGTCCCCAAAGTCTTCCGCGCAAGATCCCTCGAGTGCGTTTCGCCACCGGTTGCGACGAGGCGAAGGGATGGAGTGCGCGTCCCTTGAACAGAGACGGCATCCACTACGGCCGACAGGAGAGACGGCACGATGCTCAGAACGGCGCTGACCTTCTGCGCTTGCAGTGCAGAGGCGATCTCGGAAGGGTCCCTTACCTGCCATTCGCGGAGCAGGACCACGCGCAGGCCATGGATGAGGGGGCCGATCAGGTCTGGAAGCGACATGTCAAACGCTGTTGAAGGGAGCTGAAGGACCACATCATCCGGTCGAACGTCCAGCGCCACGTAAGTGCCGACGAGATGGTTCACGATGCTACGATGCGTCACCGCGACTCCCTTCGGCTTCCCGGTCGAACCGGACGTGTAGAAGATGCAAGCGGGGTCATCCGGAAGCAGGCGCTCCGACGCTGGAAGATCTGCTTCCGCTCTCTCTCCCGTCGAGGGCGTGCCGTCAACCACGATGCGCAAGCCGTCCCAATCGGAGAAATCGGAGTCGAGGCTTCGCTGGGTGATCAAGCAGCGCACAGCTGCATCGTCCAGCATGAACTCCGAGCGCTCCCGGGGGAGCGCAAGATCGAGCGGGACATAGACGCCACCAGCTTTGAGTACGGCGAGTATGCTCACCGGCAGGTTGATGGAGCGCTCCAAGTAGATTCCAACAGGGGAATTCCTTCGAACTCCACGACGGCGAAGCTGCTCCGCGAGACGCGCCACACGCCGGGCCACCTCGCGATACGTCAGCGACTCGTCGCCGAAGACCGCCGCGGTCCTGTCAGGGGTTCTCTTCACTTGTTCTTCGAACAGCTCGTGGATGCAACGATCCTCCGGATACGGACGCTGTGTATCGTTCCACTCGACCAGTAGGCGGTGCCTCTCCGTGGCGGGAAGCATGGGGATGTCCGAGATCGGTTGATCCGCGTCTCCCGCTATGCCGCCGAGAAGGGTTTCGTAGTGCGCGAGAGCACGCTGGATCGTTTCCGGGTCGAAGAGGTCGGTCCGATAGGCGAACTCGCACGTCCACGTGGCGTCCGTCTCGTGTCGAATCTCGACCGCGAGGTCGGTCCCGACAGCGACGACATCAAGCGCGTACGGCTCAATCGTGAGTTGGGGGGACGACGCGGATCGAAGGGGAACGCTCTCCAGGTTGAAGGCCACATCAAACAGCGGAGTTCGGCCCAATTCCCTCTCGGGATGAACGGCTTCGACGACCTTCTCAAACGGCGCATCTTGATGTTCCAGCCCATCGAGAACGGTATCGCGGATTCGTCCGACGAGTACGCGACTCGCGGGATTACCGGACAGATCACAACGGAGCGCAAGCGCGTTAACGAAGGGGCCGATCAAGTTCTCCATCTGCTTTTCCCCTCGCCCGGCCACCGGTGTTGCGACCAGGAAGGTCTCCATCCCCGTGTACCGCTGGATGAGGATCGCGAAGGCCGCCAGCAGAACACTGAAGAGCGTCGTCCTCTCCGCTCGCGCCAGGGACTCGAGACCTCCCACCAAATCCGTAGACAAGCGCAGCCGCTCGCAAGCGCCATCGCTCGCTTGGATCGTTTGGCGAGGTCGATCGGCCGGAAGCTCTACCCGACCTGGTAGGTCGCGCAGGGCCTCAGTCCAATACGCTCTCGAGTCGTCCATCGCGCCGACCTCGAACCGCTCTCTCTGCCACTGCGTGTAGTCAGCGTACGTCATGGGGAGCGCAGGGAGGTCCGGCCCGGAGCCACGGGCGAGTTGTCCGTAGACCGTGAAGAGTTCGTCCATGAGAACCTCGGACGACCACGCGTCAAAGACGATGTGGTGCGTCACCAACAGCAAGATGTGGTCTGTTGCTCCCCATCGTACGACCGTTCCGCGAAGGACGGGTCCGGTGCCCAGGTCGAAGAGCTCACGCACGCCCTCCTTGAGGATCGCGCGCGTTCGGGAGTCGCGATCACCGACGGCGAGAGCGGAACAGTCCTCCACCCGAAGCTTGATCGGACGGACCGGTGCGATCCGTTGAGAAAGGTATCCTTCGGCGTCCATGAAGGTTGCCCTCAGGAGCTCATGTCGTCTGGAGATCTCGGTGAGACTCTTTTCGAGGAGCGTCACGTTCAAGTCTCCGGTCAGTCGTACGGCGACCGGGCGGATGTGCGATCGATCCTCAGGATCAAGCTGCTGAAGAAACCACACACGCTCCTGGGCGAAGGAGAGCGGCCGGGTAGCCTCCGTCGGCTGTCGACGGATTCCGTCCGGAACAGATCCGTCTTTCGCGCCACGGATCCGCTCCTCAAATTGCTGCGCCTGAGCAGGAGTCAGGCGCGCCTTGCGGAGAGTGAGTCGATGGCGAGGCAGCGATTCCACGGTGGACCGCTGTTCCTCGGAGAACGCGTCCGGACGTTGCTCAGTCACTAGCGCGCCCTTCGATCGAATCGAGAACCTGTAGTTCCACCTGGACCGCGAGATCCTCGAGCTTCGGAGCCTCAAACGCCTGCCGTAGCGTCAGATGGATGCCGAATCTTGGATTGACCCGCGCGAGAACGCGCGCTGCCGAAAGCGAATCCCCACCCAGCATGAAGAAGTTGTCGGCAACGCCGATCCGATCAACCTTGAGAATCTCTTTCCAGATCTGCGCCAAGGAAGTCTCAACGGCGGTGGTCGGCGGGCGAAACGGTTCGGCCAGCTTTGCTGCCAGCGCGTCCGCGAGCCCGATCCGTTGGGGCTTGCCGGTGGCGCCTGTCGGGAGCACATCGAGGAACACGAAGCGACTGGGCACCTTGAACGCCGCCAGTCTGTCGAGGAGATAGCCCCGCAGATCCGCCTCTGATGCGCCCATACCACCGCGAAGGACCACCGCAGCGGCCACGTCTTCACCCAGGGTGAGATGTGGCACGGGAAACGCGATCGCCTGGGCCACCGCGGGATGTTCAAGTAGAGCTTTATCGATCTCCCGAGGGGCGATCTTCTCGCCTCCACGATTGATCATTTCCTTCATGCGCCCGGTGAGGGTGATGTATCCATCCTTGTCGATATGCCCTGCGTCGCCGGTTCGAAACCATCCGTCAACGAATGCAGAAGCGTTCGCCTCGGGGTTGCCTTCGTAGCCGGACATGACGGTCTCTCCGCGAACTACGATTTCGCCCACCGTGTTCCCAGGCCGCAGCTGTCCGTCCGGACCAAGTACGGCAACCTCGACGCCCAACGCACGACCGACGGAGCCGGGCTTCCGGGGATGCGGAGGAAGTGGATTGCTGGCAATCTGATGTGAGGTCTCCGTCATCCCGTACGCTTCGATGGCCGGAATGCCAAGACGATCCTCAAGTTCCGCAATCGCGCGCAGCGGCAAGGGCGAAGAGGAAGAGCGAATCAGCCGAAGGGAATGCCTGGTGAAGTCTACGATGCCCCGAGCGTCCATCTCGGAGAGGAAAGATTGGTGAATCGTCGGTACGGCCGTGTACCACGTCGGATGGTACACCTCAAGCCAATCGAGGAACCGCGAGCCGTCGTACCCCGGAGCACAGACGGCGCTTCCCCCTGAAACCAGAGAAGCCAGAAGCCCGGCGACCAAACCGTGAATGTGAAAGAGCGGCATGACATTGAGGCAGCGATCCGATGAAGAGAGTTCAAGCCCCGACGCGACGTTCCACGCAGAAGTCAACAGATTGGCGTGCGTCAAAGGTACGCGCTTCGGCGTCGACGTGGTGCCCGATGTGTGCAAGATCAAGGCTACATCGCCGCTCGCAGGCCTGTCTTGGTTTGCTGCATCTTCCGCATCGGATTCGAGCCGCGCATCCCGGGCCAGAGGCGGACACTCAATGACCTTTACCCCGCATTCGTCTGCGGCGGCGAATGCAGCGGAGTCCAGTTCTCTGTCAGAGAGAAGGGCCTCTGCGTTGACGTCCCTGAAGCAGTACGTGAAATCACTCCTGCTGAGACCGGGATTGAGTGGTACCGCGACCGAGCAGCTCGCTGCTGCCAGGAATCCGACGGCTGCATCGAAGCCATTGGGAAGAACGGTGACGACCCTGTCTGTTCGACCAACGCGATGGGCGCGAAGCGCGGCTGCGATCCGAACCGTCTGCCTATGAAGGTGGCCATAGGTGATCGTCGGCCCATCTATGCCGAGCAGTGCTACAGCTTCAGGGCGGCTCTTCGCCCGCTTGCTCACCATATCTGAGACCGACCCACTGTGATCCATGGGCACTCCCCTCTGCGTTTACCTCTCCCGGTCCGGGTTGGCTACGGTATTCTACTCGGGAGTGGCTGGCGATGCCGATCCGATCACTCTAGCGGCCAGCGGGCCGAAAACGGTATCGGTGTGGGATGGATGGAGAATGGGTGCGGGACCAGGAAGCAGGGAGATCGTCACCTCGCCGCGGATCGCTCTCCCGCGTCGCAGCGCACGACGCGGCTTGTGCCCCCTCAGAGGGACAGGACATCGATTGTCTCGGGATCAAGATCGGTGGAAGACCGAAGCTCGTCCGCTACGGGGTACCAGATGCCGAGCTACCAAGGCTTGCTTGCGCACCAGTCGGGGTTCGGAATGAGACGCCCAAACTACGGCTGGAACGTCTCGCCGAGGTACACACGGCGCGCTGCAGGGTCGGCGACCACCTGAGGCGGCGTCCCTGCCGTCACCTGTCTGCCCCGATCGATGAGGTAGGCGAAATCCGTGATGGTCAGCGTGTCGCGGACGTTGTGGTCGGTGATGATGATTCCGATGCCGCGTTCTTTCAGCGAGCGGATTTCGGCCTGCAAGTTGGCGATCGAGATCGGATCAATGCCCGAGAACGGCTCGTCGAGGAGAACGTAGCGGGGCGACTTCGAGAGCGACCGCGCAATTTCGAGGCGTCGGCGTTCTCCCGAGGAGAGGGATCCCGCGAGTTGATCGGCGAGCGCGGCGAGGTGGAACTCCTCGAGAAGGCGGTCCCGATGCGCCTCGGGGGAAGCGGCTCCTTCGAGCGCCATCTCGAGGTTCTGCCGCACCGTGGCCTTCGTGAACACGGAGGGCTCTTGCGGCAGGTAGCCGATGCCGAGGCGGGCGCGTCGGTAGAACGGCAGGCTGGAGATGTCCGCGCCGTCGAGGAGGACCGACCCGTGGTCGGCGCTCATGAACCCCATGATCAGGCTGAACGTCGTCGTCTTGCCTGCGCCGTTCGGGCCGAGGAGGCCCACAATCTGGCCGGGCTCGACGACGAGGCTCAGCCGGTCCACCACGGCGCGGTCTCCGTACCGCTTGACCAACTCCCGCCCTTCAAGTCCCATCATCCTCTCCTTGCGGTGCGAACTGGATGTCGATCGACACGTTGCCGCGGGCCGTGAGCCCGGCCGGAGAGAGGACGAGCGAGTCCGCCGTCATCGCGAGACCTGGTCCGGGCGCCGCTGCCTCGAGCGCGCCGGGTCGGACCGTTTCGTCCTCCGAGGTCATCCGAACGTTGCCCAGAAGGCGGATCTCCTCGCGCGTGATCTCTCCCCCGTCGCTCGACACGGAGAGAGGCTCTTCGCGCGCCAGAGTCGCCCTAACGCCGACGAGCGTTCCGTGCTGGATCCTTGCGTCGTACGTAAACCCGTCGGCTCGGAGCTCGTCCCCTCGCAGCGTGAGTAGTGTGGCCGCCGATTCGAGTGTACGCTCGTCCTCGCGCCACGTCATCTGCTCGGACGAGATCCGGACACCCTCGTGGGTCTCCGCGCGAACGTCCCCGGTCAACGTAACGCTTCCGGCCTCCTGCGTGAGCTCCCCTGCACTCACCTCGAGGATGGACGCCGCCCCGTCAAACACGCGCAACACAA
>Ga0315284_10007222_pt1 | contig 15849 bp, 12 predicted proteins | sample YL17G09_16_MG_FD_203696 | JGI IMG/M metagenome (GOLD analysis project Ga0315284, IMG submission 203696) | Sediment microbial communities from Yellowstone Lake, YNP, Wyoming, USA - YL17G09_16 | ecosystem: Environmental > Aquatic > Freshwater > Lake > Sediment | place: USA: Wyoming | collected... | reverse complement strand
AACACAATCATGCCTTCGGTTGTAGAAACGGAGATGTTGGAATCATTAAGAAATAAATCGGACAATCTAGATGACAAAATATTAGCCCGACAAGTCTGTGGTATCATACAACCTGACAATCTCGCGGGATTAGTGGGATATCTATTGAGTGATATGGGAAAATACATGACAGGTTCGTCAATTCCTGTAAACGCTGGCCATATTTATTAAAACACAAAAATAATGAAATTATCTGACTATGTGATGTTGCATTTGCGAGATAACGGTGTCAGGACCATTTTTGGTTATCAAGGAAGTTCTGTTTCCCATCTCATAGATTCGTTGCACAAAATAAAGGAGTTAATGTACGTACAAAACAACCATGAGCAAGCATCTGCTTTTTCAGCAAATGCTTATTCACAAATTTCCGGAGGCTTAGGAGTCGCGCTATCGTGCAGCGGCCCCGGTGCAACGAATTTAGTAACGGGTATAGCAAATGCATATTTCGATTCCATACCGTGCGTATTTATTACCGGCCAGGTTGGTTTGGCAGGGATAAAGAGTCATCCGCTGATCAGGCAGCATGGGTTTCAGGAAACAAATATTGTATCAATCGTTAAACCCATTACAAAATTTGCTGTAACAATAATGAACCCGGAGGAAATACGCTTCAATCTTGAAAAGGCGCTATATCTGGCCCAGGAGGGCCGGCCTGGTTCGGTCTTAATTGATATCCCGCATGATGTTCAGACCGCAGACATAAACCCCCAAACGTTAAGCAATTTTTTTGCATCTGCCGATTACAAAAATCTGGCTACTTGTTACGATGATATCGATTATAAAATTGTTAATGAAATCTATCAACTTTTGACAAATGCGAAAAGGCCGGTTTTACTCTTAGGTGGAGGTTCTTCCCATTTAAAAGGAACAGGATTGATTGAAAGATTTATTTCAAAGTGTCACATTCCTGTCGTTGCTTCATTAAAAGGTCTTGATATTTTTTCTCATCATCATGAATGTTATAGTGGGTTTATAGGTGCCTACGGAAATCGATATGCAAATTTTTGTGTCGCATGTTCCGATGTACTTCTTGTATTAGGGTCAAGGTTGGACACGATGCAAACAGGTCCTGATATAAAACAATTTGCCCGAAATTCCAAAATCATACGTGTAGATATTGATATTCACGAACTCAAGAGAATAGATCGAAATAAATTCGACATCCACTGTGATGTAAGCATGTTTATGGAAAAAATGGTTAAGAATGCAGGTAAAGATCAATTTTTTGCAAAACAGTGGTTACAGCTTATTGATACATGGAAAAGGAAATACCCATCAGGCATTCAGGAAAATTCAGGTTATGTGAATCCAAACGAAATTATTTCCGCCTTGGATGATTATTTAACTGAAAATGCAATTATCTGTTGTGATGTCGGACTAAATCAGATGTATGTTGCACAATCTATAAGATTAAACGGAAAAAGGTCGCTTCTTAGTTCTGGAGGCCATGGAGCTATGGGTTATTCTTTACCTGCTGCCATCGGCGCCTATTTCGTTTCAATGGACAGACAAATTATAAGTATTGTGGGTGATGGGGGCATTCAGATAAATTCGCAGGAGCTACACACAATTGTAAAAGAGAAGATACCCGTAAAGATCATTATTATGAATAACTCTTCACTTGGTATGATCCGGTCTTACCAGGAGAAAGCCTTGGAAGGTAGAACCTATGGTTCTGTAGACGGCTTTTCGTCTCCGGATTATCATAAGATCGCAGATGCTTACGGATTAAGATACTTCAAAATTGCTTCCATGTCCGATTTTAAAGATAATGCTTTTGAGCTGGCAACGATTGAACCTTGCATCTTTGAGGTTCTCTTGGATCCGCATCCACAAATTAATCCAGGACCTGCTTACAAAAGGCCTGTTGAAGATCAATTCCCTCTTATAGACAGAGAAGAATATCAGCAAATTATGAATTTAATTTAAACAAAAATCTTCTTGGAATCTATCGGATCTCGAGATCTGCGCCCGGAATCGAGATTCGGAAGGGCACGACAATCGTCAATTCGCACCTATTTGAGAGCGGCCCGTCATTGCGCATTGAGAACTGGTACTTTATCCACTGTGGAGGAAACTCGTGGAGCGATGGGCGAGGGCGGTTCCGCTTCGGGCGCGGCTGCTGGATCACCCAGAACGTCATTATGTACGGCGCAGGTGAGATCGAGGTACACGACCATGTGGGTATCGGGCCAGGGACGTGCATCTTTTCGTCGCGGGATGACTACTCGCTCGAGCACGCTAAGAAAGAGCATATCGTCCATCAGTTCGGCAAGGTAACCATCGGGAGCTACGTTCGCGTCTTCGCGGGCGTAATCATCGATCCAGGCGTCACCATTGGCGAGGGCGCTGTGGTTGGGGCAGGGGCAGTCGTGCTTAAGGACGTCCCTTCGTGGACGATCGTAGCTGGTATTCCAGCTCGAGTCGTGGCAAAGCGCGAGGTCGATCATCCCATTTCATCTCGCGACAAGACGTCGCCATGAACACGGAGAGGACAAGGCGACACTAGCCAGCGCGACACGATAATCCAGGGGAGCAAATGGCAACCTTCGACATCTTTAACCCAACCGATCAGAACCGGCATTTGCGCGATGTGGCGCGCCGCTTCGCAGGGGCTGAGCTTGAGCCTCAGGCGTCCGCGCGCGACGAGAATGAGGAGTTCAGCCTATAGCTGTTCAAGAAGCTCGGGCCGGAATTGTGACTCTTTGGGCTTACGATCCCGGTCAAGATCGGGGAGCTGACCTGGACCACGTGGCCAGCGTGATCGTTCATGATTAACTGTCGCGCTGTGACCCTGCTTTCACGCTCTCGTACACAGCACATGAGGTGCTATTCATCAGCAACTTCTTCTACTCGGGTGGCAAGGCTCAACACGATCGATATCTCGGCAGACTGATCGCCGGAGAACTAATCGCCGGCCTGGCCACGACCGAGCCAGGCGCGGGGACGGAGGTTCTTGCGATGCGCACCACGGCGGCCAAGAAGGGCAACCGTTATGTGCTGAACGGAACGAAGCAGTTCATCACCAACGGCCCGATAGGACAATTGTTCCTGGTCTATGCGAAGAGCGGGCCCGCTAATACAGACCTCAATTCCTTCATCGTCGAGAGTGGCTTCCGAGGCTTCTCCGTGGGAAAGAAGGAATCCAAGCCTAGGAATGCGAGCGTCCCCCACCCCCCTGCCTGATCTTCGAGGACATGGAGGTACCTGAGGAGAAACGCCTCGGACCCGAGGGTGGAGCGCTCACACATATGATGCGCAACCTCGAGATCGAGCGAGTAACCCTCGCAGCTCAATCGGTGGGGACCGCCTTAAAATGCTGCGAAATCATGGCTCGATACGCCATAAAGGAGCGCAGCGCCTTTGGCAAAAAACTCGTCGAGTTCGGCCAAATCCAGTGCATACTTGCTGAATCATTTGCCAATGCGAGCGCAGCCTGGGCTCTCGTTTATACCACCGCGATGCGCATCGACCCAAGTAAGCGGCAGAGCCTCGAGGCTGCGTCCGCAAAGTTGGTGGCCACTGGGATGACGGATGCTCCGTGTGGTTGAAGAAGACCCCGGCCAGAGTGCCGACCTCCCAGTCCGCGCAATCCAAGTCGCGCTCGGCCAGCGCAAAGAACTTCTCCTCCAGGGGAAGCGACTCCAGCATCAGCTATCGGCGATCGATGTCGCAGCGGGGGAAACGGTGCCAGAGGCGGAACTTGCGAGCCTGCAGCGCAAGCGCATCGAGGCCGAAGCGAATGGCCACACACCTTCTGTTTTACCCCCGCGGATTGCGTCGAGACCAACTCGAAACCACTCGTTCTCCGAGAATCTCCCTCATGGAACCATATGACCATAACTGGCATCCGACCAAAGCCCCGCGTGGCGGGGTACCGCGATGAGCACTGACATCCACCACGACCCCTTTCAAATCAACTCCGATGGAATCCATATCCCGCGCACACCGGTCGATCACCGCGACGACGAATACAATCCCGCCGGTTTCGACATCCTGCGAGACATGCAGCAACGCCACTTCTGGTACAGGGGCCGCCACCGGTTCCTCCTGCGGGCCCTTCAAGACCAGATCCGCCGCATGCCGCGGGAGGGTGGCCTGAGCGGCATCGACCTCGGCGGCGGTTGCGGCGGCTGGTTGCGATACCTGGATGATCATCGACCCGACGCCTTCACCGAACTGGCATTAGCCGACTCTTCCTTGAAAGCAATGGAAATGGCCGGGCCGATTGTCGGCCCGCGCGTCGGGCGCTACCAGATCGACCTGCTCAATCTCGGCTGGAACGAACGGTGGGATGTCGCATTTCTGCTGGACGTCCTGGAACATATCCCGGCCGATCTTGCCGCCCTCCGGCAGATCTGGCAATCACTGCGCCCCGGCGGCCTGCTGCTCATGACCGTTCCGGCATTGAAGTTCTTCTGGAGCTATAACGACGAGATGGCCAGCCACGTCCGGCGCTATTCCCGCGACGACCTTCATCGCCTGGCTGCGGACGCGGGCTTTGAAGTCTGCACGACCCGATACTTCATGTTCTTCCTCAGCCCGCTCCTGTTGCTCAGCCGCCTGAAACGCGTGGATTGCGCAACACTGAGCCAGGAACAAATCCGCGATATTGGACACCATACCCACCGGACTCCGCCGATGCTCCTCAACCGTCTGCTGCAATGGATATTTGCATTGGAAACTCCTTTGGGTTATTGGATTCCATTTCCCTGGGGTACCTCGGTTCTCGGCGTATTCCGCAAACCACCGGTACCCCGGAAATCGTAGAAAGACGGCGGCGGCCATTTCGGTTATGCTATCAGAATGAGCCGATTTAAAAGGTGCCCCGAGTTTTCGACAAAAAGAGCACACCGCTGGCTGCGGTTCCACGCTGGGTGGCCTTTGACCAGATTGTCACACTATTAACGGGAAAATTGGGCGGAAACGCCGACACCACTCCCGGGCGCCCCATACTGCATGTCAGGCCGTTTTGGCGAAGGGTCCAAGGTGGGCCGGAAGCTCCGGAGGCGAAAGCTGATCGAACCAATGCTTATCTCCCGCAGCCTTAAACTTTCTCTCCTTGACGATCATGTTCAGAACAAACCTGTCAACGTGATCAAGCAAGGTTGTCATGACCCGCATCAGCTAGACCACGGCGGCTCGCCGGAGCGAACGCACGGAGGGCTCACGCAGGATGGCATTGTCCTCCTTGAGCGTACTGTTGGTTCTTCCCGACGCGGATCGCAGACAATGCAACTGCCGGTAACGATCCGAACCCCTGGGGATTTCGAGAATCAGACGTGGGTGTTGAGCGATAGACATATGAGTGGCGAATCCGAGACGATTGGCACGATGTGGACAGTTGCGATACCGTTCCAGCAGCGCAGGATCCAGGGACTTCGCGCATTGTTTAAAGCAAGCTAAAGAGAGTCGTTGGGCCGTGGCGTCAAATCCATCATCAGTGCAATCCAATGGAATTATGGCACAAGGCGTTCTTTAATCAGCTCAGAAATGCGTTGAGATATGAGGTTGTGATTAAGACGTGTCTGCCCGGGCAATAGTTGAGTTATTTTCCGCTGTCGCAGGACTGACCGGTGCGATAGTTGTGTTTTTTTCCCGCAAATTTGGACCATCATCATGGCTGCTGGCGTGTTTCCTGGGTGCGGGCGGCGTAACCTCCGGGATCCTGCTGCTGGGGGCCCAGGCAGGGCTGACAGATGATGGCGGCATTTTTCGGATCGCGTTCGCTTCCCTTCTTCTTTGCGCTCCTCTGGGACTCTTTTTCACTTGGACCGTAGGCCGGGCCAATTACGGGCAGGCACTGGGCGAGAGAAGAAGAGTCTTACTCCTGATAATCATTGCCCTTCCCCTGACATTGGCATCCATTTTCTTCCTGCGACCGGCACTGGGTGAAGAGCAGATCATGACATTGGATTACACAGCGCTCGGGCCAGGAGGCTATTTCTCGGCCCTTTACCTAATGGTTGTTTCGGTAATGGCGCTGGCTGGTCTGGAGCAGCTCGTGCGCTCCGCCGACGAGCGCGTGCGCTGGGAGATCAAGTTCCTCGTATTGGGAGTGGGCGGAGCTTACGGAGCGATGATCTACATCGCTTCCCAAGTACTTCTCTATTCGTTCCGTTATGCCCTCCTGCCGCGCGACACGCTTAACGTCTTCTCTACGGTTTTCGTGCTCTCGTGCGCCCTCATTCTCGTCTCCTGGCGCAGAAGTTCCGCGGGGAGCCGGATTGCGGTCTCCCAGAGTTTCATCTACAGCTCGATTACTCTGCTGTGCGTCGGCATCTACCTGATCGTCTCAAGCCTGGTCGCTCGCTGGGTCAGTCAGTGGGGAGAGCCGGGTATCCGGACGGAAGCGATCGTTTTCCTGCTTTCCGTTATGGCACTCGCATCCATCCTCTTCTGGACCAGCTTCCGCCACCGCGCTCGGCTTTGGCTGCACAGGCACATCTTCTCAGGGAAATACGATTACCGGCGTTATTGGATGGAAACCACTGAAAAAGTCCGCTCGGTGGATGATCTCGAGCCTGCCGCGCTCGCCCTGGCCCGCATCATCCAGAGCGCCTTGGGGTCGATTGATGTCAGTGTTTGGCTCCGCACCCGAAATCCAGATAGCCTGATGCTGCTCGCAGCCCTGGGAACGAAGTTCGATGCTGAAAACAGAGACGCGCAAAGCATCGTTGAGCGGGTGATCGATCTGGAATCACCGGTATCGCAGCAGGAGGTCGCAAGCCTGGACGGCGCAAAAGACCTGCAGGCATTTATGCAACGCACGAATGCCGTTCTGCTGGTTCCCCTGGTCTCCAGCGGGAGGACCGTGGGGCTCGTGGCGGTGGGTTCGGATCGCAGCGGCCAATCCTTCGATTGGGAAGCCCGGGAATTTTTGCGCATTCTGGCCAATCACGCCGCTTCCGAACTGCACAAATCGGAACTCCTCACCACGTTGATCTCCGCCAAAGAAGCCGAGGCGTTCCGGTCCTTTTCGACATTTTTGCTGCACGACCTCAAAAATTTTGCATCCACCCTTTCGCTGATTGCCAAGAATGCCGACCGGTACCGCGAAAACCCCGAATTCCAAAGGGACGCCTTCCAATCGGTTTTCGACACAGCAGAAAAAATGAAGCGCCTGTGCAACAGCCTCAGGATTTTTTCCGGCTCGCTTGCAGCCAACAAAAAACCCGTGGACTTGAATGAAATCGTTCATAGTGTCGCCGATAAGCTAAATGCTGGGATTGCGAGCTACCTCCGACTGGAATTGGGCGAATTGCCGAACATCATGGCGGATTCGGAAGAGATCGAGAGGGTGGTTCAGAACTTGTTGCTCAACGCGCGCGAGGCGATTTCGCCGAAAGGCACTATCATCGTGAGGACCCGTGGTCTTGAGGATACGATCGAACTATCGGTCATGGATGACGGCAGGGGGATGACTCGCGAATTCCTTCAAAAGGAGTTATTCCTGCCCTTTCACACCACCAAAAGCGACGGGTTAGGAATCGGGCTATTTCAATCCAGAAAGATCGTTGAGGCGCACAGCGGCAGTATCCATGTTGAAAGCGAAGAGGGTAAAGGCAGTACCGTGCGCGTGATCTTGCCAATCCTCACCGCGGTCACTAAATAGCTTAAAACAAAATTTAGCACCAGGACGCCAAGGTACCGAGATCAGCATGAACGAGAATAGCAAGGTGACAGATTATGACTGTCCATGACACGAAGCGAGCTGGAAATATCGAGGGGAGCAGGCTTCTGCCGAAAATCCTGGTAGTTGATGACGACGACCAGATCCTAAAGCAGATTCAGTGGGCATTCTCGGAACACTATCAGGTTTTCCTGGCCGGTGACCGTCCTAAGGCGATCGAGATTTTCAGGAAGGAGCAGATCCCTGTCGTTTTGCTTGATCTGGGCTTGCCCCCGCAGCCGCGGGAAGCAACGGAAGGCCTGGCAGCGCTTGAAGAGCTCCTGGCGGAGAACCCTCTCGCGAAGGTAATCATCGTCTCGGGCAACTCCGAAAGACAGAACGCATTGCGTGCCGTCGAAATGGGCGCTCACGATATCTTCCCCAAGCCGGTGGATCTGGATGAGTTAAGCATAGTTCTCAAGAGGGTCCACAAGCGCCTTCAACTAGAGCGTGAGAGCCTCGAAGAACGCAGCCTCGCAACGCAGGTTTCCTTCGAAGATATCATCGGGTCGAGTGCGCCTATGAAGGGCGTCTTTGCCACCATTCGCAAGGTGGCAAATGCTGAAGTTCCGGTGCTGATCCTCGGGGATAGCGGAACCGGCAAGGAACTGGTGGCCATGGCGATCCACAACCTCAGCCGTCGCAAAAGCGGCCCGTTCGCTGCGATCAACTGCGGCGCCATCCCCGAGAGCCTCCTCGAGAGCGAGCTGTTCGGTTATGAAAAGGGGTCTTTCACTGGAGCCGCGGCGCAGCGCCGCGGGAAGCTGGAATATGCCCAGAGCGGGACGCTGTTTCTGGATGAAATCGGGGATCTGGCGCCGGCCACACAGGTGAAAATCCTGCGCTTTCTGCAGGAAAAGGTCATCGAACGGGTGGGCGGCAGGCAGTCCATTGCCGTCGACAGCCGGGTGATCGCCGCCACCCATCAAAACCTGGAGGCTGCCGTCAAAGAGAATCGGTTTCGCGAGGATCTTTTTTTCCGTCTGGCGGTGGTGACTATCGCCCTGCCCCCACTGCGAGAGCGCGGCGACGATGTGATTGAGATCGCCGATCACCTGGTCAAAGCCTTCTCCAAGGAGCTGCATCTGGCCCCGAAGAAGTTTACGAAGCAGGCTTTGGAAGCGATGCGATCCCATGACTGGCCAGGCAACGTCAGGGAGTTGCAGAATCGAGTCAAGCGGGCTCTGGTGCTCTCGGACGGCCCGTTTATCAATGCTGAAGAACTCGAGCTCGATACCCCCGTTGAATCTCGCGCCAAAATCACATTGAAACAGGCTAAAGAAGAAGTGGAGCGGGAAGTGATCGTAAGAGCTTTGCAGGAAAACAGCGGGAATATATCCAAGACCGCCAAAGTATTGGGGGTCAGTCGTCCCACTTTGTATGAACTCATGGAAAGGTATGGGATTTGAGCAAGCGTCCAGCACGCGACTTTGATTGAGCCAATGCCTGACCTATCGATGCAGGGGCGTCCGGATCTTTGGACGCCTTTTTTTTGAACGCGTGTTTCCTGTATGCCCACGCGCCGTGATTCGATTCTAAGGTTTTAGGATTTGCAGTCAGACGACGGTTGTTGCAATCGGGGAAATAATGGGATATATTGCAAACTATCCCTCACGAAGTCAAGGGCTTCGGTCGATCTATCAGGCTGATGCCAGCGACGACAATTACTATTCCGGACGGTGATCCATTATAAACGCCAGAGAAATAATCATTCAACGCAAGGGCATGATTGCCGCGGCAGTTTTCCTGTTGGCAAGCTTCAGCTTTTTGTATTGGAACGTGATCGTCAAGCTTGTCAATGACTGGTCGATTGACGAGAACTATTCTCACGGTTTCCTCATCGTGCCGATCGCGCTCTACTTCGTGTGGGAACGGCGAGATCGGCTGGCTCTCGCCCCGCTGAAACCCAGCCTGCTCGGCGTGATCCTGATATTGGGAAGCCTCGCCACCCTTCTCGCCGGTGTGTTGGGATCGGAGCTGTTTTTGACCAGGGTTTCGACTCTCGGGACCATCGCAGGAGCAATTCTCTTCATCTGGGGATGGCAGCACCTGAAGATCCTGCTTTTCCCCATCTTATTCCTTTTGCTGATGATCCCGATCCCCGCGATCATCTTCAACCAGATCGCATTCCCCCTTCAGCTGATTGCCTCCCGCTTTGGTGAACTAGCGCTCTCAGCCGTCGGCATACCTGTGCTGCGCGAAGGCAATGTCATCCAACTGGCAAACACCAGCCTTGAAGTCGCGGAAGCCTGCAGCGGGATACGATCCCTGATATCACTCCTTACCCTTGGAATCATCTACGGCTATTTCATGGATGCCAGATCGTGGGTGCGGCTTGTTTTTGCGTTGGCAACGATCCCGATCGCAATTCTGGCGAATGGGTTTCGCGTCGCTGGAACCGGGGTGGCAGCGCACGCGATCGGACCAGAGGCGGCCCAGGGGTTTTTTCATACTTTTTCCGGCTGGGTCATATTTCTGGTAGCCTTTATGATGCTTCTTGCATTGCAGCGATTGATCCACTGGCTCATTCCCAGCCCAGATCAGAAATCACAGAGGCAGAAGCACGGAGCAGATCAAGCCATGGAGGAAAAACAGTGATCCGCAGGGCACTAGGCATCTCGGTTTTGCTGGTCGTCGGCGCAGTTTGCCTTGGTTTTGCATCGAAAACCGAGCCGACACCAGTGCGCCGGCCGCTGTCGCAACTGCCAACTCTGATTGGCAATTGGCAGGGTGAACCTTCGGTGGATCTGGATCAACGCGTACTTGAAGTTCTAGGGGTCGATGATTACGCAAACCGACTCTTCATCGGTCCGGACAAGGCCGTCGTCAGCCTGTATGTAGGGTACTATCGGAGCCAACGCCAGGGAGATACCATGCATTCGCCGCTGAACTGCTTGCCCGGCGCAGGGTGGAATCCGATCGAGAGGAATCACCTGATCATTCCAATCGACTATAGCAATTTATCCGATGGGGGCCACGATCCCCGACCGAGGGAGATCGAGATCAATCGCATAATTATTCAGAAGGGTCTGGAACGCCAGGTAGTACTATATTGGTACCAGAGCCACGGGCGAATCATTGCGAGCGAGTACTGGGGCAAAATCTACACAGTAATCGATGCCATACGAACCAATCGAACCGACGCGGCTCTCGTGCGTGTGATCAGCCCGGTTGCGGGCTCTGAGGATGCAGCCGAGCGGACGGCCGAGCAAAATGCGATCGGTTTCGTAAAGGGCTTGGTCCCACTGCTCAGCGAGTACCTGCCCAACTAGCGCAATTGCTGAACGGTTCCTGGAACCACGAAACTCGCGGAGCGGCATAGCCGCTGCCAAAAGCCTCAACGCAGAGCGCGCAGAGGACGCAGAGAAGATGAGTTTTTCACTCCGCGTCCTCCCGCGCGTCCTCTGTTCCGAGAATATGATCTGGCAGGGCGGGCTGAAGCCCGCCGCCACTGGATAACGAATGACGGGTTGCGAAGGACTGCAGCATGATCTTATGTGTTGTGGCCGCTGGCTTTAGCCCGCGCATTGGCACACCCCAGTCATTCATTTTCATGCACCTGGGTGCGCCCCCGGTGCATGGGAGACTGCGTTGAAAAAATCTGTTCCAACCCGGAAAGGACTTATAGTTTCGTGGTTCCTGCTTGCTTCTTTCGGAGGCTGACATGCTCTTCTCGAAACGATCTCATTACCTGGTTCTTCTTGTTGTTCTTGGGGTGTCGATTGCGGCATGCGGCCGCGATCCAAAAACGCAACTCGAAAACGGCAAAAAATACATTGGCGAGAAAAAATACAGCGAAGCAATCATTGAACTCAGAAACGCCACAAAGGGAGCCCCAAGACTGACTGAAGCACACTACCAACTGGCGCTTGCCTATCTCTACCTGGGCGCATACCCCAATGCCAAGCAGGAGTTTCAGGAAACCGTATCTTTGGATCCAAACTCTTTGCCGGCTCAATTGCGGCTGGGGAACCTATTCCTTTTGGAGCACAAGTTCGACGAAGCACGCGCCAAAGCACAGTTAGTCCTTAAGAGCGAGGCGAACAACATCCGGGCCCAGATCTTGCTCGGCAATACCTACGCCGGCATGGTCAGCCTGAACGATTCTATCGCTGAGATCAGGCGTGGGTTTGAAATTGAACCCAAGCTCCTCCCTTCATATCTGCAGCTGATACCGGCGCAGGACCCGGCTCGACAGCCGCAGACGGCCGAAGAGATTTACAAGAAAGCCTTGGCGACCGATAGCCGTTCCCCCGAAGCAAAGCTGGCCCTCGCGAACTTCTATTTGATGAACCAGAGGCCCGCTGAAGCCGAGGAACTGTTCAAGAGCACGGTGCAAGCCGAGCCTCAATCTCGCGATGCCGTCCGGTCATTGGCGTTCTTCTACCTGCAGACCAAGAAGTTTAACGAGGCCGAGCAGCTTTACAGAAAATTCGTGGATTTAAACATGTCTGACAGCAACCAGGCCGTCATCCTGGCGGACTTTTACCTGGCGACGGGCAAAGTTGAACAAGGTGTCCAGACTTTAGAAAAAATGATCTCCGGCAATCCCAAGAATGCGCTCCCCAAGAAGAGACTCGCCAACATCTACCTGGGCCAGAATTCATTCGACAAAGCCGAAAAACTGGGGGATGAAATTCTCAAAGAGAATGATAAAGATGCGGATGCCCGCGTCCTCAAGGGCAGGATCCTGCTGATCCACAACCAGACCGCCGAGGCGATCAAACAGCTGGAGAATGTGACCAAAGCCTACCCGCGCGTTCCGATTGGACACTATTTCCTTGGGCTGGCTTACCTTCAATCCAAAGACGCCGAGAAGGCTACCACGGAGCTTGAGACGGCTGTTAAGGTCGATCCGACTTTCATCCAAGCCTATCTGGCATTGGCCCAACTGAAAATAGATATTGGCGACGCCGAAGGCGCCATACGCTACTCGCAGCAGGCCATAAACCTCAACGCGAATCTGGACCAGGCTCATCTCCTCCTTGGAACCGCCTATCTGATGAAGAAGGATTATGCGAACGCGGCGCGCGAGCTGGAGGGGTTTATCAAGAAATATCCTCTGGACGCTCTTGGTCTTCATCGTATGGGGCTTCTCTACCAGGGGCGCGGGGACACAGCACGCGCGGAAGCACAATTTGAGTCCGCACTCAAGGTCGATCCGAAACACCTCGGCGCCATCGCTTCCCTTTCGAATTTGTATATCACGCAGAAGAAGCCGGAGAAGGCGATTCAGAGGCTGAATCAGTTCATTGCAGAATCACCCACTCAGCCCAAGTTGCACGAGATTCTGGGCCAGCTTTACCTGAGTATGAAAGATGGCGCCCGGGCGGAAGAGGAGTACCAAAAGGCCGCGGCCATCGATCCAAAGGACATGAACGAACGGGCTTTGCTCGCCGAGTTCTATTCACGCATCGGGAAGCAAGAGAAAAGCATCGAAACCCTCCAGGCAATCTTGAAGGACGATCCCTCGAACTCCCAGGCCAGGTCACGGCTGGGAGAAAATATGCTGGCTGCCAAGCAATTCGACCGGGCGTTGCAGGCATCCGAAGCAGCTCTCAAGAATAACGCGAAGGACGCGAACGCGCTGCTCCTGAAGGGCAGAGCGTTGATAGGACTGAACCGGGGGGGTGAGGCTTCGGCTGCGTTGCAGGAAGCGGTCGCGGCTGAGCCCGGCTCGCAAGTGGCGCGCTATTTCCTCGGATGGATCTGGATTCAAGCCGGGGATCCCAAGCGCGCCGAAACCGAATGGACGGAAGCAGTCAACCGGGGCGGTAGATTCGTTCAGGTCTATCTCGCGCTGGCCCAATGGAAGCTCGACGCCGGCGACGCTGACTCGGCAATCCGCTACGCCCAGCAGGCATCGAGCATCAATCCCGGCGCGAGCGACGCCCATTTTATCCTCGGGAAAGCCTTTGGAAATAAGGGGGATTACCAGCGCGCTGCCGCCGAACTTGAGGAATATGCACGGGCCAATCCGACGAATGCGGTCGCACTGCTGGAATTGGGCCGCTCGTACCAGGCCCAGGGAAAGCCGGCGGAAGCCGAGGCGAAGTTTGAGGCCTCTCTCGCCAGCGACCCCCAGCACATCGAGTCGCTGGCCAGTCTAGCCAGCCTCTATATGAGCCAAAACAAGCCGGAAAGAGCCATCCAGCGGGTAAATCAGCAGATCGCCCTGGGGCCCCAGGACGCGCGCCTGCACGATCTTCTGGCGCGAGTCTATCTCAACCAGAGAAACATTCCGAAGGCCGAAGAGGAATACCAGAAGGCCGTGTCGCTCGACGCGAAAAACCCGGAGCGACGCGCCGTCCTTGCCGATTTTTATGCGGCGACCGGCAAGCCGGACAAGAGCGTTGATCTCTATCAGGCGCTCATGAAGGAGGATCCCGCAAATATCGCTCTCAAGAAGCGCCTGACGGCCTCCTATCTGAATCAAAGGATCTTCGACAAGGGTATCCAGGTCACGGATGAAATTCTGAAGGCCAATGCCAAGGATACCGACGCCCGCATCCTGAAAGGAAGGATGTTGCTCGGCCAGAGCAAACCAGGCGAAGCCGTCGCTGAATTGCAAACAGCAGTCAACAACGATCGTGCTTCCGCGCCGGCACACTATTATCTCGGGCTGGCGAACCTTCTGAACAAGAAGGACCAGATGGCTGAAGCCGAGTGGAATGAGGCAATTCGGAGTGACGCCAGGTTCACGCCGGCACTGGCTGCGCTCGCCCAGTTCAAACTTGACCGCGGGGATCTGGACTCAGCAATCCGCTATGCGCAGCAGGCATTGAAAGTCGATCCGAACGCCGCCGATTCCCGTTTGCTGCTCGGGACCGCGTACGGAAACAAAAGAGCCTACAGGGAGGCGGCCGCCGAATTCGAAACCCTGGCGAGACAGAATCCGTCGAATCCGGTAGTGTCCTATCGGCTTGGGCTGGCGTACGCGGCTCAAGGTGAGACAGCCAAAGCTGAAGCGGCCTTTGAATCCGCTCTGAAAAGCAAGCCCGACAGCGTCGAGCCGCTGGCCGGCCTTGCCAATCTGTACCTCGGCGGCAAGCAGCCGGAGAAGGCGCTCCAGCGCGTCAACCGCCAGATCGCGCTGATGCCGCTGGCGGCACAGCTATACGAATTGCAGGGGCAGATCTATCTGAGCCAGAAGAACTATCCCAAGGCCGAAGAAGTCTACCGCAAGGCGCTTTCAATTGACAAAAACAGCATGACCGCCTATGGGCTTCTCGGGCAACTGTTTATCGTTCAGAACTCGCGCGACAAGGCCATTCAGGAATTCAAGAACGCTTTGAAGGTAAATCCAAAGTCGCTGGAATCTCATTTGATGCTTGGCTCGATCTATGAATCGAAGGGTGACCAGGAAGCCGCAAAATTTCAGTATCGCGAGGCCCTGGACATCGATCCGAAGTCCCCCGTCGCCGCAAACAATCTGGCCTGGATTCTCGCCGAAAGCAGCGGGGATCTCAATGAAGCGCTGCGATTGGCTCAAATCGCGAAGGAAAAGCTGCCGGATCTGCCTAACGTCCTGGACACTCTCGGCTGGGTGCATTATAAGAAGGGGGCGTACACGACCGCGATCGAACTGTTGCGGGATTGTGTTACCAAAGAGCCGAAAAACGCCAGTTATCAATTCCATTTGGGCATGGCCTATTTCAAAAGCGGCGACCGGGCGAAGGCCAAGACCTGCCTCAGCGATGCGATCAATCTAAATCCGTCGTTCCCCGGAATTGACGAGGCCAAACAGACTCTAGCTAAGTTGTGATTCGGTTTTTCTCTGCGATCTCTGCCCGCCTCCGCGACTTCTGCGTTGAGGCGTTGAGGTTTTGCGGTTTTCACTTTGGAGGATTCAATGCCTATCATCTCGACTCATGCCGCGCGCAAATCCGCCTTCGCGTTGCTCCTGATCAGTATATTAATGATCGCCGGGTCGTGTTCGAAAGATCCGAAAAAACTCATCGAATCCGGCAAGCAATACTTCGATCAAAAGAAATACAGCGAGGCGGTCCTCGAATTCCGGAATGCCTTGAAGGGGGATCCGCGCTCTGCCGAAGGACACTATCAATTGGCGCGGGTCTACCTGGCGCTGGGCGATTTTGGCAGTGCCAACCAGGAAATGGCGACGGCGGTTGCGCAAG
>Ga0315284_10007221_pt1 | contig 15852 bp, 12 predicted proteins | sample YL17G09_16_MG_FD_203696 | JGI IMG/M metagenome (GOLD analysis project Ga0315284, IMG submission 203696) | Sediment microbial communities from Yellowstone Lake, YNP, Wyoming, USA - YL17G09_16 | ecosystem: Environmental > Aquatic > Freshwater > Lake > Sediment | place: USA: Wyoming | collected... | reverse complement strand
GATAACGTCTCCATCGCGGGCGGCGAGCCGTTGATTCACCCGCAGATTGTAGACATTGTGGCCTTTATCGCGCAGAACGGCATCAAGCCCATCATCCTGACGAACGCGATGACGCTCAAGCCCGACCTCTTGCAAGAGTTGAGAAAGGCTGGGCTGGCCGGCTTTACGATCCACGTTGACAGCCGTCAGAACCGGCCCCACTGGAAGGACAAGACCGAGCGCGAGCTGAACGAGCTGCGCCAGCAGTGCGCCGACATGATCGCAGCCGAAGGCGGCATGTACGTCATCTTCAATTCCACCGTTTACCCTTCCACCTTTCACGAGGTTCCCAATGTGGTGCAGTGGGGGCAGGCCAACATTGATAAGGTGCACGGCCTGGTCTTTATCACCTACCGCACGGCGACGACCGACGTCAACATCGCGCGCGACTCGGCCGACCGGGAAGTAGATTTCGGCCAGCTCAGCTATGTCCGGGAGAGTTTCGACGAAGAGTTTGTCACCGCGCCCGAGGTGTATCAAATCATCAAGGACAACTGTCCCGAGTATCAACCTTCCGGCTACCTGGGTGGGAGTATCCGGCACGACTCTTACAAATGGCTGGCCGGGGCGTGCATCGGCTCCAAGAGAAGGGTGTATGGCTCGGTCGGTAAAAAGACCATGGAGTTGGCCCAGGCGGGGCATCACGTCTTGAAGGGCACTTATCTGGCTTACCTGTCTACGGCCAGCGTCGGACGCAAAGTATTCCTGCTTTGTCCGTGGGATGACACCTTGCGCGGGGCCGCGCGCAACTGGCTGAAAGACGTCGTGCAGCATCCAGTGCGGTGGTTTGATGGCCTCTATATTCAAAGCATCGCCATCATCCAGGCCCCGGACCTCTTGCCGGATGGCCGCGCCGATATGTGCGACAGTTGTCCCGACATGACGGTCTATGACGGCAGGTTGATCAACTCGTGTCGCATGGACGAGTATCGGTTGTTCGGCGGGTTCCTGTCTGTGGTGGCCCGCTCACCTCATCCAACTGATCATCAACTCCTCACTTGACCAATCCTTCAAGCCCGGCTACAATGGCCGCGTTAAACTCTCCACGAAAGGAAGCCACCATGGACTTGTTCGACAAGTGCCGCAACTTTACCATCGCCCGGGAAGCAATAGCCGCCGGGATCTATCCGTATTTTACTACGCTCGACGATAACAGCGAAGGCACCGAGGTCGTTATCCGCGGGCGCAAAGTCATCATGATCGGCTCCAACAACTACCTGGGACTGACGACCGACCCGCGCGTGCGCCAGGCGGCGATTGACGCCACCCAAAAGTATGGCACGAGTTGCACGGGCAGCCGCTTTCTCAACGGCACGCTCGAGCTGCACGTTGAAGCCGAGCGGCGACTGGCCAAGTTCGTCGGCAAGGAAGCTGCGCTGGTATTCTCGACCGGCATGCAAACCAACCTGGGCACGATCAGCGCACTGGTGGACAAGGGCGACGTGGTCATCATTGACAAAGAGGACCACGCCAGCATCGTGGATGGCTGCCGGCTGGCCCTGGGCACAATGAAGCGATTTATCCACAACGATATGGCCTCACTGGAAAAAGTGCTGCAATCTTGCCCGGATAGCGTAGGCAAGCTCGTCGTGGTGGATGGCATCTTTTCGATGGGCGGTGACATTGCGCCACTCCCCGAAATCGCCCAGCTGTGCAAAAAATATGGCGCACACTTGATGGTGGACGACGCTCATTCCCTCGGCGTATTGGGCGACCACGGGCGCGGCACGGCGAATCACTTTGGCCTGACCGACCAGGTGGACCTCATCATGGGCACGTTTAGTAAGTCGTTCGCGTCGCTGGGCGGGTTCATCGCGGGAGACGACGTGGTCATGCACTATGTCCAGCATCACGCGCGCAGTTTCATGTTCAGCGCCTCGATACCGGCGGCGAACGTGGCTGCTGCCCTGGCTGCGCTGGACATCATGGAGCACGAGCCGGAGCGCATCGAGCGGCTGTGGCACAACACCCGCAAGATGGCAGCCGGATTCAAGGCATTGGGCTTTAATATCGGCGAGAGCACGACGCCAGTCATTCCGATCTATATCGGCGAAGACATGAAGGCCGTCTTTGCGTGGAATGCGCTCTTCCAGGCGGGCGTGTACACCAACACGGTCCTCCCGCCGGCCGTCCCGCCCAACAAGTCGCTGCTGCGCACCAGCTACATGGCGACGCACACCGACGAGCAATTGGATCGTGTGCTCGAGATCTTTGAAAGGGTCGGCAAGGAGTTGGGGCTGATCGAGTGACATCAACAAGTATCAAGTGTCAAATGTCAAATTTCAAATTCATGTGGGCAAGAGTTGTGGCGGTGTTGCTGGTCGGATGCACTGCGCCACAGCCGACGGTGTTGCCTCCTACAGTTGCCCCTTCGGCCACTCCCGCGGCGACGTGGACGCCGGCGCCAACCGTCGCGCCGGCCGGGCCAGCGGCGACGTGGACGCCCGTGGCGACGCTTGCGCCGCAGGCTTATCTTGAAGCCATGCGCGAGGCGGCCTCGGCGATGCGCCTGGCGACCAAGACGCTGGAACACACGGACACCGTGCTGACTCGCCACCTCACCGACACGGTCCCTTCGCGCGAAGTGTTGAGCCTGGCGTCGAGCGATGGCCGCATTGTCCGGATGATGGGCGAGTCGTTGCGGCAATATCAGGGGCGCGGTTTGTTCACGCCAGCGCTGACCGATGCCCTCGCCGCGCTCGACTCGGCAGATGCTACTTTTCGCATGATCGCGAGCGGCAGCGGAGATCCCCTCGAGATGCTGCTCGCTATCCAGGATGCAGAGGTGCAGCTTTTGATGGCGAGGCAAGATTTTCGGGACGAGTTGATCGCCCATGGCGTGCCAGAGGCGCAGGCGGATGAGCTGGTGCGTTGACGCGAGTTGGAAACAAGAGTAGAATAGCAGCGAATTTGATGGGAGGAAGTAGAGGATGCCAGTCTATGAATATTACTGCCGGGATTGCAAGATAAAGTTCGAAGCGCTGCGCCCCATGAGCAAAGCGGATGCGCCGATTGTGTGCAAACAGTGCGAAGGGAAGCATACCCGCCGCGTGCTCAGCCGGTTCGCCGCGCACAGCGGCGGCAAGGCGGTCGCCGGTACCGGCGGTGGAGGGTGCGCATCATGCGGTGGAGGGTCGTGCTCCACGTGCGGAGCGAATTGAACACGGAGACAAGGAGCGGTCGCGTTTTGTAGCGCGAAGAAAATTCTGTCAACACTAGACCTTGGAGGTTTCGCAAGCCTCCAAGGCCTTTTTTTGTCTGGTCCCTGATCACTACTTGGCCGGCACCGCGTACTGGAATTCACCCACTGGCGCGTGCGCCGGGGCGACGATGCGGTCGCGCCGCTGGACGCTGACGCGCAGTCCTTCGCGGCTGTTGGAAAAGACCGCCAGCAGGCCGCCTGGGCGCAACAGCGCGGCCTCTAGCGTGGCCGGGTCTCCGATGGCGACAAAGATGTGCGGCGGACGAGCGACTGCGCCATCTACGGCAATGCTCCCATCCGCCATCGGCGCGATGACCGACGACGCGACGATGCGCCGACCGTTGAGCGCAATCGCTTCGGCCCCGGCGTTGCGCAGCTCGTTGATCAGGTCGTGCAAGTCCAACACAGTGACCGGGCCATCCAATGTCCCTTGCACGCCCGGTCCCACTACGGCAACCGCCCCGTCGAGCATCTTTAGCCGCTCCAGTTCATCCAGCATCGTTTGCAGGCGAGCCTGGTTGGTCGCGCTGCGATAGCTCGCCATCTGCGCGTCCAGTTCGGCGACCTCTTGGCGCAGCCGCGTGTTGCCTTCCACCAAGTCGCTGATGAGCAGCGCTCCATCCGCGCCAAAAGCCGCTGCGCGCTTGAGGTCCATGCGTTGCTGCGTGGTGAGTTGCGCCATCACCAAAAAACCCAGGAGAAAGGCGACCAGAGTGATCGAGATTAGAGATGCTCGCGTGTTCATCAGAATATCGCTACTGGGAACTGCAATGCCTCACCGAAAATCCACCGGTGTATGCTGGCAGCGTCAGCTTGGGCGCCGGCGCGACTTGAAACTTTATTCCATAGCGTTCCACTTTTTGGCGAAGGGCGGTGAGGTACGAAGGATTGCGCAGCGTCTCGGCCAGGCTGGCTGGCTCGCCGATGGCGCGCACGACGTAGGGCGGCGAAAGCCGGGTGGTGTTGACCATCACTGTGCTGCCCACGCAATAGGCTGAGGTGTTGCCGACGACGCGCTCGTCGTTGACGGCAATCGCTTCCGCGCCGGCCAGCCATAGCACGTTGATCACGTCGCGCAGATCGTAATCGTGAACGAGAAAGGCGTTGGGGTCAGGTGAGGTGGAAATGTTTCTCGCGCCGCTATCGTCCAGCGACACCACGATGCCCGGTCCGCGCATGGCGGTCAACCCGGCGGCGGCTCGCTGTGCGTCGAGGTCGGCGTTGAGTCGTTGCAAGCGGTCCGTCTCGGCGGCGGCGTGAGCCTGGTAATTCGCCAGGTCGGTGCGCAGGCGGCCGATCTCGGCTTTGAGTGCGGCCTGTTCGGCTTCCAGTTGCTCGATCGTGCGGACAGAGCGGTCGCGCGGGTCGCCGGGCGCATAGCCGACCGGCGGCGAGGCGCGCGGGCCTTTGAGTTGCCAGGCCAGCGCTAGGCCGATCACCATCGCGATCAACGTCAAGGTCAAGTTGGGCCGTCGAGCGAGTTGTTGCCTCATCGCCCTCAATCATAGCCCGGCCTGCGCGCTTTGTCAACGGTGAATTGGCGATGGGGTGGGGGTTAAACGAAAATGACCCTGTCATCCGGGATCATTTTCGTTCGTGGTGGGCAGTGAAGGATTCGAACCTCCGAAGGCGTCAGCCAGCAGATTTACAGTCTGCCCCGTTTGGCCACTTCGGTAACTGCCCATGTTGTAAATGATCAGGCAAGCCGACGGCGGGACTTGAACCCGCGACCTTGCGCTTACAAGGCGCTTGCTCTGCCAGCTGAGCTACGTCGGCGCGCAGTCATTATACCACACCCGCGTTGCCCAGCCAACGTGGCGAGAGTATACCTGTCCCGGCGGGTTTTGTCAAACATTCCTCATCGCCTCACGGTAATCTCTTGCAGCATCAGCCGGTCGCCGCGCGGCGTCATCCCATCGTACACCGTCAACCGGTGATGCGTAGGGCCGGCGTACCAGCCCACCGAGAGCCGATACTTGCCGGGCGGCGTGTCATCGGGAATCGTGAGGTTGTAAAGTTGCGCAAACACATCGCCGCTTTGCAGCGTGTCATAGAGCATCGCCTGCCGGTCGTGCTGCGCCACCACTTGCCTGGGATCGCTCAACAAGTGCATGAACCCGACCAGAAACATGGGCGGCGGCTTGCGCGCGCGCCAGTACGTCAGCACGCGAAGGTCTTTGCCAGCCTGCCGCTGTGCGCGCTCTACACGATAACCCAGGAACTCGATCGTATGATCGAAATCGGCCGGGAGCGGCGCTGCGCCGGTCGCGCCTGCTTCGGGACTCCACTCGACTTGAGAGGTCTGTGTCAATGAGACGATCTCGGCGAGCGGGCGCGCGGCGTCCAACATGTAGAGCGTCCCCTCGGAGAGCAGATCGTCGTGGGTGGGCGCGCTCCAATCCATCCACGGCAAGAGCGCGTCATCCAACATGGACGAATTAAAATCAAGCAGCATGAGCCGGGCGCGTGCGCCGGAGGGAATGACGAACGAATCACGGCAATCGAACCAGCGAATGGGCAAATCAGTCCGCCGCAAAACGAAAGGAAACGTCTGGCGCGGCGAGCGGAAAAAGTCTTCGTACTCGTTGAGGAAGGCGCTGCACGCCACGACCGGCGTCGCGTCGGCGCGCTGGTCGAGGTAGCGCGCTGCCTCGGCGACGACGGCTTGATGATAGAATCGCACCTCGTCATTGTTCGCCCATTCGACAAAGTAGCCGGAATAATTCCACGCCGCAAAGCCGAGCCACCATACCGCCAGTGCCGTATAGCCCAACCCTTTGAGCCAGGCTAGGGGTGTACGCTTCAAAAGCGTTATCAGCTCAACCGCGCCCAGCCCGACGAAAGCGTAGGCCACTATTTGCGCCGCGACGGTGCGCGTAAAATGCGGCGTGGGCGCGCTCAACATGCCGGGCGAAAGGCTCACGACGAGCCAGATCAACGCAAACGAGTTTTGGGGGCGACGCCATCGCCACACGGCCAGGCCGGCTCCAACAAGGAACAGAACAGCTCCGACCGGATCGAACACCGGTCTCCCGGCGATGTTGTATTGCCATTGCGGATCGCCGCGCCAGGTGAACATGCCCAATGTGGCGAGCGTCGTTTGAAGAGCAGACGTCGGGCGGCCCGCGGCGAGGTCTTGCAGCGAGTTGCTGAGCATGTTGAAGCGCAGGTTCTCTGCCGGGTGCGCGTTGAGATAGAGCACGAGTGGCGCGGCCACGAGCGCCGCTGCTGCGAGGAACGCTGCCAGCCCCGGCAGCAGTCTTTTCCATTCGGCATGGCACGTCAGCCCAAAATACGCCGCGAAAGCGAGGAAAGCCAACACCATGGGCCGCGCGCTGAGATAGCCATAGATCGAAAGCCCCAGCAGCACGCCAGAAAAAATAAACTTTGTCCCTTGCGTTCGCCTGTCCCCTTTAGGGAATGGCGTCTTTGCGGCGAAGCCTGACCACGCATCCCAGAACGCGCAGGCCGAGAGCGCCAACACGGGGACAATCGTGCCCGCGCGCAGTCCCGTGCGTCCGAGCAAGACCGACCAGAAGGATACTGCCTGTACTGCTGTCGCGATCAGCGCCACGTTGCGCCCGAACAATCGCCGCGCCAGCGCATAACACGCGGCCACGCCGAGCAGCCCCCACATCACATCGGGAAAGCGCATCCCCAGGGCGTTGCGCCCAATAGTTTGCAGCGAAACTGCCAGCGTGACGTGATACAGCCAGCCATGCTCTTGCAAATCGGGGCCATTCGGATTGGCTTGAATTGTGAGCCAGGGAATGACGGGAGCGGCCGGACGCAACCACTCGGGCAACGCAGGCAGAATAAACTCGTCCACGATCTGCCCGTCGATGATTGCGTCAAAGTGCGGGCCAGGCGGAACGGCATCGAGCCGGTATGTGCGAAACCACGCCACTATCAACAACGCGACCATCGCTGCGGCCCATTGATATTTAACGTTTGACGTTTGACGTTTGAGATTCATTTGGGCATCGCGCGCAGCGCGTCATACGCGGGACGGACACGCATCTCGGCATACTCGGGGTAATTGATGGCCCACCAGTATTGCTCGTCGTCCGGGGTGATGGCCGGATTTGCCATCGAAAGCGCAATCATCGGCCCGATCCACGGCGACCAGTTGCGCTTGGCGTACTGGTACGCTCGCACAAGATAATCGGCTTGCTGCTCTTCGGTGACGGCGTGCCAGGTATAATCCGGGTTAACCAAGTCGGTCGTCCAACCGAATTCCAAGACGGCGACTTGCTTGTTGGCATCGCCATAGCGTTCCATGATCTTGCGAATGTCCTCGACGTGGCGGAAGCAGAAAAAGCGATTGCCGTTGTATTTGGCGGCAGCTTCATCAGGCGGAGTCTCGGGCGGCTCTTTGTAGCCCGCCGCGTGGACGCCGAGTAAATCAAAGTACGGCGCGGCTCCGGCCTGGTACATTTTCTCGATGAATACATCGTCGGGCATAGCCTCCGGCGGGCCGCTGCCGGTGGGTGACATGCCCGCCGAGATGACCAGCGCTCCCGGGTCAGCGGCCTTGATGCCGATGTAGCATACTTTGAGTAGCTCCACATACCGCGCCGGGTCCGGCGGCTGGTTGCCCCACTCGCGCGCCAGGTTCGGCTCGTTCCACACCTGGTAAGCGCGGATCTTGCCGCCATAGTGTTCTGCCAACGCATGGCAAAAGTCGCCGAAATCTTGCAGGTTTTTCGGTGGCGCATTCTCCAACGGCTCGGTATCGGGAGCCTGCGCCCAGAACGGCTGATGGTCAATCCGCAAGATCAAATTGAGCTGGGTGTGACGGACTGCGCGAACCATCCGATCGGTGCGCGTCCAATCGTACTTGCCTTTCTCCAACCCTTCCACGTCGCGCCAGGCCACCGCTTGCTTGACCCAGGTAAAGCCCATGTTCTGAATGAGCACCAAGGCGCGGTCGGCGGATTCCCAGTCCCAATACAGAAAAGCCTGGATGCCGTACTCGGGCGAAGCCAGCCGCGCGCGCGGCCACGACGTCGGCGTGGGCGGCGCGGTGGGCTTCGGGCGCGTCGGGTTGCACGCGGCGAGGAGAATCAGCAAGAGTGCAAGTTGGCGTAAGCGCATCTGTTCGGGAATCTTGTGTTGGAATTAGCGGCGCGATGATACCACAACAACGGACAATCTACCAGAGGGCGGTTTGTGGGACTTGTCGCCGCAAAAGTGACGGGGCTGTGTTGGGGCATTCAATTGGCTTGAGGTGGGCTGGCCTATAGCAACGCTCTTACAATCCGTTCGGCGGCGTGCCCATCGCCATACGGATTCACCGCGTGGGCCATGTGTTGATAAGCGGCCGGGTCGTCCAGCAATCGGCGGGTCCAGGTTACGATAGGCTCGTAATGCGGCCCCACCAGTTGCACGGTGCCGGCTTCTACCCCCTCGGGCCGCTCGGTCTTGTTGCGGAGCACCAGCACCGGCTTGCCCAGCCCGGGCGCTTCCTCCTGGATGCCGCCTGAATCTGTCAAAACCATAAAACATCGCTTCATCAGGTAGACCAGCGGCAAATAGTCTAACGGATCAGTCAGCGTCACTCCCGGAACATTGCCCAAGATTCGATAGACTGGCTCTTGCACGTTCGGGTTGAGATGCACCGGGTAAACGATGTGAAGGTCGCCCGCATACATCCGCGCCATGTCCCGCAGCGCCCGGCAGATTTGCTCGAGCGGTTCCCCCAAGTTTTCGCGCCGATGCGCTGTCACCAGAATCAAGCGCTGCTCCCAGGGCACATCTTTTAATGGGCCACCGGTTGGATCGTAGGGCCGATCGGCGACTGAGCGCAGAGCATCAATGACCGGGTTGCCGGTCACGTGGACGGTCTCTGGCGGGACTTGCTCGCGCAGCAGGTTATCGCGCGCCCAAGCCGTCGGGGCAAAGTGGAGGTCGGCGACGACCCCCGCCACCCGGCGGTTGATTTCTTCCGGGAACGGTTGATGTTTGTCCAGCGTGCGCAAGCCGGCTTCCACATGTCCCACCCTGGCCTGGGCATAAAAAGCCGCCATTGAGGCCGCTGCAACTGTTGTGGTGTCCCCTTGCACCAGCACCCAGTCTGGGCGTTCTGTTTGAAGGATCGGTTCTAGCTTGGACAGCACCGCCGCCGCCACTTGCGTGGGCGATTGACTCTCTTGCATGATGTCCAGGTCATAGTCGGGCGCGATGCCGAACAAATCCAGCACCTGGTCGAGCATCTGGCGATGCTGGGCGGTCACGCACACGCGGCTGATGATGCGGTCGGCGTGCCTCTGCAGCTCTTGCACCACCGGGGCCATTTTGATCGCTTCGGGGCGCGTGCCAAAGACGGAGAGCACTTTCACTGCCTGGTTCCTCCCCGGCGGCGTTCCAACTCGGCTTGGCGGGCGAGGAGGTCCGAGTCTTGCGGCCACCGCTCCAAAAGTGTTTGCAGAACCCGCTCCGTCATCAGGCCGGGCACGCCATCAGCGAATTGCCGCACTTGGTAAGAGACGACACTGAGCAGAGTGGCGCGCTCCCACAATCCATCATCCACCAACCCGCCCATTGCCTGACCCTGGTACTCGGCCATGCGAAAATCCAACGGGATATTCACGCTCTGCAACTCGAAAGATTTCAATTGCTCTTGATACATCCGGGCGGTCTTTTTATCTCCCATGTCGCGGTGTATCTTCGTCAGTTGGTAGAGCGCGTACAGGTTGCCGGGGTCGGCCTTGATCGCCCGGCGCCATAATTCAATGGCGACATCTCCACTGCCTTGCTCTGCGGCCACCTCGGCCAGCTTCAAGTAATTGGCGGCCAGGGGAAGCCGTCGTGAGCCGATATGGCCGGCCTCGTACGCTTGAATAGCCTCTTGAGTTTGCCCCAGAGTGTCGTACACGTCTCCCAGTTCCAGGGAGATCTGCGGGTTGCTTGGCCGCGCCGCTAACGCCGATTGGAGAATTTCGAGTGCTGCTTCGGGCTGCCCTTGGGAAAGATAGACACGGGCCAGCAAGCGCCGTGCCTGGACGTTACGCGGGTCCAAGCGGAGCGCTTCTTGCAGGTGCGCTGCCCCGGCACGCAGTTTCTCGGCGTCCACCACTTGCTCTGGGGCCAGGCGGTCCGAAAAAACTCTTACCAGCGCCATCTCCAGGGCCTGGCCCCCTGCATCCAGATGGTAGAGCGAAAGCAAGTAGGGCCCCAGCCCAAGCCCCAGCATTAGTACTAGCGCCAGGATGAGAGCGGGTACTCCCGCTTCCTTTATGATGTGGTGGCGCTTAGAATGGAGCGTCATTGCGAATGATCATCCTCGTCCAAAAGTACGTGTTGGCCCACCTGATTCAGGAACAGCGTCAAAACTATTGCATAGACTCCAAATAACACAATGTAGAATCTTTTTTCGCCCAGAACAAAGGGCTTGCCCGCTGCCAGGCGCGTCAATAGCAAGTCAGCTTTACTGACCCAATCCAGCCGACAATATGCGCGAAAGACCAGATCGCCACCCCCAAGTTCGTAGCCGAGGAAACGCGCGCCATCTGGATAGACATCGTCGCTATTGGCCCATACGCTGAATGCGTTCGTCGGGTCAGCATTCTTGGACCTAAAATAGAAATAATAGTGCTGTCCTGGAGAGTTGGCGATTGGCGCAAACTCGAACGTCTGGTAGCCGGCGCGGGCAATCTGGTCGGGCGCGCCGACCGCGCGCGCCAGGTCGCGGTCAGATGCGGGGCTATCGCGCAAGTGAAAAACGACTTCGGGTGGGTCAGGGCGGTCGTAGGCGTCAAAGTAAACGTCCACGCGGTAGAGATCGCGACAGGGAGCGACAAAGGTCTGTCCCACTGTTCTAGCGCCGGCAATCGGGCCTAAAGTCACGTCACCCACTGGCTGGGAGATCGACGCTAGTTCCATTTGGGAGAACCAATGCATTGCCGCTCCCATCCACAGGAAAGTGCAGACTGCCAGAAAAATCAGCCGATGGGATCGCGGCACACGATGTGATCTATTCTGTATAGCGGCCATAGATAACCAGAGGGTTGCTGCCAAAGTCATCCGCCACAAACTCGTGGACGGACAGAGCACATCCCAGACTCGGTAGATCACAGTTTCGTAGTGATGACTTTCGTTGCCGTGCATAGGCGACTACAGTCGCTACTGCGAGCCAAATCCGTGATCTACAGAGGCTAGGGCTTTCAATTCTTTCTGGCAACCGGGTCCTAGAGACACTCGTGAAGGTCAGGATAGCATAGAGCAGGATGACCAACAAGGTCGGCCACATCTGGGTGACCAACGAGATCCAGAAAAACCAGATGTCTCTATCCCCTGTTCGATACGTTGCCATATCAAAAGCATAGAAAGAATACCAGCATTGCTTGTCGAATCCAGCACCCAAAAGACAAGTCCGACAAAGGCTGCTGTTAGCCATTGGGGCCATGTGCGTCCTCGATATGCAACCAGTGAGAGAGGGGCCACTATCAGGATGACGAACAAGGCGGTTTGTTTGGTATAGTAAGCAAGGACGTAAAGAAGCGCGCTGATTACCATGCCTCGCCGGTTTGAGTATTTGCGGCCCACGAAAAAGGCGAACAAGACCAGGAACAAGAACAAGGAATCCGTTCTCGCAATGTCCATCCAGGCGCCCGCGAATCGAAAAGTGGCAGCATAAATCCCCGCTGCGACCAAGCCGGAGATCGGATGTCCAGACGCCTCGGAAGAAATCAAGAACAGTACAAGAAAGCAACCTGTTGTGGATAGGATGGAAAGCAGCCGGGAAGCAACAAAACCAACCCCTATCAATTTCATCAGGGCAGCCGAGAGAAAGAAATAGAAGGGGTTGTAAAACGCCGGGATAAAAGATATAGAGGGCGCACTGTAGAGCGAGTTCCCTGCCAAAATCCACCGTATCTCGTCAATAGATGCTCCTTCCATCCACTCTATTTCAAACGGATAAAACAGGCGAAGGCCCGCCAATGGCAGAAATTGTAGGACATTCCCCAACGCGAGAACCAAAACGAGCAATGACAAAACTCCAGCCAGATAGGCTGCTCCTTTGCATATTCGAACCTCAACAATCGCCGCACACGGTCTCCTGTTTCTCTCGCCAGCACGTGATCACTGTTCTCAAGGCCATGGGCAAGAACGGGCTCCTGCACTGGATGAGAGGCTGCTTGCGTCTATTGGTACTGCGACTGAGTAAGCCGGCATCTGATGGGAGCTTTTAGAATCAACGTTGCACAAGCCCCGGCGTTGCCCAGGCAACTGAGACTCACGGAACGAACTCGAGATAAACAGGGCTGAACTCTACATCAACCGGCAGTCCCCCAAGAGGCGCGCCGTATTTATCCAGAGCGCGGACAAACCCTACCGGAGGTGAAATGCTGTGCAAGAAATCGTCCGCCGACCAGACTACCTGGATGCGCTGCGTGCCGCTGATGAAACTGTAGCCCGTGACGCCAGGAGCATAATCAGTCACTGGGCCGACATAGCGCGCGTGGCCCAGTTCCTGCGAAGCGAACTGGTATGCATAATAGACTGGCTTGGGGTTCCCAGAAGCATCCAGCAGGCCCGTACTGCGCCAAATCGGGTCCTGCATCCAGAACCAAGCCTGAGCCATCAAGCCTGACGCCATGGCCTCTGCGTAAGCACGTGGAACATACATGGCTTGAGTCTGAAAGCAATCTGACGTTGGGTTTCCACAGAACATGGCAGCTTCCATATTCATGATCCCTTTGGCCCCATAGCTATAAGCGCTCAACACTTGGCGCACGAAGGAGACCTTTTCAAGGACCGCGGTGGATTGCTTCGACACACCGCCTGTCCAGTTAGAGTTGCTCATCCGCCCCAGTGTCCCCCCGTAATAGGCATAGGCATGGAAGCTCACAACATCAAAATAAGGTCCTCCCCCTCCACGGAGGACTCCTTCGAGAAAGCGGGATGATTGGCAGGTTTTTCCTGGAGGTGGATTGCGTGGATCGCAGTCTAACAGCAATCCCCCGATCACTACCTGCGCCTGCGGGTCTGCCGCTTTGATGGCCGGATAGGCCCATTGCAGCATCTCGGCGTAATACCCGCCACCGTAATAATAATCGTTCTCGTCTCCCCAGCACCAGAACCCTATAGGATTGGACTCGTCGACTTGTCTGTAGTCCACATCCACTTCGCCATCCAATTCCCAATACTTGACGTTGTAAGGAGGCGCCTTGTAGCGGTTCACTAATGCGGTGAGGAACTGGGCAAACTCGTCGAAACTTGCCCGCTTGATGCGGCTGCAATCATGCCCTGGAACCTCTCGTGCCCACAGGGGGGTGTATTGAACCCGGGCAACAACGGCCAAGCCCTGTTGGGCGGCATTGCTCAGGTTTTGCTCAGTCTCCACCTTCCAATTGTACGTGGGGGGCTCTGTTCGCGTCGGCTCGATCACTGGCCAATCAAAAGCACTCAAGAGGTCAACCCAATAGACGCCAGCTTCCACTGCCCGAGTCAACCCGGCACTGTCATTTATGGCTCCGGTAGCCAAACCAAAGACGGGAGGAGGCGGGGGATAGTCTCGCATCACTATAGGCAAGCACACAGTATAGGTGCTTTGAGTGACAGCCACTGCGGCCCAAGTTTCAGTGTCTTCTGTGACATCCTCTTCTGCCGCAACCAATATACTCCATGACAGCAGAACAAGCAGAGAGACCATCACTGCCAAGAGAATTACTCTCTCGCCTCTGCGCCGGAAAGAACTGGAGATAGTATCCATGGATTCCCTCCTACGTGTAATAATAAGGCAGAATTGCTCCAAGCAAGCTGGCAACTTCAAGCCACACCATCCCCATCAAGAGGAATACGGGCAAAAAACGCCTCCACTGGTTTGGTACCAACGCTCGCCATCCCAAGTAGAGGAAGAGCATAGTGGGAATAATTGTCGGATAGGTGTATCTGGCCACGGCGATGTGGATGCGCGGCAGATTTGACAGCATGGGATGAGAGTACGCCACCATGGCGATTCCCCACACCAGCAAAGTAGCCAACGCGAGAAATGCCATTGTCCTCCGCTGCCAAGAAAAGTAATGGGCGGGAACAAGACTCTGAATGAACAATAGTACGCATCCTCCCAGTCCCAGTAAAGTCGGGATAAGAAGCACAGAGTAGTAGCTTTCCGCCAATCCCACGTGGTTCCATCCGAAACGGGCCCAAAAGCTTTGAAAGAGATTATTCAACACTGCCCCGTATACCCCCCCAGTGCGCTTCCAATCCAAGACGGACTGGATAAACAGAGTGGGATCTGCGCCATACAGCAGGCCCGAGCTGTAGACTAGTCTAGACACCCCGGGTTGTAGTCGAGGCCAGCCTTGCTCCCCCGAACCGTTTGACAGAAGGTTAACGAAGGATTGTCCTGCCCATATTCCCTTTCCTCCATACGAGTCCTCAAAGTAGGGGGGCTCCCCCAAGGTGAACTCTCCATGTGCCAGGACAATCCCGTCGTAGCAGACTGATTCTTGATTTTGCGGCGACAATCTCACCTGCAGCACCGATACTGCTGGTTGGATGGTCATTGTCATAGCACGAAATTGCCACTCGGATGTTGTCGTTACTGTTTGCGTATGGAGAGTATTGCCATCATACAAAGAGGGAAAGGGTATCATCTTTCCTGGCGAGGCTGCTCGCACCCATCCCCCCAGTGTCACCGTCTTACCCTGCAACGTTTTGACTTGAGCAGTCGCCAACTCTTGGACTAGATAACGGTCTCCCTTGATGCATATGGCCTGCTGTCCTACTGGCCCATTGGAGGGGGCACGAACGGCCTCTGGCCCCGGAGAGTTGATCTCATACCAATAAGCACTCCCTGACCAACTAACGGCAGAGACGATGAGGCCAATCGCCAGCATTCCACCCAATACCCAGGCCCACCATTTCAACATGCGGCAACTCAGCAGGATGGCTACCAATCCCAAGGGCAATCCTATTGCAACAGTGCGTTTGGTGAACCAGGCCAGAATTGCTGCTCCGCTGACCCAGACCACAGACAGCGGCGACCATCCGTTTCGCATCAGGCGGACGATCCCCCACAAAAGTAATGAGAAGATCGCCACGGCGCCAGCATCATTGTTGAGACCGGTCATCTCATCAACATAGGCGGGGATCCATGCAATCAGCGCTGGCACTATCCAGCGCACATCCTGATCCTCAGGGAAAAGGTCCCGGAGTAGCAGGTGAGCCACGAGAACCGTCAGGAGATACAGCATCGCTGATGCCAGCCGCCCTACATAGAGCTTTGTCTCTATAGGCGCATAACGGAAAAGTTGCAGCGGAGCGGTCAAGTAATAATAAACTGGCTGTGAAGATACCCCCAAACTCTCGAGGTCCGGTAGCTTTTCATACGGAGGTGAAGAGGGGCAAGGATCCTTTCCCCATAAGTGGAACTCGCACTTGGAGGCATCAATCTCTGCGGGGAAAAAACGTGAAGCCTCTGAGGGAGCCGAGCGGAATCTGGACTCGACCACCCAGTACAATCTCTCAAGATGCTGGGGTTCGTCGTAATGCTGCCAGGGAGGCACCACGCTCACATAGATCAGGCCACGAACCAGCGTCAGACCAAGCAAAAGCGCCTGCCAGCCGCGACGGCTCCTTGGGACACGCTCTCTCATATCTTG
>Ga0315284_10007219_pt1 | contig 15854 bp, 13 predicted proteins | sample YL17G09_16_MG_FD_203696 | JGI IMG/M metagenome (GOLD analysis project Ga0315284, IMG submission 203696) | Sediment microbial communities from Yellowstone Lake, YNP, Wyoming, USA - YL17G09_16 | ecosystem: Environmental > Aquatic > Freshwater > Lake > Sediment | place: USA: Wyoming | collected... | reverse complement strand
TTGAATTTTCCCAGATTTTAAGAAAAGAAACTAAAATAAATCTTGAGGAAATTCATCCAGAAGCCCTCAAAAAGGAAGCAGAAAAATTAGGAATTAAAGTAGAGAGGGGCGAAGGAAAACCAGATATTGCCGATAAAATTTATAAAAAATTCTGCCAGCCAAAAATTTGGCAACCCACTTTTATTGTCAATCATCCCTCAGGCGCTTTTCCTTTAGCCAAATCCCTTGAAAAAAATCCTTCAAAATTAGCGAATTTTCAATTGGTAGTTGGCGGCTGGGAATTAGTTAATGCCTTTTCTGAGCTTAACGATCCGACAGAACAAAGAGAAAGATTTGAAGCAGAAGAGCAATGCTTCAAAGAAGGCTTAGAAGGGGCTCAAAGAATGGACAAAGATTTTCTGGAGGCTCTGGAACATGGGATGCCGCCCTCGGCCGGCTTTGGCATGGGAATAGACAGATTGGTAGCTTTACTAACAGATTCGCATTCGCTTAGAGAGGTTATACTGTTTCCAACGATGCGGCCAAAAGAAAAATAACGCTCGGCAACGAAGTTTTGATTGCTCAGGTAAAGCTTTTTAAGGAGACACAATATTTTTCCCAGCGAGAAAAATTTGTTCATATCTCACCCCGCCAGCCCGACGGAGTCGGGCACCATGCTGGCGGGGTTCCGAGGTGCTCCTTGAAAAATTTACCCTCGCTTAAATAACTTAAATAATTCGTAATTCGTAGCTTATGTTAGATATCAAATTTATTAGGCAAAATCCAGAAATTGTTAAACAAGGCTGTCAAAAAAAACAGGTTAAGGTTGATATAGACCTGCTTTTGAAAGTGGATAAAAAAAGACGAGAGATCCTCACGGCTTTAGAAGATATGCTGGCCCAAAAAAATAAGGCCTCAAAGAAAATAGCCGTCACAAAAGACGAAACAGAAAAAAGAAAAATAATTTTAGAGATGCAAGAATTAGATAAAAATAGCGATAGATTAAATAAGAATCTAAAAGAGATAGAAAAAGAATTTAACGATTTAATGCTTCAAATTCCCAATTTGCCACTGGGAGATGTACCGGTTGGGAAAGACGAAACAGAAAATGTTGTTTTGCGAAAAGTTAATAAAATTCCAAAATTTAATTTTAAACCAAGAGATTACTTAGAAATTGCCGAAAAATTGGATTTAATTGATATCAAAAGAGCCGCCAAAATTTCTGGCACCAGATTTTCTTTTTTGAAAAAAGAGGCGGTTTTAATTGAATTTGCTTTGATAAATTTGGCTTTGGAAAACTTGATCAAGGAAAAATTTATTCCTGTTATTCCACCAGTAATGTTAAAAGAAGTGATGGCTCGGGGGACCGGATATTTTGAAGCAGCAGATAAAAAAGAAGCTTATTTCATACCAGAAGACAATTTATATTTAGTAGGAACCTCTGAGCAGTCTTTAATTGCCATGCACTCTGGTGAAATTTTTGACCAAATCGATTTGCCAAGAAGATACGTTGGTTTTTCTACTTGTTTCCGCCGGGAATCAGGTAGCTATGGCAAAGACACCAAGGGGATTCTTAGAGTTCACCAGTTTGATAAAGTTGAAATGATTAGTCTCTGTAAGCCTGAAGATTCAAAAAAAGAGCATCAATTCCTTTTACAAACGGAAGAGAAATTAATGAAATCCCTGAAAATTCCTTACCAGGTGATTCAAATATGTACCGGAGATTTAGGAGTGCCGGCTGCGGTTAAATATGATATTGAAGCTTGGATACCGTCTGAAAACCGCTACAGAGAGACGCATTCTACTTCCAATTGCACTGATTTTCAGGCAAGACGTTTAAATATCCGCTATCGAGACAAATTTGGAAAGTTAAATTTCGTCCATACTCTAAATGGGACCGCTTTTGCCATCCCCAGGCCCTTAATTGCTATTATTGAAAACTATCAGCAAAAAGACGGTTCTGTAAAAGTGCCGAAGGTTTTACAAAAATATTTACCTTTTAAAATCATTAACTGAGCTCCCATTTATATGGGAACGAGGTGGAAAAGAAGGAATCTTCTTTGACTAATGATAGAAAAGAAAAAATGCGAGAAGAGAAAATTTTGATTAATGGATTGGAAATTAATTACAAAATTCATTCACCGTTGATATGGAAAAAAGGTTCTTGTGTTTTAATTTTGCATGGCTGGGGAGGGACTTCTGATTCATGGGCTCGGGTTCAAAAAATTTTAGCTAAAAAAGGTTATCGGGTAATTGTGCCTGATTTTCCGGGTTTTGGAAAAAGCAAAACTCCGCCAATCCCTTGGGGAATTGAAGATTATGTCAATTTCGTTAATGAATTTATAAAAAAAATTCGTGGTGACATTAACGAACCATTTTTTCTCTTGGGACATTCATTCGGAGGAAGAATCGCAGTAAAATTTGCAGTTACTCACGGAGAAAGAATTAAGGGTCTGATTCTCTGTGATGCAGCCGGTATTAAACCTAAACCTGGATTCAAAACAAGGTTAATTTTTACATTGGCAAGGATTGGTAACGCAGTTTTTACACCAAAGATTTTAGCCAGATTTAAAGACGGAGCAAGAAATCTTTTTTATATTTTTCTACGGCATAAAGATTATGTGAAGGCTGATGACACAATGAAAGAAACGATAAAAAAGGTTCTTCGTGAAGATCTTTTACCTGAACTCCCACAGATAAAAAGCAAGACCTTATTAATTTGGGGAGAAATTGATAAGTTGGTTCCGCTAAAATACGGCTATATTTTTAAAGAAAAGATTATTAATTCTGAATTGATCATTCTGCCAAAAATTGGCCATAGTCCTCACCTGGAGGTTCCCAAAAAATTAGCTGAAATTATTTTAGATTTCCTTAATTTAAAAAGAAATTGATATGTATTTTTATGGAATTAAAAATAATTAATAAAAAAAATAACTGGAATAATTTTCTACTTGAAAACGAAGGGTCATTTCTTCAATCTTTTGAATGGGGTGAATTTCAAAAGCAATTTTCCCGTAAGGTTTGGTGGTTAGAAATAAATAAAGATTATAAGAAAATTTTACAAGCTCAGTTCATAAAAGAAAAGGTTCCCCTTTTTGTTTATTTTTATATTCCCTACGGGCCAATCTTTAATAAAGAAGTTTCTTTAGAAGAGAAAAAAGAAGCTTTTATTTTGTTCTTAAAAGAGATTAAAAATATTGCTGAAAAAGAGAGGGTTGCATTCTTAAGATTAGAGCCAACTGTTCTCTTGCCAGAAGTAGAAATTTTTAATTTTAAAACCGCCTTAAAAAGAATTCAACCTCAAAAAACCATGATTTTAAATTTAGAAAAATCGGAAGAGGAAATATTAAAGAATATGCATATAAGGACAAGGTATAATATAAAATTAGCCAAAAGAAAAGGAGTAGAAATTAAAATATTGGATGATTATTCGGATATGTTTTATTGTTTGCTTGGAAAGACAAGGGAGAGGCAGGGCTTTTCTTCTTTTTCAGAAGAACATTATAAAAAAATTTTTAAAATAAACAGCAAAAATTTTAAGGTAAAAATGTTTTTAGCCGAATATCAGGGAAAAGTTATTGTTGCCAGCATTATTGTTTTTTTTGGAAACAGGGTCATTTCCCTTCATGCCGGTTCGGATTATGAATACAGGGCAGTGAAGGGGGCGGATTTATTACATTGGAATGCTATTCTTTATGGAAAAAAAATGGGCTACAAAATATACGATTTTTGGGGGATTGATGAGAAAAAAATTCCTGGAGTAACTAGTTTTAAGAGAGGTTTTAGGGGAGAGGAAATAGAATATCCGTTGGGTATTGATATAGTATTTGATAATATTGGGTATCAAATTTATAGGATAGTGAGAAAAATTAAGCAAATATTTTAATTATGGAATCTAATATTGTTCCAATTTTAATTTTTATTTTTTGGTTTTTCCATATTCAACGAAGGATGTTTTATTATTTTTATTTTTGGCAGCTAAAGATGTATCGGCTAGATAGATTTTTGGAAGAGATTCAAAGAAATAAAAGAATTGTTTTGCCAAAGATTTATATATTTATTTTAATTTTTCTTTTACTATTTTATTTGCCAGTTAATAATATTTTAACCTCTTACCTATTAGCTATTTTCTATTTAATTTTTGGTTTTTATTCTTTCATTTTACTCTTGACAAAAAAGTGGAAGTTGCCCGTGTTCACTAAAAAAATGATTGTTATTTCCGCTTTAGGATTTTTTGTATGGGCGTTTCTGTCTTTTTATTTTTGGGAAAAAATAATATTTTTTATCCTATTTTTTGAGCTTTTATTGCCCATTTTGGTATTTTTATGCGTTGAAATCATTGAAGTTCCGGCCAGTCTTTTCAGAAGATACTCAATGTTAAAAGCAGGAAAAAAAAGAGACAAATTTAAAGACCTATTGGTTATTGGTATCACTGGTTCTTATGGCAAAAGCTCTACAAAAGAATTTTTATATACCTTACTTTCGCAAAAATATGGAAAAGACAAAGTGTTAAAAACGGCTAGTAATATCAATACGGAAATAGGAATTGCTAACACCGTTCTTAAAGAATTAAAAAAGGAGCATAAAATTTTTATTTGCGAAATGGGAGCCTATAAAAAAGGAGAGATTAAGACCAGTTGTAATATTGTAAAGCCAAAAATCGGCGTCATTACCGGTATCAACGAGCAACATCTGGCGACCTTTGGCTCTTTGGAAAACATTATTAAAGGAAAGTATGAATTAATTGAAAGTCTGCCGAAAGATGGAATAGCTTTTTTTAACGTAAAAAATAAGTATTGCGTGGAGCTTTACCAGAAAGCCCAAATCAAAAAATTTCTCTACGGCGAAAATATTAAATTACAAGGTTTGGAAAATATTGAAGGCGCTAAGGCGGTGGCTAGGGAATTGGGAATGCAAGAGGAAGAAATTGAAAGAGCTTGCGAGGGTATTGAAAATAAATTTGGCGGAATTCAGATAAAAAAAGGAGCAAACGGAATAAACATTATTGACGCCACTTATTCGGCAAATCCCGACGGAGTGATGGCTCACTTAGAATATCTAAAAACCTTTCCCGACAGAAAAGTAATAATAATGCCTTGCCTGATTGAATTAGGTAAAGCGTCAAAAGAAGTTCACAAAAGAATCGGCCAAAAAATCGCCGAAATTTGCGACTTAGCCATCATTACAACTAAAGACAGATTTAAAGAAATTAAAGAAGCCGCTGGTGAAAAAGCCATACTTATAGAAAACCCAAAGGAAATTTTTGAGAAAATAAAAACTTTCTGCCAATCTGGTGACGTGATTCTTTTGGAAAGCCGAGTGCCGCAAGAATTAATTAACTTGTTAAAAGTATGAGTTTTTTTCGGCCAATTTCTATATCTCTTTCACCGAACACAGAAAAAGACGATATTCTTTTGGCTTTGAAGTTGATTTTTCAGCCCTGGAAATGGAAATCAAATCACTACGAGAAGTGTTCTCGTAGTGTTGAATTGGAGAAAGAATTTAAAAGATATTTGGGCGTAAAACACGCTGTTTCGTTTAACAGCGGCAGGTCCGCTTTTCTGGCGATTTTGAATGCCCTAAATCTAAATAAAAGTGATGAAATTTTGCTGCAGGCGTTTACCTGCAATGCCGTGCCAAATCCCATTATTTGGTCGGGTTTCGCACCAGTTTATGTTGATTGCGATGAAAAGACTTTTAATATTGATATTAATGATTTAAAAAGAAAAATTACTCAAAAGAGTAGAGTAGTGATGGTTCAACACACTTTTGGCTTGCCGGCAGAAATGGATGAGATTTTAGAAATTTGCCAAAAGGGCGAAGAAGATAAATCTTCTTCTTCCCCCTTCACTGACGCTCGGGAGAATAATTTAATTTTAATTGAAGATTGCGCTCATTCTTTGGGAGCTGAATACAAAAACAGAAAGGTTGGCACTTTTGGTAAAGCGGCTTTTTTCAGTTTTTCGCGGGATAAGGTAATTTCTTCGGTTTACGGCGGAATGGCAGTTACCAATGACGAGAATTTGACTAAAAAAATAAAAGATTATCAGGAAAAAATAGGCTATCCTTCTTATTGTTGGATTTTTCAGCAATTATTGCATCCGGTTTTGATACACTTACTGATTTTACCGACTTACCGGATTTTTGGAAAATACCTCTTAATTTTGTTTCAATGGTTTCATATTTTATCCAAAGCTGTTCATTGGAAAGAAAAAAGAGGTAAAAAACCTTGTTATTTTCCAAAAAGATTGCCAAATGCCTTAGCAATCTTAGCGTTAAATCAATTTAAAAAATTGGAGAAATTTAATAATCACCGAAAAGAAATCGCATGTTTTTATTATGATGAAATAACAAAAACGTGTCCTGAACTTGCCGAAGGACTGCCGCCAAATCCGGAGGGTAAAAAACAGGTTTATCTTAGATTTGCCGTAAAGCATCCAAAATCCCATGAAATTATTAAAAAATCCTGGCAGAAAAACCTTTTAATAGGGGATTGGTATACAACCCCGATTGCTCCCCACGATACAAAATTAGACAAAATGAAATATGACAAGGGAAGTTGTCCAAATGCTGAAAATTTAGCCAAGATAACTTTGAATCTCCCAACTCACATAAATATATCTCAAAAACAAGCTCAAAAAATAATTGATTTTTTAAAATTCTATGGAGATTAAAGAAATAACTCAAAAATCAATTTGGGAAGATTTTCTTTTAGAATGTGAGGACAAGACTTTTTTGGATTCCTGGAATTGGGGAGAGTTTCAGAAAATGACGGGGAACAAGATTTGGCGATTCGGCATTTACTCAACCACCCGAGCGACAGCGAAGGGAGAAGAAGAAAATCTATTTTCTTCGCCTTCGGGTGTTGAGCATTTGGATGCGATTGTTTTAGTAATGAAAATAATCGCCAGAAGGGGAAGATTTTTGTTTGTGCCGCACGGTCCCGCCGTAGCTTTAGCTACGGCGGGCAAGCCAAATATAAAATACGAGATATTAAAAACATTATTAGACGAACTAAAAAAGATTGCTAAAGAAGAAAAGGCAGATTTTGTAAGGATTAGCCCGGTCTGGGAAAGAAATGAAGAAAATATAAAAGTATTTAAGGAATTGAGCTTTAGAGAAGCTCCTATTCATATGCATCCTGAATTAACATGGGAACTGGATGTTACAAAATCAGAGGAAGAGCTTTTGAAAAATATGAATGAAACCTGCCGTTATTCCATCAAACGGGCAATGAGAGAAGGCGTAGAAATTTTTCAAAGTCAAAGAATTGAGGATGTGGAGATTTTTAGCCGCCTTTATCAGGCAACCGTTAACCGTCACAAGTTTACTCCTTTTTCTTTAAACTATTTAAAAAATGAATTTTTGGCTTTTAAGCCCGATAACCAGATTTCGGTTTTTTTTGGCAAATACAAAAACGAAATTTTGTCTTCGGCAATGATAATTTACTGGCAGGGGACTGGTTTTTATCATCAAGGGGCTTCTCTTTTAAAATACCCAAAAGTTCCGATTTCTCATCTTTTACAATGGGAAGCAATCAAAGAGGCAAAAAGAAGAGGCTGTAAAACTTATAATTTTTGGGGCATAGCTTCCGGTAGCGATAAATCTCATCCTTGGGCAGGTTTAACTTTGTTTAAAATGGGATTTGGCGGTTATAAAAAAGAATTTGTTAAAACTCAGGATTTTCCTTTATCAAAGCTTTACTGGCTGACTTATATTTTTGAAAAAATTCGAAAAAGCAAAAGGGGTCTATGAATCCCGTTAGAAATTGTTTAAAATCTAACGGGAGAAAATAGTAAATTATTATTAAATTTTTAACGGGATGAAAAAAAAGTATTATAGAAAACCATACCGGATAAAAAGGAAAAAATCGATTTTTAAAAATCGATTTTTCTGGCTGGGTATTTTGCTTTTAATCATAACGGGAAGCCTTTTTTATTTTTTATTTCTTTACCCGTTTTTTGATGTTAAAGAAATCATAATTTCTGGCAATAAAGAAGTTAAAAAAGAAGAGATTGAAAATTTAGTTAAAGAGCAAATTCAAACAGATTTTAAATTTTTAAAGAACAAAAATATCAATCTGATTAAATTGAAAGAAATAGACAAAATTCTTTTGGAAAATTTTCCTCAAATTGCCAGGGTAAGTTCAAAAAAAGACTTACCGGATGCAATAATCATTGAAATTGAAGAAAGAAAACCAGCCACCGTTTTTAAACAAAATAACAACTGGTTTTTTGCTGATAAAGAGGGAATAATTTTCCAGCAAATTAATGAACAATTAGCCACACAGACGGCTGAACAGATGACGATAATCCAGAATTCATTATTGACCAAAGATTTAAAATTGGGTGAAAGGATAGCTAAAAAAGAGATAATCTCTCAGATTATTGAACTTGAATCTAAATTAAAGGAAGACTTAAAAATTCCCTTAGTCAAAGAGGATAAATCCTCTTCTTCACCCTTCGTGGCGGCTCGGGTAAAAGAACTGACAATAGTTTCTGAAGAAAGATTAAACGCTAAAACCTCAGAAGGTTGGGAGATTTATTTTAATTTAAAAGGAGATCTGAATTGGCAAATTTTAAAATTAAAAGCTGTTTTAGAAAACAGAATCCCTCCTGAAAAAAGAGGGAATATTAACTATATTGATTTAAGATTTGAAAGAGTTTATATTTTTCCTGAAAATTACAACGAATAGCGAATTTTAGTTCGTTTTCTCTTATGCTCAACCTCGGGTGTTGAGCATAATTAAGCAAAAGCTTATTTGATTTGGTAGACAAAAATTGAATAGCCGATTTTGGCGATAGGGCTGTAAGAATTCAGCCAGTTATAAAAACCAGTTGAGCCGTCATAACCTTTGACTGGTATGCCTCTGCCGCCTTGGAGTTGAGAAGCCGAAACTGCGATAAATGAGCCTTTCGGCAGCTCTTCTGGATTTCTCGTTCCCCACCAGGGAGCGAATTTTTGTCCCAAATAATACTCGGTGTTGCCGCCGCCAAAATAATCAACATAGACTTTATCAACGTTATTTTCATCCAGCCATGTTTTCAATCTTTTTAAATCTTGGCCCCAGTCTAAATTGGAATCAACCACATATAAATATCCATTATTAGGACCGCCAGCCAATTCATTGAAATAAGTCAGAAAATGCGGATAAATGGAAACAACTGAAACCGTTTGCCATAAAAGAAACGCGCCGAAAACGGCGTATTTTAATTTTAAATAAGGCGGTTTTAACATTAAACTCAAAACATAAGCCACCAAAATATAGGTGAAGGGAAAAACCGGCATCAAATGCCGAATGCCAATATTCAGTTTGGCGGTAATGGAAGTCAACCAGTAAATCGCCATAAAACATAAGAATGAAAATTCAGTAAAATGCGATTTTACCCAGTTTTTAAATCTTTGCCAAGGTTCTTGCCAAAATGGCTTTTTTATCAGCCAGGTCGCGTAGAATAAAGAAATCACGCCTAAAATAAGGAAAGCCAAAGTTTCTTTGATGGAATAAACTACTGGGAAATAACTTTTCCAGCTGCTGGCGGAAACTTCGCCTAAAAAGAAAGTAGTGTTGCCGGTTTCGGTCCGGTTCACTGCGAGCATCACTCCCAAAACATAATGAGCCAGAGGCCGGGTAACCGGGTTTTTAACCATGGCCACGTTAATCGGGATAACAAATTTGGGAATGGAGGTGGTGGAAAGAAGATATTGAGTGTCTTCCAATTGCTTGGAAACAGGATAGTTTAAGGTGTGGTAAAAATAAACCGGCCAAATAATCACCACTACTCCTGTAATTCCTATGAGAATGGCTTTGCCCACGTATTTTAAAACATTGATTACCCGAGCGCAGCGAAGGGTGGAGAAAAACGAATGTTCTTTGAGTACCCGAATCGCAATGAAGGGCGAAGAAGAGGATTTATCCTCTTCGACTAACGGCTTTTTTTCGGCAAAAAACCAGGCGTAAATTATGGTAATCAAACCGAAAAAGGGAATCAGGGTAATCAGAGAGAATTTCAAAATCATGGCAATGCCGAAAATGACGCCAGCCAAAAAGATATTTTTCTTGTTCGGATTTTTCAAGAATCTTAGCCAAAAATAAGTGGCGAGTATCGCGCCTAAAGCAGCTCCAATGTCAGTGGTGACCAATCTGCCGTGCGCCAAAATAGTGGGTGAGAAGGCAAAGAAAAACAAGGCGATCAAAGCCGCTTCTTTGTTAAAGAGTTTTTTCGTTGCGTAAAATATAAACCAGCCCAAAAATATCATGAGCAGAATCATGGGCAGTTTTGACCAGAACATAATTTGGTCAGGATTGTTGTTGGCTTTGTATAAAAATGCGCTGGCGAAATCAAACTGCGTCCACCAAGGCGGCGGGTTATACTGCGGATCTTTTTGAATCCAGGAGGGGTCGTTTTTGGGAAAATTCAAATTCAAGAACAATAAAGGGACAGCGGCCAGGTCTTTTACCAAAGGCGGATGTTCCGGGTTAAGTCTGTAATCTTTCTGGGTTAAATAAGAATAACCGGCAGCGACATGAGCAGTTTCATCAAAAGTAAAAGTATCGTCTTTAATGCTAAAGACTGCCAAAAAAAACATTACTGCCAAAATTATTGCTGCAAATATATTGCAAAATCGATTAGACATTTTAATATGACAAATCGTAATATTGAAAATCTTTTTCTTTCTTAATTTCTCCCCAGGGGAATTTTTTGGAAAGTTCCGCAAAGACTCCATTCTCATAAAGAGGGACAACTATGCTTTTATTTTGATAAATGTCAATCTGGTCTAAATTCTCAAATTTTAAATAGGTGGCGCGGGGTTTGCCGAATTTAGTTGCCTCAATAAAAAGGGGCGTTTGAGCCGCAATTGATATTCCGTAAAGAGGGGAGCCCGGCGTATTGATAATAACATATTTTTTGACATCCTGAGGCAATGAATTCAGAAAATATCCAATGTCGGCATAATTTTGGTTATAAGCTTCTTTTACTTTGTCATTATTTGCCCAAAGAACAAAATATTTATTAAATTCAGAAGCGGCCAGCGCTAACAGAAAGAAAAAGCAGGAAAAAATAAGTAGTTTTTTAGCCTTAATATTTTTATTCAAAAATTCGTAAATTTTCCAGGCACCTAAACCGGCAAATATAAAAGCCGGTGGAATTACGCCAATGGTTCTTAAAGAATGAGGAATGCCTTCATAGGTTAAAATGCCGGGCAAAAGGAAAATGAAAAGCCAACTCAAAAGTAAAAAGTAAGAGGTGAAAAGCGATAAGTCTTTTTTCTGAATTGAGACAACTAATTTTTTAATTGAGATAATAACCCCGATTAAAAATAAGATTCCCATCGGCCAAAAAAGTTCGGGAGAAGTGGCGTAATTATGTCGCCAGTTGGAATCGCCGTAAATGTTAAACATTCCTAAATGTAAAATTAGAGATTTCCCAAATTCTATTAAAGGATTTTCAGCGGCAAATATTGAAATAGGAGTCGCTCTTCCAATAAAGTCTTGAGGATTTTTAATAAAATAAATTCCAATTGGTAAAGCAATAACAAAAGTAAACAGCAAACAAGAAGCAGTAAAGAGTAAAAATTTTTTCATTTGTTTTTCCTTTAGGTACCCGAGCCGCAGCGCGGCGAAGGGTGGAGAAGAACGAATGTTCTTTGAGTAAACCAACAGCCAATAAATTAGCATTATGGGCAGCAATAAAACAATAAATCGGTAGGAAATGTAAGTATAAAAACCGAGACCAAAAAATACTCCTGCAGTTACGAAAAGAAGAAGCTTTTTTTGTCGAAAGCCTCTAAATAGAAAATAAAAACCAAAAACCAAAACAAAAGGCAGTAAGATTGCCCGAAAGCCAAGCCGGGAGAAATTGACGTGCCAAAAAGAAATCGCCAGGAAAAAACTCGCCAGCAAAGCAATCTGCCGAGAAGCGTTCTCGTCATATTTTGAGAATAACTCTTTGGTTAATAAATAGAGACCGAGGACGGTTAAAATTCCGATTATGGCGGCCACGATTTTTATTGCCCAGATGCTGACGCCAAAAATTGAAAAAGATAAAGCAATTAACCACATCATCATTCCTTCCCGGCCATTATTGTCAGGATAAAACACTTTTAAATTTCCGGTTCTTAAAGTTTCTATGGCGTCGTTTCCGTTCATTGCCACATCAGGATAAAGCCCGGGCGGAATGGAAGACAATTGCCATAACCTAAAAAAAGTTGCAATGGCTAAAATGATTAACAGAAATAATAAATTTTTTTTATCCCCAAAACGCATATTAACATATTTTATCTTAACTTCCTTTTTAAAACAACAACTTTATGGCTTGACCCCCACACCAAATTTGGTGCGGGGGTTGACAACTAATTTCTGTTAATATAAACTGGATCATCACTCTCTGGTCTTGACTGCTAATCTTGGTTTTAGGTATAATAAAGAGAAGTATTATGGAACCGGTCAAAAGACAAAAAGAAATATTAAACAGCGTGATTGAAGAATATATTAATTCGGCGCAGCCGGTTTCTTCGCAATTGCTTGAAAAGAAATATGATTTTGGAATTTGCCCGGCTACTATTAGAATAGAGATGCAGAAATTAACGGATAAGGGTTATTTGTGCCAGCCGCATACGTCAGCTGGCCGAGTGCCGACCGATAAGGGTTATCGGTTTTTCGTGGACGAATTACTGGAAAAAGAATTTGAAGACTTTGAAATAGGGGATTGGTTTAATAACGAAATTGAAAATAATATTAAGTTTATTCAGAGTATAACTAAAAATTTAGCTCATATCTCAGGTGTTTTGGCTTTGAGCTATCTTGATAAAGAAAAAGTTTTTTGGAAAGAGGGCTGGGAGGAAATTTTAAAGGAGCCGGAATTCGGGGAAAAAGATTTTGCCGTTAACTTCGCTGAGTTTTTGGAAAACTTTGAAAATAATATCGGTGATTTTGAAATTGATTCTGGAATTAAAATTTATATCGGCAAGGAAAATCCTTTGAAAGGGGCAAAGGAATTCAGCTTGATATCTTCTAAATATCATTTACCGCACGAGGAAGGAATTATTTCGCTTTTGGGGCCCAAAAGAATGGCTTATGACAAAAATATCAGTTTAATTAATTCTTTAACTAAATTATTGGAAGAACTTTAATACTTTACTTACATTAATTAAATTATGTCAACGGTAGAAGATTTAAAAACTCAGATTGAAGCATTAAATTCGCAATTGGAAGAATATAATAAGCAGAAGAATGAATATCTAGCCGGCTGGCAGAGAGCCAGAGCTGACCTTTTGAATTATAAAAAAGAAGAAATGGAAAGAATCGGGCAATTGATAAATTATGCCAAAGAAGAATTGATTTTAGATATTCTGCCTATTATGGATAATTTTGAAGTCATTGAAAAAAAATTACCGGAAAATTTAAAGAAAGACGATAACGTAAAGGGATTGATGCAAATAAAAATCCAATTTCAGGATTTTTTGAAGACCTTGGGGGTTGAGGAAATAAAATCAATAGGGGAGAAGTTTGACCCGAATTTCCACGAAGCAGTGGAAGATGTGCCCTCCGAAGCTTCAGCGAAGGAGGGAGTGGAGAAAAAAGATAAAGAATCGGGTATTATTATAGAAGAAACCCAAAAAGGCTACATAATTAACGGTCGCCTCTTAAGACCAACTAAGGTAAAAATTAGTAAATAAAAATAAAATGGAAATCGATCCTTCGAAATTAATTTTTTACTATCTTCTATCGCTAAAAGATATTTTATTAAGAGAAAGTTCTGAATTTGTAGAAGAAGCGGTGGGAAGAAAATACAATGAAAGTTTATTAGAGTTAGGTAAAATTTTAGATTTAAACCTAGGCTCTTATAAACTTAAGGGAGAAGATGTATATGTTGATCCGGAAGATATTAAATATCCAAAAATTGGTTTTCTTGTCCATCTTTACAGTAATGATAGCACAGCTAGTACAGCCCCTGAGAAAATAATTACTGATAAAGAAACTGATAGAGAAAATGTAAAATATAAGAAAGATAATCTTATTCAGAAATTAGATCAGGTATTATTAATAATTCAAAGTTTTAATAAAAATAATAAATAATATGAAAACCTCTGAAATTATAGAAAAAAATAAAAAATCGATTATTTTAGTAGCTCTTTATATTCCAGGAGAAAATAATAAAGGTAAAGTAAGCATAAGCATTAGAGGGACTGGTTTTATAACCTCTCTCGATGGCAAATTCATAACTTGCTGGCATGTCTATAAACAAATTCCACAAAATGAACTACCTTATTTAGAAGTATCCGTACCGAGTAGAACCGACGAAAAAGGATTAACACATTACGATAGATATAAAGTGAAACTATTAAAAACAGACGAAGAGAATGATTTAGCTTTGATGCAGATAATTTCTGATAAGAATGATTTTGAGACAATTGAAGGATTTGGGGAATCTGAATTAGTTAAAGAAGGAGATGAGGTTGTTTTTATCGGTTATCCCTTGGCTACCGAATTATTAATTATGGGTTTTGGAATTACAATGAGCACAAATCATTGTATTATTAGTTCAGTCAAAAGACGCGGAGTAGATGGTTCATTGCATTTCTTTATGGTAGATACACATATTAATAATGGCTCAAGTGGCTCGCCTGTATTTTTAAAAGATACTGGAAAAATTATAGGAATAACAAGTGCAAAGATATCTCAAGGGATTTCTTTGCCCGATGGAAAAAAATTTGATATTCCCGCAAATATGGGAATTTGTAGGCCAGCCAAATACGCCATTAATTTAATAAAATAAAAAGTCGTAAAAAATAATAAAATTTAATTTTCTAATTTACTATGAGTAAAATATTAGGTATTGATTTAGGTACTTCAATTTCAAAAATGGCGAGCATTATACAGGGCGAGCCAAAGTGTATAGAATCGCGCGAGGGTTCAGTTTTGATACCCTCGGTTATTGCATTGTCAAAAAGCGGAGAAAGATTGGTAGGAATTTTAGCTGAAAGGCAATCGGTAACCAATCCCAAGAACACGATTCACTCGGTCAAAAGATTTATCGGTAGAAGATATTCTGACCCGGAAGTGCAAAAAGAATTAAAACTCTTGTCTTATGAAACCAGAGAAAGGTCAGATGGCGGAGTGGAAGTGAAAATGGGGGACAAATGGCACACTCCTATTGAGATTTCCGCGATGATTTTACAGAAAATAAAATTGGATGCGGAAGAAAAGCTGGGAGAAAAAATTACTTCAGCCGTCATTACCTGTCCGGCAAATTTTGATGATTCCCAGAGGAAAGCGACTATGGCAGCCGGAGAAATTGCAGGTTTCAAAGTTTTAAGAGTAATTAACGAACCCACAGCCGCTGCCTTGAGTTACGGTTTTACCAAGAAAGAACATTTGAAAATCGTGGTTTATGATTTTGGCGGCGGAACTTTTGACGTTTCTATTTTGAACACCACGCCGGAAATAGTTGAAGTGGTAGCGACGGGCGGGGAGGCTCATTTGGGAGGCAGGGATTTTGACCAGAGAATTATTAATTGGATAGTGGAAGAATTCAAAAAAGAACAGGGAATTGATCTGTCAAAAGATTCATTAGCTCTTCAAAGATTAAAAGAAACGTGTGAGAAAGCGAAAATAGAACTATCTTCAGCTTCAGAGACAGAGATAAATCTCCCTTTCATCACCTCGGATAGTTCGGGACCAAAACATCTTCTTTACAAATTATCCCGGGCGCAGTTTGAAAACTTGGTTCGGGATTTGATAGAACGTTCAATTGAAAGAGTCAGAAAAACTTTGGAAGAGACGAAATTAGCTAAAAACGAAATTAACGAAATTATTTTAGTCGGCGGCACCACTATAATTCCGGCAGTCAGAACGGCTGTTAAGAACTTTTTTG
>Ga0315284_10007215_pt1 | contig 15856 bp, 9 predicted proteins | sample YL17G09_16_MG_FD_203696 | JGI IMG/M metagenome (GOLD analysis project Ga0315284, IMG submission 203696) | Sediment microbial communities from Yellowstone Lake, YNP, Wyoming, USA - YL17G09_16 | ecosystem: Environmental > Aquatic > Freshwater > Lake > Sediment | place: USA: Wyoming | collected... | reverse complement strand
GACAACATGCGAGGACCAGAGTTGTTGTCAAAGGGCGGTGGGCCCAACCGGATTAGGACGGGTCAGGCCGACTGGCTCACCGTCAAGAATTTCCGCTCTCGGAAATCCCGTTGCCGAGGATGCGAGAGATGATACGAAACCCTTTCCCATCTTTTTCATCCACCAGGATTTGAGCCCGAGCGACTAGCTAGAAATCTCGGTCTGTTCCTGCGTCGACGGCGGCTATTCAAAACCGGGCATCTTGCGCCGTACCACTTCATTGATCCACTGCACGAGCTTGAGGTATGACTCTTGCCCCTTCCTTGTGAGGGATACGCGTGCATGTGCATCGGGAGAGCTCTCGATCACCACGAGGCCTCGTTCGACCATCCAAGAGAGGTACCTGCTGAAGATGTCGTAGTTGACCTTGGCAGCGACCTGCAAACGCGTCTTGAGCATTGGCGCATCCTCCCGCCAGAGCCGCTCCAAGAGTCGCGCGACTACATAGAGGTCTGGGCGGTCCATGGCCGGAGGGTCGGACATCGCATCATAGCTCCTGCAGGTGTTTTTCCATCTGGGAGTTCATCACGCCGATCCTCCGATTCCAGTCCGAGAACACGCGGTCCCTCTCTTCATCTAGCCGTCTTCTGGAACCACTGTACAGAGTGTGAATGACATACAACAAACCGGCTGAGGGCACCCCAACAATCACACTTGCCAAGGGGCTCTGTATGAGCATGAAGAATGCGAAGACCAGCCCCGTAGAAGAGAGACCTGCCAAACACAGTATTAGCAGCCAAGTGCCTGGTTCACGGTAGAACCCGGACTTCCGTCTGACCTCCAACCATTTCGGGACATCTTTCCACGCATCTGCAATGAGCTCGAAAACGCTTGGTTCTTCGTCCTTGGGCTTGGATGAAGAGATCTCCTGAACCAGTGCTCCTTCGAGCCTGGTCGCCCAGCCCTTCAGCTCATTCAAGCGCGGCTTGACCCTCCGGCGCAGTAGCCATACGGAAGGGAATGTGAAGATAATAGCAATTGCCACCGACAATAAGAACGATACTGGAATACCTTCAAGGCGGGCGCTAGTGTTGATCGTGAGGAATGCTATTGCAGATCCAACGAGCACGAGAAAGCCCAACACAACAAGGAAGATGACATTGTCTTCATAGTCCGACTTCTCTGCCTCGTAGGCTTCGGAGGACAACCGATAGCCTTCGGACAGGCTGTCAATGAGCGCCTTGTGTATCCTGAGCGATGTCGAGTCCGCTCCGGGAACCTGCGTAGCAACCAGGCTGGGGACCACCTGCTCCCGTGCGCACCGCCTTACACGACGAAGCATGAATAGCACAACCGGGGGAATCAGAATTGCGAAGTATCCGCTGAACACCAGTATCAGAGTGACCGTCCAGCCGGCCGGAGTGCCATCCATACGGTATGTGAGTTCCGTCCCAGACTTGGATGCGCGTGCCCTTATCCTGATGGCGGACATGGAATCTACTTGGGCTATGAGTTCATCATTGGCTTCTTCGACCCGGTATCGGGCGGCCCTCAGCTTGTGGGCGAGATTGTAGAGGACGGTCTTGGGATCAGCAACCACATTGCCGAGGCTGAATCTCAGCGAGAACGCTAGGACGAAGAGCACAAAGCCCATGGTCAACGGTCCTACGTACTTCAGCCAGCCGGGCAGAGGTGACAGCAGGACCAAGAAGTACACTACCGTGGTAATGAACATCCATGCATACAGGCCCGAATACGACTCCTTCGCCAACCGAACACCTCCATGAACAACAAGGGTTTGGCTCTTAGATAGAGGTTACTCCGCCCAGCGACCGTTCACCACTCCAAATCAGTTGCGGGATTCAGTTATGCGAGCTCTCAATGGAAAGAATCGAGCTTTGGCCAGGGGATGAGAGTGGGCCCAACCGTGCCAGAACCACTCCGCTGCCAGATGATCTGGCTCTGATTTCAATATTGTAGCGCAAGTGCAAGGCCAGTTCGACAAACCCTTTGATCTTTTTCATTTCCTTCTTACAGGCTTTTCTCAATCAGGAAGAGATTGGACAGAACCAATCCTTTTCTACTCGCTGGCACATGGAGTATTCGGACTGGAGTCAGTGGGAGGTCACGGTCCCGTGTATCGTGTTGCCGGCAGTCTCGACGCCGACCCAAGAATCTGGCATGAGCCGAAGTACTTCCTGGACAAAGCCAAGACCTAGCGAGAAGGGATTGGATGCGAATGCGAGATAGTGCTGTCCCGAAGCTATTTGTCACACTGATACCAGATGTTCTGCTCGTCCTTGCGACCCTGTTCTTGGTTCTCCTGTGGCTAGAGTATGCTCTTGACCTTATGTCCTACGGGCTCCATTCTTTTTTCTTCTTTGTTTCTGCATCGGGGTTTTTCGTTCCGTCACTCGTTTACTTGGGTCTCCTGCTAGCTATGCCCGATTCCGAATGTGCCGTTAAGCCATCGAAGTCGATGATGCTTGGCGCTATCCTCGCTCTAGCTAGTGTGCCCGGTGGGAGCTATTGGTGGTTCGTCTCTGATTACTTCAGGGAACGGTACTTGTACCTACTCCTATCGCTGCTCTTCGTCATTGTACCAGCTCTTGCTATAAGCTTCGAAAAACGGATAGTAAACAACGGATCTAGCGCGTCCCTAGGGGAAAAATCAATGGTCATCTCTGGGAGAATTCTCTTCTTGACCTATGGAATTTCTCTGTTATGTTACACAATCGTGATCGCATCAAGCGGCATTGTCCTGCCCGGTGTCGAGAACGATTTCGCCGAGAACCTGAGTCTCAATCTCGTCTTCTGGTTCCTGCTACCCGTACATTCGGTCGCACTGTTGGCGTACACTGTTGTTCATGGCCGGAATGGGACAAGCCGGAGACCATTCACCATGCGAATCGCTCTATGTCTGATTGTTGTGCTTATTTCCTTTTCCGGGCTAGTTCTCGTTGCAGGAAGACTGTACGGCACGTAGATTCATTCGCGGAATCAAAAGTGTTCGTTGGGTTGTCTGTTCGAATGCTTGTGGTTCACCCGCCATGTAGCCGACGAACGCCGAATGCGAACACACATCTCGGAAAACGATTAGGTTTTCGGGGAAAATCCTATTCGTAACAGAGAAGTCGGAATAGTCATTCCTCACTCAGCGGGCTAAAGTTGTTGCCGATATAAATACGGAGCATCGAATGTAACGTGCGGGGACTCGGAAACTGGCTCGGGATCTATTGCTAACCGACCTCTTCGCTGCGGTCGGATGGCGGGCTCGAAGGAACCCAAATCTGTACAGATTCAGCATTCATTCTGCGCTTTCTAATGCCCGTCTTCGAATCGCCTTTTCTTCCTCATGGATGTTATGCTGCGGGACACAGGGACACCTCAACACAGAGGCTTTTCTCAGGAAGGCTGTCTGAAAGCAAATCTCCTTTCGCGGCTTCTAGAGAGCAAATCTCGCGAAATCTTTATTAATTGCCAGTTCATTATGACTTTAAGCATCCGAGATGAGGGCGAACTATGGGCGAAAAGTTGAGTATTGCGGGTATATCTGTCGAACCGGGAAAAAGAATTGCGAAAAAAATAAAAATTGGTTCTTTGCCCGACAATAGCCCCCTTGACATGCCGATCACCTTGATTAACGGAAGAGAGTCGGGACCTATACTGTGCCTAAATTCTGGGATACATGGCAATGAACTATGCGGGCTTGAAATCGTTCGAAGAGCTGCTTTAGAAATAGATGCTGGTGAGCTCTCAGGCGCCGTTGTGGCAATACCTGGGTGCAATCCTCTTGCTTACGTCTTTAAGACACATCATATATGCGACAACCCATGGCTGAGTTATCCAGGAAATTCGTGGGGTTCATGGGAAAAGAGACTGGTTCACTTTCTCTTTAATGAGATCTTTTCGAAAACCAATTATATAATGGATTTCCACGGCGGAGACGATTCGATAATAGAACGATATATATATATATCGGATACGCCTGAAACTTATCCGAAGGTAGGTAGAATCCATGAAGAATTAGCGAGAGCTTTTGGAACGGGGCTCCCAGTTTACAGTGAACTAATAAAGGTTAAGCAGCCGTTGTTGTCATATTATGCCGGGATGCAAGGTATTCCAGTAATCACACTAGAAATTGGAGGAGGTCAAACGGTGTGGGAAGAGGATGTCCAAAGGGGAGTAAAAGGCATCAAAAACGTGATGAAATATTTAAAAATGATTGAGGGGGAGCCGGAGCCGTCTGAGCAATTGTACTTTTCACGGGCCCAAACCATTTGGGCTAATCATGGTGGCTTTTTGACTCCAGAGATTCATTCCCCCCTAGAGATTCCATACAAGGTAACAAAGGGCGAAGTCATCGCCAGGATAACGGACCTTCTGGGTAACGAAGTGGACGTTATCAAATCTGAACTAGATGGTCTCGTGTGCTTGGCCAGACTAAGTCGTGCAGTGATAACTGGAGACTGGCTTTATGAACTAGGATCAGGTTCCACTACGTTCCCGCCAAAACCTATAGTTTCAGAGGAAGTTTACACTTAAAATGGCTACGAGATATTTGAGGGGCTAATTTTTGTTGCTTTGGTTTGCTTCAACATTTCTCTGAATATCCGTAGAAAATTGCCCCGCCTGGCAGGCCGGACCAGGGGGCCGATGGGACATCGTGCCCTCACCGCCTCCTTAGCTTCGGGTTCAGCACCTCGTCCATCGCATAGCCCACGAAGGCGAAGCCGAGCACAACGAACACGATGCACAGCCCGGGCATGATGATGAACGCGTACTGCCCGCTCAGGATGGCACCCGCCTTGTAGGCCTCCTCTAGGATCCTCCCCCAGGTCTCCACGTCCTGCGGGCCGAGCCCTAGGAAGCTCAGGGTGCACTCCGAGAAGATCGCCAACGCGATCGTGAGGATGGCGTTGGCGAACACGAGCGGGACGACGTTCGGCAGGATGTGCCTCCTGAGTATGTGGGCGTCCCGGGCGCCCAAGGCGCGCGCCCGCTCGACGAACATCCTCGTCTTGACGGCCAGCACTTGAGAGCGGACGATCCTGGCGGTCATGGACCAACCCGTGAGGCCTATGACCAGGATGACCGATGTCAGGTTCTGTGAATGGAATATGGCTGCGATGACGATCATGAGCACCAGCCAGGGAATTGAGAGGAACACGTCATTGACCCTCATGATCACCTCGTCCCTCCATCCACCCCAGTAGCCCGAGGCCAGACCCACGCTGGTCCCGATGCCCATCGAGATGGCCATCGCCACGAACCCGACGATGAGCGAGGCCTTCGTGGCGTGCGCCGTCCGTGTCAGCACGTCCCGGCCGAGCATGTCCGTCCCGAAGGGGTGCTCCCAGCTGGGGTCCGACAGCGGCGCGTCCCCAACTGCGGAGCGGTCGTACGGCATGAACAGGGTGGCGTATGCCACCACGAACAGGAAGAACAGGATGATGAAGACCCCCGCCTTGCCCATCCAGGTCTTCCAGAACAGGTTCCAGGTCTTGCGCATCTTGATGTATTCGAGCCGCATCTTGTCGATGTTGGTCTTGGTCACCAGCGCATGGTCCCTGGTCCACTTGCGGTAGACATACCAAGAGGACAGCCCGATGATGGTGCCCCAGACGATCAGGCCCAGCCAGTGCTCGTCGAACCACGTCGGCTCGCGCTTGACCGTGATGGCAATCGTCGCGTTGGCGCTGAGCCCGTTCGGGTCCGTCACATTGAGCGTGATGATGTAAACGCCCGTCTTGTTGAACTTGTACGAGACGACGGGGCCGTACAGATACACCATGCGGCCCTCGTGCGTGAAGTTCCAGGTGTAGCTGACTATCCTCCCGGTGTTGTCCCTGGACCTCGACCCGTTGAACACGACCTCGTGCTTCAGGTACACGGTCCTGTTCGCGCCCGGGATTGGGACTGGCGGGAACCGGTCCCGGTTGACCGTCACATACACTTCGTCGGTGTCCCAGTTGCCGTCCGTGTCGGTCACGTTCAGCGTCACGAAATAGACGCCAGGCGTGAGGAAGCTGTAGTTGACGAACTTGCCCTCGAGGGTGACCGGCTCCACGTCGAAGAAGGTCCAGACATAGCTCCCGATGCCCACGTCGTCGGTCGACGCTGAAGCGTTGAGCACCGCGTAGGCGCCGGCGAGCACGCTGAAGTCGGGGCCGGCATCGGCGACCGGATGTGTAGGATCCTGAATCGAGAGGATGCTTGCCTGTGCCTTCGCAGGGGCGCCCATGAGAGGAGCCGCCACGGCAACTGCGAGGAGGAGCGAGGTGATCAACACCGCCAGAAGGGCCATGAGGCCGCGCACGCGCGGTGTGCCCTCGGACGCCGCATCGTCGCGCGTGTTGCTAGATGTAACCGTCGTTTCCATCGATCCCTCGCCCCCTATGTGATCGTGACCCTCGGGTCCAGCTTGACAAGGACGAGGTCTGCGATCAGGTTGGCCAGCACCACGGCGATGCCGCCGATGAGGAATATGAACTGCAGCATCGGGTAGTCCTGCTTCCAGATGGCATCGAGCGTGTACCATCCGATGCCCTTGTAGCTGAACACGACCTCCACCTGGAACGCCCCGCCCAGGATGAAGGCTGTGTTCATCGCGATCGTCGTAACGACCGGCAGCCTCGCGTTGGGGCTTGCGTGCTTCTTCATCACCTGCTTCTCCGTGAGCCCCTTGGCGTAGGCCGTGATGATGTACTCCTCGGTGAGCACATCGACGAGCGAGTTGCGCACGATGAGCACGATGCCCGCGACGGAGCCCACGGCGAGCGTGGTCATCGGCAGGACCATGTGCTCGAGGATGTCGATGACCTTCGCGAAGGTCAGCGGGAATGGTTTGACCCCGGGTTCGATGTACTGCCCCGGCGGGAGCCAGTGGAGCTCGCCCACGAATATCACGAGGAGCACGATCCCGAACCAGAATACCGGCATCGCGTAGAAGAACAGACCGAAACCGGTGATAGCCAGGTCCGCGGCCTTCCCGCGGCGCACCGCCGCGATCTTGCCCAGGATGATGCCGAACACGAAAGTGAGCACTGATGCTGTGACTAACAGCAATAGCGTCCAAGAGATGGCGCCGATCATGACGTCGAATACTGGACATCTATACTGGTACGACGTCCCCCAGTCGCCCGTGAAGGTCATGTAGAAGTACTTCAGCAGCTGCTCGGGCAGGCTGTCGTTGAGCCCCATCAGCTCTACATTGCGCCAGTAGACCGCGTCGGATGTGTGCGGGTCCCTGTTGGTCATGAGCTGGGCGGGATCTCCAGGCATTACCCGGAAGAGAGCGAAATTGAGCAGCATTATCATGATGATGGTGATGAACGCGTTGATCACGCGCTTCGTCAGGATACGTCGGAAGGAGGCTAAGTTAACACCGTCCAGATGCCGATTATCGCATCGGTTTTCAATCTTCTCGTCTAGCGCTGGTTGTTGTCCACGACCGCGAAAGTCATGAAATGATGGGAAGGGGTTTTGTGTGGTTTCGCGCCAGCTCCCCCGACCTCACTGCGGCGGCGTCATCCCCTTCATGCCGCCCTCGGCTCCGCCCTCTCCAGCGCCCTTCTTCCGCTTCATCAGCATCGCAATCACCGCAAGTACCACAATCACGAGGATGGCGATTCCCACTAGCACCGCAGCGCCGATCCCGCCACCTTCGCTCGGCGGAGGCGTCACAGTCACGGTCGTCGTCTGGCTGCTCCACGTCTTCACCGAGTGGAACTGCATCATGCCGTCGTCGACTGTCACCGTCACGGTGTAGGGCGTCGACCGGCCCTCAGCGTACACATGCGTGATGTTCCTCTCGGTGTTCGTGTTCGCAGTCGGCCTGAAGCAGTCCACGAAAGGCGCCGAACCGTCGCCGAAGTTCACCGTGATGTTCACATTGTCGCCCTCGTAGTCCTTCACCACGATGATGAACGCGACAGTCGCTCCAGGCTCGTACGGCCCGGCGGGCCACTTCGCGACACTCACGATCGTCGGCTTCAGGTTCTCGCTGATCGTCACCGTCCGCGTGGCGCTCACGTTGTGCCCCTCGAGTTCGGTCCCGTCGTCAGCGTACACCGTCAGCGTCATGCTGCCCCCGACCTCGTACACGTGCGTCGCGACATAGCTGTTCGCGGTCGTTCCTGGCACCGCGGCCGTCATGGCCGTCGAGTCGCCCCAGTCGAGCCACACGCTCAGCGCGTCGCCGTCAGCGTCGGTAGCAGTCAGCACCACGGTGAACGTCCTGTTGTACCTCGCCGTCAGCGTGGAAGACAGCGAGATGGTAGGCGGAACGTTCTCCGACACCGTCAGCGTCTGCGAGATTGTCACGTTGTGCCCGACCGTGCCGTCATCGACATACAGCCTCACGGTGTACGCATCCGCGGCCTCGTACGCGTGCGTGAACGCCGGCGAGACATACTGCCTCGTCGTCACGCCGCCCGCAGTCGTCGCCACGGACATGTTCCCATCGCCGAAGTCGATCATGAACGTCAGCCCGTCAGCGTTCATGTCGACCGCGCTCGCGTTGAACGTCACCGTCACGCCCACGAGTGCGGGCGAAGGCGAGATCATCAGCGAGAGAGACGAGGGTGGCACGGGCGCGCCCGTAGCCAGGACATGCGCGGTGATAGACGCGCTCACGTTGTGCCCGGCCTCGCCCGTCAGATCATCCACCCAAACGGTCACGGTGTAGTCGCCCACGGACGCCCACTGGTGCATCGGCTTCGACTCGACCGTCGCGTCCGGGCTCGGCGACGCCTCGTTCGTCACGTTGTAGGTGCCGTCGCCCCAGTCCCAGGTGAACCTCAGCGCGTCCCCGTCTAGGTCGCTGCTGCTCGCGACGCACTCGGTCCATACATCCTCGTTCGTCGTGATCGACGAGATCACGGGCTCCTCGGGCGGCTGGTTCTCCTTCACGAAGTACTCCACCACGCCCATCGAGACGTTGTGGTCCGGCTCTGAGGAGCCGTCCCAGACGAACAGCTCCACATAGTAGTAGCCCGCGATGAACCAGCTGTGCGTCTGCGTGTCCGTCACCATGGTGTCGTTCGTGATCGGCTGATGTCTAGAGACCGTCGTCGTTCCGTCGTCCCAGACCCATGTGAACTGCAGGCCGAAGCCCGTCGGGCCTCCGGACTCGCTGTCCATCGCCCCTACGCTCCAGGTGACGACTTCGTCCACATACGCCTCGAACGGCGGGTCGTGGCTGATCGCCGTCACCAGGCTCGGGACGGTGTCAGGGTAAGAGACGACATAGACCGTCGCTCGGCTCGTGGCCGTATTGCCGGACGTGCCGTCCCAGGCCGTCACGCGCATCTCGATCCCTGCAGGCGCTAACGCGGTGTAGGTGTGCTTCTGCACGAACCTCACGGCGGAAGCCGAGCCAGAACTCGTGTTCTGGGCAGTGCCGCTGTCCCCGAATGTCCAGTTGACCGTCAGCGGGTCGGCCTCGGGGTCCCAGACTTCGACGACGAAGGTCGCCTCCTCGTTGATGATCACTTGGTATGTGTCCTGGAGGGGCGTCTGGAACTCCGGCATCTGGTTCCCGCCGGCGGGAACGAGGTCGAACCAGGTCCACAGCAGGTCGGATGTGAACGCTCTTCCGATGTGCTGTGTCCAGTCGCCCCAGCCGACGAACCGCTCATCCGTGTAAGCGTACAGGCCCGCCGGGTATACCGGCGGGAACTCGGACCATGAATCGTAGATCCACTGCTGCAGCTTGTCGACGATGACCTTCCTCTCGTCCCTGTCGAGGGTCTTCATGGCCACCGTGAAGTTCTCGTCGTAGGCGGAGTACCCGGTCTTACTCACCGGGTCCCAGACCCACCACGGCCCCATCGGCATCTGGCAGTTCCAGCCGCCTGCGTGGATCTCCGCGGTGAGCCACGGAGAGAGGTTCTTCAGCGGCTCAGGGCCCCACCATTCCCAATACCACACCCAGAGGTCGTAGTCGGCCTTGTACCAGGCGCTATTGATCATGACGGTCTCCGATCTGGTGGCGTAGTTGAACTGGATGCCCGCGTCGCGTGCCCAGCTTACCCAGGCGAGCCCGATGGCCTCGTAGCTCGGGTCAATGTCGGGCGCCTCGAGCCTGAACGACAGCTTCGCACCGGAGTCGGCCCAGCCCATCTGAACAGGGTACGCGGCTGCGGTCGCCTCGAGATATCCGTCGCTGTCGAGGTCGGCGTACCCGTTCGCGGTCAGGTTCTCCCTGGCCCAGGCCGGGCTGTATGGAAGCTCATTCTGGATGTCCTTGTGCCAGACGCTCGGGTCGAGCACCGAGTCCGCCCTTCTCGGCAGCCCGAACAAGATCGTGTTCACGATGTAGTCTTTGTTCAGCGTCATGCCAATCGCCTTCCGGACGATCGGGTCGAGTAGGAGCGGGTTGCCCGTGGCATAGTTGGGCTTCCTGAACTCCATCGGGATGGCGTTGATGGCGATGTCGGTGATCGCTTTCTCCGTGATCACCTGCTTGATGATGTTCACCGCGGGATCGACGCCAAGCGTGTTGAGGAACAGGTTGGGCTCGCCCCGGAGCTCGATGCAGTCCTCGACCCCGTCGTTCATGGCCATCGTGAGGGCCACGGGCTCAGTGTAGACCGTGTACAGCAGGCCATCGATGTCGATCACCCTGTCTCCCTCCGGGTGGTCCAGCGGGAAGTCAACCGAGGCGTGGTAGTTCGGCGCCTTCGTGAACTTGTACCACGAGCCCTGGGCCGAGTCGTCGTAGTAGAATGGCCCGCTGCCGACGAGCCAGGCCGGGTCCTTGCCCCTCAGCACTAGGGGCGGGTTCACGGTTTCCCAGAGGTACTTGGGAAGGATCGGGATCCAGACAAGATCGTCGATCAGCGAGGCCTTCGGGAAGTCCGTGTCAATCTTGATCTGGTAAGTCCCGGTGACATACACGCCTGTGAAGTTGTCCAGGAAGTAGTCCCACGAACCGCCCGGATTGGACTTGATCAGGTCGAACGTGTACTTGACATCCACCGCGGTTAGCGGGTGTGATGTGTCCGTCGGGTTCATCTTGTTCCTGAAGTACGCGTTGGAGGTTATGTTGATGATCGTGCTCATGTTCCCCGCAGGGTGCACAATCTGGTAATACCCAGTCGCGAGGTCGTTCATCACGGACTCCCGGTCTTGGTCGTACTGGAGCAACACGCTGTGGATCAAATAGCACGCGATATAATCCTTTGTCCTATCGATGGTCAGCGGGTTCCAGTTGATGATGTCCTCCATCATGCCGACCCTTACGTAATTCGTCTGCGCCGCGGCCGAGGCGTCCCCTGATAGGGCCACGCCGACGATCGCAGGCACAGCGGAGATACATAGAGATACGACCATGAGCATAGCTGACATTCGTACTATTCTTGATGTTGACAAGCTTCGTCCCCCAGTCGTTGCCGGGTGAAACGCCTAGACACTATATGAACTGTGCTGACCAGATTTGGCGACTGTCAACTTAGCACCTCCTCCAATCGGGGCGATGCCTCATTCGAAACTAGATACCTGTGAATGACCCAGGACCAGCACTGTTGCAGACACTCCGAAACCGGCCAGGGCCGGCTGCGGCGAGCTCGACTGGATGGAGCGAGGACTTGTTCCGGTCGTACCATCTGAAGAACTCCCTCAACAACGGCTGAACCTCGACGGGGCTGGGAGGCATGAATCGACTCCCCGAGATGGCGACCTGATGCGTTCTGATCTTCCTGGCTATGTCGGGTTTCATCCCAATGAAGAGCCTCTTGTGCCAGAACAGGACGACACGTAGAGACAGGTCCTTCTCGCACTCCAGGACCTCTTGGAATACCTTGTCATGGGTTTCGACCTCCTTTATGTCCTCGAGCGGTTTCGCCCGCGACTCCCCCCTCTCCAGAATCCTTGTTCCTAGGAGAGGTTCTCAAAGTGCATCCCGAGAATGCATCGAATCAGGACGTTTTGAACCTGTCGACGGATTATCTGGCTCGACGAACTGTCAAAGGTGGGTTCCAACATCCCAGATGGGATTGGTCCCTCAAGACGTCAGCTGTGGCTCTGCATCATTCAGTCCACCAAGTTGACGGTCATGCAAAGGAGGCAGGCAAGGCTAAATAGGGTTTGTCATCTTACAGCCGGCGGTGACAGTTACAACAACGTATCTTGAATGGGGGTTGATATGATGCCTGAGAAACTCAAAGTGGGAGATGCTGTCGCAGAGAGAGGAGAGCTAAGGAAGGGAGTCATCAAAGGCGTCGAGCTCGTCAACACAGTAGCTGTAGACATACCCGTCCTAGTGATGAACGGCGCCGAGGAGGGACCGACTCTCCTCCTCATATCGACCGAGCACGGAGTCGAGATTCAAGGCATCGAGGTAATCCGTAGGGTCATGAGGGAGGAACTCGACCCGGGGAACCTCAGGGGCGCCGTTATCGGTATCCCGGTGGGGAACCCGCTTGCTTTCATGCACCACCTATATCGCTCATGGATTGACAACTTGGACGTGGGGGAAGTGAGGGCGGACAAACCAGGGGGAAACACGACTGAGAGGCTGGCGCACGCTCTGTGGACGGAGGCCTGGAGCAAGGCGGATATGGTCGTCGACATCCACTGCAACACGAGACCTGACTCCCTGATCTACCAGTGGATCAATGTGGGCAACCCGGAGCCCAGGGAGCGGCTGGAGAGGATGGCTCGCGCCTTCGGGGTAACCACCATTGTTACCGATGAGCCGCTTGGAGAGGAAGCGCCTCCGACCCTCAGCAACTTGGCCGCGAAGAAGGCGATCCCAGTCCTTTTCGCGGAGCTGATAGATGGTCGATGGATATCGGAGCCCTCCACGAGCGCTGGCGTCAGGGGCATTCTCAATATTATGAAGACCTTCAACATGATAGATGGCGAGCCAGAGCCCCAGCAAGGTTTCCCTATTGTGCCCGGAATCTACAAGTCCCATGGCATCATCTACGCCAACCGAGGTGGCATCATCCGCCTCCTCAAGAAGCCGGGAGAACTGATAAGACGGGGAGAGGTGCTCGCCGAGATCTACGACCTGTACGGCGACGTTATCGAAACGGTGGTGATGCCTATGGACGGCTACATCTGGGCCTATCCGGGCGCTGAGTCCTTCGGTACCGATGGCATTCAAGCTGTCAACACAGGCTGTTGCCTCGCATACTTCTTCACGCACGATGTGCCGTGACACATGATTCTCAACGTCCGGAGTCCATATCAGGTATCATAGCCGTTGATGTTTCCAAGCTCGATGTGTATGTCTCCGTTTCAATTCCCTTTCTTCGACACTTGGTAGCTGCATCTTGGTGCTTCCGTCATGGCATTCGTTTCTCATTTGACCGCTTTCGCCCAGCTGTCACCTATGTGAAGGAGACTTCCCCATTCTTTGGAAGTACCTCTCCATCTTACTCTTAAGGTCGGTATTGGTCATAAGAAGCCCCCGAGTGTCAATGGCGGTTGAAGACTGACCACTTCCGGCGGTCTAATGTTGACCAGCCCCATCAGGTCCCCAATCGACTGGGGGCTGGACATGAGGACGGAAGCGGAGTGGTCAGAGATGAGAGAACGATACAGGCAGGGCGTGTCGATAAGCCAGATCGCCAAAGAAGGACTGTCCAGAAACACGGTCAGGAAGTACGTCCAAACCGACGTCCCTCCCGCATATGTGAGGTCCAGAACCTGCGAGAGCAAGCTCGAGCCTTTCAAGCCGTACATCAGGCAGCGCCTCTGGGCGTTCGCGATGGTGCTGGGCTATTCCAGGATGCGCTTCGTCAGGTTCACGACGGATGCCAAGACACCCACATTCATCTCGTGCCACATGGACGCCTTCGACTACTTCGGAGGGTACACCAAGTCGATCCTCTACGACAACACGAAGAACGTGGTGCTGAAGAGGGCTCTCAGATCCTCCGACTCCCAGTGGAACCCCCAGTTCCAGGACTTCTTCACGCACTACGACTTCAAGCCCAGGCTGTGCAAGCCAGGGCTGGAAGGCGCGAAGACCAAGGGCAAGCTCGTGATTGGTGCGGACCACAAGGACCTCTTCGCCCTTGAAGCAGGAGAGGTCAAGCGCATCCTTGAAGGAGCGAGGGACGTCGGAGGCTGGAAGGGGGCGGTGACCCGCTTCTCCGTGGCCATGATGACCTTCCTGAGGCTAAGGCCAGGGGAGCTCCAGAAAGCCTCCCTGAAGGACTTGGACACGAGAAAGTGGAACTTCCTGGTGGCCAATCCGAAGGGCAAGGGAATCTACGGCGAGGAAGCGCGCCTGCCGATCCCGGATGTGCTGAGGCCGTACGTCCTGGAGTACCTCGTAGAGAGGCAGAAGATGCTTAAGTCGAGGGGGATCGGGGACGTCCCGCCCCTGGTCCCCGCCATCTCGACTAAGGGCGTGAACGTCTACACGCAGCAGGCGTTCGGAAGGCTCAGGAAGGTCGTCATCGCTAAGACGGGCATATCCTTCAAGTGGAAGGACTTCAGGGCCACAGGAGGGCAGATAGCCCTCGACAGCGGCGTATCCATCGAGCAGGTATCTCGTAGCATGAGGCACGCATCGGTAGTTACGACGGAGCGGTACTATTGCCGCGCCAGAGCTGACCTTGCATACGCTCGTGTCAATGACGCATACAACAGTGTCTTTGAGCACTAGCCAGCTATAACGGGGAAACCCGTTTGAATTGAAATTCGAGAATAATTGTCTGGCTTGAGCATAGAGTGGGCCCAACCGGGCCAGAACCAGAGCACTGCCAGATAGTGAAGATCAGATTCTAATTCAGTCGCAAGAACGCAGGGCCACCTCGACAAACCCTTTGATCCTTTTCTTTTATTGCCGTGATCCCTTCTCAATCGACTTGGATTGAATGTATCCGGCCGGTCGTGCACCTGGGAGAATCCTTTGACAGAACGACCTGTAAAAGGATGTTACCAAAAAACCCTTTTAGCCAAATCCCAATTATCTAGGTTGAACTGAGGCAAAAAGAGATCGAACTGTTCCGGTCATCTGGGGGAATTGATGGCTCCGTTGTGTGCAGTATTTGACAGAATGCGAAGATCTGCACTTGCAGTGCTTGTGTTCTTCTTCGTCGTCTCAAGTTGCGTTCGGTATCTTCCTGCTCACAGCACAGATACCTTGACATCAATGAGCGAAATGATATTGCAGCCGTACGGAACCTATGTTTTTCCTGATTCCGTATTGAGCGAGATAGAAGACGCAACCTCCTTCGCAGAGAACTTGTCCCGAAGTCTAGACTTATCTTCTCCGTCGCGGGCATCGGCTGTGGGCGGCTTTGCACTAGACCCAAGTTTTCTACACCTTCTCGACAGGGAGGTGACATCGCTAGACCCTAATCCGTACGTCTTCGAAATTGAACGCTACCCGGTCTTGCTTTATCGGGCATTATCATATTCGTGCGGTGCAGCGAATCTTACGCTGTGTTACGACAACCTAGGTTCAGTCAAGAACGTTTTCAGAGCTTTCAGTCTCGCTTTCGGGTTTTCTGGGCCAGTTGCAGCCAATTCCTCCCAGTACTTGCCGATCGCTTGGAGTGTAGTTGATGCGCTGGGCCTTCCGCATGAGAATCTCACAGTTGCGGTCTACAACTCGAGCTCATACTCGGTATTTCCTGCAACGGACTTGCGATATGACCCTGACTGGTTGAATCACAGTACCATCATGTGGTACAATCGAACAACAATAGTCATGCAGAGCTCGCTATCAAACTACAGTCTAGGAGGCTGCAACCAGCTCGGATTCCTATTCAACGACGACTATCGCCAATTGCTCGAAGTTGAATGCGCTGCCTTTGTCACTCTGCCAACCAGCACTTCTCTGAGCCCCCCAGAAGCTCTGGATGTTGGCCGAAAGACGATACCAACATTGTTCTATAACCAATCAAGGGAC
>Ga0315284_10007214_pt1 | contig 15856 bp, 9 predicted proteins | sample YL17G09_16_MG_FD_203696 | JGI IMG/M metagenome (GOLD analysis project Ga0315284, IMG submission 203696) | Sediment microbial communities from Yellowstone Lake, YNP, Wyoming, USA - YL17G09_16 | ecosystem: Environmental > Aquatic > Freshwater > Lake > Sediment | place: USA: Wyoming | collected... | reverse complement strand
CGGGTTTATCCATCATCCAGAGCTCACCCTGATAAGGAAGCCGAGTCTCCTGGTTTTTGATGTCGACGCGAAAAACATCGATGTTGGGCCTGTCCGGCTCGTCGAGGCCCGTGATCCTGACGGTCACCGGCTCAAAGAATTTTTGAGCTAGGGTGAGGTCCTGGCAGATCACTAGGAGGTTGAAGAGGACGGCCAGCAGGACAAGAACGGGCAGAAAGAATTTCTTCTTTCCGGGTCGATTGTGGCTGGGCGCTGCCAGAGGAAGAAGCGGCCGTCTGTCCTGACGATTCCAAACCGCAAAGAATACAAAGGCCATGACGGCCAGGCCAACATAGACGTTCAACAAGCTGAAGTTCGAGAGGACGGCCAAGGCGGCGGCGGCCAGCGAAAGATTCAGGAGACGGTGGCGGTCCGGCTTGTTTTTGACGGCGTTGTCCAGAAAGCAGAAAAAGAAGAAGAGAGAAGCCATGAGGAAGGCCAGGGACAAGCCATAGCCGCGGCAGAGGGAAAAGAAGTCCAGGACATAAGGATTGAGGCTCAGCAGGAGATATCCGCAGACGGCGATGATCTTGTTTTTGACGAATCGGTCCAGAATGAGGAATGAAAACAGAAGATAGACGGCAAAGGCCAGGAGATTGGGAAGCCGGAGGACGAATTCGCTCGACCCGCCCAACGTCCAAGCGAGTTTGGCGAGGAGCGTATTCACGAGGTGATTGTTGGCTGAGTTGAAGTTAAAGATAGCTACCGGGCTCGCCGAGATATAGTTCAGATACGTGGCGGCTTCATCGAACGTGAAGGCGGCCTCGGCGGTCCTTTTAACCATGAAGATGAGGAGAGTGATGGAGATCACCAGGAGCAATGACTTATAGACAATGGCATCGAGTCGACGGGGACGCTTCATCATCGTTCTTGTTTGGTCTTCACCAAATGGTTGCCTGAGAAAAAGTATGTCTTGAGGAGGATCATCTGGGGAAGAATTCTCCGGGCGCTGTCCCGGGCTTCATCGATAAAATAGAAGTCACACCCTGAATAGGGAGGGACTGTCTGGAGCTCCAGCCAGGAGAGCCGGCGGCGTTTGATGTAATAGGGCAGGGTCGCGTGCAAACGGTCATGGACGCCCAGGCTGATGGCGGGACGATCGGCGAAATCATTCTCTTTGTACGTCTTTAAATCATCGAGCAGGGGAATGACGTCGGCCTCGCCCCACCATTCCACCGTCATGGCCGTGTTGGCCGTTTGATAAAAATGATAAAGAGAGAGGATCGTTACGATCACGATGAGCGTCACAGCCGTTATTTTCAGGCCGGCCTTCAAGCGGCTGAGAGCGGAAAAAAGAAAAATCAGAAATAGCATGACGAGAGGGATGAAAAACAATCCCGTCCTTCCGAACAAAGAGGGATTGCCGAACAGGAGATTTTGGAGGACGATGAACGCGGCCGAGAGGACGAGGCAGGCCAGTATGGATAATCCCGGAAGCACTTGGGCCACGGTCTTCTTCCGGGAATGGATAAAGAGCAGGACCAGGAAGACAATGACGGAGAAGGTGATGAAGAGAAGGACCGCCCGCTCCTGCCTTGGCAAATAGAATGTCCAGTAGAATGAATTATTGACCAAGGAAAACACGGTTTCCCAGATAAACCCGGCCCATCCCCGACTCAATCCGCCGTACCAGAACGCGCCGCCGGTCTTCAAAAGATAGAGCGGGCAGCCGGCGAACATCGCCAGGATCAATGTCCTCGAGGCGAGGGGCTGAAACTGCTCCGGCTTGATCACGGGCCACCGTCTCAGGAGACGGCCGACTCCAAAAACCGACAAAAGAATCAGGGCCGCGATGCCGGCGACCGCCAGGATTCTCCTCAAAAGAGCCTTGAGAAAAATTGAATCGCCCTTCCAATTGATGGCCTGCCTGAAGATCGGAAACAGGGAGCGCTCGAGGGCCATGGAGTAGCGGCTGTAAAACACGTAATATTTTTGATGCCGAGTATTTTTAAAGCTTTTGATGTCGTTGGCATCGAAGCCAAATGTTTTGGAACCGACGGAGATCTCGATCGTCTTGATCTTGTCCAGCAGGCCGGACGAGCATCGAAACTTGACGGTTTTGAATAAGACCGGCTCGTCCCGCTTCCAGACGTCGCCGTCATTGATGAGCGGCTTCTCCTGGTTGTTGATGTCGATCCTCGAAACAAAGACCTCCTGTTTTTCCTGCTCGTTGAGACCCGGGATTCTGACTGTCACGTGTTCGTACGCTTTTTCGGCCAGCTTGAGATCCTGGGAGATAACTGCGAGATTGAACAGGACGGCCGCGGCCGCGATCCCGACGACGACTCCCTTTTTTTTTGCGGCCGGCCGTTGGAATTGGGGAGGCCTCGCCAGGGCGGGACGGCGCCTGTCTTTGAAGTTCAAGAAAATCATAAATCCCCCGGCAAAAACGATTAGGCTTAAATAGACATTGAGCAGGCTGAAGTTCGAGAGGACGGCCAACGAGGCCGCCGCGAGCGAACAAGACAGGTCTCGATATCCCTCCTCCGGGGAAAGAATCGATTTGTCCAGGAACGAGAAGAAAAAAAACAGGGCGGCCATAAGAAAGCCCAGAGACAATCCGTATCCCCGGCAGAGCGAGAAAAAATCCAGAACGTAGGGATTCAAGTTGAGGAGGAGATAGCCGCAGATGACGATGACCTTATTTTTGACGAACCGATCCAATATCCGGAAAGAGAACAGGAGATAGATGAGATAGCCCAGGAGATTGGGGATGCGGAGGACGAATTCGCTCGACCCGCCCAGCATGTAGGCGAGCTTGGCCAGGAGCGTGTTCAAAAAGTGATTATTGGCCGAGTTTAGGTCAAAGACGGCCAAGACGTTCGATGAGAGGTAGTTCAGGTAGGTCGAGGCCTCATCAATGGTGAAGGGTACCCGGACCGCCCGGAGGACCTCAAAAATGATGAAAAAAAGGGTGATCCCCAGGATCGAGAGTTGATAAAAAGTCTCCTCGAATTGTTTGCGGAACTTCATCATCGGCCGTGAGATTTTTGTCTCTATTCATATAATCATAAAAAACAGGGGTGTCAAGAAGAGAAAACGCCCCCATCACTCTGGCCGGGGTTTCATCAAGATATTCCCGGACCGAGGATAGGCCTTGATGAGGATCATGTCCAGGCTCGCCGTCCGGGGGCTGTCGACGGTGTCATTCAAATAATAGAAATTGTTCCCTTGATACGGGGGAACGATCCGGATGTCCAGCCAGGCCGCGCCGCCGCGTTTCAAATAGTATTGGAGGGATGGATAAAAGACATCATCGATTCCCAGAATGATTTTCGGCTGTCCGCCGAGGTTTTTGTCCCGGATCTCTTGGAGATCTTTGAACAACATTTTCGTGTCGGCGTCTTTTCTCCATTCCGCCGTCATGGCCGTGCTGGCCCGCGCGGAAAAATGATAGAGAGATAGAAGAGTCAGGGCTACCAGGAGAGAGAGGGAAGCGATTTTCAGGCCGGCCTTCCATCGGGCGAGATCTTTGAACAGAAAAATGAGCAAAAGCGTGAACAAGGGAATCAAGAAAAGGGCCGTTCGTCCGGCAAGGTAGGGGTTGCCCAGCCCGACTCTCTGGACGATGGTCGAGACTGAGGTGATGAAAAGAATGGCCAGAAGAGAAAATCCCGGCAGCAGGCCGGCCAGTGATTTCCTTCGGCAATGGACAAAGAAGACGATCAAAAAAACAAGAAGGAAGAGGCACAGGAAGGAAAATACCACCCATTCCTGCCGGCGGAAATAAAGATTCCCGTAGAAGGAATTATTGATCAGCGAAAACACGGTGTCCCGGACAAACCCGGACAAACCCCCCAGCCACAAGGCCCCGCTCGTTTTCAAGACATACAGGGGAAATCCTGTGAATACGGCCAGCATAAAAGTCGTCATGGCCAAAGGTCGGAATTGATCCCTGGCCAGGATCTTGCGGCGGGCCAGAAATCGGCCTAAAAGAGAGAGGATGACGACGGCCATGGCGCACAGCCCCAAGGGGAAGAGCAGGCGTCGAAGGGACAAGACAAAAAGGGCTTGATCGCCTTTCCAGTTGATCACGAGTTTGTAGGCGGGGATCATGGAGCGTTTGAGGGACGCGGCGGGTTTGCTCGAAAACACGGAATAGCCTTGAATTTGAAAGGTCTTAAACTTTTTGATATCGGAGGCGTCATAGGTGAAATTTTTAGGGCCGATATGGATCTCCAGGCGCTTGATTTTATCGATCAGACTGGGAAGGCATCGGAACTCGATGGCCGTGAAATAGGCCGGTTTCTCAAGCTGCCACAGATCATTTTGAGAGGGCAATTCTTCCTTCCGGTCTTGGATGTCGATTCTCAAAATATGCATATCCTGTCTGTTTTGCTCGCTGAGGCCCGTGATCCTGACGGCCACGGGCTCGAACAGTTTGTCGGCAAAGGAAAAATCCTGCGAAACGACCAGGAGGTTGAAAACGACGGCCGCCAAGACGAGAACGGGCCAAAGGAAGTTTTTATTTTTCGCTTTACGTTGGACGGGCCCGGCCAAGGGAGGCCCGTGTCTGTCTTTCCCATTCACGACGACAAAAAACCCAAAGGCAAAAACAACCAAGCCGAGATAGATGTTGAGCAGGCTGAAGTTGGCCAGAATTCCGAAACAGAGGGCCGTCAGGGAAAACTGCAAATAGCGATAGGCGTCCGGTTTGTTCCCGATCGTTTTGTCCAGGGACGAGAAAAAGAAAAACAAGGAGGCCATCAGAAATCCGAGGGACAATCCATATCCCCGGCACAGGGAAAAATAATCCAGGACAAAAGGGTTCAAGCTGAGTAAGAGATATCCGCAGAGGACGATGATTTTCGTTTTGACAAACCTGTTTAAAATCAAGAAGGCAAACAGGAGGTAAGCGGCATAGGCCAAAAGGTTGGGCAGCCGGAGAACGAATTCGCTTGTCCCGGCCACGGCGCTCGAGATTTTGGCCAGGAGCGAGTTCAAGAAGTGGTTGTTGGCCGTGTTGAAGTTGAAGATGGCCAGGATGTTCGGTGAAATAAAACTGAGATAGGTATTCGCCTCATCATACGTCAGGGGCGCCCGGGCCGCCCGGACAGCCTCAAAACCGACGAAAAAAAAGGAGGAGACCAGGACCAGGATTTTATAAAGAATCTCTTCTGCTTTTTTAAGAAGAGCCATGGTCACTCCTGTTTGGACTTCACCAAGACATTTCCGGAGACCGGGTATCTCTTGACCAGAACCAAGCTGGGGCCGACCGTCCAGGCGCCGTCCGAAGGATCTTTGATATAATAGAAGTCATTCCCTTTATAGGGAGGCGCCATCCGAACCTTCAGCCAGGCCGACTTTGTCCATGCCAAATAATACTGCAAAGATGTGTATAACGTTTCATCGATTCCCAGGCTGATGATGGATGACGCGGCAAAGTCCTTGTCTTTGATTTCCCCGAGATCTTTGAACATGGATTTTGTGTCGGCGTCTCTTCTCCATTCGACCGTCATGGCCGTGTTGGCGCGCCCGGAAAAGTGAAGGGCGGACAGGATGGTCAAGACCGCCAGGAGAGAAACGGAAACGATTTTCGGGCCGGCCCTCCCCCGGCTGAGGGTTTGACACAGGAAGATGAGCAGGAGCGTGAACAGAGGAATCATGAACAGCGCCGTTCGACCGATGAGATAAGGATTTCCCAACAGGAATTTCTGGACAATGATCGAGACAGAGGCGACGAGGAGGATGACGAAAATGGATAATCCCGGCAGCATTTCAGCCAGAGTCCTCTTTCGGAAGGAGGCGATGAGTAGGATCGAAAAGGCGACAAGGATGAGGCAGAGGAAAGAAAAGACCACCCACTCCTGCCCCCGAAAATAGAGTTTTCCGTAGAAGGAGCCGTTGATGAGGGAAAACACGGTGTCCCGGACAAAGCTCTCCTGCCCGCCCCACCATAACATGCCGGCCTTCTTTAAGATATAGAGGGGATACCCGATGAAAATCGCGAGCATCCATGTCGTCAAGGCAAGCGGCCGGAATTGGCTCGGGGTCAGGATTTTAAGGCGGGCGAGAACTCGGCCTAAAATGACCAGGAGAATGATCGCCGCGGCGAAAATCCCCAGGACGACAACCGTTCTTCGAAGGGAATAGGAGAGAAGGGCTCGATCGCCTTTCCAGTTGATCACGGGTTTAAAAGCGGGGATTATCGACCGTTTGAGGGACATGAAGTCAAGGCTGGAAAAGATAAAATATTTTTTTTGGGGAGCCTTTTTAAACCGTTTGATTTCGGCGGGGCCATAGCTGAAGGTTTCCGGGCCGATGCGGATCTGGATCTGTTCGATTTTCTCCATAAGGCCGGCCGGGCAGCGGAACTTGACGGCGGTGAAATAGGTCGGCGTCTCGGGCCGCCAGAAGTCATCCTGATAGGTCAAGGGCTCTTCCTCGTTATGGATGTCGAGCCTCAAGACTTGAATATCTCGTTTTTCCTGCCCGGTGAGTCCCGCGATCCTGACGGTCACGGGCTCGAAGAATTTTCCGGCATAGTTGAGATCCTGGGAGAGGGCAGAGAAATTGAAAAGGACGGCCGCCAGGATGAACGCGGGCCAAAGGAATTTTTTGCTTTTGGCGGGATTTCGAACGGGCGCAGCGAAAGAGGCGCCCTGCCTGTCTAGCCTGTTTAAGATGACAAAATAGCCAAAGGCAAAAATGACCAGGCTGAGATAGATATTGAGCAGGCTGAAGTTAGACAGGACGGCCAGCGAGGCGGCTATGAGCGAATATCGCAAGCGGCGATGTCGGCCTGGTCCGGGCCCGGCCGTTCTGTCCAGGAAGGAAAAAAAGAAGAACAGGGAGGCCATCAGAAATCCGAGGGATAATCCGTATCCCCTGCAGAGGGAAAAATAATCCAGGACATAGGGATTCAGGCTGAGGAGAAGATAGCCGCAGAGGACGATGATTTTCGTTTTGACAAACCTGTTCAAAATCAAGAAGGCGAACAGGAGATAGGCGGCATAGGCCAAAAGGTTGGGCAGCCGAAGGACGAACTCGCTCGTTCCCCCTAAGGCGCTCCAAATTTTGGCCAGGAGCGAGTTCAAGAAGTGGTTGTTGGCCGAGTTGAAGTTGAAAAGCGCCAGGACATTCGGCGAGATGAAATCCAGATACGAGCCCGCCTCGTCGCAGGTGAAGCTCGACCGGGCCGCCCGGGCGACCTCATAACCGAGGAAAAAGAGGGAGCTTCCCAGGACGAGCAGCCTCCATAAAGCCCGATCGATTCTTCCTTGGAGATTCATCAACAGTCCGGAGGTTTTTGTCTCTATTCATATAATCGTAAAAAACCGGGGTGTCAAGAACCTCTATCGCCGAGCCCGTCTCGGCCGGCCGGGACCCGCGGATGTCATTCGGTTTTTGGTTTGGCCAGGATATTTCTGGACCAGGGATACCTTTTGAGGACGATCATCGGGGGGGAGGCGATTTGGAAGATGTCAAGAAATTCGTCCAAGTAATAATAATCATTCCCTTCATAGGGAGGCGCCGCGTTGACTTCGAGCCAGGTCCAGCGATTTCTTTGGAGGTAGTACTGGATGGAAGGGTTGAAGCCCGCTCCGACTCCCAGACGGATTTTGGCCGGGTGGGCGGCGTCCTTATCCTTGATTTCTTGCATATCCGCCAGCAGGGATTTCGTGTCGGCATCGGCCTTCCACTCGAACATTTTGGCCGTATTGGCCGTAAGACAAAAATGGCTGAGGGCGAGTGCCGTGACGATCCCCAAAAACGCCAGGGAGACGATCTTCAGGCCCTTTGTCAGCCGACCGAGATCGGAGACGAGGAATATCAGGAAGAGCATGAACAGGGGGATAAAAAACAAGCCCGTTCTTCCGAATAAATAAGCGGTATTGAACAGGGCTCTTTGAGCAAGAGTGGACGCGGAGGCGAGGAGCAAGACCGCCAGAAGGAATGATCCGGGCAGCCCGTCGGCGGTGGATTTTTTCCGGACATAGACAAAGAGCACGATCAAAGCGCAAAGAAGGGACAGACAAATGAAGGCGAAGACGGCCCGCTCCTGCCCTGCGAAATAGGCCCGTCCGTAGAAGGAACGATAGATGAGAGAATACACCGTGTCCCAGATAAACCCGGTCTGTCCCCCGTTATAGAATTCCCCGGTTCTCTTCAAAATATAAAATGGGTAGCCCAGGAAAATCCCGAGCGTCAGAGTCGTCCAGGCCAGGGGACGGAACTGTTCCAACGTGAGAACCTTCCACCGCCGCAGGAGTCGTCCGACTCCAACCAGCAGTCCGGCCGCCAGGGCGATCATGCCTGCGACCAGGAGAATTCTTATCAGGAAGATCCCGAGATAGGTCCCGTCGCCCTTCCAATTGATCACGGGCTTGAACATCCGGAACATGGAGCGTTGAAGGGACGTCGAGGAATAGCTGCTGAAGATGATGAATTTTTTATGGGGCAGATTCTTGAACCTCTTGATGTCGGCGGCGTCATAGACGAATGTTTTACCGCCGATCGAGATTTCGATATTCTGAACTTTATTGAAGACGGCCGGAAGACATCGGAACTTAACGGCCGAAAAATAGACCGGCTCGGCCGGCTTCCAGAGCCCGTCCTGATAGCCCAGCTCCGTTTCCAGGTTTTGGGAGTCGACCCTGAAAACGCGCATCCCCGGTCTTTCCTCCTCGTTGAGGCCGGCCAACCTGACGGTCACGGGCTCAAAGTGGTTTTGAACAAGGCTGAGGTCCTGGCAGATCACCGAGAGATTGAAGACGACGGCCGCCAGGGCGATGGGCAGCCAAATCATTTTTTTCTTTCGGGGGATTTCTTGAACGGGTTCTCGCTGAGGCCGCCGCCGGGTTTGGATATTCATGACGACAAGAAAGACCAGGGCGAACGCCACCAGGCTGAGATAAACGTTCAATAATCCGAAGTAAGAGAGAACCGCCAACGCGGCGGCGATGAGCGAAAATTGGAGATGACGGTTGGTGCCGGGCCGAAAACGGATGGTCCCGTCCAGGAACGAGACAAAGAAGAACAAGGCCGGCATGAGAAACCCGATGGATAATCCGTATCCACGGCAGAGGGCAAAGAAATCCAGGACATAAGGGTTGACATTGAGCAGGAGGTAGCCGCAGACGACAATGAACTTGTTCTTGATGAATCGATCCAAGAGGAGGAAAGAAAAGAGAAGATAGATTGCGTAGCCAAGGAGATTGGGAATGCGGAGGACCCATTCGTGATTTCCGCCCAGGACGGTGAAGAATTTTGCCAGGAGCGTGTTGAGAAAGTGATTGTTGGCGGAGGCGCCGAAGTTGAAGACGGCCAGGACGTTGGAAGAGATATAGCCGAGATAAGTGGCGACCTCGTCGATCGTGATGGCTGCCCGGGCCGCCTTGGTGACCTCAAAGACGATGAAAAAGAGGGAGACGCCCAGCATCAGGATTTTATAGAAAACCCCCTTCCCTTGAACCCGGGCGTTCACCGTCGAGCTCGAAACGTTCTTAATTGAATTCCTTTAAAAATTCGTAGAAATTGATCTCGTTGGCATCCAGGCCGTACTTGTAAACGTATTGTCCGGCCAGGCGGGAGGCGAACACGGCTTTCATGTATTTGGCCGGCAGCCGCTTGAGCAGCTTGTCATGTCCGACCAGGCCCAAGAGGGCCGGCGGGCAGCCGCAGACGCAGACGTTCTTGACGAGGGCTTTGTTGGAGAACAGGTCGGATGTGCTGACGGCGTCCTTGATCTGGTTGATCTTGTCGCTGATGAGGTCGGTCAGGACGGCCCTGGGGATCCTCTTGGCCTTGTTCTCCTTCCAGATGATCTCGAACTCCAGGGAGGCGTTTTCCCGGATGATCTCGAGGATCTCCTCGATGTATCTCCGCCGGAACTCGGGAATCAAGCCGTTCTTGACGCACAGATGCTGGTCAAATTCCTCGTCCGAGAGGGCCAGGCTGGCCAGCACTTCGAGCGAGGACGAGGTAACCCCGCCCTTGTTGGCCGAGGCATCTTTGTAGATGATGACGCCTTTTTCCTCCAGCCGCAAACGGGCCTGCTGGGTGATAAAAAGATTGGCCCCTTCGATGATGATCTTGAAGCGGGGCTCGCCGTTCTCGTTCAGGTAATTCTGCCAGTTGTTGATGTTGATCGACGACGGCCGGCCGCCGCAGGGGACGAACAGGTCGGCTTTGAACAGCGGGTGGAGATGGAAGGTGTTGCGGAATTCAAAGCCGCTCTCGACACGCTCGCCGTGGGGCAGAATGACGTCACGGTCCTTGACGTTGACGAGAAAACCGCCCGGCGAGAGGCGTTCCTTGGGGAAGTTCTCGACCATCTTTCGCGCCTTGGCCAGCTTCCTCAGCTCCTTGCGGTCGAGGCCTTCGGCGTCATAAAGGACGCCGGAGCCGTCGACGACGGCCATGATCTTGTCCTTGGAGATGAGGATCTCGTTCGAGCCCAGGTCCCCGTCCGGACCGCCGGTCATGACCTTGGTGATCTCCTCTTCCTTGATGCCGAGCTTCCGGAGCGTGTCCAGGACGTACTGGTGGGTGGAATTGGTCGTCATGCCGTAGAGATCGTGCGGAATACCGCCCATGGAGACCGGTTTCCCGGTCGAGAAGGCTTTCCAGAAGGCGTAGCCGCGCTCCCTGCCCCGGAGGGCAGCCCATTCCATGAGCTCGGCCGTCCCCTCATCCGGCCCCAGGAAGAGGATGACCTCCTGCCCGTAATAATCCACGATATTCGGGTCGGGCAGCATGAGGTCGAGCAGCCCATCAACGTATTTTTTGAAGCTGGACTCGGACTTATCCATGAAGCCCCAGTTGAGAAGGATCGTTCCCTTGGAGCCGCCCTCGGGCAGGTCCTTGTTCTTGCTCTGCTGGGTCAGGGCCAGGTTGTAGTTCTCGTCGAAGATAAAGTCCGAGTTGGCCAGGTAGGCCTGGATGTTGGACGAGCGGACGATCCGGATGCCGCCGCGCGCGATATCCCGGAAGCGGATGTGAAAACCGCGGAACTCGGCGCCGACGATATGGAAAATACCGAAGGGAGGGACGGGGTAATCCACCTTGTTCAGGTAGGCCGGGTTGTACATAAAAGACAGGGCTGTCTTTTCCTTGAGGAAAAAATTGGTCCGGAGGGTGGCTTCGATGAACATCAAGACGGCCAGCAGGATGTCGCGGTCGATCTCGGTCTGGACGTTGCGGAGGATGTCTTTCTTAAGCTCGGCCATATCCGGTTCGATGGCATGGCCTTTGCGATAAGGGTTGAATTTTTTTTCGAAAAGCTTGAAGGCCTTCTTGATGTAACCGTGATTGTCCGTCAGGGCTTCCCAGACCCGCGATTCGTGGTAGGTGTCTTTGACGAGTTTCGTCCGCAGGGTCCTGAGGATACCCAGGAGCTCGGGCGAGTCCTTGAGCGTCTCGGCGAGCTTCAGGTATTCTTCGTTGTAGCCGCTCAGGAACTGGTGGGCGAAGCTCCAGGCCGAGACGCCGAAGACCATTTCCTGGGCGTTGAGCTTCCCTTCGCCGAAGAGCGTGGACAGGCAGCTTTCGGGAATCGCATAGACCAGGCTGATGTCCTCGATGAGGTCCTGGATAAGCCGCTGGTCTTCGATCTTGTCCAGGTAGATGGAGATGACGGTCTTGCCGTTGGCCAGCTGCTCGATGTACTTGCGGCTGGAGACCAGGTTGTGGGAGTTGAGGACGTCGGAAATGTTGGAAAAGAACCGCCGGCTCGAATCGCGGTGGGTGATGATCATGAGGCGCAGCTCTTTTGTTTTGGCATCGTGGGAGACGTCGATGAGCGGGCTCTCCCAGCCCTGATGCTGCTTGACCAGCTTCTGGAAGCGGCGGAGCGTTTCTTCGGGGGCGGACTCCAGGAACGCCTTGTCGGCGAGTTTCCTGATATCTGTTTCCTCGGCCAGAATCTTGTCCATGTCGAAGCTGGGCTTATAGACGAGGTACATCCTCAGGTACTCGAGCCCGGCAGCTTTCCGGGATGTCCGGTAGCACTGGAGCCTGTAGCGGGGATATTTTTCTTCGATCTTTCGTTCGATCTCGAGAGCCCGGAAGTGATAGTCATCGACGAGGTAGATGGCTTCGTTCTCGAGCTCGGTCGCGAAATCGATCTTGACGATCTTTTCCTGTTTGACGGTCGCCATGATTTCCGCCGCCATGAGGGCTTCGATATGATTGGCGATCATCTCCAGGGGCGTGGTTTTGAAGTAATAGGTATTCATCACCAGCCCGGCGCAGAACCAGTTGAGCTCTTCCCGGACGGCCGTCTGGGTGTAGCGGCCGTGGCCGAGGATCTTCTCTTCGATTTTCCGGATCTGGGCTTCATTGAGCACCGACTTGCAGGCGATTTCCTGTAAGGTTTTCATCATGGCACTCCTTCGTTGAGCCGTCGCAGCGAAAAAAATGGGAAAGTATTATATCAGAAAACAGAGTTATCTAAAATACTGGTGAGCGTTCCGTAAGCACCTCCGTCTGTGTGATTTTCTTTCGGTGTTGGAATCGCCCCAAAGGCCCGCATAGCGGAGGGGGGCCCCGGACACTCTTGGGGGAGGACCCTTTCACAGGGTCCCCCTCCAACGGGCGGCGGGAATACCCGCCCGCCCTGCCACCCCTCCAAGGAGCATCCTCCCATGAATTCATCGCCGGATGCTCCATGGAAAGGAGGCAGAGAGCAAAGCGAGCGTTGGAGGGAAACCCGGAATAAGGGTTTCCCTCCAAGAGTATCCGACGGGACTGGTTCCCCAGGGGGCCTGGGGCGATTCCGGCACCGATAGAAAATCATATATTTAAAGATGCTTCCGAGCGTTCCTTGAAGCACAATTTTTATTCGATTTCCAGCTCGATTTTTTCGAGAAAAAGCTCGGTCCCCTGCCGGATTTTCAGGTTTGTCGAGCCGCAGGCGGGGCAAACAAAAATATAACTGTCTTTGAGCGCCTCCAAGCCGCAATCCTGGCAAAGCACTTTGAGCGGCATCTCTTCGATCTCCAGCTCCGCGGTCTCGGCGATCGTCCCTTTTTTGTAGAACTCAAAGGCCGTTTCGAGAGCTTCGGGCATGACGCCCGAAAGCTTCCCTACGTTCAGTTTCACGCCCGTGATCTTCAGGGCTTTTTGTTCTCCGGCTTTTTGAAGAAGGATCTCGAAGAGGCTGGCGATGATCGAAAGTTCATGCATGGGGCGGCCGGCGGAGCGAGGCGATGAAGAAATCGACGAGCTCATCGAGACCCTGTCCCGTGACGGCGGACGTCACGAAAACCTTCAAACGAGGGTTGAGCTCCAGGGCTTCTTTTTTCACCTTTTCCTGATCATAGTGAAGATAGGGAATCAGGTCGGCTTTGGTCAGAATCAGACAGTCGGACGTCGTGAAGGCCTTGGGATACTTCTTGGGCTTGTCGTCTCCCTCCGGGGCCGAAAGAAGGACGCAGCGGAGGCGTTCTCCCAGCTCGTAGCCGGCGGGACAGACGAGATTGCCGACGTTTTCGATGAACAGAAAATCCAACTCCTTGGGCAGTTCGGGCAGAATTTTGGCCACCATCTTGGCCTCTAAATGGCAGGCCCCGCCCGTCGTGATCTGCCAGGCCGGAACGCCCTTGGCCCTGATCCGTTCTGCATCCCGCTCGGTTTCGATATCCCCTTCGATCACCGCCATCCGGTAGCCGGACTTCAGCCGATCGGCGATTTTTTCAAGCAGCGCTGTCTTCCCCGCCCCGGGAGAGCTCATGACATTGACGGTCAGGATTCCCCGTGCTTCGAGCTTGGAGCGGATCTCGGCGGCGATCTTTTTATTGGAGCCGAGAATGTCTTGGATGACGATGACTTCTTTGTGTTTCAAGGTCTTTTCGGACATTAGCACTCTCTCAACAACTCTCGAGTTTTCTTGACGACGGCCGGAAGGCGGCAGGCCATCTCCTCGTTCAAGCCTTCGCCCAAATTATAGATGTTTTTGGCCTCGACGGCTATGATGTTCATTTGAGGGCCATCCGGGGACTTTTAAGAAAATCTGTCAGGAACTCCTGCGCCTGCGAGAGGTTCTTTTCGGCTTCTTCCGACAGGGATTCGCCCATCTCCCAGTCGTATCCTTTTATGGCGAGAGCAAAGGCCTTCGGCGTGCGGCCGTAAAGTTCCTGAGACAGGGCGAGCACGGATTCCGGAGACATCTCGTGCGTTGTAAAGGCAATGGTCTCGGAAGGACCGATTTCTCGAAACTTCCAGGAAGAATCGATTTCTTTGGAAGCATCGGCGAAGACCACGACATCGTAGTCCTTGATCTTCAGGGCTTCCTCAATGTTGAGCTGGTAGCGAATTTCGAGGTCGGCAGCCGCGGCGCCCTCCTCTTGAAGCCGGGCGATTAACCGGGGCCCCAGGCCGTCATCGCGACGGCCTGGATTTCCAATTCCGTAGATGAGAACCTTTATTTCTTTTTGCAATCCAGCAGGCGTCCGCGCGAATCGTAAAGCTCGACCTCGAGCGGCATTTTTCCCAGGGCGTGGGTGGCGCAGCTCAGGCACGGGTCGTAGGCCCGGATGGCGATCTCGACGCGGTTCAGCATTCCCTCGGTGATTTCCGGCTTTTTCTCCAGGATGTTCTTGGCCACCCAGTGGACGGCCCTGTTCATGGGCTCGTTGTTGTTGGTGGTGGAGACGATGAGGTTGGCCATCGTGACCTGGTCATCGCCGTTGATGCGGTAGTGATGGAACAGCGTGCCGCGCGGCGCCTCGACCAATCCCACGCCTTCATGAGCTTTCCGGCCTTTTTTTAAAAGGGCCTCGCCTTGAAGGTCGGGATCGAGCAGGAGCTCTTTGATGACCTCTCCGGAGTGCAGCAGCTCGATCAGCCGGGCCCAGTGCGAGTGAAGCGTCATATTGTTGGGCTTGCCTTTCGTGTAGGCTTTGTAGACCTCGAATTCTTTCTGGGCGAGGGGCGTAGGGATGAAATCGGATGTGTTCAGGCGCGCCAGAGGGCCGACGCGGTACCAGCCGTCTGTCTTTCCCAGAGACCGGAGGTAGGGGAACTTCATATAGCTCCAGGATTTGACTTCCTCACCGACGTAATCCAAGTAGTTCCGGTAGTCGACATCCGGGAGGATTTTTTTGCCTTGGGCGTCGACGGCCCGCAGGACGCCGTGATAAAAATCGAGCCCACCGTCTTTCCGGACCAGGCTCAGATGGTTGGAGGGGAATGCGGCGAAGCCGTCGATCAGGTCTTTGTTCTTTTGATGAAAGTCCTTGAAGAAGTCCACGGCTCCCTGTGCCCAGCCGATCATCTTGTCGACGTTCATCGGGTCCGGGGCCTTGAGAAACGAATCGCGTTCTTCGAGGCTGAGGTTCTTGTTGATGCCGCCGGGAATGGCGCCCGTTCCATGGATTTTCTTCCCCGCCGTGGCCAGGATGATCTCCTGGCCGAACTTGCGCATGAGGACTCCCTGGACAGCCAGGTCTTTATGTTTGAGGGCGACGCCGATGACATTGCGGATGGCCGGGTCGGCGTCCGCGCCAAAGAGCAAATCGGGCGAGGCCAGATGGAAAAAGTGCAGGGCGTGCGATTGGAACATCTGGCCGTAATGCATCAGCCTCCGCATTTTTTCCGCCGTCGGCGTCAGCCCGTCGGGGCCGACGCCTACGATCACGTCCGCCGCTTTGGCTGCGGCGAGGTGATGACTCACCGGGCAAATGCCGCACAGCCTCTCGACCAGGACCGGCATTTCCCAGTAGGGACGGCCTTGGACAAATCGCTCGAAGCCCCGGAATTCGACGATGTGGAACCTGGACTGAACGACCCGGCCGCTGTCATCGAGGCGGATCGTGACTTTGCCGTGGCCCTCGATTCTTGTCACCGGTTCGATTGTGATTTTTCTTGCCATGGT
>Ga0315284_10007213_pt1 | contig 15857 bp, 11 predicted proteins | sample YL17G09_16_MG_FD_203696 | JGI IMG/M metagenome (GOLD analysis project Ga0315284, IMG submission 203696) | Sediment microbial communities from Yellowstone Lake, YNP, Wyoming, USA - YL17G09_16 | ecosystem: Environmental > Aquatic > Freshwater > Lake > Sediment | place: USA: Wyoming | collected... | reverse complement strand
CGAACCGCCGTGTACGGACCCGTACGCACGGTGGTGTGGCAGGGACAGCCCGCGAGGGCTCACCTATGCCGATTAATCCCACCCGATGCGGATTTGAAAGCTCCCGGAGGTTTTTGGTAGTAATAACGTCCAATCGGCGGTTGTTTGGACTTCCATTTTCGTGCCGGCGGGTAGATAATTAATGATTCGGGCCTGGCAGAGGATTTGGATCCATATTTTTAGATAAATTAGATAAAATTTTCATTTGACAGCATTTTTCAAATGATTATAGTAAACCGTCTGTCTCACAGCGGTGGTGGAGCATTGCACCCAATGAAGTTGCGTGTGTGGGCAGCCGTCGCGCCGAAATTACCGGCGTCGAGGCTGCTGTAGCTCAGCGGTAGAGCGCCTCCTTGGTAAGGAGGAGGTCGTGGGTTCGATCCCCACCAGCAGCTTGTGTCTGCTGGCGGGATTTGAAGGCGGATGATCGCCGGCAGGCGGACAGGTTTTTGGAAGCAGGCTGATAAATAAACTAATGTGTATGGAAACACCGGCCTGGCGAGCTGCATTGAAGTGCTTCGGTGCGGCGAAGGGTCGGATTTGCTTGAGAACAATAGTCACAAAGTCAAGGAGCATAACGAATGGCCAAGGCGGTATTCGAAAGGACTAAGCCCCACATAAACGTGGGAACTATCGGTCACGTCGATCACGGAAAGACAACCCTGACATCCGCTATCACCAAGGTGCTGGAGGCCCGGGGTCTGGCAAAGTTCCGCAGCTACGACGACATCGCAAAGGCTTCGGAGTCCCAGGGACGCCGGGACCCGACGAAGATTTTGACGATCGCAACCGCACACGTGGAGTATGAGTCAGCCAAGCGCCACTACGCCCACGTGGACTGCCCCGGACACGCCGATTACGTCAAGAACATGATCACCGGCGCCGCCCAGATGGACGGCGCGATCCTGGTGGTCTCAGCCGCCGACGGCACGATGCCCCAGACCAGGGAACACGTGCTGCTGGCCAAGCAAGTAAACGTGCCGGCTCTGGTCGTCTTCCTCAACAAGGTGGACCTGGTCGACGATCCGGAACTGCTGGAGATCGTCGAGCTGGAGGTGCGTGAACTGTTGAGCAAGTACGATTTTGACGGCGACAATGCCCCGGTGATACACGGATCGGCCTCCCAGGCGATCGCGGATCCGTCGGGAGAGGCAGCCAAGCCGATCGTAAGCCTTATCGAGGCGCTGGACAGTTATATCCCCGAACCCCTCCGGGAAGTAGATAAGCCCTTCCTGATGCCCGTCGAGGACGTTTTCTCGATCAAGGGGCGTGGCACGGTAGGGACAGGTAGAATCGAGCGGGGCAAGGTGGTCGTTGGAGACCAGGTGGAGATCGTCGGCCTGGGAGAGACCCGCACCACCACGGTTACCGGCGTGGAAATGTTCAACAAGACCCTCGATTCGGGCATCGCCGGCGACAACGTGGGCTGCCTGCTGCGAGGCGTGGAAAAGAACGAGCTGGAGCGCGGCCAGGTGCTCGCCAAGCCCGGCAGCATCACGCCGCACCACAAGTTCCAGTCCGAAGTTTACGTGCTGACAGCCGAGGAAGGCGGAAGGAAGAATCCGTTCTTCACCGGTTACAGACCCCAGTTCTACTTCCGGACCACGGACGTGACCGGCACGATTAAACTGCTGGGCGGGGCTGAGATGTGCATGCCCGGCGACAACGTGCAGATGGAAGTCGAACTTCTCAACACAAGCATTGCCATGGAAGAGGGCCTGCGGTTCGCCATCCGCGAGGGCGGCAGGACCGTCGGCGCCGGCGTGGTGACGAAGATATTGGAGTAAGTTCGTCATGGCCAAATCCAAGGCGCGAGAATACGTTTGGTTTCAATGCAGCGACTGCGGTGAGTTGAATTACCGCACGCAGGTTCGCGTTCAGGGTGGAACGCCGAAGTTGACATTGAAAAAATATTGCCCAAAGACGCGAAACCATCAGGAGCACAAGATAAAACGAAAGTAACCACCCCGGCAGCCTTTGGTCCGGCATTTGGATCAGGTTCGCAGTGGCGGCGATGACGGTTAACCGCCTCGCACGGGTGAAAAAAAGCTACGGCAGTAGCTCAACTGGTAGAGCAGCGGTCTCCAAAACCGCAGGTTGGGGGTTCAAGTCCTCCCTGCCGTGTAAGGAGCGGGCTGACCAGGGCGGCGAGCGGGACCAAGCGGAATTAGGTGAAGGATATATATAAGTGTCGCTTCTTCAGATATATAAGCAGGATCAGGGCAAATACACCCGAATCATAACCTTTTTGGGTGTAGTAATGGTCGGGCTGATCGGGGCTGTCAACCTCAGCCGGCATCTGTCAGCCTACACTCTAACCCGTCCGCCGATGGTTCGGTTCGGTATTCCGACGCTGCTGGTGGTGGCGCTGGCGGGTCTTTTGTTCTGGATCGTCAATCGCCCCAGGAACGCCGATTTCATGATCGCCACGGAAAGCGAGATGAAGAAGGTATCATGGTCAAGCCGCAAGGAGATCGTCGGATCGACCAAGGTCGTTATTCTCACTACGTTTATCATGGCAGCCGTGCTGTTTGGCGTGGATGTGCTTTTTGTGCTGCTGTTCAGGTCGATCGGAGTTTCGGGCTGACTACAGGTAACGGCGTCTGGAAGGACCGGAAATGACCAAACAGTGGTACGTTCTGCGAGTGGCCTCCAATAAGGAAGACGTGGTTCGCGAAGCCCTTGATCGAAAGGTAAAGATTGAAGGCCTGACGGACAAGATCGGAAGGATACTTGTACCTACCGAGCGCCGTCCCAGTCCAAGGAGCAAGCCCGGAGGCAAGAAGTTCGTGGAACGCAAGATGTATCCGGGATACGTGTTTATAGAGATGGAACCGGAAGAGGACGGAAGAATAGTAGAAGAGGCCTGGTTCCTCATCCGCGAGACGACCGGCGTGGGAGATTTCATCGGCTCGGGCGGAAAGCCGAGCGCGATGAGGCCGGCGGATGTTGAAAAGATGCTTATGCAGGTGGAAAAGGCCTCCGAGGCGCCTGTTACACTTGAGTTCGCCAGCGGCGACCACGTAAAGATCAAGGAAGGCGCATTTGAAAACATCGAGGGCAGCATCGATGAGGTGCTGGCTGACAAAGGCCTGGTGCGCGTGATCGTTACAATCTTCGGCCGGGCGACTCCGGTCGAGCTGGAATATTGGCAGATAGAGAAGATTTAAACGTGAGTCAGTCAGTTTTGTTTACAGAGATTCGCTGAGAGATAGTCATGGCAAAACAAGTAGCAGCCAAGATCAAACTGCAAGCCCCCGGAGGTCAAGCCACCCCAGCCCCTCCGATCGGGCCGGCCTTGGGTCAGCACAACGTGAACATCGGGCAGTTCGTCTCGCAGTTCAACGAACGCACGCGCGATCTTAATGGAATGCCCGTGACTGTCGAGATTTCGGTCTACGGTGACCGGACCTTCTCCTTTGTGGTCAAAAGCCCACCCGCATCGGCCTTGTTGAAGGAACAGGCGCAGATTGCAAAGGGTTCAGGTGTGCCAAACAAGGAAAAGGTCGCCACGGTCACGATGGATCAGATCCACAAGATAGCCCAGAGAAAAATGGCTGACCTTAACGCTCACGATATAGAGTCAGCCAGCAAGATCATCGAAGGCACTGCCCGCAGCATGGGCATTACAGTGCAGAAATAATAAAAAAGGCCAGGCGGGTGGTTGTTTGCTCCCGATATTACTGCCCAGGCCGACTGTAGTTTTGAAAAACAGGCCCGACCACGGGCGACATTCGTGGCAGACTCAGCCTTCGGGCTGGGACGCTAAGGAGCAGTTGATGCGAATTACACATAGCAAGCGTTACAAGGAATCCGTCGAAAAACTTCCAAAGAAAAAATGCCCACTGACCGAGGCGGTCGCCATACTCAAGAGTTTCAAGCCCACGAAGTTCGACCAGACGGTCGAATTGGTGTTGAATCTGGGCATCGATCCGCGCCAGGCGGACCAGGCTTTGCGCGGTTCATTGTCCTTGCCGAACGGGATCGGCGCGACCAAGCGGGTGGTGGCGTTCTGCGACGGACAGGACGTCGATAAGGCCAAACAGGCCGGTGCCGTCGAAGCCGGCAGCGATGAACTTGTGAAGAAGATCCAGGATGGATGGATGGATTTTGACGTCGCCGTCTCGACCGCCTCCATGATGAAAGTCGTTTCCAGGCTTGGCAGGATCCTTGGGCCCCAGGGCAAGATGCCCTCTCCCAAGGCCGGCACGGTGGTGGACGACATAGTGGCCGCCGTCAGGGAATTTTCAGCCGGCAAGGTGGAATACCGCAACGACGACGGCGGAAACCTTCACGTTGCTGTAGGAAAGATGAGTTTCGACAATCAAAAGCTGCTTGAGAATATCGAGGCCTTCCTCAGCCACGTCAAGAGGATCAAACCGCCGACGTCAAAAGGCACATACATCAAGAAGGCCTGCCTTTCGGGCACGATGACGCCTTCGATCGAAACGGATGTTCAGAAGGAAAGTGCGATATGAGCAAGCCGGTAAAAGGTTTAATTCGTAAAGACCTCCTTGACCGTTTCCAGGGGATCAACTCCCTGGCTGTTGTATCTTTGGCCGGTGTTGGCGCTTCGACCGCAAACATGGTCCGCAGCAGGCTCCTGGAAAAGGACATTCGCCTGACCGTGGTTAAAAACGCCCTGGCCAAGCAGGCCTTTCGCGAGCTTGGCATGGAAAAGGCCGGCGAACTGCTGGAAGGACCTTGCGCCGTCGCTTACGGAGCCGACAGCGTTGTTACCGTTGTGCGCGAGCTGCTGGGCCTTTCCAAGGATGCCCCAGCCCTTTCGGTCAAGGCGGCCTACATGGAAGGCGCGTCGTTTGGAGCAGAGCAGATCGAATCGCTCAGCAAGTATCCCACCCATGCCGAGGCGCTGGGCAGGCTGGTCGCCTGCATCCTGTCGCCGGGAGGAAAATTGGGCGGATGCCTGCTTGGCCCTTCGGGCAGGATAGCAGCACTGGTCAAGGCGATCGAGGAACGTCAGAAAGAGGATTCTCAGCCCCAGGGGGCTGCTGCGTGATTTACTAACTAATGTTAATCAGCCGGCTGCGGATTGGTCCCCAGTGGGATTAAATGAAGGCGCGGCGCCTTCGCCTATCAGGCCGACCAGAGAAGATCGGAGCATAAAGATGTCAGAGCAAACCGCTGAAACCAGGGAGTTTCCCGAACAAATCAAGACTTTGGGCGACCAGATCGTCAAATTGACGCTGAAGGAAGCCGTCGACCTGGCGGAATATCTTAAAGTGGTTCATGGAATCGAGCCGGCCTCGGGCGGAATGGTGATGATGGGGGCGGCTCCTGGAGCCTTGGCCGCTGAGCCCGCCGAGGAAAAGACGACCTTTGACGTAATCCTCAAGGAAATAGGAGACAAGAAGATCCAGGTAATCAAGGTCGTCCGTGCCTTGACCAACCTGGGCTTGAAAGAGGCCAAGGATCTTGTCGAGGCAGCCCCCAAGCCGGTTAAGACCGGCGTTACCAAGGATGAAGCCGAGCAGGCCCGCAAGCAGCTTGAAGAGGTTGGCGGGGTTGTCGAGGTAAAATAGTCTTTTTGGATTGCAGGTTCCTTATTTGTATAATGAACAATCCAGACCTTGTTGTCGGAAAGGGTGATCCGACATGAGAGTGGAACGTTGAATTCCCAAGGCCGTGGTTGGCGCAACTGCATGAAGCACAAAACGATCGGTGGATGCGGGTACTCATTCGGTAATTCCGGGACCGTTGCGATACGTATCTGGTTCTTTCCGGAACCCGATAGCCCCATCGGCCGTATTATCTATTTCCTTTGACTCCAATAAGAGGATACCTCCATGCTGCGAATGGACAGGGTGCGGAATTTCCAGAAAGTGGGCGACGCTGCCCCCATCCCGAACCTTATCGATATCCAGACATTAAGCTACGAGCGTTTTCTCCAAGCCGACATCGAACCCGCTCGCCGGCTCGACCACGGGCTTGAGCTGCTGCTTCGGGAGGTGTTTCCGATTGTCAGCTACGATGGCAACGCTGCGCTCGAATACCTCTGGTATGAACTGGGCAGCCCCCGCTACACACCCCAGGAGTGCCGTGACCTGAAGCTGACCTACAGCATGCCGCTGCGGATCAGGTGCAGGCTCGTCCGCAAAGACTCCAAGGACGTGCTGGAAGAGAGCATATACGTAGGTGAACTTCCGATTATGCTCGGGGGCGGTGAGTTTATCATCAACGGTGCCGAACGCGTGATCGTCAGCCAACTCCACCGCTCCCCCGGTATCGACTTTACCGTGGAAATGCAGGAATCGGACCGGCCTTTGCACGGGGCTAAACTTGTCCCCGAACGCGGAAGCTGGATCGAGATCGAAGTTACCAAGAAGGACTCGCTTTCTATCCGCATCGACCAGTCCAGCAAGCTGCCCGCCACAACGTTCCTGCGGGCGATGGACCCCAAGTACGGCAACAAGCCCGAGATAATCCGCGAGTTCCATCCCACCAAAAAGATTGCTTCCGACCAGCTTAAACCCAACATGTTCGTCGTCGAGGCGGTAATCGACCCCGAAAGCGGCGAGGAACTCATCCCCGCTGGCGGGCAGGTTGGTGAGGCTATGACCAGGATAATCTCTTCGCCGAATTATATGGGAATTACAAGCGGAGGAACCGCTTCTGATAAGGATGCCAAAGAATATATCAAGGATCGCATCCACCACAAGGTATTTCCCCTCGAATTTTCGGACGAAGACGCATCATTAATTAGACTGGCTCTGGAGGATGCGATCAGACCGCTAGCGCATAAAAAAACGAAGGATGATTATCAGGCGGTTCTTGAATACTTAGAAGATCGTCTGATGATCGAGTTTGGACCATCTGACAACTTGAAATATAAACATCTTCCGCGGTTCAACTATGAACCAAGCAAAGACAACTCACAAGCAATCATTCGAAAGTGGGACTCCTTTGGCGATGATCTTCGCATTCTTGTTAAAGCTTTCAATGAGATTAAGAAGGGGATTCAAGATCATGAAGGGTGGGGGAACTCGTCAAAGAAGCCCGGCATATACGCATTTCGGGATCGCGTAGACCAGAAGGTTGTGTACATTGGCATTGCGCATAAGCGATCGCTTAGTGAGGAGATCAGTACAAAAAGGACGTCGGACTCCGAGGGCAGCAGTTTGGTCAATCACGTAGTTGAATGGCTGCGCAAATGGGGCACTCCAGCTCCTAGGCGCTCCGGCGATGGAAAGATTGAGATCGTAGATAGCGCTGTCGATCCGCTCATTCTCAATACCCTCGCTGAGGATCCCTCCGACAGCCACGACAACGCGCTGCTGAGGATTTACGCCCGACTTCGACCGGGCAACCCTCCGCGGATCGATAAGGCAAAGACGCTTTTCGATGAAAAATTCTTCGATGTCAACCGCTACCGCCTGGGAAAGGTGGGGCGGTTCCGCATCAACCGCAAGTTCGGTCAGGACGTTCCCGCCTCGGAGATGGTTCTGAAGACCGAAGACTACATCAACACCCTTAAATACATCCTCAAGCTGCGCAACGGCGAGGGGCAGATCGACGATATAGACCATCTGGCCAACCGCCGGCTTAGAACGATAGATGAGCTTGCCTCCGATGAGTTGCGCAAGGGTTTTCTCAAGCTCCGCCGGACCGTGCAGGAACGGGTGAGTCTCAAGGAACCTTCGGAACTGACCAAGATAGCCGAACTGGTGAACTCCAAGAGCATCTCGTCGAGCATCGAGTTTTTCTTCGGTCGAAGCGAGCTGAGCCAGGTTGTAGACCAGCAAAACCCGCTCAGCCAGTTGCGCCACGAACGTCGTCTGTCGGCCCTGGGCCCGGGCGGTTTGAACCGCAAGCGGGCGGGCTTCGAGGTCCGCGACGTGCATATCAGCCATTACGGCAGGATATGCCCCATCGAGACGCCCGAGGGCAATAACATCGGCCTGATCAGCTCGCTGAGCATCTACGCGGGTGTTGATGAATACGGCTTTTTGACCACCACGTATCGCAAGGTGCGTAACGGCAAGGTGATCGATGAGATCGCCAAGCTTCGGGCGGACGAAGAGATGCAGGCGGTGCTGGCGGCGCCCGACGGGCTCGTGCCGGGGGGAAAGGGCAACCAGTACGTCCTGCCCGAGCACAGCGTTTTGGCGCGCGTCAAGGGCGACGTGAGCATGGTCGGGCCCCGGGAGGTCGACTACGTCGACATCTCTCCCAAGCAGATGGTGGGTGTGTCGGCGGCTCTGATCCCCTTCCTGGAGCACGACGACGCGAACCGCGCCCTTATGGGTTCAAACATGCAATGCCAGGCAGTCCCGCTGGTTCGCAGCGAGCCGCCCATCGTAGCAACCGGCGTGGAACGGGCGGTGGCGATGAATTCGTCGATGGTCGTGCGGGCACGCAAAGCCGGTATAATCACCTATGCCGACGCCGAGCACATCGTAATCGACAACGCCGACGAGTACGAATTGAGAAAATTCTCCGCCCTCAACGAGCGGGCGGTTCTCAACCAAAAGCCGATCGTCCGCAAGGGTCAGCGGGTCAAGCGGGGCGAGATAATCGCCGACGGCTCGGGCACCTGCAACGGCGAGCTGTCGCTTGGAAGAAACGTGCTCGTGGCGTTCATGCCTTACGACGGATACAACTTCGAAGACGCTATCGTGATCTCCGAACGCCTGATCAAAACCGACGCCTTCACCTCCGTTCACCAGGAGGAATACGAGGTCGAGATCCGCGAAACCAAGCTGGGCCGGGAGGAGTTCACCCGCGACATCCCCAACGTCTCGGAAAGGGCCTTGCGATATCTTGACGCAAACGGTGTCGTGTGTGTCGGAACCCGCGTAGGTCCCGGCGACATCCTGGTGGGCAAGGTATCTCCCAAGTCCAAAAGCGAGCTTACGCCCGAGGAGAAGCTGCTGCACGCGATCTTCGGCCGGGCGGGCGAGGACGTCAAGAATGACAGCCTTGAACTTCCCGTCGGCGAAGAAGGCGTGGTAGTCGATACCCGGCGGTTCAGCCGGCGGACCCACATGTCGGACGAGCAGAAAAAAGAGCTCACCCGACAGATGAAGGAATACCGCGACCGGATGAACTCCCGGCGCATCAAGATCTTCCGGATGATGGCTGAGGAGATGAACGAGGTCATCGGATCACCGATGGTCGATCCGTCGACCCGCCAGAAGGTCGGGCAGAGTGACATCGACCAGGTCATACTGGAACAGATCGATACCTTCAGCCTCAAGTGGGCCAAGACAAAGCAGCCCGCCGCCCACCAGCAGGTCGAAGACATATACAACCGCTTCTGGCCCAGGCTTGAGGAAATCCGCAAGGAGATGGAGCGCAAGGCCGACCAGATGAAGCGCGGCGATGAGCTGCCCACTGGCGTGCTTGAGATGGTCAAGATTCGCGTAGCCACCAAGCGCAGGCTCGGCGTGGGCGACAAGATGGCCGGCAGGCACGGCAACAAGGGCGTCATCGCCAGGATCGTCGCTGAAGAGGACCTGCCCTTCCTGACCGACGGAACCCCGGTCGACATGGTGCTAAATCCGCTGGGCGTGCCGGGACGTATGAACCTCGGCCAGATCCTCGAAACGCACCTGGGCTGGGCGGCGGCTGTGCTGGGCTTCCAGGCCATCACGCCCGTGTTCGACGGAGCCAACGAACAAGAGATCACCGAGTGCATCAAAGAGGCAAATGAGAAGATCAGGACCCGCCTCCAGGACCCCCAGGCCGTCCAACAGGCCGGCGACACGCGGGAACTGCTGGTGGAGATGCCCGAGGACGGCAAGATCGCGCTGATTGACGGCAGGACCGGAGAGCCCTTCGAGCAGAAGGTTACTGTCGGCTTTATCTACATGAACAAGCTCCACCACCTGGTGGATGAAAAGATTCATGCCCGCGCGACCGGCCCGTATTCGCTTATCACCCAGCAGCCTCTGGGCGGAAAAGCCCGCACCGGCGGGCAGCGGTTCGGCGAGATGGAAGTCTGGGCCCTGGAAGCATACGGCGCCAGCTACACGCTTCAGGAACTGCTTACGGTCAAGAGCGACGACGTCGAAGGCAGGACAAAGATATACGAATCCATGGTTAAGGGAACCAATAGCCTCGAGGCCGGCACGCCCGTCAGCTTTGACGTGCTGTGCTATGAGCTCAGAGGTCTGGGCCTGAATATCCAACTTGAGAAAAAGAAACTGGCTTAATCCGTCAGCCGACTAACGGACCCAACAGACCACAATGCCGGCTTAACGCCTAACCTGGAGCAATAAAAGATCATGGCAGAGAGCGTATACGACAGGATCAACGACTACGGCTCGGCTAAGATTCAACTCGCCTCTCCCAACGACATCAGAAGCTGGTCGTTCGGCGAGGTAAAAAAACCCGAGACCATCAACTATCGAACATACCGTCCCGAAAAGGACGGCCTGTTCTGCGAAAGGATATTCGGACCCGAGCGAGACTGGGAGTGCGCGTGCGGCAAGTACAAGGGCACCAAGCACAAGGGCATAATCTGCGACCGATGCGGCGTGAAGGTCACACATTCGCGCGTCCGCCGCAAACGCATGGGGCACATCAACCTGGCCGCCCCAATCGTGCATATATGGTACTTCAAGGCACTGCCAAGCAGACTCGGTACGCTGCTTTACATGAAAACCTCCGACCTCGAAAAGGTCATACTTTTCCAGGACTACGTGGTTACCGATCCGGGCCAGACCCCGCTGAAGTACCAGCAGGTGCTTACGGAAGAGGATCACCGATCAGCCGTTGAGAAATACGGCAGCGACTTCAAGGCCCAGATGGGCGCAGAGGCCATCAAGCTGATTCTTGAGAAACTCGACCTGCCCGAGCTTGCAAGGTATCTTCGCGAAGAGCTCAAAAAGACGACCAGCAAGCAGAAGATCAAGGATCTCAGCAAGCGTCTGAGGCTCGTGGAGTCCATCCGCTACTCGGGCAACAGGCCCGAGTGGATGGTCATGGAAGTCATACCCGTCATCCCGCCGGACCTTCGGCCTTTGGTTCTGCTGGAGAGCGGAAATTTCGCCACCAGCGACCTCAACGACCTGTACAGAAGGATCATCAACCGCAACAACCGCCTGAAAAAACTGATGGATCTCAACGCCCCCGAGGTCATCGTCCGCAACGAAAAGCGAATGCTTCAGCAGGCGGTCGACGCGTTGTTCGACAACAGCCGATGCCGCCGGCCCGTCCAGGGAACCGCCAACCGCCCGCTTAAGAGCCTCACCGACATGATCAAGGGCAAGCAGGGCAGGTTCCGTGAAAACCTGCTCGGAAAGCGTGTTGACTATTCCGGCAGGTCGGTCATCGTCATCGGCCCGGAGCTCAAGCTCCACCAGTGCGGGCTGCCTAAGAAAATCGCCCTGGAACTTTACCAGCCGTTCATCATCCGCAGGCTCAAGGAACGCGGGCTGGCTGACACGATCAAGTCCGCCAAGAAGATGCTCGAGCGGCGCGACAGGGAGATCTGGGACGTACTCGAAGAGGTCATATATCAGCACCCGGTAATGCTCAACCGCGCCCCCACGCTGCACCGCATGGGCATCCAGGCCTTTGAACCGGTCCTGGTCGAGGGAAACGCCATTCGCATCCATCCGCTGGTCTGCAAGGGCTTCAACGCCGACTTCGACGGAGATCAGATGGCTGTGCATCTGCCATTGAGCGTCGAAGCCCAGGCCGAAACCCACACGCTGATGATGTCGACCAACAATATCTTCTCCCCGGCAAACGGCGCCCCGATCACCATGCCCATGCAGGACATCGTCCTGGGCGTTTATTATTTGACAACCACCACCGGTGGAAACACTTACGTAAATCCGGCCATTCCCCTCCACAAGCACAAAGACGGCGAGGCGTACCCGCTGTTCTGCACCGCGCACGAGGCCGTCACCGCCTACACTCTGGGCAGGATCGGCATGCATGCCAAAATCATGCTGAAGGTATCCAGGGATCTGGATGTTATAGAGGCAGACAAACGCTACCTGGCCTCCGACGGTAGGATTATCACCACCGCGGGTCGATGTATTTTCAACGACATCCTGCCGGCCGGCATGCCGTTCTATAACTATCCGCTGGGCCAAAAGGGCGCCAGCAGGGTCATCAGCGACTGCTTCCAGATCCTGGGCAGAGGCGCCACGCTGGATCTGCTGGACGACATGAAGGATCTGGGCTTCCGCTATTCAACCCTGGCGGGTGTGTCGTTCGGCATAACCGACGCGAAGATTCCCAGTCGCAAGGCGGAGATTCTGTCGGCCGCCCAATCGCGGGTGGACCTTGTCGAGGAAGATTATCGAAACGACATCATTACTGAAGGGGAGCGTTACAATCAGATCGTGGACGTCTGGATTCACACCCGCGAGGAAGTGACTCAGAGCCTGTTGACTGAACTTGAAATCGACCGTCGGGACGATGATCCGAATTATCTCAATCCGATCTGGATGATGTTCCATTCCAACGCCCGCGGAAACATAGACCAGATCCGCCAGCTTGCCGGCATGCGCGGTTTGATGTCCAAACCTTCGGGCGAGATCATAACCACGCCGATCAAGGCCAACTTCCGCGAAGGCCTGACCGTGCTTGAATACTTCAGCTCAACCCACGGCGCCCGAAAGGGTCTTGCCGACACAGCCCTGAAGACCGCCGATTCCGGCTACCTCACCCGCAAACTCGCCGATGTCGCCCAGAACGTGATCGTTACGGAACTTGACTGCGGTACTCTTAAGGGTATTCCCAAGTCGGCGTTGTACAAGGGTGAGCAGGTGGACGTGCCGCTGCGCGAAGTTATCGTCGGACGCATTGCCCGCGAGAATGTCGTCAACCCGATCACCGATCAGACGATCGTGCGGGAAAACCAGATAATCACCGAAGATATCGCCCGCCGGATCGAGGAACTGGGCCTGGAGACCATCCGCGTCCGAAGCCCGCTGACCTGCGAGTGCCCGCTGGGCATTTGCGCCAAGTGCTACGGCGTGGATATGGCTTCGGGTCAATTGGTCGAGGAAGGCATGGCGGTGGGGATCATCGCCGCCCAGTCGATTGGTGAGCCTGGAACCCAGCTTACCATGCGGACGTTCCATACCGGCGGCGTGGCGACCAGGGCCGTGGTTGAGTCGGAAATACTAGCCACCGTGGGCGGTGTGGTGGAATTCAAGGATTTAAATGCCGTCCAGGCTAGAGACGGAAAGAACCTGCTGGTACTGAAGCGGGCTGGCGAGCTGGTGATAGTCGACGAAAAGAACCGCGAGCTCGAACGTTACCGGGTGCCCTACGGTGCGACGATATTGACGGCCAAAGGCACAAAGGTCAAATCCGGCACGAAGCTTGTGATGTGGGACCCGCACCGGGTGCCGCTTTTGGCTGAGGCCGCCGGCGCGGTAAGGTTCCAGGACATCGAGGAAGGCGAGACGGTTCGCGTTGAGGCGGAGGGAATCCGCGGCGTGGGCACGACCAGACGGCTTGTGGTTATCGAGCATAAGGGCGAAAAGCATCCTCGCGTGGTCATCGAGGATAAGAGCGGCAAAATACTGGACTTTCATTATCTGCCCTCCAAGGCCAGAATCGAGGTCGAAGAGGGCCAGCAGGTTCTGCCCGGCGATTTGCTTGCCCGCCAGCCCAGGGAAGTCAGCGGCACGCAGGACATCACCGGAGGCCTGCCGAGAATCACCGAACTGTTCGAGGCCCGCAAGCCCAAAGAGCCGGCTGCCATGGCTGAGATATCCGGCAGGGTAGAGCTTCGCACCGACAAGCGCCGCGGAAAGATGACCATCATCGTCCGCAGCGAATCGGGCATGGAGCGAGAGCATCACGTGCCGCACGATCGGCATCTGCTGGTTCACACGGGCGATTACGTCGAAGCAGGCGATCCGCTGACCGAAGGCCCGCTGGTTCCGCACGACATCCTTGCGATCCGCGGCGAAGAGGCATTGCAGCAATATCTGCTCAACGAGATCCTGGCTGTCTATCGAAGCCAGGGCGTGACGGTAAACGACAAGCACGTCGAGGTTATTGTCAACCAGATGCTGCGCAAGGTAAAGGTGGAATCGGTCGGCGACAGCAACCTTTTGCCGGGAGATATTATTGACAAATTCCGCTTTAGAGAGGAAAATGTAAGACTCGTTGGATCGCTTAAGATAGTGGAGCCCGGCAATACGGAGTTTGCCGAAGGCGCCGTTGTTGGGCGGTCGAGCGTGGAAAAGGCCAATGCTGACGTCGAAGCCAAGGGCGGGGATATTGCAAAGACCCGCAGACCGAAACCAGCCACCGCCAAGACGCTGCTTTTGGGCGTGACGAAGGCGTCGCTTCAGTCAGAGAGCTTCCTGTCGGCAGCCAGCTTCCAGGAGAGCACCAAGGTGTTCACCGAGGCGGCGTTGGCGGGTAAGTCCGATGAGCTGAGGGGCCTGAAGGAAAACGTGATCCTGGGGCACCTGATCCCGGCGGGCACGAGTTTCAGGCCTTACCTGGAAATGCGGGTAAAGAGAAACGTGGATCTGGCGGAGATGTTTGCGCCCCAGCCGAAGGAAGCTATGACCGAATCGATGATTGAACAGGCGGTTCAGCAGGCCCTTAGCGAGCAATAGGAACAAGGGCGCCCCGGCCGGTCAGCCAGGCGGGTCGGCGCGAAACAAAAGGTTAATTATAGGACGACGAGGTTAGTCAATGCCGACAGTAAACCAATTGATTAATAGGCCGCGCGTAGTTCAAAAGGCCAAGAAAAAGAACGTAGCGCTCGAAAGCTGTCCCCAAAGGCGTGGCGTGTGCCTGCTGGTAAAGACGGTAACGCCCAAAAAGCCCAACTCGGCGCTTCGCAAGGTGGCAAGGGTGAGGCTTAGCAACGGCAAGGAAGTGACGGCCTATATACCCGGTATTGACCATAACCTCCAGGAACACAGCATAGTTTTGGTTAGAGGCGGAAAGGTTCGCGACCTGCCCGGTGTTCGATACCATATCATTCGTGGATCACTGGACGCGATGGGAGTGGCGAATCGCAAACAGAGCAGAAGCAAATACGGATCGAAGAAGCCAAAGTAGTTTTCAATGCAAAAAACCGACCGGCTCTTCCCGCCGGTCCGACGTATTAGGTGGAAAGCACGACAATGGCATATAAGAAGTTTACAGTTTCGTCCCAGATGCTGGAACCCGACCCCAGGTATAAAAGCAAACTGGTCGCCAAGTTTATCAATTCCATCATGTGGGACGGCAAGAAATCTGCAGCCCAGCGAGGGGTGTACACCGCGATGGATATCATCGCTGAAAAGATCAAGGACGTCCCGCCTCTTGAGGTATTCGAGAAGGCGATTGATAATTTAAAACCGTTGATCGAGGTTCGTTCCAAGCGGGTAGGCGGGCAGAATTACCAGGTTCCGATGCAGGTCAGCTCCAAAAGGCAGCTTTCCCTGGCGATGCGATGGCTTCGCGCCGCTGCCCGGAGCGGCAAGGGTGCGCCGATGGGACAGCGGCTGGCGGCAGAATTGATGTCGGCGTATAAGGGCGAAGGTGCTGCGATGCAGACGCGAGAGAACATCCATCGCATGGCAGAGGCGAATAAGGCCTTTGCGCACTTCGCATGGTAGTTTAATTAGAAAGATACAGCAACATCGCTCTTTAGTCCAAGCCTCTACAGGCCCCAGACAAGCGGTGTTATTGAATCGCCCACAGACAGGGTGCGGTGCCCTGTCATAAAAGACCAGGTGGGTGACCCCGGTCAACAGGCCGGGGCTCAGAAAAGGTCGGCGCGAAACTTTCTTCGTGCCGGTCGCTTGAGATAAAACAACCGGACCGGTCTGCTCCAAGCAACCTTCTGTCCGCAAGGGCAGATTGGGCTTATAAGGCCG
>Ga0315284_10007211_pt1 | contig 15859 bp, 19 predicted proteins | sample YL17G09_16_MG_FD_203696 | JGI IMG/M metagenome (GOLD analysis project Ga0315284, IMG submission 203696) | Sediment microbial communities from Yellowstone Lake, YNP, Wyoming, USA - YL17G09_16 | ecosystem: Environmental > Aquatic > Freshwater > Lake > Sediment | place: USA: Wyoming | collected... | reverse complement strand
GTGCGGTCAATATACTGCCCAGCCATGCCCACCCGAATTTTATTGTTTTTGGGATCTCGTACCAATCTCTTTATCATTCGTGCCCCAAGTTTTCGTTGCAAGCGAGTCGCAGCTTCCATAGCAGAAATAACTTCTGCCGCAGGAGGGTCACTGCCAATTAATGGTTCTATACCGTTAGTATTATCGTCCATATAACCTACTTTATGATTGAGTTTAATGTTGCTATAAAAATGATTTCCTTGTCTACCACAAATGAACTGCGATACTGCCCATCTGCCAATGCACAGATTACTTCAGGAATGTCAAAATTTTCAAATTTTCCTGCATATTCATCTATTGTGTCAAATAAGAATTTATATAGTTCCTCATAATGAGTAATACGAGCATCGGCAATAACCTGTCGAACAGAATTGATTTTATGCAAACGCGGCACAGAAGATTTCAGAATTTCCAGCATCTTCAATTTGTGGTCTGAAGATATTAATTGCTGAGTATCAATTGACAGTTTGCCCGATTTTACTTGTAATTGTGCAGTATTGATGATTCTACGAATATCAGGATAATATGCTTTCACCAATACCGCGAGATCGGCTGGACTACATTCCACCGATTCCTTTTGCAGAATACTAAACACATGTTTTGCCACATCCGACATGGACGGTGGAATCAAATCAAATATCTGTGTTCGACTTTGTATCGGAGGAATAATCCTGTCTATCTCATTACAAGTTAAAATGAAACGAGTGTTCATGCTAAATGCTTCCATAAGATTGCGTAACGCCGCTTGTGCTTGCGGCGTAACGAAATCTGCTTCATCTAACACAACAATTTTGAGCGATTTGAATCCAATTGTAGACGCAAATCCTTTAATCTTGTTTCTGATGGTATCTACGGAGTTTTCATCTGAGGCATTGATAAATAGATAATCACAATCAATAGACTTTACCAATATCTTAGCAGCAGTAGTTTTCCCGGTCCCCGGCCTCCCCTGAAACAACAAATGAGGAATGTCCTGTTCAGTAATATACTGTTTTAATTTGGCTTTGACATGATCGTTACCAATGTAATTTTCCAATACAGTTGGTCTGTATTTTTCACACCACAATGTATTTTCATTATTATATATTGTCATCAATAACCTACTAGTAAATTAGATAAACCAAGTTTCTGTTTCAGTGATATGATTTTTATGTTTATATGATATTGTAGTATCCATACTTTTTCCGATAGAACCAGTAGGACGCCGAGATGATGTGATACCAAATTCAGCATCCTTGATGTAATCAATATCATTATGTATAGACATTACATTATCAATTAATTTATATTTTCCTACATTGGCAACATTCCAACAACTCGTTCCATGATCACGGTCCAATCGTTTAACACACTCAAATATAACTGGGTTGAGGAAATTGTCAACCCATGTAGAATAAGACATATTTGGTGCATATGATTGGGTCGTTTCATTGGAATACACTTCTAACGAAAAATACGGTGGACTTGTCAATACCAAATCATAGGTATTAAATGGCAACTTCATTCCTACCATTTCCTGTGCAGGAAGATTGAATAGAAATACTCTATCTTCAATATTTACAAATTTTGCTATTTGTAATAAATTATTATATGTCTCTTTGTTAGGTTCAAATGCAGTATAATAAGCCCCTGCCGCCGCCGCTCCTAACATTCTACCGCCCCACCCCGCGCACGGATCAAGTACTGTTTTTGCTTTATAATATGAAATGATATTTTTAGCTAAGATTGGACGAAACATAGTTGCTTTTGCCAACCCATAACTAAAATATACCATTCGTCGTAATTCCGATAAATATGGAGTGGAATGCATCGTTCGGTTAAGTCGTAATAACTTGGGTAAATTTTGAGGATTTGTCCACAGACTCCGAAAACTCATTCCATTTTTGGATTGAATGTCCCAAAAATTGGGCATAAAATGCTCACATAATTTTAATCCCTGACGCCGTTGGGGTGCGATAAATCTATCTGTAGTATTTACTTGCAATAGATTTTGCCAATCTTTATATAATTCTTGTGGCGTATAATGTAGTTCTACTGGAATTCGTGATAATTCTTCTGCGAGAAGCGGAAGAATTTGTTCAAACTCTTCGTCCGTTAAATTACGAAGAGAATTGCGAACATTGAAAAATTTAGACAATATTAATTACCCCACCACGAACAACAGATGTTGCTGCGCCTTCGGGTCCGAACAATGCAGTCAATAGCCATGCACAATCCTTGACTTTAACCGTAAAGTTAATCGGAATAAACCAAATCTTTGTAGTAAGATGGACAACAGTGTCAACCTTGTGTTGTTCGAACCATGCCCACACAATTTTTGCCACAATGGGACGAATAACATCCCACGACATACCAGCCAATGCGGTTCCAACAGATGCCGCGCCAAATGTATCCGCAGATAATGCAGGAGACATTGATAATTCTGGTGCTACTGCGTCATATTCTTGTACATTCATATAGTGCTCCTAGTTAGTGTAATTTTTGACCTATTTTTAAATGATTCCAGTCTTTATTTGCACGAGGAAATAGTTTACGATGAATTCCCCGCCCAAATCAAACTCAACATGTGCCAACCCCTTGGAACTAATTTGTAGCTTACCGGTTTTAGCTTCCCGGTTCGCCACAATAATTTCCCGCAGATACTTGGCGGAGAAATTAATGGGCAATAGTGCTACTTCTTCTTTACTCTCCAACGCAATGGTGACGCGATTGGTATTCATATCACTATACCCGAGTACAATCATCGGTTTGCCTTTTTCGCATAAAATAGTGAATTCATCCACATCGGACATTGCACTCTTGGCCCGAACAAAAGTGTTCATGAATTTTTGGTCTATGGAAATGCTAATATCATATGGAGGAAGCGTTTTAATACCGGGGGAAAGTGGAATTACGGATGGGTCTGACAGCACGAAATCCACTTTCGTTTCCGGATCGGACAGCGCAAATGCTACTGTCTTTCCCTTACTTGTTTTCAAGTCCAACTTTACCTCGTTGTCCAGCACACCTAACAGGGAATTCAACTGAGCAGTGTCAAAAACCCCGTAATCGCCCTTTGGAAGCACAATCTTATCGGTGCTTACCTTTGCGAGTACATTTTTATCTGCGGATATAGAGGATATTTCTACCGTGGTCCCATCGGATCTCCACAATACTGATTCTGCCGCACCACCCAATGAATACTTGTTAATGAATCGTTCCAAAACTGATTTTTGCATAAGTAACCTCTTTAAAGTGATATATGAATATACTACATTGATACCAAAAAGTCAACTCCACGAAAAAAATGTAGATGCTTTACTTACATGTTCATTTTTCCCGCAATAATCTGGTATTATATATTCTCCCGGTTTTCTGAATACCAGTAAATATTCATGTATTTTACTGGTGTATCGTTTCGCGGCAACCTTTCCAACTTGGAGAGCGGCAAACGGGGATTGATTTTTGATAATGATAATATCATGTAATATTAGACCCTGCTCTTTAAATAATCGTATAGTATCACTATGAAATGGTAGCAATCCCTCGCCCTTTAAACCACGAAAATCTGCACATACCCAACAGCAAAACGCCCCCGGTTTAAGTACCCGATAAATATTACGAGCACAGATTTCTATGAAAGACAAAAATGAAAGATAGGAATTACAGTCGGACAATTGCCCCTGAACACTCTCATACTTTTCAATATTCCAATATGGAGGACAGGTCATGACCAAATCTGCAAAATTATCTTCTATTTCAGTCATTGCGCATCCATCGGAGTTGTACAGGGTAGGAGTTAAGGATAGTGTATTAATGTGTTCTACTACGCGCTTATAGGTGGACGGAGAGATTTCAAATCCATAGTAATCCCGCTTAAGCATAGTAGATACTACTGCCCGAGTAGCTCTCCCCATGAAAGGGTCTACTATACGGGAACCGGGAAGGGACCAATATCGTACAATATCTTCACACAATCCGGCGTGGAATTCACTCATGCCCAATCCCGATAGATATTCAGCATCATCAGACCGCCGCTTTTCTGATTCTAGTTGGTCGATGTATGCCACCGACCACTTCGCCTTACTTTCTCTGGTTGGTTCCAATACAGAAAGTGGAATCCACCCAAACTGATCTACCACTTTAACATCAGTGTCCATTGGTAATATTGTACTATAAGCTTTACTCATGTCGGCCCCCGCATGTACATACTGATGAATACTGTTTTTCCAAGGGAATCATATCTTGTTCTGTTTTTATCAAATACATTTTTTTACTGGCCAAGTTTCCACACCATTTACAATAAATAAACATTCGTAACGGAAGATGTGCCACGATATATTCCTTTCTTCCAATTTTTTCATCAAACCAATACCCCGCTACTATTTTGGTCATGGATATTCAAGATATGCACTGAGTATCCAGTTTTGAGGATGCGGTACCTCATTAATAGGAACAATAAAAGACGAATGCTCTGATTTGATTTTAAGCAAATCTTTTTTTGGTATGAATACCGTAAACATCCAACACTTATATTCCTCAATGGGTTTTGATTGTACGGTCAGCAATTCAAATTTACCACCATTTACTTTTAGTCCCGTACATTCTTCCAATGCATGAATGGCACCGCTCCGGGGAGATGTATCCAGTGGAAGTTTTCGGTATACGGGAATCCAACAAAAATCTTTTGGATCACCATTCGGGGTGGGGGTTTCTTGTCTAAATATCAGCACTTGGTTGTCGTCAGTATGAACCAAGACAGAAACATAAAAGCGATTTTGATAACTCATATTAGCTCTCAGAAAGAAAAGAAGTTAGCGGCCATTGTATTTTGATCGGTTGGAAGGAGTCCCCACCGCATTGCAATATAATAATCTTCAAGTTTATCCTTTAACTCAGATTCGAACAATTTATCGTAGTCAAGATGTGCCTTAATGAAGTCAATAATCTCCGGTGGGTCATCTTCACCTTTAAACGCAATCGTTATCAATTTATATGGATTGGGTTTCAAATAGACATATTTGATTTTCTCTCCATCAGAAATTGCGGGGTATTTGGTATCCAATTGCATCAATTTCAATACTCTATTATAAGAAATGGCAGACTTCACATGCATTGGACTTCCCTTTGAAAATGTACTAACATCTCCATCACCTGTTGCATATTTTATCAAACCCTGTACCGAAGTATTTCGTGCTACCTGAATATAAGAATATTGTGATAGATTGTTAACAAATTCTATAACTTGCTCATCCAGTGCCTCCTTCGCTTCACCGTTCAAGATTTTTGTGGTAACGGAAGTCATAAATTCTCTGAAAATTGGCGGGAAGGTTGACCGAACAATATCCAATCCTTTTATTACCATTTTTTCCTTCGCCACATTAGCTTCCAAATCATATGTTGTCATTAATGCGTATCGCTTTTTCGCCAACCATAATGCTGCCTTCGCAATTTTTTCGCCCTTGATGTAAAGTCTGTGTTTTTTTACATTGAACAATTTAAGACTCATAACATCGTACATGGCATTTAATTTCCCTTCCATCTCATGTGCGATGTTTACAGTTTGACTCTGCGCATCCACATCCGGGTCTAGTATTGGTACCGAACTGAAATACAACGAATCGGTATCTACATAGATACAATGGTCGTGGGGGTCAAGTAACTCTGGTACTTCACTCGCTTTAATGCGTCCTCGTTTAACTTCAACATCTAATATTTCTTTATATCTACGCAATTCATCATCTGATTTTGGTGCAACCCCAAATCTCTTATAGAGACTGGAGATAAACTTGGAACTGGTTTTAATAACATCTTGACCAGACGAGGTAACTGCCAATGCATTGTCCAAATCATAAAAACGAAAGATGGGAAGCCCCAATACCCCGTACAATGAATTCAAAAAGATTTTCTGAATATGTTGCCGACGATTATAGAATTCGGCCAATTCAACATCTCCTTGTGAACGGGATTCTTCCATTAACTTCTTGTATTCTTTTCGCTCTGCGAACCACTTACTAAGAATTTCTGGAATGATGCCAATAGTTTTTGTGTCATATAAAATACCATTAGATGAAATCGCGTATTCAGTTTCCTTCATGAATGCCAAAAATTCATCTTTGGTTAATTTCTTGACTTCGGTGGGTTGGTCGTACAATGTTACGACATATGTTTCTATATTGTCATTCATATGCCGGTATAAATCCCACCCCGGCACTTGACCCCGCTTAGTTTCGGGACTGATATTCAAACTCATAATAATAGATGGATATAGCGACTGTAAATCCAATGAATACACCCACTCATACAACCCCGGTAATGGAGGCTTGACATATGCGCCTTCAAACCCTTCTTCATCGGATTCCATTCGGGCATTCATTTGTGCTCGTCCGTTTACTGGTTTGTTAGTGGCAATGATTTCCTTACGGTGTAGATATGTGAGAATGGTCCCCTCCAGCCATTTGGACGAATAACAATAATCTTCATAGGGAACATGCCCCACATGACAGATGCCCCGGACCAGTTCAATAAGTTTGAGCTTCTTATCCAATTCCACAACAATTTTAACATCTTGTAAGTTGTATTCAATAAATTTTTCTAAATCAGTTTCATACAGAGTATCTAGTGACCCCGAATATTCTACTTTACCCATGCCCACTTCAAACATTCCGATGGCATGTAAACGATATGATGGTTGTTGTATATAAGTAAATTTCTTGTATAGATCATAATAATCCAACGAAGCCACACCAGCGATTGAATATTTATGACGATACTCCGAATATTTGATCAATCCAACGGGAGAAAGTTTATTAGCAATATCTGTTCCTAATATTTGTTGTAATCTGTGATACAAATATGGAATGTCAAACTTATCAATATTCCATCCTGTAATAATGGTCGGACTTGTTGACTCCCAATAATCTATGAACGAAGTCAATAAATCCACTTCATCATTGAAATAAAATATTTCAAGTTTTGCATCTGCATCTGTAAAACTTCTATTTTGTGTATCCGGATGATTAAGTACAAATGTTGAATAAACCTGTGTCACGGAATCGTGGGCGCAAATAGAAATGATTTCATTGTTGGGAGAGTCAGTTGTAGGCAGTCCATTTTTCATGCTTACTTCAATATCAAAATACAGTATTTTATGTCCTTCGGATGGTGTATCCTCATTCAAATATAAATCTGTAAGTACCCGAGTTTCCCGCGATACATCCGATTCGAATAATCCGGGGGTATCTTTTTTGAAACGAAAGACTTTATCGCACCTGTCTCCCATCATGGTCAAATAACTACCATGTTTGCTGGGTTTATATGCATAACTGAATTTACTGTATGGGAAGGTAGAGTGTCCCTGTTTATCATCCCACAAATGGACGATGCCACGGGACATTTCTTGTTCTTCTATATAGATGTTTTGATACATTACTTATCCTTTAATAAACCGTTTTATTTTACACCGAGTTTCGTATGGTTGTAATTTAACCTCGTTCTCCCATAAAATCAAGGTGTGATATCCATTAGAAGATAATTCTTCAATGCGTTTATTATCTCGCGCCCAGATAGCCTTCGCGGATTTTCTGTGGACACGATGTTGATATGATGGGGAATACTTTTGTGGATTACAATGCCAGTAATCACCATTACATTCTATTATCTTATTATTGGGGAGTAAAAAATCAACCTTATATTTCCCTATGGGAGCATTGCGTGTATAAGATGTATACAGTTGCTTCAAAATCTCTTCAACTTGTTGCTCTAGAGAGCGTTTTTTCATAGAGATTTGGTTAAGTTATATATATCTTTCTCGGCTTGGCATTTTGGACACCGTGGACTAGAACGCCACTGATTACCAACATGGTCGGTGGTCCATGTGCAGAAACATTTATCCGTTGAACCAAATCCCTTTGTTGATCTGCCGTCATTAGATACAATTTCTGGCACTTCCTTTACATGAAAATCTGCTACCCGCACAGGTATCATCTGTGCAATCTTTTGTCCACCATGCACAATTTGTGTAACCTTTTTCGTATTATACAAAGCGATTTGGATTTCTCCCGTGTAACCATTATCAATGACCCCGGCAACCACAATGAGTCCTAATTTTGTTGCAATTGAAGAACGGTCACGAATAAGAGCGCCGTATTCAGATGGAAATTGACACGCAATACCAGTGCGAACTAATGTTACTTCTCTGTGGGGCAATACAGTTTCTTTTAATGCATATAAATCATATCCCAAATCCCCACCGTGTGCCCGTTGCGGTAAAATTGCTGCTGGATCTAATTTGACAATTCTTAATTCTGGCATAACTAACTCCTAAAGTGTGGTGGGAAGATTTAAAACGGGAGGCGTAAGTTGCGGGTATTCATTAGCAACTTTAGTAATGTTCTCTTTACAGAATGTTTCTATTGCCGGTTCGTCCATGAGGCCAGTATGATGCCCCAATACATTTCCATTATAATATGCAAGAATAGATGGTACTCCAGTTATAGGAAGATTCTTTCCTCCCAAAAATGGCCGAACGAAATTGTCTTCTGTAATCATTTCATAATAAACAACCGGAGTCTTATGTTGCTCATTTATGTGTTTTTCTAAATAAGTTTCTAATGTCGGTCGAAAAGAATTGCATGACCCACAAGTATTCCTACCACAGTAAATAATCGTAATTTGATTATCAGACGCAATGGTATCCTTGAATTGTTTTTCGTTTGTTATTCGAATCATCGTAACGCCCTCCGTAACTTTTCTTCGTATTTTTCTAATGGTTGATTACCATATATAAATTCCCGCATTTTTCCGTTTCGATACATAATAACCATTGGTATTGCTTTAATCTTTGCCCAATTCTTGACAAGGGGAAACTCGTCAATGTCAACTTTCAACATATAAATGTCGGGGTGTAACTCTGAAAACTGTTTCAGAATTGATTCAACATCTCGACAAGTTTCACACCACTCTGCATCATATTTAACTACCACTATATCATGTCGGTCTAAAAACTTTGCAAATACTTCTGCTGATTGTTCTCCAGTATATCCAACTGATTGAGTCACTGATAAAAACATAGTTAGCTCCTATTTGACTTCACACCCACCACCACCACAGGCCACTTCTTCATTAAGTACAGTTTTGTCTTCTACTTCAATGACTTTATTCAAGTTGATCTTATGTAAATGCTTACTCATTTCCTCATACTGTTCTTTTGTAATGTCTTCAAATGGGGGCTGTACATATGAATTATTATCAGTAGGAAAACAACTCAATGCGGTGAAATTTTCACGATTCTCCCACATCCAATCCCGCACTATCTCCCACTCGTCATCACGAACACTGACAGTAGTGGATACATTGTTTTTATTTGCACCTTTTCGGTGTCCGGGTTTGACCCATTCTTTCCACACTTTACTTACCCGATTCAACAAGTCCAATGCAGACTCTTGGCGAGTTACTGCGCCTTCCGGCGCTTTTACAGGAACACTGATAACAGCTTGTTGATTGGGACGGAAGAACTCATCTTCTAACATGTCGGGAATGGTTTCTGCCAGATATTGATAAATAGCTTCATTCTTGTCCACCCGAAGTCTTCTAATATAATAATCATTATGCCACGCATGTACGCCAGATGATGTGCCGAGGACCAATGATGTAGTACCCTCCGGTTTCACTGTGGTACATCTCGCTGCTGAGTTGATCCCAATTAGTTTTGCAACTCTCTCGTTTTCCTCTTTCACAACATTTGCTGCGACCTTCTCGTCCAATCTTAGCACCGCACCAGACGCAATACCAGTCATGCTCACTCCAATCAATGCTTCCTTCTCCGTGGTTTTTTTCCATATGTCTCTCAAATAATGAAAATCAGTATAACTTGCTTGAAGGGTAGCAATGAATGCGGCTGCAGCGGCTCTTGCATTCAAATCCTCTTGGTCTTTCAAGTTTGTTGTATTGATTGTTACCAAATTGCAAAATTGAAACGCCCGAAGTGAAATCTCTGCACAGGGATTCAATCCCCATTCTTTGTCATTGGTGAAAAAGAACCCCGGTTCACCGGTACCACCAGCTTCCAGCTTCTTCCATAAATCAAAGAACACTTCTTTGTCAATCTTATGACGAAGAATGACTGCCGAATTATTTGCACGGTGCCGTTGGGGATTTAATTCATCCCACCCCGGACCAAATTTACAAGTTAACATGTCATCATCGTCCAAGTCAAACAACGCAATCATGGCCGAACGACGAATCCCACCAGACAACACAGCACCTGCAATATAACAACAAATATCATGCACTTCCAAAGTAGTTAATTTCTCACCGGATTCTTTTCGGTCAAAAATTTTCTGAATGCTATGAAGGCCATCTTTAAGTGGTTCTGGTCCCGGTGCCTTGCCACCAGCAGTAATCAAACGCGCACCTTTAGGACGAATATCACTAAAATCAAATAACGGTGCAGCTTTCCCTGTAAAATATGCTTTAACAAGCATCTTGACCGCATCCGACCATCCTTCAATGGAATCGCCCACCAAATATCGTTTTGTTTTGGTTGGGCGAGTGATTTCGGGCAGCTTTTCCACATGATGCCGTTGGACCGAATATCCTACACCAGTACCAGATAATAAAAGGAACATTAATTCACTAAATGCGGCATAATGGTCCATTGGCATGAAACTGCAATTGTATATTCTAGTATTGTTAATCTCTGCTGGTTTTCCCGCAAATTGCAACGAACGCATGGACGGGAGTACTTTTTTCTCATACACAAATTGATAGGCGTCTTCAATTTGCTCTGCTAACTTGGGGAACTTCTTTAAATGCATCTGTTTATTGCGATCTATAATCTCTTTCCAGTTTTCTCGTCTATTTTTGGAATTTAAATGTTTGGCGTACTTCATAAAAATCGTTATGTCCGAAAGGATATTGTCGCCTAAATTCATGTCATATGTCCTCATTGCTTGTGTGTCTGGCTGGAAGTATAAATATCTGTTCGGTACGTCTCCGATGCGTATCTATAGAAACATATTATTTCTTATAAACACTCTTCAAAAAATCCGAATGTGGACTTGAAGTAGCAGTTACAACAGAAGGAGTTGACGCCATATTAGTCAATCTTTGTTTCAGTGCAAGATCTTCTGCACTGTTTGGTTCTACCACTTTCACAAGTCCCATACCAGTATGCATATACATTTTATATGTTACTCCATCCATACCGAATCGGTTCTTAATGACATGTATACGGCCTTCATTTTTGGCTTTATGTTCTAGTGTACGACTTGCAGACATTACAAAATCTGATACCATAACCTTTTGATAGGATTCGGCAATCTTATCTGCCTGAATAATTTCTTCTTCAATGGCCGACCGCTGAGATTGTGAAGCGGTCCAAATAGGAATCTTCATTTCTCCCGCCATGCCCCGGAGTTCTTGATATACCGCTCCCTGTTCTGCGTAAGTATTGTCGTGCTTATCAGTACTTCTCATTAAATCTGCATAATCCACTACAATAATATCGGGAATGAATCCCACCATTCGTAATTGTTCTATATGTGCTTGTAACGAATGAACAGTTGCACCCCGAGCGGGGAAATACTTGATTTTAATTTTTCCGGATAATTTGCCAACAACATCTTTGACTTCATCATAGTGATGTTGCATAAGTGCGGGTTCGATACCTGTAAAAATGGTATCGTGGCGAACCCCTACATAATGTTCGTTTAACTCCAAAGTATAATATATTACAGATAATCCTAGTCGCATGGCATGAGCACTAATTGTGGCAAGAATCCATGATTTACCGATACCAGACGGCGCAATAATGACACCCAGTTCTCCCCCGGCAAGACCACCATTCATTAACGCATCAATTGGACCCCATCCAGTGGGGATTACATCGCGTGGAGGAGTTTTCAACCGAGAATCTATATCCGAATAATCGTGTCCTAAATCCCGTGCTGTCCCGGCATGCATTGCTTTGTCAATGACGGTTTTAATTTCGGGGTATCGGCCAGATTGTAACAAATCCACTGAGCGTAGAATCGCACCCTTTAAGGTTTGGTTTTTACAGAATTCTAGGAACTCCTTCTGAACATAATCCGAATCAATTTTGTTTTCTGCACGAACATATACATCCCGTAGCAAGTCTCGTACTGGGATATAAATGAGATTATCATCTTTAGTCTTTTGTAATTCAGTTGCGAACACTTCCATAGACGGTAGTGTCTTGTATTCCCCATAATACTTCAGTAGGAATTTTACGATCCACTTTGCCGCTTCGTTTTCAAAATAATTAGGATTGATTACATCAAATGATTGTGCAACGAATGTGTGGGAACCCAACAGAGCCGCGAGTGCTTTTGTTTGAAATGTTGCTCCATATTTGGATAGAGTGTCAACAGAAGTATCATACTCCGTGTTTATTTCCATAGAACCTCAATAACGGCATGAATGTGGTTGTGAGCCACGCATCATAATTAGGAATACCTGCAATGAATTTACCACTAACGAGCAACTTTGTCAAGGCCATCTTTTCAAGATGTGGAGCATGATTCTGTAATGAATTAACAACAGTCAATTTTGCAGATGCACTAATGTTCACATCTCGCAAAGTCATCAATTGTAAATTGCGTTCTATTAGAGCTTTATTGTTTAATATTGCCTCATATACCTTAGATTGGGTCTTTTTCTGTTGTTGCCGTTCCTCGGCCCGCTTATAGATGAAATTCAGGTCAATTGCTTGTGTACTGAACTCAGGATAGTATTTAAGCAGCTTAGATGCCGATTTGCCACTAGGTTTTATTTCACCTATACCATTTACCCCCGGAACATTATCTGATTTGTCACCGGTTAATGCACGGTATAAAACGAAGTTGTCGGGGAGGATTTTATAATCTTCTAATACAGTTTCTATTGTGTAATTTTTCTTCTTAATGGGATGCCACAAGTGGATATTTTCATTCACCATCTGATAGAAATCTTTGTCGGTGGATAATATAATAGCTTTTCCACCTTGCTTGACCGTCCATTCGCTTGCATAGGCAATAACATCATCTGCTTCAATGTTATCAATAGCAATAATTGTGACAGGAAGATACGATAGTGCCGTCATGAGAGCCACTAATTGACGAGTCATATTATCGTGTTCTTGCTCTGGTGTCTCTAGATTATATGTACGATTGACATGTGTAATGGGTTTGCGTTGGGATTTGTATTGTGGAAATAATGCTCTGCGGCGTTGACTCCCGCCAGCACCGTCAAATACTATCACGACTCTGGTTGGTTTGAGATTACGAATCAACATTCCAATGGATTTTAAAAACCCAGTAACCCCACCAATATGATCGCCCTCATCATTCATGGAAGGAATGGCACACCAATTACGAATGAAATTGTTTAGTCCATCCACAAACAATATTCGATCATTGTATTTCATGGAATCGGTGTTTTCAAATTCCATATTCTTGAATACTTCTTTTAAATCAGTCATTTCGGATTCGCCATTGCCCGCCATCCAACCGGTAGCATGATATTACTAGACGCACCCTTAAACATGGGTGCAATATCCTTATCCTCATATCCAGCCAACCCACACCCAATACGAGTTACCTCAAATTTCATCTCGGGATTGAGTTTGGCAAAACTAAGAAAAGTGTCCACATACTTGCTAATACGATGCAAGGATAATGGCTGAATATCTTCGTCTTTTGTGGGTATGGCATAACTATTCCCATATAGACCGATGCCCTTTCCATATATGGCACCATGTCTAAGCATAGCTTCCAAGGCGGCACCTTTTCCATGCCGCCCTGCAAGATTACTACCGAAAACGAAAATAGGAGGTTTAGAAATCATTTTTGAAATCCATCAAATAACAGTGTTCTGCCATCACTTGATTTTGGAGCTTGATATTCTTTATCAGTGGGTAAAGCAACTTTTTCCACATCATCGTTTACATCATATCCCAAAAGCCGATACAATTTCAATTCAAACTGATCTACTAATATCTCTCGGAACGCCAAAGCATCTTCAGAGTTATCATTATTTGTTACTTTATTAAGTGCTTCTAACAATGCAATCATTGCTGCGTTGTGAATTTGCGCCATAGTTAATTTTGGCATATTACTTGCTCTTCTTTCTGGGCTTCTTAATAATCTGCCCCTCTTTAATTGTCTTTAATGGGAGCGGAGTGGGCTTGGGCCGAGTAGCACGAGGAGCCTTCTTTAATTCACCTTCCATCTTCTTCAATTCATTGTTCATTTCGTCCAATTCAATGATTTGATTTCTGATATACATTTCATCAAATCGCCCCGAGAATGCATCTTGTGCAAGTTGAATTCGTTGAATGTAATCTTTGCGTAAATATTCAAAATCAGTTCTTAATGTATCTCGTACATCACGAAAGCTTTTTCTAAGATCACCTTCAATTTGAAATATAAACCACACATTCAGCAAAGAAATTATAAATGTTAGTATTACAATAAATGTTAACAGCATATTATTCATCCTCCATTGCAGCCGTAAGATTTATTTCGGCTGGATCGTATTCTGATTGATATTTCATGATAAGTGCATCACAAATTTTCATGTACAATGCTTCTTTTCTAGTTGCATCTTCATCAAGAAATGCGGGAAAGTCTTTTGCTTGAAATTTGAATTCCTTACCAGCTTCATCAGTATAGGAATTCCATGCACCAGCACCCTTAACAATTTTCTGGTCCTTCAATTCGTCCAACCATGAAGTATAATCATCAATTCCACGATTGAAATAAATGTTGAACTCCGCAGTACGATGCGGAGGCCCAACGCGATTCTTTGTAATGTTTGCTTTGACTTTTACTCCAACCACCTGTTCATTTGCACTAATCTTACCAGTAAGACTCAATCTAATTCTGGTGGATGCGTGGAACGAAATGGCTTTTCCGCCCGAAGTGGTCCACGGGTCAGAAAATGGCATAGCATTCATCTTTTGACGAAGTTGATTGGTAAATATGAGAGCAATGCGTTGACGGCCAATCATCTGAGTGATTTTGCGCATCGCTTTACTAATGATAATGGCCTTATCAGTTGCATACCCATCTTTAGTAAAAGTTGCTTCCATTTCTTTTTTCGTGCTAGCCGCCGCAACACTATCTACTACAATAGTTACTAATTTATTTCTATCTTCTTCTGACCCACCCCGCACCTTCTCAATGATGTTTGTTATGGAATCAAAAATATCTTCAACGGTTTGTTGTTGGACATACACCATGCTATTCATACTGATACCAACTGCTCTGAAAAATTCCTTGTTTACTGCATTTTCGGTATCAATTAATACTCCTACCCCGCCGCGCTTAATGGTATTGGCAATAAGCACTGCACCCAATAATGATTTACCACTAGCTTCTAACCCAGTGATTTCTGTAATGCGGCCCACTGCGATGCCCCCGTGGGGACGATTACTAATCGCAATATCCAACATCGTTGCACCAGTTGAAACGAAGTCATCAATATCAGTTGGCGTCTCTTCCTTGCCGTCAAGAAAATACGCAACTTGTTCATCTGGATTCAATTTGTTTAGACTATCCGCAATAATTTTTGCCAATTCATCTCTATCGCTAGAAAATACTGGTTTCTTTTTGGGGGTTTTTTCTTCATCGTCCGTAGTACGCTTTGCCATAGTTTCTCCTAGATGTGGAGGCATGCCACCATAGAATATATGATGGCATGCAATCCCAAAAATGAATTGTGAAAATTATTTACTTGGTTTGCTACTAAACAATTCGTCAAATGCCTCAACAACGCCTTGTGCGGTTGTTGGTTCAACCATCTTCTCAACGGTTGCACTTGGCACCACATCAGTCACTTC
>Ga0315284_10007208_pt1 | contig 15864 bp, 11 predicted proteins | sample YL17G09_16_MG_FD_203696 | JGI IMG/M metagenome (GOLD analysis project Ga0315284, IMG submission 203696) | Sediment microbial communities from Yellowstone Lake, YNP, Wyoming, USA - YL17G09_16 | ecosystem: Environmental > Aquatic > Freshwater > Lake > Sediment | place: USA: Wyoming | collected... | reverse complement strand
GCGGAGATGACTTACGTGCAAGCGATTGCAGATTGCAGATTGAAGATTGCAGATTGGACGGCAAGAAGAAACAGCTTGAACCGCAAAGAACGCAAAGAACGCAAAGAACGGCAAAGGCTGGTTCTTCAAAAAAAGGCTTGGGCTTTCTTTGCGCTCTTGGCGTCCTTTGCGGTTAGCGCCGTTGCCTTTGCCGTTGCCGTTCAACCTTGAACTTTGAACCTGGAACTTGGAACCTTCCTTACAGCGTCGATTGCGGATCGACGTCGATGGCCATCTGGACGCCCCCGGGCGGGTTGAGGTCGCTCCGCATGCGGTCCCAGAAGTGCAGGAAGGCCTTGGCGGTGGGGGCCTTCAGAAGGATGTGATACCGCCAGAACCGGCTCAGCTTGGCCAAGGGGCACGGCTGGGGGCCGAGGATCTTGATGCCGGCGATCCGGGCGGGCTCGATGAGGCGGCCCGCGAACGCCTGGATGGCTTCGGCGGCCTTCTGGCGGCTCTGGCTGCGGACGAGGATCCTCGCCAATCGCCCGAACGGCGGGTACCCGCGGGCCTGGCGAGTGGCCAGCTCGTCCTGCGCGAACGAGTCATAATCATGGTTGGCGGCCAGTTGGATGGTCAGGTGTTCCGGCTGGAACGTCTGGACGAAGACCTGTCCGCCCTTGGGTCCGCGTCCCGCGCGGCCGGCGACCTGGGTGATGAGCTGGAAGGTCCGCTCGTTGGCACGGAAATCGGGGAGGCTGAGGGCCACGTCGGCGTTGATCACGCCCACGACGGTCACGTTCGGGAAGTCGAGGCCTTTGGCGACCATCTGCGTGCCGAGGAGGATATCGAGTTCGCCGTCGCGGAAGGCCGACAGGAGGCTCTCGTGTCCGCCGCGGCGTTTCATCGAGTCGGAGTCCATGCGGCCGACGCGGATTTCGGGGAACTTGCGGCTCACTTCCTCTTCCACCCGCTGCGTGCCGGTGCCCCAGTAGTTGATCGTTTCGGCGGAGCAGGAGGGGCACTTCTCGGGCGGCTTGAGCCGGCGTCCACAGTAATGGCACTGGAGGATGCCCGGCTTGGTGTGATACGTGAGGCCGACGTCGCAGTCGGGGCACTTGGCGACATGTCCGCAGCGGACGCAGAACAGGTGCGTGGCGAAGCCGCGGCGGTTCAGGAAGAGGATCACCTGTTCCTGCTTGCGCCAGGCCTCGTCGATGGCGGCCTCGAGGGGCCGCGATATAACGTGCTGGCCCTTGCGTTCCGCGGCTTCCAGGCGCATGTCCACGATCTGGACGGGGGGCAGGGGCCGGCCGCCCACGCGCTGCGCGAGCCGCGATTCCTGGTAATGCTGGATGGCCCGGACGTTGTGATACGATTCCAGGCTGGGCGTGGCGGACCCCAGGATGACGGGCACGCCCACGAGGTGCCCGCGCATGATGGCCACGTCGCGGGCGTGGTACCGCGGCGAGGTGTCCTGCTTGAACGAGTTCTCGTGTTCCTCGTCGATGACGATGAGGCCGAGGTCGCGGACGGGGGCGAAGACGGCGCTGCGGGCGCCGATGACCACGTCGGCCCGGCCCTCGGCGATGTCGCGCCACTGGCGGTGGCGCTCCACGTCGGTCAGGTTCGAGTGGAGGACGGCCACCTGCGTAAAGCGTTCGCGGAAGCGCCGGATGGTCTGCGGCGTCAGGGCGATCTCGGGCACCAGGACGATGGCCTGCCGCCCGGCCTCGACCACCGCGGCGATGGCCCGCAGGTAGACCTCGGTCTTGCCGGAGCCGGTCACGCCCTGGAGGAGCAGCACGCCGAACGTGTCGGCGGCCAAGAGGTTCTTGATGCGCTGGAGGGCGAGGCCCTGCTCGGGCGTCAGGTGGATGGCCTTCGGCTCTTCAAGCTCGATGAAGAGGTCGCGGGCGAACTCGTCGACTTGGCGGGTCTCGATCCGCACGAGGCCCTTCTCTTCGAGGCTCTTGATGACGGCCACGGTGCAGCCGGCCTGGCGGGCGAGCTCGCGCGGGGCCAGGGGGGCGCCCGACTCGGCCAGCCGGTCGAGGACGCGGCGCTGCTTGGAGAGGACGCGGTCGACCTCGGCCTCGGGCTTCTCGGTCCGCACGACGAGCTGGATGGTCTTGAAGCCCGCGCTGCGGCGGACGGCCGCCGGCAGGATGGACTCGAAGGCCTGGCCGAGCGGCGTGACGTAGTAGCGGCTCATCCAGAAGGCGAGGTCCACGAGGTCCGGGCTCAGCAGGGGCTCGGTGTCCACGAGCTCGGTGACCTCTTTGACCTCCTTGAGGTCGGTGGTCTCCAGGCCGCCGACCACCCAGCCGGTGATCGTGCGGTTGCCCTTGCCGAAGGGGACGGCCACCCGTTGCCCGGTGATGACGTGGCCCCTCAGGCGCTTGGGCAGGGCGTAGGTGAACGTCCGGTCAAGCCCCAGGGGGAGAGCGACCGTGACGAAGGGGGTCGCGAGGGTCGGACGGCCCAAATTGGGGTCGGTTTGAGGCATCGTGAGCGTTGTCATAGTACTACAAAAATCGGCACAAATCGAGGGCGACTTGAGGGTAAGACCGCCCCCTGGAACGTCGCCGTGGCCGTCGCCGGGCGTTTAGCCGTCGCCGCGTACGGCGACGGTTACTGAAGACCGCGGCCGTATGCGGCCGCGGCTGGACGTTACCCCCTATCGGCCCTTTCGGCGGCGGGCGAGCTCGCGGTCGATGTCGCGGCGGCTCTCGCGGCGCTTCAGGTCCTCGCGCTTATCGAACTCGCGTTTCCCCCGGGCCACGCCGATTTCCACCTTGGCCCAGCCGCGCTTGAAGTAGACCGAGAGCGGCACGAGGGTGCTGCCCTTCTCGACGGCCTTGCCGAGGAACCGGTTGATCTCGCGTTTCCTCAGCAGGAGCTTCCGCGTCCGGCGCGGGTCGTGGCCGAACTGGGCGGCCTGCTCGTAGGGGCCGATGTGCATGTTGTAGAGCCACACCTCCTCGCCGCGCAGGCGGGCGAACGCCTCGTCGATGCTGCACTTGCCCTGGCGGAGGGCCTTGACCTCGGACCCTTCGAGCACCAGCCCCGCCTCCACGGTCTCGAGGATCGTGAAATTGTGGTGGGCCTTCTTGTTCCGGATGCGCGGGGATCGGACGGCCATGGGGGCATTATAACATGCGGCGCAACGGCCGCAACGCTAACGGCGCACGCCTGCCAAGGTCCGCGGCTGAACGGGCGCGATCGCGCGGCGCGCCACATTCAGCCGCCCGGTAGGGGCACAGCACGCCGTGCCCCTACGGCTTGGTCGCTGGCGTGTCGGCGAAGAGCTCCTTCATCTGGGCGTCCGTCAATTGCTCGGCGCCCTCGTCAATGTCCACGGCGATCGCCTGGCCGCGCGCGGTCACCACAACGACCCGCTGGCCGAGGCTGAGGATCTGCCTGAGCGGCGGCTTCTCGCGGACGAGGCGGAAGAACGCCTCGGATCCCCACTTGATCTTCGTCAGCCGCTCCGAGCCCTCGAATTTCTGGTCGACCCATACGCCGCGGTAGTTCGCGAAGGCCCGGCCGCCGCGCTGCTGAACGGTGGTGACGCCCTTTGTGCCGCGCCCGGCGTTCTCCGCCTGCCGCAGCCGCTGGATCTGCTGGGCGATCTCGACGGCGGTCTTGCCGACGTCGGCCCGGAGGTCGTCGGCCTCGGCCCGCACGCCGAAATAGGCGGCAGGGGCCTGGAGCCTGGGCTTTTCTGCCGGCGCCGGGCCGCCGGCATCGGGCTTCTTGTCGCCTGACGGCTGACCGCTCTGCCGGTGCGGAAGCGCCCCCGCCCCTCCGGCCGGCCTCGTGTCCGTCCCCGATTCGTCGGCTTGCCTGGACCTGTCGCCGAAAGCGCCGTCGATCCGTTCCGCCGCCCGCTTCGCGTGCTCGCCCGCGGCCGCCGCGCTCGGCGCCGGGGTCATGGACGGCCGCGGTGCGGTCACGGCCGAGCCGGAACCGGTTCCGCCCCCGCCGATGCCGACCACCATGGGCGACGCGTCCCATCCGCTCCGGTTGATCCCGTACTGCTTGTACTGCTGCTCGTTCTCCAGGACGAGGTAACTGGTGTACGGCGTCTCGATGCCGTAGGCCAGGCTCAGGCGGACCACTTCGTCGCGCAGCTCCCTGTTCTCGCCGTGCAGGCGGATCTGGTCCAGCAGGTACCCGATTTTGCGGTTCGCGAAGAGCGGCGCGATAAACGCCCGCTCCGCGGTCTTCTTCGGGAACGTCCCCTCGTAGACCAACTCCTCGCGCTTCTTGCCGACGCGGCCTTTGAGGCGGATGACCGAATCGCCCGACCCCTTGTAGCTCCCGACCACCACCACCTGGGACCCGCGGAAAAGGTCCGGCAGCTTGCTCGGATACATCTCGGCGATCTGGACGCCGGGAACCTCCAGCGCGAGGTCCGTGAGGACCGGGTGGCTCATCTTCGAGAACAGGCGCGTGACCTTGCCGTCGATCGCCTCGCCGGGCCGCACGTATTCGGTGATGCCGCCGGCGTCGCCGCTCATGCGGTCCAGGAGGTGCGTGTTCACGTCGTCGCCGACGCCGAAGGTGAAGATCCGCAGGTTCCGCTTGTTCGAGTCCTTGACGAACTTGACGAGCGCCTCGGTGTCGCAGAGGTCGACGGTCGGGCGGCCGTCGGTGAGGAAGAGGACCGTCGCCAGGCGGCCCTCCTCGAAGCCCAGCGCGAACGTGCGCTGGAGCGCCTCGCTGATGTTCGTGCCGCCGCCGGCCTCGATCTGGTCGATCCACGCGCGGGCCTTCGCCAGGTTGTCGCCCTTCGCCTCCGTCCACGCCTTCTCGAACGTCTGGGCCATGGTCGAGAACTGGACGATGGCGAACCGGTCCTTGGGATCGAGCTTGTCGAGGCAGAACCGCAGCGCCTTCTTCACCTGCTCGATCTTCTCGCCCTTCATCGAGCCGGAGGTGTCGATGACCAGCGCCACGTCGCGCGGCACGCGCTCCTGGCCATTGATCTCGCTCTTGGGGCTGACGAGCGCGAGGAACATCCCCGGCTGCTCCGGGTCGGGACGGTAGGTCATGAGCGACAGGCCGAAGTCCTTCTCGCTGACCGTGTAGAAGAGCTGGAAATCGCGGTTCAGCGCGGCGCTCCTGGTCTCCATGCCGGCGACGGCCTCGCGGTCCGACGGCCGCGAGACGCCCACGTCGTGCGTGGGACTGTAGAGGTTCTTGATCGGCGTCGCGCTCTTGATGCGCACGGCCACCGTGAAATCCTCGAGCGTCTTCGAGGCCTTGTCGCCGACCCGCAGCGGGAAGACGTACTCCGCCAGGCCGTCGTCGAGGGAGATGAGCTGCGAGTATTCGATCTCCACCTTCTGCGTCCCGCGGGCGGGGACGGGGAAGATGCGCAGGCGCAGGAGGTTCGAGTCCATGTACTCGAGGAGGCCGGGGTCCTTCGAGCGCCGGACGATCTCCTCGTACACCTGCCGGGCCCGGTCCTTCTCCAGCAGTTCGCCCTTCATGCGCTTGCCGCCGATGTACATGGCGAAGTCGCGGATGGCGGCCGACTTCGGCAGCGGAAAGATGTAGGTGCATTCCAGGTTGGAGCTCGTGGAGTTCTGGAATTCCTGGACCACGTGCGTGGTGGCCACCTGGTTGTCGATCGTCGTATCGACGCGCAGGTACTTGACCGCCAGGGGCGGAAGGCTTTCGTCGGCCGGAATCAGGAGGCCGGCGGCGAGGGCGGGGCCGGTCAGGCCGCCGATGGCCGCCAGGGCGATTGCCGTTGATACGAGTCGTGCAAGGTTCATACGTGTACTCCTTTTCAGCAACGCGGTCGCCTGCGGCTCCCCGCCAAACTGCTTGGCCGTTGCCGTTTGTCGTTCAATCCGCAATCCGCAATCCGCAATCCGCAATCACTTTTCGGCCTGGCACCCAAAATGCACGATCGCCTCTCCCAAGCTCACCCCGTCGCCCACGAGGCCGGCGCTGCGCATCCGGATGCCCGCGCCGCTGCCGGGCGTCTCGCCGCGGTAGCTTCCCGCGTGGCGGATGTGGCTCAGGAACTGCGCGGCCACGCTGTCGGGCATCGTCCAGGGACCGCGATCTCCCTTGAACTTGACCACGAAGTCCACCGCGTAGGCGTCGATCAGTTTGGGCAGGAGCGCGAGGGCGAGATCGGAGCGGCCGAAAAACTCCGCCCCGAGTCCGCGGCCCGCGTAGCGGTCGGCGAAGATGAAGCCGACGCAGTCGCGCGGCACCTCAGGGACGATGGTGCGCCGCACGGCGTCGAGTTCGCGCCGCACGGGCGCGGCCTTGAGGCCCTCCTCCAGGCTGCCCGTCGCGCTTTCCGTGCCGAGGTCGGCGTTGTGGCGGGCCACCTCGCCCCATACCGCCCCTTGGCCGGCGCCCTTGCGCATCTCCTTCTGGATCGACTGCGGCACGAGGGCCTGGGCCGGCGCAAAGCCGGCCTTGCCTGCCCAGCGATGCTGTTCGACGCAGAGAACCGGCACGTCGATTCGCTGACCCGGCGCGAGGAGGATGTCCTGGCGGACGGTGCGCGTCTGCTTGCCGCCGGAGATCACCTCGCCCGCCATCACGAAGACGTAGTCGTTGCGGCTGCGGTTCTCCATGACCACCAGGGGCACCGTGCCGCCGCCGTCGCGCTCGTAGACCAGAAGCACCCCTTTGGCGATGGCGGGGTCCAGCGTCCACCAGCGCCCCTGGAGCATGTTGTCCCGGCGCAGCACGAGCGGGTAGACGGCCAGGCGCCCGTAGACGAGCGCGCGGCGGACGTCAAGGTGGTCAAGGTATCGCGCGAGTTCCGGTACGTGAGCGCTCGGCGGAGGCGGCGGGGGAGGCGGAGGAGGCGGAAGGATGCGCACGTCCGGCGGCATGCGCGCGGGCGGCGCGTCCTTGAACTCCTCTTCAATGTACGACGCGGCCGCGGTTGCGGCGAGGACGGTCAAGGCGAGGACCAGCGCCCAGCCGACGCACAGCTTCGTTCTCGCACTCACAGGATTGCCCTCTCGGGTTCTGCGTAGGATTAGACGTGAGCGGGCCGGCCAAGTTCCATCGAATGCGGAATGCGAAGTGCGTGGTGCGTAGGTAAACGGCGCCTGCGCGGCGCGCAAAAAAAAAGGGCAAGACCGGGAGGGTGGTCTCGCCCGAGTTGCGGGGATAGCCAGCGCTGGAGATCCATCCCCGCTCGCTTATCCCTCTCGCCCTCGCGGGCGTTTTCTTACAGAGGTGGCTCGTTCCCTAATTGGGAGTTAAGGGGTTGTGTGGCAAGGCGCCTGGATCTCTCGTCGCACCCGGGGGAGGGCTGTGCGTGAAGTCGCAAGCGGTGCCATTAAAGAACGAGCCAGTGAGTAGATTGGAGCAACGGCTATGCCAGAGTACTTCCACCGGTGGAAGAATTCTCCGCAACATACCTAAAACGTTATAAATGAACGACTTACGTTGAGCATTCATCCCGCTGTTTCTCAGGCGCGGTCGGGTCCGCGACCATCCTTTGTTTCTTCAAAGCATCAACCACGGCCGACTTACGCCAAAAGTCTCTCCTAACACCTTGTGCAGAAAAGACTTGCAGAAAGGTTGTGTTTGCGGGACCAATGTTGCCTCAAGACCACAGCGAGGGTCGTCTCCCACGACCGAGTCGGAGGCCGTAGGGTCATGGCATGCCGTGCACCTACAAGTAGCCTCCGTTGGGGCGGAACCAGCCGCTTACCCCTACAGGATGTTGCCCGCACCCGAAAAAGAATGATTGACAAGGTCCGATAAGTTTGTTAAAGATCACCAATCAGGGAAGCCGAGAGAATATGGCGAGCGGGAAAATGGCCCTTCTCAGTATTGGCAGAACGAGGTACACTTCCGTGGCGGTCGCAGGCTCGGGATGAGGGGGAGGGAGAAGTCGATGCGCACGATCACCATCTTCAACCACAAGGGAGGTTGCGGCAAGACGACGACGGCTATCAACCTGGCATCCACCCTCGCCGGCACCAAGCGGCGCGTGCTCCTGGTGGACCTCGACCCGCAGGCCCATTCCACCGTGGGCTGCGGTGTCAGGGAAGAGGAGGTGGAGTTGAGCACATGGGACGTGCTCAAGGGCGCCGGCGCCGCGGATCCGCCGCTGGGGCTGGCGGACATTGCGTGGGAGGTTTTCGAAGGCTTCTACCTCGCCCCGGCCGGCGTCGGCCTGGCGACGATCGAGCAGACGCTCGCGGGGACCGAAGCGCGCGACGAGCGCCTGAAGCGCCTGACCGAGCGCCTCGAGGGCACGTACGACTTCGTCCTGATCGACTGCGGGCCGGGCCTCGGCCTCCTGGCCGTCAACGCCCTCATGGCGGCGCGCGAGGTCATCATCCCGGTCGACCTGAGCTTCTTCAGCATCTACGGGCTCGCCCGCACGCTTCAGGCCCTGGAGATGGTGACCGAGCGGACGGGCCACAGCCCCGTCGTGCACGTCCTGGCCACGATGTACGACACCCGCGCGCGGACGATGCGGCGGTCGCTGGCGGCCCTGCGCGATCAGTTTGGACCGAAAGTTCTTGATACCGTCATACATTTCAACGTGGACCTGCGCGAAGCGGCCGCCATGGGGAGCCCCATCGCCGAGTTCCGCCCCCGGGCGCGCGGCCACGAGGACTACCGGGCCCTGGCGCAGGAGGTCCTGGCGAGCGGCCTGCACCTGGAGTTCGAGTCGGCGGCGCGCCAGGAGGTCGAGGTCGGCCAGCGCGAGGAGGCCGACGTCGACCGCAAGGTCGAGGCCGTCTACGGCGCGATCCCCATCGACAACGGGGTCCGCTTCGTCTGCCACGCGCCCGGCGCCACGCAGGTCCGGGTCGCGGGCGACTTCAACCAGTGGAGCACGGCCGAGCCCGAAAGCGCGATGGCGCCGACCGACGTGCCCGCCGTCTGGCGCCGCGAGTACCGCCTGCCCCCCGGCCGGTACGCGTACCGCCTCATCATCGACGGCCGCTGGTGCAGCGACCCCGCGAACCCTTACGTCGAGAGTAACCCGTACGGCGGGCTGAACAGCGTCGTCGAGATCCAGTGACCCGGGTGGGGTCCTGTTTATGGACGGGAGCGGCCTGAGGGGCCCGAAGCGCCGTTTCGCCGGTCGCCGCGAGGCGCCGGCCGTGCGCGAGGACCCGCTCGACGCCCTGGCCGACGCGCTGCTGGCGCCGCGCGTCTCGTCCGCGTGCCCCCCGCCTCCCGCGGCTGTGCTCGAAGCGCGCGACGTTGCCGCGCCCTCCGATGCGGCCGCCGCCCCCGACGGACTCTACGTGCTCGTTCCCGCCGGCATCGAGCCGGACGATCGGCGCCGCGCGGTGCTGGAGGCCGCGCGGCACCTGGCGCCGCGGAATCGGCCGGCGGCGATCTTCGTGTTCGACGGGCCGCAGGTCGAGGCCTACGTCCTCGGCGAAGTGGCCTGCGGGCGCCTGGGTCCCCAGAACTACCTCACGGCGGCCGACATTGACCGCACCATCGCCGACCTCGTGGGGCAGTGCGCCCAGGTGGGCGTGGCGCTCGTGGGCGAGGTGAACGGCGAACTCAAGCGCCTCGGCCCCGTCGCGCGGCAGACGGTTTTTGTCTCCCGGCCGGATGCCGAGAGCCTTGTCGAGACCTACCGCGAACTGAAAGTCTGGCACCAGGGCGGCGCGCGGTCGGGGGCGTCGCTCCTCGTGCTCGGCGGCGATGGCGGCGACGAGGCTGTCCGCGTGCACCGGCGCCTGCGAAAGACGGTCCGCGCGTTCCTCGGCTGCGACCTCGCGATCCAGGGCTATCTGGCGTCGGGCGCCCTGGCGGAGCATGCGGAGCCGCTGTGCATCTTCTCGCAGACGCCCGCCGACCAGGTCTGGCCGCGCCTTCTCGCGTGTGCCGCCCGTCGAGAGCCTCTGGGTCGAGCGACGGCCGGCCTGTCCGGCCGTGTTACCGAGTGTCCCGGCGATGCCACCCAATCGCCGTGTGCCACCGGATCGCCGTGTGCCACGGCCGGCTTGTCCGGCCGTGGCATTGAGTGTCCGAGTGATGCTCCGCGCCGGGACCACGGTGTGTGGGCAAATACAGCCGAGGGCGGCTGTGTCACAAGCGGGCCAGCGGCCCCCGCCGTGCCGGACGTCTGCCCCGTGTTCTCCGTATGGAATCCGGCGGACAGGGCGGAGCTCCTGGCGGCCATCGAGGCCCAGGCCCCGTCGCTCCTGGCCTCGGACCTGCGGCTGGTGTTCCGCGTGGACGTGGACGAGCCCGGCGCGCCGCCGCTGGCCGCCGTTCGCGCCGACGGGGCGCTGGTGGCCATCCTGGTTCCGTCGCCGGGGGAGTTGCCCGACACGCCGGAGGCCGAGCGGTGGCTGGCGGTTCACCGGAGCCTCCTGGCGCGGGCCTACTCGTCGGCGGGAATCGCGGCCGAGGCGCGGGTCTCGGCCGTGGTCCTCGCGCCGCTCGAGTCGCCGCCGGGCGATGGGCCCCGCCGGTTCCTCCCCGTCCGCATGGGCGGCCACCGCGGCGTGGTGATCCTGCCGTGACCCGCCAAGAAGCCTCTGGCAAAGTGTCCGATCTATCGGTATACTTGGCTATTCGGGCAATGTAAAGGCAGGTAGGTCTGCCATGATAGCGCTGGTTGAATCGAAACGCGGCGATCTTGTGCGCCTGTGCGAGCGGTATCATGTCCGCCGGCTGGAGCTCTTTGGCTCGGCGTCCGGCAGCACCTTTGACGTCGCCGCGAGCGACCTGGATTTCCTGGTGGAGTTCCATGACGTGCCCGAAGGCGAGCGCGCGAACTGCTACTTCGGCCTGCTCGAGGGCCTGGAGGCGATGTTCGACCGGTCAATTGACCTCGTGGAGGTGAAGGCGATCGACAATCCTTACTTCCTCGCCGCCATCGAGCGCACGCGCAAGGTGCTCTATGCGGCCTGAGGCCAGGAAGTTCCTTTACGACATTCAAAAGGCCTGCGACCTGATCGCGCGATTCAGCGCCAGTAAGACGTTTGCCGATTACTCCGCGGATCCTCTGCTCAAGTCCGGCGTGGAGCGGCAGTTTGAGATCATCGGCGAGGCCCTCAGCCAGATGCTGAAGATTGATCCGTCTCTTGCTGGTCACGTCACCGAAACAAGGCGCATTATCGCTTTCCGGAACATCCTCATTCACGGTTACGCCGCGGTGTCGGACGAAGTGGTGTGGGACGTTCTGCGGGTCGACCTGCCCACGCTTCGCAAGGAGGTGGGCAGCTTGCTCGAAAGCGCCGAGGGGTCGGCTTGACAGCGGCATTTCCGGCGGATACCCTTTCACGCCATGAAGCGACCGAGTTGGGACGAATACTTCATGACGATCGCGGCGGACGTTGCGCGGCGGTCGACGTGCCTCCGGCGGCAGGTGGGGGCGATCCTCGTCGTGGATCGGCGGCTCCTGTCCACGGGCTACAACGGGGCGCCGACCGGGGTGCCGCACTGTTCGGAGAGCGGGTGCCTGCGTCAGCAGATGGCGGTTCCGTCGGGCGAGAGGCACGAGCTGTGCCGCGGGCTGCACGCCGAGCAGAACGCCATCATCCAGGCCGCCAAGCACGGCGTGCGGATCGACGGGGCGACGCTCTACACAACGCATCACCCTTGTTCTATGTGTGCAAAGATGGCGATCAACGCGGGCATCAAGCGGATTGTCTGCCAGCAGGACTATCCCGACGACCTCGGCAAGACGATGCTTCGGGACGGGGGCGTGCGGCTGGAGGTGTTTCAGCCGGCGAAGGAGTAGTAACGGCTGCCATTGGCCGTTTGTCCCTTGTCGGTTGCGGCCCTGTCGATTGCCTTTGCCGTTGGGCGTACAAGCCGGAATCCGCAATCCGCAGTTCCAACGCGGTCGCCTCGCCCGAGGCGAGTCTCCGACTTCGGCTCCCCGCTGAACGGTCAAGCCCGGAAACACCCCCAAAATCGCGGTTCCGGCAGCTAAAACCCCCCCGCCGATGGCAAATGTGGCGCGGGCGGTGAAATGGGGTGGAAAGAAAATCTTCTCGGTGGGGAAGTTGGCTCTATTAACCACAAGGTATTGTGGTAGAACATCTTAGAACTCTCCCGTGATGTGCGGACGCGAACCCCTTTGAGCCTCTCTCCAGAAAAGCTTTGACACCCCACATCCTGTATGCGTAACATCTTTCCCAGCGATATGCGGTAGTCAAAAGTGCACTTTCTCGGTTTTTGCCTGAAGATTGCCGGGCAAATCAGCCGATGGCCTGCTATAGTAGTGAGGCCCAAGATGTTGTATGCTTGGGCCAGGCTCGGGGGTGATTGGGCCAAAGTCGGGAGCACGCGGCGATGGAATGTCCGTTCTGTCATCAAGATAATGACAAGGTTGTCGACTCGCGCGCCAGCGGGCCGGCGATTCGACGGCGGCGGGAGTGCCTGGCCTGCGGGCGCCGCTACACCACCTACGAGCGGGCTGAAAGCGAGCCGCGGCTGCGGGTCATCAAGAAGGACGGCACGCGGGAGGCCTACGACCGCGCGAAGATCCGCCGCGGGCTGACGCTGGCCCTGCACCGGCGGCCCGTGCCCACCGAAAGGCTGGACCAGATCCTCCAGGAAATCGAGGACGAGCTCACCGCCGCGTACGACGTCGAGATTCCGAGCCGGGCCATCGGCGACCTGGTGATGCAGAAACTCAGGAAGGAGGACCAGGTGGCGTACGTCCGCTTCGCCAGCGTGTATCGCGATTTCAAGGACGTCTCGGAGTTCGTTCAGGAAGTACAGCCGATGCTGACGCAGCGGGCGGCGGGTGCGGCGCCCGAGAAAGGCAAGGAACGCAACCCAAGTGACAACCGGCCGACCGGCGGCTGAGGTCGGCCTGGCGCGACGCACGCCGCGAGGGCGTGGGGGGCGGCCAGGAGAGCCGCCCCCGGATCATTGGTGGGTCGGCGGCTTCATGGCCGCCGCGGAAATCATAGACACAAGCTGGCACGGGTAAGGGGAGTGATCCTATGTCGCATCGCATTATGCAGATTCGGAAGCGCGATGGAAAGGTGATGCCGTTCGACAAGTCGAAGATCGCGGCGGCCATCTTCAAGGCCGCGCAGGCCGTCGGGGGAGAGGACCGCTTCATCTCCGAGGAACTGGCCTCGGCCGTCATGGACTACCTGAACCGCCACTACGAGGGCGACACTCCGGGCATCGAAGACATCCAGGACATGGTGGAGAAGGTCCTGATCGAGACCGGCCATGCCAAGACCGCCAAGGCGTACATTCTGTACCGCGAGCGGCGCGCCCAGTCCCGCCGGGCGATGAAGGTCCGCAAGGCCGAGGGGCGCGAGCCCGCCGCGCGGAACACGACCGACATGACCCTCCTGGTGGACACGGGCGCCAAGGACGCCCTGGTGGCGTGGGACAAGAGCCGCATCGTCGAGGCCCTCGAGAAAGAGGCCCACGTGGATGCGGCCACCGCCCGCAAGGTGGCCGGGGCGGTCGAGGAGAAGGTGCTGGCCTCGGGCCTGTCGCGCATCTCGACGGCCCTGATCCGCGAGCTCGTGGACAACGAGCTCTTTGAGCGGGGCCTGACGGGGCGGCTGGAGCGCCAAAAAGTCATCGGCATGCCGCGATATGACCTTGCGAACCTCATCTACTCGAAGAGCCAGGAAAACTCGAACATCACGTCGAATAACCCCGAGGCCATCAACCTCGCGATCGCCGAGACGGTCCTGAAGCAGTTCGCCCTGAGCGAGATCTTCTCGCACGACGTGGCCGAGGCGCACCTGACGGCCCGCCTCCACCTGCACGACCTCGGCTATCCCACGCGCGTCTACTGCTCGAGCCACAGCCTGGAATACCTGAAGAAGTACGGGCTGGAGCTGCGGAACCTCGACACCAAGAGCGGCCCGGCCAAGCACGCCCGCACGCTGACGGGCCACCTCAACACGTTCCTGGCGTCGATGCAGGCGTACTACGCCGGGGCGCTGGGCGTCGGCTACATCAACATCTTCTACGCGCCGTACGTCGAGGGGATGAGCGACGTGGAGATGCGGCAGGAGGCGCAGCACCTGATCTTCTCGTGCTCGCAGTCGGCGTTCAGCCGCGGCGGCCAGACGCTGTTCCTCGACTTCAACGTCCACACGGGCGTGCCGGGGTACATGAAGGAAATCCCGGCGATCGGCCCCGGGGGCAAGTACACCGGCCGCCCGTACGGCTCGTACGAGAAGACGGCCCAGGCGTTCTGCCGCGCGATGCTGGAGGTGTGGCGCGAGGGCGACCGCGACGGGCACCTCTTCGCGTTCCCGAAGTGCGACTTCCATATCAACGCCGAGTCGTTCCGCGATCCCGCGCAGCGCGCCCTGGTGGAGTACGCGTGCGTCCTGGCCGCCGAGAACGGCGTGCCGTACTTCGTCTTCGACCGCGACGAGGTGACGCTGAGCGCCTGCTGCCGCCTGCGCACGGCCATCGACGACCAGCACATGATCGCGCACCCGGAGAGCATGCGGTTCTGCGGGTTCCAGAACGTGACGATCAACCTGCCGCAGGCCGCCTACCGGGCCGGGCCGGGCAACTGGGACGGCCTGATGAAGGAGATCTACACGGGGATGGACCTGGCGATGACGGCCCACCTCCAGAAGCGCGAGTTCATCAAGAAGATGATGTCAAAGCCCGAGATGCCGCTGTGGCAGATCGGGCAGAAGGCCCGCGACGGCCGGCCGTACGTGGATCTCGATAAGTGCACGTATATTATCGGCTTGATCGGCCTCAATGAGTGCATCCAGTACATGATGGGCAGGGAGCTCCACGAGACCGACCAGGCCCTGAAGCAGGGCCTGGTGGTCGTCTCGGCGATGCATCACCGGGCGAAGGCTTACAGCCGCGAGCACGGCCTGAAGGTGAGCCTCGAGGAATCGCCGGCTGAAAGCGCCACGCGCCGCTTCGCGAAGGTCGACTGCCGCGACTGGCCGCAGGCCCGCGCGTTCGTCAAGGGCGATCTGGCCGCCGACGAGGCCTACTACACCAACTCCATCCACCTGCGGGCCGACGCGCCCGTCGACCTGCTGACGCGCATCGTCAAGCAGGCGAAGTTCCACACCATGATCGAGTCCGGGGCGATCATCCACGCATTCGTGGGCGAGGAACGCCCGCCCGCCGAGAGCGTCCTGGCCCTGGTCGAGCGCACCTTCGAGAAGACCAAGGCGGCCCAGATCACGATCAGCCCCGAGTTCACAGCGTGCAACAGCTGCCACAAGTGGACGCCGCGCCTCCAGGATCACTGCGACTTCTGCGGGTCGAAGGAGGTGGACGCCATCACGCGGATCGTGGGTTACTTCAGCCGCATCGCGAACTGGAACAAGTCGAAGCTGGGCGAGCTGAAGGACCGCCACCGGGGCAATTACTCAGTGGCGGGCGCGTTTCCGCCGGCCCGTCCGGCCGAAGTGGAAACGCCGGCGAAGTGAGAGCAGGGCAGGGTCGCGCGTGAAGGAGCCCCCTTGTTGACGGTGGAGCCGGGGCCGCAAGGCACTGTTCGCCGTCCCGGCTCCCCGTCGTTTTGTCCAGGCTCCCGAGCGCGAGGTTCACGTGGGGTGGCATGGCCACGCGCTTCTGCGTGGCCATGCAGGATCGGCGCTGTGAGCAGCATGGCCGCGCAACGGCGCCCGCCGCGGCGGGCAGGCTGTGGCCAGGCCACCCGGCCATCGAGAACCGATGCAGACTTTCAGATGAGGGCAGGGGGCAGGCGATGCAGGTCGTTCGCGAACAGGACCAGGCGTACCGCGGGGGGGCGAGCGGCGTCAAGTACCTCTTCCGCGGGCCGCGGATCGACTGGGGCGTGATCCTGTTCGCCCCCGGCGAGCAGTTGGGCCGCCACCTTCACAAGGAAGTCGAGGAGACGTTCTACTTCGTCGAGGGCGCGGGCGGCCGCTTTCTCGTGAATGACAAGGAGTACCCGATTGC
>Ga0315284_10007206_pt1 | contig 15864 bp, 12 predicted proteins | sample YL17G09_16_MG_FD_203696 | JGI IMG/M metagenome (GOLD analysis project Ga0315284, IMG submission 203696) | Sediment microbial communities from Yellowstone Lake, YNP, Wyoming, USA - YL17G09_16 | ecosystem: Environmental > Aquatic > Freshwater > Lake > Sediment | place: USA: Wyoming | collected... | reverse complement strand
GTTTATCGGGTCATTCCGCTCGCGCAACTGGCCACCGTGTGGCAGCGGCCCAAAGAGTGATGAAACGCCTGACCGACGTTACTTTCTGGGAAGAGAACTGGTGGGCGCGCCAGCGTCCCAGCCGCTTGCGTCTCTATCGCGATTTCGATTTCGAAACCATTCGCCTGCTCAGGGACATGGCCGGTAGGGGACCCGCGCGCGTGCTTGAGGTTGGCGTGGGGAACTCGCGCGTCCTGCCGTATCTGCGGCGCAGGTTCCGGTATGACGTGATCGGCACGGATTTTTCTCTGGGCGGCTGCCGCCTGCTGCGAGCGAACCTGGCCTTGCTGGGCGAGGGCGGAGGAGTGGTCTGCGAGGACCTCTTTGCTTCTTCGCTGCGGGCGGAGACCTTCGATCTCGTTTACTCTTCGGGCCTCATCGAGCATTTTGAGGACACGCGCGCGGTGGTCGCCGAGCACGTCCTGCCCCTGAGGCCGGGAGGAAGACTGGTCCTCATGGTCCCTAACCTGCAAGGCCTCCAGGGAAGAATCATGAGGCGGTTGGCCCCGCCGCTGTGGGCGCGCCACCACATTTTCGGACCGAAAGAACTGGCCGGGATCGTCAATTCCCTGGGTCTCGAGCAAGTCCGCTCCGGCTATCTTGGGTCCTTCTTCGTTAATATCGGGCGGACCGGTGACTGGCCGGGCGTGCGGCGCTGGCCCGCGGGGCTGCCCTTCCTGGTCTGCGAATCGGTTCGGGGGGTGAATGGCCTGATCTCGTTTCTGTTTCGGCTCTCGCCGCGGCGGCCGCACTCACGAGCCCTCTCGGCCGGATTTTACGCGGTCGGGGTCAAACCAAGGACGTGAAGAATATGCCTTCCTGCCGAGTTCTGGTAGTGACAAATCTGTGGCCTACCGAAGCCGACCCCGGCTACGGCAGCTTCGTCCAGGCCCAGATGGAGTCGCTGCGGCCACTGGGGGTGGAGTTTGGCGTCCTTTTTATCAACGGGCGCGCCTCACGCTGGAATTACTTGGCGGGCCTGAGTGAGTTGCGTCGGCGGTTGCGCGGGACGCATTACGACTTGATCCATGCGCACTTCGGCCTGTCCGGCTGGGTGGCGCGCTGCCAATTCCGGGTCCCCGTGGTTGTCTCTTTCATGGGCGATGACGTGCTGGGCCGTCCCACACGCAGCGGGGGGATAACCCCTTACGGCCGATTCCTGCAAGCTTCAAGCTTTATCCTGGCACGCCTGGTCTCGGCCGTCATCGTGAAGAGCCGCGAAATGAAATCCAAGCTGCGGCTGGGTTCAGCTCATGTCATTCCCAACGGCGTTGATCTGGAGCTTTTCCGCCCCCTGGATCAGCAGGAAGCCCGCCGCGCGTTGGGGCTCGATCCCCGCCCGAAGCTTGTTCTCTTCCCGTACGATCCCACCGAGGCGCGCAAACGTTTTGACCTGATTGAAGCCGCGGTGGCGAAAGCACGCGAACAGGTTCCTGAGCTCGAGGTTCTTCAGGTCCGTGGTGTCACCCGGGAGCGCCTGCCGCTTTACCTGAATGCCGCAGATGTACTGGTGCTGGCCTCGATGTTTGAAGGCTCTCCGAATGCCGTCAAGGAAGCGATGGCGGTGAACCTCCCCGTGATTACCGTGGCGGTGGGTGACGCTGCCGACCTGATCGGGCCGACCGAAGGCTGCTACCTCGTCCCGCGCGAGGTGGAGGCTATCGCGGCCAGGATTGTCGAGGTCTGCCAGCGCGGCGCCCGCACCCGTGGCCGCGACTGGATCACCCGGCTGGCCATGCCGAATATCGCCAAACAGATAGTTGAGGTTTACGACCGCGCGATCCGAGAGAAGTAGTCGCTTGACCCGGGTTTTACTTCTGCTCCTCTGCTTCCTAATTTCCTGCGCAAAGCCTTTGCTTTCGATTAAACTCACCATTTCAGATGCCACCACGCGACCAACTCTTCCAGGCCGCCGAGCGCCTGCATGCACATTTGTTGGGGCGGCACTATGACCGCGGCTTGGTCCACGGCCCCGATGCGGGTGTCCGCTTCAACCTGAGGTTCTGGCGCTTCCTGAAGAGCGCGCTCGATTTCGTACCGTGGCGGGATGACTACGTTTTCATGCAGACGCAGGGCTACTGGATCCTGGCGAACTGGATGCTGCACGAAGCCACGGGCGAGCCGCGTTATCGCAAACTGGCACTAGAAAGCAGCGAGGCCACGCTCGGGCGGCAGACGCCGGAAGGCTTCTGGACTTACCCGCTGCCCGAACGGAAACATCTTATCGCTACCGTGGAGGGCGGCTGGGGAGCGATGGGGTTGCTTGCTACCTATGTGCGCGAACGGGAAGAACGATACCTGGCGGCTGTCCTCCGCTGGTATGACTTCCTGGTGAAGCGCATCGGGTTCCAGGCGCACCGGCGCGGTGAGGCCATTAACTACTTTGATAAGCCACGTGGCAAGATACCGAATAATTCCGTGGAGGCCGTTTGGTTGTTTGTCCATTTGTGGAAGGCGACCGGCGAGGCACGGTTCCTCGGGCATGTGGACGCGATGCTCGAATTCATTGCCGCCGAGCAACTTGCCGGTGGTGAGATCCCCTATATCGTGGAGGGCCCGCTGGAGGGGCGCCGGGACCATTATTTATGTTTCCAGTACAATGCCTTTCAGTTCTTGAAACTCGCGTGGGCCCAGGCGCTGTGGCCGCGACCGGTCTTGCCCGAGGTGCTGAGGCGGTTGGCCGGGTTCCTGGAGAAGGGCGTTACGCCCACGGGAGCGAGCGCGGCGTCCTGCCACAAGTTGCAGCCCGAAATGGACTATCACACCGCCGTTCTCGGCGCGGCATTGTTCGAGGCGGAACGGCTCGGTCTGGCGGAACAGCACGGCCTGAGTGACCGTTGCTTTGTACGAGTGCTGGCGCGCCAGCGGCCGGCCGGCAGCTTTGCTTATTCAACCGGCAACTACGGCCGCTGGCACGATAGCCGTTCCTATCCCCGGCCGATGGCCATGACGTTGTTTCATCTGCTCTATCCTTTTTGTGGAGATGGGTTTGGGAAGATGTAGCGGCGGGTTTATCCCGCCATATTGCCGTGGCGGCATAAAGCCGCCCCTATCATGTGCGGAATTTGCGGAGTTTACAACTTCGGCACACAAGCGCCGGTCGACCGGCAGGCGCTGAAGCGCGCCGCAGACGCGATGGCGCATCGCGGCCCGGACGATGAGGGCTTCTACGTCGCCGGCGAACTGGGCCTCGGCAATCGCCGCTTGAGCATTATTGATCTCCCCGGCGGCCACCAGCCCATCTCGAACGAGGACCAGTCGGTCTGGATCACTTTTAACGGTGCGATCTACAATTATCGCGAACTGCGTCCGGGGCTCGAGGTCCTAGGCCACCAGTTTCGGACCGCCAGCGACACGGAAACCATCCTTCACCTTTACGAGGAGCGCGGCCTGGCTTGCGTCGATGATCTCCGCGGCATGTTTGCCTTTGCTCTGTGGGATGGCCGCGAGCGGCGGTTGCTGCTGGCCCGTGACCGCCTCGGTGTGAAGCCGCTGTTCTACCGGCTCGAACCGGGCCGGATAGTTTTCGCGTCGGAGTTGCGAGCGCTGCGCAAACTCGTGAATCAGCCGCTCGCAATCGAGCCGCAAGCGGTTTATGACTTCTTCAGTTTTCGCTACATTCCGGCGCCGCATACTTTTTACCGGGGAGTCGAGAAGCTGCTGCCCGGCCATTTGCTGGTGGTGGATCGCCAGGGCGCGCGCTGCCAGTCGTACTGGGATGTCCCTCTCGAGGAAGAAAGCTCGAAGTCGGAAGACGAATGGGCGCAGGAGGTCCTGGCACAACTGCGCGAATCCATTCGACTGCGGTTGATTGCGGATGTGCCGCTCGGCGTCTTCTTGAGCGGCGGGGTGGATTCGACCGCCGTGGTGGCGCTCATGGCCGAACTGGGGGCGCGACCGCTGCGCACCTTCTCGGTGGGCTTTGAAGAGCGCGGCTACAATGAGTTGCCGTTTGCACGGCGCGTGGCCGAGCGCTACGCGACTGAGCATCACGAACTGGTTATCCGGCCGGCGGATGTGTGCGAGGATTTGCCGCGCCTGGTGGCCTTCCGCGATGAACCGATTGCCGAACCCACCGACATTGCGCTTTATCGAATCGCGCGCCTGGCGGCGCAACATGTGAAAGTGGTGCTGGCGGGCGAAGGCGGCGACGAACTCTTCGCGGGTTATCCCAAGTATGCGGTCGATCGTCTGGCAGGATTGGTCTCCGCGTTTCCCGCGGAAGTGACGCAAGCCTTAGTACGGTGGCTTCCCTACCGTCAGCGGCGGCTCAAAGTGGCGCTCGAAGCGCTTTCCGTGCCTGACGAGGCGCAGCGCGCGGCCGCCTGGTTCGCTTCTTTTTCGAGGGAGGAGCGCGAAGCACTCTTCGCGCCGGATTTCCTCTCCCAGGTGGACCCGGCCCATCCGGCGCGAGTTTTCGAGGAGTACCTTACGAAGGTACACGACCGCTCGCCGCTGAAGCGCATGCTCTACGCGGACTTGAAAATTTGGCTGCCCGATAATCTCCTGCTGCGCGGTGACCAGATGACCATGGCCGCGTCGATTGAGGAACGCGTGCCCTTCCTTGACCATAAATTGGTGGAGTTGGCCGGACGCATCCCGGGCCGCATTCTGACGCGCGGCTTTCGCACCAAAGTTTTGCTGAAGCGGGCGTTGCGACCGTATCTGCCGGAAGAGACGCTTCGGCGCCGCAAAGTGGGCTTCACCGTGCCGGTGGGCTTGTGGTTCAAGAAATCGCTCCAACCGCTCGTCGCCGACTTGTTGCTCTCGCCCGGGGCTCGTTCTCGTGGTTATTTCAACACCGCCAATGTGGAGCGTTTCGTGCGCGAGCACTTCGAGGGGGTGCGCGACCGGCAAAAGCAGCTCTGGGCGCTGGTCAATTTCGAACTGTGGCAGCGGCAAACGGCGAGGGGCTAGGGGCGGGGGAAGAACAGATCGCAACTCCCAAGGAAAGAGCGTTGACCCGTTGTAACTGACTACTGACTACTGCGACACTTTCAAGGTATGAGCCTGAAGCGCATCGCAATCTGCATCATCGTGGAAAACTTGCCCGTACCCTTTGACCGGCGCGTGTGGCAGGAGGCGCGTGCGCTGAGTGAGGCGGGCTACCGGGTTTCCGTTATCTGCCCCAAGGGTCGCGGTTTTGAGGCTAGCCGCGAGACGCGCGAGGGAATTGAAATCTATCGCCATCGGATATGGGAGGCTTCGGGGCCGCTCGGATATCTGCTCGAGTACGGCTGGGCGCTGCTGGCGGAATTCCTGCTGGCCGTGCGGGTCTATGCGCGAACGCGGTTCCGCATCTTGCATGCCTGTAACCCGCCGGACACGATCTTCGTGATCGGTCTATTCTTCAAACTCTTTGGTGTTCGATTCATCTTCGACCATCATGACCTGAATCCGGAACTCTTCGAGGCCAAGTTCAATCGGAAAGGTCTCTTCTACCGGCTGGTGTGTTTGTCCGAGCGGCTGACTTTCCAGACGGCGGATGTATCGATCGCCACTAATGAATCCTATCGAGACATCGCGGTGGGGCGCGGCGGCATGAGTCCCGAGCGCGTGTTCATCGTGCGGAGTTGCCCCGACCTCAGGAATATCGGGCAAGGGCCGCCGCAGCCCGGACTCAAGGAAGGCAAACCTCTGCTGGTGGCCTATCTCGGCGTGATGGGAGCGCAGGAAGGGCTTGACCTGTTGCTGGAATCAATTGAATACATCGTCAAGCAGCAAAATCGCGGCGATACGCTCTTTGTCTTTATTGGCGCGGGGACGGAACTGCCGCACTTTAAAGCCCTCGCAGCCCGGAAGGGCCTGGATTCAATTACGAAATTCACGGGGCGAATTACCGACGTCGAACTCGCCGCCTATCTCTCCACTGCCGATGTCTGCGTGGCTCCCGACCCCTATAACCCGATGAACGATAAATCTACGATGAACAAAATCCTCGAGTACATGGCCTACGGGCGGCCCATCGTTCTCTACGATCTCACTGAGGGCCGGCGCTCGGTGCGCGACGGCGCGCTCTACGCCCGACCGAACGACCCGAAGGATTTTGCCGAGAAGATCGTAAAGTTGCTGGATTCAGAATCCCTCCGCCGCGAGCTGGGCGCGCGCGGGCGGAAGCGCATCGAAGAGGGTTTGAATTGGGATGCGGAAAAGCAGAGGCTCTTGCAGGCCTACGCGGCTGCATTGAAGTAACGTGACGATGTGACCGCGGGTGGGGGATGATTGCCCCACGTCGCACGTTCAAACGCCCATGGTTCTTAAAGGAGGTTCCCGTGAAGAGACGTGAATTCTTAGGCAGCACTACCGGCACGCTGGCCGCGGCGGCCGCTTCGCTGACGGGTGCAGCTTCACTCCAAGCAAGGCAGGCCGAGAGTGGCCGCAAGGTCGCAATCGAGCGGGGGGAAGGGTTCACCAAGGCCACGGACTTCTGGAAAGAACCCTTCAAGCGCCTCGTCATCATGGGAGAAAGCACCGTGGAGGGCGGACCGTGGCTCTCGCGACGGGAGGACCGCTTTGCCGACGTCCTCGCCGGCCTCATCCATGCCTGTCAGAAGCAGCCCGTGGAATACCACAACAAAGGCATTGGGGCGAATGCGATCTCGCCGCGCAGTCCGGGCTATGCCAAATCCCGCAAACCCAGCGCGCTGGAGCGCTACAAGGCGGACGTGATCGACCTCAAGCCGGATCTGTTCGTCCTTTGCTACGGCTTGAACGACATGCGCGCCGGAATGCGGATCGAAGAGTTTCGGCAGGATTTGGCCACCATCATTCGGGACGTCAAGCAGGCTTGCGCGCCGCTGACGGTGCTCACGACCGTTTACTATATGACCGGGTGGAGAAGCTTCCCGCCCTACGACAAGGGCAGCGTGGCATTGACGCTCGAATACAACGCCTGCATCCGCGGGCTGGCGGCGGAGTTCGGCTGTGTGGTGGCCGATGTGTGGGGCGCGGAAGGCGGCGCTGATTGGCTAATCCACTACGACGGGGTCCACGCCAACAAAGTCGGCAATCTGGTGCTAGCGCACCGCGTCTTCGAAGCTATCGCGCAGCACGCCAGCGGCCTCAGCCAGTGGTCGTTCGAACAGGAGCGCGACTCGGATTGGACGCACCGGACTACTCAAATGCGCGCCGAGGCCGGCGATCCGTTCCAGAAAACGTGGTGAGAATCTTTTCCCTGCTGGAGGCCGCGCCCGGAAGCGAGGACGCGGGCGTGCGGCTAACTTGCCCCACGGCCGAGCAAGACGGTGGGGACGGTTTTGAGCAGGATTTTCGCGTCGAGGGCCAGGGACCAATTATCGAGATACTCGAGGTCCAGTTCCATCCAGCGGCGGAAGCTGAGCTGATTCCGACCTTCGAGCGCCCACAGGCAGGTCAGGCCCGGCACCATGCGCAACCGTCGCCGTTGCCAGCGTTCGTATTTCTGGACCTCTTCCGGCAGGGGCGGACGCGGTCCCACAAAAGACATATCACCCTTTATAATATTGACTAGTTGTGGAAGCTCATCCAGGCTGAACCTGCGCATGAACCGGCCGACGGCGGTGCAGCGTGGATCATTACGAATCTTGAACACCGGCCCGTCCATTTCGTTCAGGGCTTCGAGTTCTTCCTTGTGCACGTCGGCGTCCGCCAGCATCGAGCGGAACTTGTAAACGGTAAACTTCCTGCCACCCAGCCCGCAGCGGGTCTGGCGATACATGACCGGCCCCGCAGAAGTCAGTCTGATCAGGAGCGGCAGCACCAGGAAGAGCGGTGAGAGCAGAAGCAGCAACAACACGGCGAGCAGGAAGTCCCCCCACCTTTTCACCAGGAGCAGGTATTCATTTTTGGGCGTGGTGGAAAAGGTCAGCAGCGGCAGCTCGCGGAGCCGTTCCAAGCAGACCTTGGAAATCACCTGAGGGAAGGAATTGAGCAGGACCCGTGTCTTGACGCCTTCCTCTTCACACAAAAGAAACGTCGCTTCCAGCATTTCGAGTTCGTTCCAGGGGACGGCAAAAATGACTTCGTCGATGACGTGCCCGCGGAGCAGTTCGGGCAGTTCGCTGAGGGTGTGAACGGGATAGGAACGGCCCAACCCGGAATCATGGCCATGGAGTTCGGCATTAGAATCAGCCTCGAGGCGCGCCACACCAAACAGTCGCATACCCTGGTTTTCGTTGGTCTCGAGCGTGCGCGCAATTTGCAGGGCTTCGGGCGTGTCGCCGACTACCAGGCAATAGCGAAACCCCGAGAGCGACTGCCGCAGGAACCCGCCGCAAAGGCGAGCCAGCAGGCGGTAGGCGATCATGGAGATAAGATCAAGCGCGGCGTAGAAACCCAGCAGCAGACGGCTGACGTACTCAAGCTTCAGCGCAAAGATGAGGGCGAAAAGAAGGATGGTGGCGACCACGCCAACTTTGACCGGATCCTCGAAGGGGCGCGGCCACTCTTCTTCATGAATCTCACGGTAGATCCCCAGGATCAATCCCACGGCGAGCCAGATCCCCACGGTCAGCGGTACGATCCAGGGGTAATAGGCAAGCGGATACAGCGGGCGCGGGGTCGCTGCTGAGGACCGGAGCAGGTAGGCCAAACCGAAGCTTGCCAACGCCAGCAGGGCGTCAGCCAGCAGGTATAGGAGGCCTACGATTCGGTTGTAACGCGAGAACATCAATTCACCCGATTCGTCCTGACCCTCAATCGCCCGGTCATCTTATCAAAAAATACGGAGGCGGGGACGAACCGCAATTCTCCCGCCGGCGACCACGGGGCAAGCCATCAAACCGGTGGCGGATAATGTCTACCTTTCCACCGGACCCCCGCGCGGAAGATACTGACGAGCATCGAATCTACCGCTACGCCCGCATAAAAGGCAGCGCCTAGAGGAAGGGTGAAGACATACAGCGGCGAAACCCGCAGAACGATGAGAAACGGCAAGTAGACCAGGGCGCTTGTCAGGCAGGTTGAAAACGCCAGCCGCAAGATTGAGTCAGCCAGCAGTGAATGCCCCGCCCAGACGTCGCGAAACGCAAGGGTTAGTACTGTGGCCCAAGGCAGTATGTCCGCGACCATGATGAGTACCAGGACAGCGAGAACCCTGGCAACCGAGAAGCCCAGACCCTCAAAGGAAGTCCGACAGAGACCTTCCCAGACCTCGCGGCAATTCTCGTACATGCGCGTACGCAACAGGCCGCGCGTGGCGGCCAGGTATATCCGGCGCCCGTTCCATTTGAACAACTCCGCCAGGCGGAGGTCATCTATGACCGTGCTATTTATTTGCGCGTAGCCACCCAGGGATCCAAGCTCCTTGCGGCGCATCAGGATGAACGCCCCGACCGCCGCGGCGCGCCGGAAGCGTGGATTGTTGATCAGGAAAAAAGGATAGTACGAAGCAATCCCAAAAGAGAATAAAGGCAGGACAACTCTCTCCCAGAATGATTCCAATTCGATGTGCGGAACCAGCGACAGCAAATCCAGACCTCGACGCCGGGCCAAAGAGACCGCCCGCCCGAGCGTCTGGGGATGATGGACCACGTCCGCGTCCGTCGCCAGCAGCCACTCGCCTTGCGCGGCGCACGCCGCCAGATGCAGGGCGTAGACCTTGCCGGTCCAGCCGGCGGGCCGTTCCCGATTATGGATTACCTTCAAGCGATCGAGCGCGGTCCGCTGGGCATATTCGTCGGCGATCGTCCCAGTGTGGTCCGTCGAGTCATCGTCGACGAGAATGACTTCGTAGTCGGGATAGTCAAGCTTGAGCAACGAGTCCAAGGTGGCGGGCAGGGCAGCTTCCTCGTCGCGCGCGGCGAGAATGACCGAAACCTTAGGGAGCGCCGCGGGTGCATCCTCGTCTCTGCCGGGACGCAACATGGTGATGGTGGAAGCGCTCCAGGCATGGAGGATTCCCAGTGATAACCACGTCAGCAGGCCGATGATCAGCAGTGCGTTCAAAACGTACATATGAATCCAAGGGGCGACGCCAAGAAATGCCGCAGGCAAAGATAACTTGTTCCCTCCGGACGATCAAGACCGGCGCTGCGCGTGAGCAGGATACACCCGGCAGGGAACTCTCTATGGGCGGGCACAGGGTGGAACTCCCATGACGCGGCCGGGCCTTAAGCACGCCAATTGGCCTTACAAATATCGAGCTAAAGTAGTGCGTCTCAATTCGTGGTGCATTTGATGCGCGTGGTTTCTGCTGTAGCGCCGGGCTTCAGCCCGGCAGGTGCCGCCCTAAAGGGCGGCGCTACAAGTACCAATATTACTGACGCACTACACTAGAACGCGGCTCCACCTTGGGTTCAGCCGCGTTTGCCTCGAGGCCCGGATGTGTGGCGGGAGATATAGCGCGCGGCGGCGACCCTTCTTTTCTTCTTGGGCGGGACAGGAGCCGCCTCTTCGATCGCCGGTACCGGAGGCGAACTCACCGGCACGGCTTTGGCCAGTACCGCCTGGAAGAGGGCCGCGCGGGCACTCGACTTCTTTTTGGGGGGCACATTACCTTCACGGTAGGGATGCTCGCTGAAACAGGTGCGGCAGGTGACCTTCACTACCTTGTGATCAACCAGGCTGGCGATGGCATGGTCCAGCAGAAGTTTGCAGCGAGGGCAGTAGTCGTCGATCGAATCGCCCAGACGCAACGGTGCCTCAGCCATAGTCAATACCTCAAACAGAAGAATCGCAGCGCGGCCAAGCAGCGGAAAACCAAAGTATAACCCACGCAAACCCAAAAGCAAGCGGAGGTTGGGTGCGACACAGTGGCGGCGCTAGCCGACCGTGTTGACGCATCCCTGCACGGAAGGCTGCTGGCCATGTGCCAAAACAGGAGCAGCGATTTGCAGCCTCCGCACTCTCGGGAGGGAACGCCGCTTCTATTTCGGTTGGTCGTACCCGCGGGGTCGCGCTGGCGTCAGAAATCTAGGGATAATCGTCCCCGAAAGACCCGGCCCACGCTGTTGCAGAACTGGCCGAAGCGGCTGCACTCCTCGCGGTAGGAGACCGGCACGCTGTCCACGTTGTTCTGAAGGTCACGCGGATTGAAGTGGTCCGTGAGGTTGTAGATTTTTACGCCCGCGCGCACCCGATACTGCTTGCCGCGAAACGGGATGCGGAACCCCTTGGTGATTTCCAGGTCGAGGCTGGCGAAGCGTGGAAAACGGCCCGCACGGTTACGCGGCCCCACAAAGTCCTGGTAGGCATTCAGCAGCGAATACGGAAAGCCGTCACGAACTTCGAGTTCCGGCAAGACGGCCACCTCATAGGGCAAGTTGATGACCGCCCAGGCGAGAAAGCGATTAGGCACATCATACGGTTGGAACGCTCGTTGATTGCGGCGGATGATTGGGTCTTGGAAGTTTCCATAGTAAAGGTCGAAATTGTTCAGGCCACCGCCATAAGTCGAGCGGACGTAGGTGGCATAGAACTGGCTGCCCTGGCGGAGCTGGTAGCGCCCGGTGAATTGCAGTTCGCGGAGAACCGAATGTCCCAGGGAACTCAGGCATACCTGAGGCTGTGGAGTTTCGACAGGATTGAAGACAAGGGTGCCACGGCTCTGCTGCTGCCGGTAAGCCGCCCGCAAAAAAAAGCCATGGCCCAGCTCCCGCTCCAGCGCGGCGCTCCAGGTGTACAGTTGGGCGTTGTGGAGGCCGCCAGCCAGGAGGACGTTCGGATATGCCAAGGTCGGCCCCAGGGGCGTTATGCCGTCCAGCGCATAGCGGGTGACCACTCGCACGGGATATTCCGGGAAGGCGGTCGCATTTAGCGGGACCCGGCTGAAAAGGAGCCCGCCGCCTACCCGCAGGAGAGTGCGAAAATCGCGGGTCAGGGCCAGGGTGACGCCGAACCGCGGCCCGAAGTTGTTGTCGCGGGCTTGGGTGTCGCGCTCATAGCGCAGGCCGTAATTCACGCTGACCCGCGCCCGCGGCTGCCACTGGTCCTGGACAAAAGCAGCGAAGAAGGTGCTGCTGTCCTCGAGCTGCGTGGGCCCTGCGAACTCGACGAGTTCTGCCAACGTGTAATCGCTGCGCCTGATCTCGACGGGGCTGTTCGCCTGCCGGCCGGTGAGCGTGCTGTAGGACACGTTGACGCCCGCCAGTGGGGAGTGTTGCCCGCCAACTTCTATCGGCTGGAACCGGTAGATTTCCTGCCAGTTCAGCCGCCGACTTTCGCGGTCCTGGTGATTGAAGAAGCTGCCGTAGCTCTGTTCCGGCGTAATAATCAGGCGGTCGGCAGATGCGACCGCCGGATAGATATTGGCGTCGAGCCGAAAGTAAGTAACGAGGGACTCGAGGGTGGCGCGGTTGGCAAACGTCTTGCGGTCGGTGGCTCCCAGTTGATAGCCCCGCTGGTGATATTCGGGCGTGACATTCTGAGGGTTGAAGGTATTCAGGTTCACGAACCCCAACTTCATGGGGAAGATGGATAGCACCATGTTGAGTCGGTGGGTCGGACCGAGGTCAAAACTCACTCCCGTGGTCGAGTCGAAACTTTCCAGTCCGCTCTCGTCCTTCAAATCCTTCTCCAGGTGGGCCAGGCCGGGCACCCGGACCCGCATGTAGCGGTACTCGATGGACTGCCAGAAGGTGGCCTTGCTGTTGAGGAACGGTGTGCTGAAGCCAAGGCGAGGCACAAAGGACTCAATGCCGTGGATGTCAGTGAGGTCGCCACTGCGCCGGCGCAAGCGCGGCCAAACGCTACCTATCGCGAAATTGAACTTGTCCCGCTTGGGCTGGAACCTGGCCACGGGAATGACCGGGGTCCAACCCTGATACTGAACTGAGTAAGGATAGGGGACGAGTTCAACGGGTTGCACCGCTTCGATAGGAAGGTCGAACCCGAAATGTGCGCGCGCCGGGTCGAGCGCGTTCGCGCTATTGACCACCAGCCCTTGCTGGGCCACCGGAAAGTTCTTTATGTCGAGCAGGTCGTCCGGGCCGCGCTTGACGGCTGGCGGCGAGGGAATGTTCTTGAGGAAACGTTCGCCAGCCTCTCCGGCGGTCTGGGGGGGAGAGGACTCCTTCTGAACCGGGGATGAAGACGCGGGTACCGTTGCTTTTGATGGCGGTTGTTGCGCGGCGCCGCTGCCTGCGGCGAGCGCCGCCAGCCAGAGAGCTAAACACGTTCGCAGAAGATTGGCCATAGAGGTGTTCATAAAAAGTCTTCGGGACATCCATCCTGATTGGTTTTGTATTTGGCGCGCCGGAGCTGCCGGATGTTCACCTGCGCAACCAATGAACGTGATCGCCGCGAGCCACCTGCAATACGCCAGCGTAATGTTATAAATCAATGTCTCCGTGACGTACAGAGTAATTGCTGATGGCAGCCGAATAGGGTGTTTTCCATTTCTCGTAGCACCGCCGTCCCGACGGCAGCTTTCAATGCCGGCAAGATGCCGGCGCTACGTCACTTCGCGGTTCGCTCACGTTTCTTCAGAATCAGGTCGGAGTAAGATTCGCCAATGAAATCCTCGGGAGCGATCCGGAAGAGGCGCTGAAACTCGCGCCCTTGCGCCCGCACTTGGCCGAGGCTGGCGGTGCGGGAAACCGCTTCCACCTCCACGAACTCTCCGAGGGTGCGAACGCGGTCGAGATGAATCTTCACGTTGCCCACAAAGTAGATCTCCCGGCGCTTGTTCACCACGGCCAGCACGCCCAGCGCCTCGCGCAGGATGGACTTGACCGGATTCTCAGGCGGTAGTTCCAGCATTTGGACCTTGGCCGCACGGGCCCCCGGGGCATTAGGCCGCTCGTAGAAAATGAGGGCATTTTCGATGTCGCCCTCGCGCACCTTGAGCCGTCCATGCGGCACGCAGAAGTAAGTGTCCACCTGATGATCGGTCCCCACGAATGTCGCGCGCTGCTCCTTGAGGACCGCCCGAATGTGTTTTTCGTTTCTTAGTCGTGCCTTGAATTCGAAGTTGACGTGTTTCATAAGCTTGTGTTGTCTATCCTTGTAGGGGCAGGCCTTGTGCCTGCCCGTGTTCCGGGCACCCACAAGGGGTGCCCCGCCCCTACATGACCGAATACAAGCCTTGCCCGCCTAAAGGCGTGCGCCTATCGTCCACCCCGAAAGGGCAGAGCAAATCGAAGTAGTCAATCACCTTATCACACCACAAAGGTTTGTGTAGAGTGCGAGAAGAGTCTAGAAATCCGGCGACAGTAGTTTAGAAACGGTGGGAGAATAGTCTAGAAAGGAAGAGAAAGAGACACCAATCCTGGAACACTTCACAGCAACGGGGCGTTCGAGGGCGGGCTTTGGGTTACCCGCCAGACTGCTCTATGAACCCATTCAAAACGCCCCTTCCCATACCGCCTTCTTGATCTCCTTGACGATAAAACCACGGCTGCGCCGGAAGAATTGCGCGACGCTCTGCCCGTCAATGGCCTGGACGTTGAGATTCACTTCGATGTTCTGAACGGCGGCCTTACCGCCCCCGACAGCGCCCCCATCGGCAAAACGCGGAGCGCGGTTAAGCGCCGACAGGAAGTTCGCGCCAAGGGAATCGACCGCCGACTTCTGCATCACAAACTCGCCGGGATGCAGCACCGCCAGAATTCCATTGTTCAAGCCCGCGCCCACATACCCGCCCACAGCAAATTCCGGGACGCTCATCCCGCCCATGGCGGTCAGGCGCGATTGGCGCTCTTTCTCGATCTCCACGACCTTCGCCAAGTCCGTCTGGATGGCCGCTGCCAGGGCGCCGGCCGCCTTCCCCCCCACTTGCCCGTGCCGGAGTTGACCAGCGACTGCTGACCCGTGGCGAGCACCTGCCCCAACTGGTCAAGGGCTGACTCGTAATCGAGTTGGTGCTGAAGGTATTGGTTAACAAGGTCATCCGCGGATTTCTCATACTGGCCTTCGAGCGCACTGGCTTTCTTCTTCTGCTTGCCGCTACTGAACAGGCCGACAATCCCGCCGATCAGCGCGGCGACGCCGGCGGCGATCCAGCCGAATCCGGGGATCGTGGTCAGGGCCAGCAGTGCCGGCATACTTGCCAGAGTCCCCATCCCTACGGCAACGCCGGCACCCAGCATCGCGCCGCCCAGGGCCCCCTTCACCGGCCCGCCTGAGCCTACCAGGGAGATTCCGCCCAGGGCCAACCCACCCGCCAGCATCGGGGCCCTAGCCTGATAACCGCCGAAAGCAAACTTGCCGAGCGCCCCGCCGGAGGCTCCACCCGCCGCCGCGGGAATCGCGCCGCCCCCGAGCGACCCGGCCGTTTGCGCAAAGACTCCAGATGCCAGGGCCCCGGTACTGCCCGCCGTCAATGCCGCCTGGGTAGCTCCGCCACCCAGCGAGAGCGCCGCGCCCCCGCCCAGGGCAGCCCCGGCCACCGCACCCGTACCTGCCACCGCCAGGTTGCCGCCGCCTCCGCCGATACCGAAGATCCCTCCCAGCAGACTGCCAAGAATTCCCCCGCCACCTCCGCCGCGCGCCCCACTCAAACCGCGGACGCCTGTAAGCCACGACGCCAGCATGTGGCTGATCCACTTGACGAACGAGCCGAGCAGCTGCGTCAAGAACTGATGGAAAACATCCCCAATCGACTTGGCGGTAAGGAACACTCGATCTATGAAGGCTTCGATGCCCTTGGCGGTTTTATCGTAGATAGCCTGCTTTTGATCCTCCGCCGCTTTCACGAGTTTGAGGTTCTCTTCGAGGCCCCTGGCAGTCATGGCGTTTTGATCATTCATGGCCTTCCAAGTCCCGTCACGCGTCTGCTGGTCTAGCCGGGATTTCTCACCACGGGTTTGGAAGGGCGGGGCTTTAGCCCCGCCGTTACAAGGCCTTTCTGATTATTCCCGTGTCCCGCGCCCCGCGCAGCTTGCGGCTGCAAGCTGCGCGGGGCGCGGG
>Ga0315284_10007205_pt1 | contig 15865 bp, 21 predicted proteins | sample YL17G09_16_MG_FD_203696 | JGI IMG/M metagenome (GOLD analysis project Ga0315284, IMG submission 203696) | Sediment microbial communities from Yellowstone Lake, YNP, Wyoming, USA - YL17G09_16 | ecosystem: Environmental > Aquatic > Freshwater > Lake > Sediment | place: USA: Wyoming | collected... | reverse complement strand
AGATTTAATATCAGATTTAATATCAGATTTAATATCAGATTTAATATCAGATTTAATATCAGATTTAATATCAGATTTAATATCAGATTTAATATCAGATTTAATATCAGATTTAATATCAGATTTAATATCAGATTTACTATTTATTTTTTTTTCTACTTCCATGATAATATAAAATTACAGTATAAAAATAAAAAAGTGTTAGAACATAAAATATGAAACATAACTCATATTTAGTTATACTTGTTAATATTAACTACAATATATTCAGTAATATATTACTAATATATAGTAATAATATATAGTAATAATATATAGTGAATGTATGCACGTCTATCACCAAGAGGTTCGCCAAGAGGTTCGCCAAGAGGTTCGCCAAGAGGTTCGTCAAGAGAACCGCCAAGAGAACCGCCAAGAGAACCGCCTATCCTCCCATCTCTTACAAAACAAAAATATCGCGTGGGTCAAACTCAAATAAATAATTGTCATCATTTTAGTGTTTATGGTCATCCTACAATTCCAGTAAATTTAACGAGAGAAAGAACAAACACTATACATAGTCGAAACTATTTTACACTTAGTGAATGGTTGAACTTCATGATTTGGCGCAGTGCTGCCGATGAGACAATGAAGACAGATGAATTGCAAGTTATGCTAGATGAATTAATAACACGTGATGTACAAAAATGTGAAAATTGGTTTATATCGGGTCTTATGACCAGTTACCGTGACGAGCGTCCATCTAGTTATATTATACCCTATGATGTGATTAAAACAGCTGTGAGGCAATTTAAAAGCGATATAGTCAAAAAACAAATGTTATGTAAACTAATTAGTGAAGATACCATAGTATGTGCTTTTAATATTACTGGTTCAGACAAAATGGTTAGTATTGCTGGTATTCCTCGAACGTCATTAAATGTTTTTTTCAAAAATAAGTTAGTATTTATAAAGTTTGGTTATTCTACTGATGTAACAATTGGTCTTAGTTTGAAAGTTAAAAAAATTTTACTTTATGATACTGTTAAACAGACAGTAAAAGATTTAACTAAAACAAGAGAGGAGGAAAACAGTAACCTAATGAATATTATATCACAGAGACCATTATATATTATAGATCCAAATAGGGTTGTTAATGATAATACACGCGTTGACTGGTTTGGTGAACGCGGTGGTGGTATGACCATTCAGGAAATTGATACTCTCGTAGTAGCAGGTAAAGATAGAATAGATAATCATGAGCATATTTTTGCCGGAGGAAGACGAAAAATACGAAATAATACACGTCATCCAAAATACAAAAAAACAAAAAAAAGAAGATATAATAATCATAGTAGTCATAGTAACCGTAGTACAAATGATAAATTAAAACATAACAAATCGAAAAAAAGTGTTAGAACATAAAACATAAATTATATTTACTCACCTATTACTTACCTGATGTACCTTACCTGTTTTTGTCGTCGTCGTCGTCGTCGTCGTCGTTGTCGTTGATTTATTCCTCATCCTCTTCGGGGTCCATGTTGCAGAGCTGTCCCTGGTTGTGTTGTTCGCCATCTTCCTCATCCCTTTCCTGGGTGTAGCGGGAAACGGCCCTTGTTCCTTCACCCAAGTCGATGCGAGGCCTTGCGGCGTTGCGTACCGGTCCTTCAGCGTAGCGATTTTCGGGTTTTTCGATGGTGCTTGCAGTGCACTTCCAGAACCACGGCTCATCGTAGACCACCTTGATTTCTTGACCATCCACAAGCTTCTGACGAGTGTCGCGTGCGAGTTTATTGTCCATGTTCCACTTGAGGTGGACGTAGACGGTGCAGAACCTCTCACCATTTTTGTCGGTCTTGTGAACAGTGTCGATGCGGTCAATGAAACCGACACGCAAGTCCCTGAATGTGTTGAAGACGGCGCGCTTGGTTTGTTCTCCGCGGATGGTGGGAAATGTGCGAGGGATGCATATACTCGGGTGCGTCACAGGGGCTGGGGCTTCGCGTACATCGTCACGGCGGCGGTCATCGCGGCGGTCATCGCGGCGGTCATCACCATCTCGAGGAATATAACGCTCGCCACCATATCCAGAACCGCGTTGTCTGTCAGATGAAGAAGGGGCGTTGCGACCGTAGTTAGAACCGTTGTTGCGAGAATAGGAAGACATTGTATTGAACTGTAACGCTTTTGAACTCTTGTTGTTTTTCACTGCATACCAATTAAAGGATTACTTTGACTTCAATTTTCTGTTTGCGGAAATTCAGCAAAAACAATATAAAAATAGTACTATAGTACAGGTATACCATGGAGTCTTCTGACAGCCCTTTTTTGTTAGCCAACTTGTTAGAGGATGACAACGAACATAAACGGGAGCACCATCATGAGAACGAGTCTAACTACGACCTTGGTTATTATTCTAGTTATGGTTATGATGCATACAGTACTCAAGACAACTGCGTGAATTCACCCAAATTAATAAATATCAACAATTCAATATTCAATGAAATGACCTCTTTTTTAAAACTAGATAACCTATTTAGATGTATACGAAGCGACGAAAAAAAAGAACCCAGAAAAAATATTTCCATTTCAAAAATAATTATGGATAATATTATTGACAAAAAATTAGGCTCCACAACTTATCATTATGCGGGCGGAAAATCAGCAAAAGCTTACTATACATATGACTACCCAGAAATATACTATAATAAAAAATTATATAACAATATTTCACAGTGGCTTAAAGAAGAATTTTCTAAAAAAATATAATACCATATATCGTATATCGTATATCGTATATCGTATATCGTATATCGTATAACATAGAAAATAATCTCTATGTTATATGCACATGCTCACGCTCACGCTCACGCTCACATACACGCTCATACACACACGTTGCTGCCTCCTACAAAGTATATAGAATCCTTGATATTTTTTATTAGCAGTGTAAAAAAATCGCTGTTAGGAGACAAATAATATAGATAAAATATCTTTATATTGGTTTTTTTAAATACTATATAAACTACTATTTAAAAATAAATATAATAATAATGTAGAACACGCAATATAGTAAATAGATAAGTATTTATACGCTATTTTAAAATGAGTAAAAGAAAAACCCATGATTTGCATGATATAATTGATACTGCTTATGTTGCAGCAGATTATAGTCATGGTAACGGATACTATGATAAGTCAGTGGACCATGATACTATTAAAAGAAACAGAGGTTTTGGACAACCACGCGGGAATTTACAGGAACCATCTAAGTTTAGCTCTGCTAGTAATGATTCATTTAGGAATGATGGTGGTAATATTTTTTTAAAAAATTCACAAAATAATACGAATAATCCGAATAATCCGAATAATCCGAATAATCCGAATATCACAAATAATGAAAAGTCTGAATCAAATAAAATAGTTTTAAATGATGATAATTTTCCATCACTTGGAACTAAATCCGCAAAAGTAAATAAACCTATTACTGTAGAAAATAAACTAGACTTTAAAAAGATTGTTGAAAAGAAACACGAAGTTGTTAATAAACCCGAACCGAAAATAAATAATACCCAGTACAAAAAATTCAGCTATAACCAATACTCACTATATCAAGAAGTAAAAGAAAAAAGTGAAATGATTGCACATTTAAAGATGGTAGATGATATATCATCTGATGATAATATCGATGATAGTTACTATTGAATAATTTATTTAAATAACTCGTAAAATCTAAACTAACTATTTAACTAATTAGTTTAGGTTGTTGTATAGATTATCTATATTAGTATAATTACAAATAATAATGGACGACAAAAATATGGACGAAGAATATAAATCTGAAAATGAGTCATTACCCGAAATGGAAATGCAGTATGAACCAGAATCGGACCAAGAGTCATATCAAGAGTCATATCAAGAGTCATATCAAGAATATGAAAAAAAACCGATTGAAGTCCCAGAAATCGACTACTCAAAAATGTTTAAAGAAGTTAAGATATTAAATAATATAAAAACATACATAACATATATTAATTCTGACAACGAAATAGAAATAATTAATCAGAAAAAAATATACCTCAACAATGATGACAATATAGTAACGCGAAACCAGTTAATTGATGTAATAAAAAATAGCCAAAAGAAACATAATATAAAATATAAGTTGATATCTATTATGGTTTATAATATTCATGTAACTCCGGAATCTTTACCAAGTTATATCGAAAATCCAAATGACTTTATATCTCTTTATACTCTTAACCGCATCGAATCATTTGAGTTACAACCAACACTCCGACTACTAAAAAAATATAATGGTATTTATTTTTTCTTTTTTGAGTGTCCAGAGCAAGTATCCGATACTAAAACACCATTATCCAGTCAAGAAGTACCCAGTAATGGTAATAATAGTTTTATTAAAAATAAAAATAATAACACAAAAAGAATACACATACATAGTTCACAAAAGCAAAAAAAACCAAACCATAAGAAGACAAAACGCTATGACAGGTATGTAAATCTCTTATAGTTTTATGTTACAATATGTTACAATATGTTACAATATGTTACAATATGACAGTTATAATAATAACTATTTTTGAAACATACTTAAAAATACGAATCCATTATATATTATCATCTCAACACAAGTGTAATAAAAGCACAGCCTTTGTATCCATGCAATCATCTGCGATGTCTGCTCCCATTACTTCTCCTTCTCCTTCTCCTTCTAATGCTCATCCGTTTATTAAAGCTTTGGATGATATTGCTTCTAAAACATCAGCACCTGAATATCAGTATGGAAAGAACAATCATGTAGAGTATAAAGGTGTTGGTACATCTTTGGCCACATTGCAGGAAAAAGTAATGCAGTTTAGTTTTCAGTTAGTAAGAACAAGTAGCGAGATGGGTCTTTCAGTTGTAGCAAAAGATACAAGAGAAATTTTGAATATTATAATGAGCGGAATTAAAACCACAGATAAAAGTAGTGATGATTATAAAAGGTGTATTGATATGGGTGTCATAATGTTTAAAATATTAGCTCAAACACGTGATATTATTTGTGGTAAAGGCGAATATATGATTTTTTATGTAATGCTTTTGGAGTGGGCAAAAGTAGATTTTAGGTTTTTCGAGTATGTTATTGAAACGCTTGTATATGATACTATGGATAGTAAGGATACTACGGACAGTACAGATACGAGAGATGCAAAATCAAAACAGCATCCACTTGGTTCGTGGAAAGATATGAAGTATTTTTTAACATATATGAAAGAACAGTCGTTGGGTAATTTAAACGATAGTTCAAACAGTACCGTGGATGGAAATAGTCAACTGTATTCAAAATTTGTTAATAAAGTTGTAAACCTTATTAATGAACAACTTCGCATCGACGCTCTAAGTCTAGAAAAAGGTGGAATGAGTTTTTCTCTAGTAGCGCGATGGGTTCCACGCGAAAAGTCAAAAAAATTCGGATGGCTTTATTACTATCTTGCAACTAATTATTCGCAACACCAGATTCCATCAGATTCGTCTCATCCATCTTATGAGCGAGCCGTGAATCGTGCTTTTATGGTTTATCGCAAAGTTATTTCCGCGATTAATAAGAAACTTGATACAACACAAGTCAAACAATGTGGTGGTAAATGGTCCGAAATTAATTTCGACAATGTTACAAGTATTACCATGCATAAACAGACAAATTCATTTTTAAATCTTAACAAGAACGGCAAGACTACACGATGCGAAAATGATGAAGACCGCGATAACTGTAAAGATAACTATGAGGCCTATTTAAGAGATGTGGTCGCCGGTAGTAATAAAATAAAGGGAAAACGTGTTTCAGTAATCGATTTTGTAAAGAGCGCCATTGATTGTAAAACGAAATCCTTGCCCCCCGACTCATCAATTATTACGGCATTGAATGAGCAGTGGAAGAGTAACTCTATGCAGAATGGTAACCTAGGTAATTTTGTAGCAATGACTGATGTATCTGGGTCAATGACGGAAGATAATAGCAACCCGCTTCATTCGGCGATAGGGTTGAGTATTCGCGTCGCGGAAAAGTCGGTACTTGGTCAGCGTGTTATGACATTTTCGGAGAGACCAACATGGATTCAGCTAGGGACACAAGATTCGGATACATTTGTGAAACAGGTGAATAAAGTGCTTACATCGTCGTGGGGGATGACGACGAATTTTTATTTAGCAATCGATTTGATAAGAGAGGGTATTGAGGATAATAAACTCCCACGAGAAGTTGCTGAGAATTTGGTACTGGTTGTTTTCTCTGATATGCAAATGAATAATGCATCAACAAGTATACGCGATTTGTCTGCTCGTGCGACACTATTTGAAAATATTAAAGTAATGTTTGCAAAAATGGGAGAACGTCTATATGGAGAACCATGTAAAGCTCCGCATATTGTATTTTGGAATTTGCGCAAAACTACCGGCTTCCCATCACTATCAACAGACCAAAATGTATCAATGATGTCTGGATTTAGCCCTGCACTGTTGAATGTATTTTGCGAAAAAGGAGTTGAAGGTCTTCAGCAATACACGCCATGGAATACACTACAGGATTCACTTAATAATAAAAGATATAGTGGATTTGATAGGGTATTTAAGCAAGTTGTTGGATTTTGAGATTTTGGGGAATTCTAGTAAATGAGATTTATATGCGTTAAAAATATATTCTATAATAATTAAAAAAAATATTTAATTATTATATAATAACAAATGCAGATTCTTTCAAGAGTTATAAATGTCATTATTTTAGCAATTATTTTGAGTTACATCGCCGCTATGAAAATAAAATGCGGATATTGTACCGACATCCCTGAAACCACTTATGTTACTACTTTAAGTACCATTATTTTAGTTCAAGTTCTTTTATTTGCCCTATTCCCGAATCAGGCACATTCTTTCATGGTTGCTAATAAATGGTTCCTTTTAGTTTTATTGGTAATAAATGTCGCCAATATGATATACCTTTACCGCTTTATTGGAAAAATGAATGAGTCGCAATGCCGTCAGTGCTCTAGTGAGTGGAGGCGCACTTTTCTTTATTACTATTCTACTTTCGTTCTCATTATTTATGCTATCAATATTGTCATGCTAGTTTTTATGTTTCCGTTTATATTTAACGCTGCTACTAGGCATCGTAAGCATTAAGTATGTTGTTAGATTATTTATAGTATTTTATTTTATTTCATTTATATTTCTACTTCTAGAAAATTGAAGTAGAAATAGTATTATATTATGAATATAGAACAAAAAATCAGAAATCTATCAATTTTCGAAAATGTCCGGACAAGAAGAGCAGTCTCCCCGTGGTGATAACGTCGAAGAATTTGCCGACCTCATGATGATGGCCTCTGCTGCATTGCCTATCAGGAATTTAAGTTTACTCGACTACTTATATGCTCATGGTGTACCTATCTCACCGATTGTTTATGCAGGAGGAGCTGGAGTTGAAGCTGGAGCTGAAGCTGGAGGAGGCGATGCCGATGTTGCATCCATTTTGGCTCGTTCGTTATATGACCTTCACCCTGTCAAGAAGGTCATCACCGAAGAAGGCCAACATACAATCGTTGACAAGAAGTTTACTGCCTCCATGGTCGAAAAGCTGAAAATAAACGGTGTGTGTGGTATCTGGCTGGAAGATTTTGAAGAAGGTGATGACATCAAGATTCTACCATGCAATCATGCATTCAAGTCGGAAGCAATAATGAAGTGGCTTCAAAAGGAAAAGGCAGAATGCCCCGTTTGTCGCTTCTCATTTCAATCAAAGGAGGTCAATCAAAGCCAGGCACTTAATTTGGAAGACGACGATGAAGATGAAGATGTAGATGAAGACGACCACGCAGATCACGATGTAGACGCAGAACCAGAACCTGAACCCGCACAAGACAACGACATCGTTCGTGTCAACAATATAGCTTCACGACTGGTTCAGAGTGTTGCTGGTCGCGCAATTCCAAACCACTTCGTCTCAGTACCCATGAATCAACTTCTCCAAAATGTCAGAATGATGACTTCATCATTACGTTCACGTGAACCTATGCATGCAGTCATGCCTTTAGCCGGCGGTGGTGGTGGTGGTGCTGCTGCGGCACCCATTTCTCAAGCATCATACGCAAATGCCCGTCGCGAAGTTCGTGCAGAGGCGATACAACGCAGTGCTGTTAATGCAAACAACAACAACAATAACTATAACATCATCAACAACAATTACTACTATGGTATGAATAACAACAATGACATTAACAACAACTACCGCCACCACATCCACGTCGATGAAATGCATCATGATATCGTTTTAAACCAGGAACAAGCCGACATCGAAGAAGCCATCCGTCGCAGCCTTGAATAAGTGACATGTGACCACCGACACGTGACCACCTAAATATCATCCACATCAATATTCTTATCAACTGTATATACTATTTTTTTATTCGGATTTTGAACCACTTGAGTATATGTCGCGGCAACTTTATTTTCTTTTACCTTACTACTACCCTTATTGTCATGTTCGTCATCATCGTCGTCCTGGCCATCGCTATCGTCATCATCATCGCTAATATCGTATGACTGAACCACAAGACCCTTTCCAACATGTTTAACATTTGTTGTAATAACCGTTGTCTGCTCTTTAAACTCTTCTTCTTCACTCCCTTCTTCACATTCACTTCCCGACTTGCTTGCCTTCTTTCCATCCATATTTTTAATTACATTTTGATACTTTAAAGTATTTTCATCTACAAACATTACATTTGTATCCCTGTCGTCATATTTGTTTCCACTTTCATCTTTTAATGAACTAAAAATATTATGTGTCCTTCTCAATATATCGCGCTCCATTGAATTATATACCTCCAACAAGTCACAATATTTTACATTGTTATCATCCGCATGTCTAGAACGTCCAGCCTCATCCACCCACTCCCTCATTCCAACCAATATATATGTCCCGTTATCTAGCATGTTGTCCCTCTTGTTTCTACCCGTAAATTTACCACGAATTATACACCGCCTATTTACACCATCATCACAAATAACATCACACGTATTCCCTAGTAGTCTTTTCACTATTGCATACTTTTCATCTGACGAGTTAGATAGTCGTAACTCGTTTTTACCTTTTGTTGTATGCTTTCTTGCTACTTTTTTACCATTACAACCTCCCGCTACATTTTTTACCATCTTATCTTATCTTAAAAATGCGTATTATTAACTATGAACTATGAACTTATAATATATATCATATACGTTTTATATCGTTTCATTTTATTATAATTTCTTCATACATTTCTTCAAAATAATAGTCCCATAACTATGGAAACTATAAAGTATACACATTATAAAACTATTATAAATAATATGTACATCTTTAGAAATATTAAAAATATTAAAAATATTTCATTCTTTAATAAAGTTTATATTTTATTCTTATTTAAATCTTTATTTATTATTTTCTCCGTATAAAATATAAAATGGCTATTACTTGGAGACAACACATTAAGAACACCATGGCTACCATGGGTAAGAAAACTCACCTTAAGGATGTTTTAAAGGCTGCTTCTAAGACTTGGAAGAGTGTCAAAAAAGACGTATCTGGCGCCGCTCCTGCTGCTACTAAGTCCAGACGCGGACGCAAAGGTTCCCGCAAAAACAAAAAAACCCGTCGTTCTACTAAACGCTCCCGTAGAGGTGGCGCCGTAGTGCCTTATGACCCCAGCGAGTTAAAGGGAGGCTTAAAAGGAGGAATGGTTACTGGTACCAACTAATTTAAAACACGTACACGTTTATACTTTTAATTCATTTTTCAATACATCAGGTGTTAATTTCTCTTGTTGCATTGACTCCTTTATCACTTTATTCGCGAATACTTTTTTATCGAAATTATTTAATACACTTTCATACCCAACTACAGATACATCCAAAGAAAATAATTTTTTATACCTTTTTTTCGTATCATCAAAACTAAGACGCTTCCCAGCATTCGGATGAATATTTAATAGCAATATTTCAGAAAAGTCTTTTATTAATTTATTATCCGTAAAACCTTCGCTAGATATAAAGTTAATCAAACTTAAAAACATCTCGCTTAGTGCATAGTTATCCCATGTATTACAATTTTTAATCAATTCTGTCACTACATTTAGAGCAGGCATATTTGTATACTTTTTATACGTGTTTATAGTCAAGTCGCGGTATCTTTTAATAAAGTCTTCAGAAAATATCTTTAATGCTGGATTCGCATTTATACTAGTATCTACCATAACGACTAACTCATCATATGTTAAATTCGAGTTTACATTTATAACATAGTTAATAATATGTACGTCAATTGGCCATATGTAATAAGCAGCATTGTGTGTATAAAAATATTTACTGTACGTTTTGGGACCAAGATTGTTAACCGGTATTGATAAACCGAAATCAATAATTATTGGGTTTTTCGTTTTTATTTCTATTAATATATTTGGTATTTTGAAATCAAAATGTACTATCCCGTTTAAGTTGAGCATCTTTAAACTATGTAATAGGAACTTGTACGAATCCATAAGATACGTGATTATCTCTTTTTTGTCTATATTCGGATTCGTAATATATTTTATTAGACTTACATTTTTTATATAAGGCATCTTCATTATTACAAATTTCGAATCATTATTCGCCCTCGTTATAACACGACACATGTCCCTCTCACGTTTATCTATCTTCGCTATATCTATATTACACATATTTACTATTGGTGCAAAATAATACTCATATAACGGAATTTTTGTTACCCTTTTTCCAATATTATACTCGTTTACAACATGGTAGTTCTTTTTATGCAACTTTGAAATATATTTAGGATTTTTACTTATACTTCCGTCACACTCTATCCCTGGATAAAATACACATCCAAAACCTCCTTGGTCTATTAGTTTACTCATATTATTACTACTACTAATATATCTTTTTTTTATTATTTTTTAGCCTTTAGCATATTATTTATTATTATTATTTATTATTTATTATATAAATAACACTATCGCGTAAAATATTAATATATACTTATTTATATAATCAAAATGGCTAAAATGGCTAAAATGGCTAAATGCGGTATGGATATGGGTATGGGAAAAGGTTTGGGAATGAATATCTTAATGTTGGTTGTTTACCTAGTTATCGCTTATGTTATCTATCAGGTTGTTATGTATTTTATCAGCGGCAGAACATCAGCAATGCCTAATGTACCTACCCCCAAAGCTCGCGTGGGTGGCGGCTGTGCATCTGGAACATGTGGTGCTGCTAATAAAGAAAGTCTTATTAATACGCAACAGCGTTATTAACGTAATATTACAAAAATTTCAAATATTATATTATATTTACTATAATATAATACTGTATCGTATATAATACACTCCTTCATTCCATGTATTCTTTAGTATCTGTTCCCTATTACGACCATCTTACCCAATGCTATAAAAAGGTTATTAAAATAAGTCCAGCCCCTCCAGCCAATTCACCTCTTAATGCTATAATTAAACGAGTTGGTCCTATTCGCTTATCTCCTTTTCAAGTAGATAGCGCATTTTCTGGTTGTGGAGGTGGCGGAGGATGCTGCTCAAACCTAGCACAATGCTGCAACCTTATTATTACAAGCATTAACGACAAACACCACCTTATGTGTGTCGATGAAATACCATCCCTTTTTGAATTTTTAATCATGAATGGATTCAAAATAGATACTTCTATTACCAAAATGATGCAGGCTTCTAACGTCAAACTAAGTAACGACCTTATCTGTTTCTTTTCTTGAGTGTTTATACTTATACATAAGTTTTGTTTACTAAGACTAATGATGAAACCTACGGAGTTTTCGTTTAGTATTTCTGGCTTTACCATATTTACGTCTACTTTTATTTTTTTTGATATTTTGTCTTTTCGTCCTTCTAGCTCTTTTAGTTCTTTTAGTTTTATTAGTTGATTTTGAATAATGACGCTTGCCTGCTCCGCCACCACCAGGAGGATCATCAGCAACATCAGCATCACCAGTAATTCCTGCAGGTATTATAACACCACCTTCACATCCATGATGGAATGTCATATTATCAATTTTAACATTCCATGAATATTCTTCAACTTCAAATGTTTCAGTTATATTATAAACTATAAATTTACAGTCGGTAACTGTACCCGTAGTTTCACCAAGTACCATAGTTATAATAGTATTTTTTCCTTGTAGATTTATAAAATCAAAAACAAAAAAGTTTTGTTAAATTTAATTGCTTTTCTCGCTTCTATATCCCTAGGTATATTTGCAGGTTTACTCATTTTACCAAGTTTAAAATTATTCGTTATTACATTATTGTTTATACCGATATGTTGTAAAAAATCTAAAAGTTCTGTTACATTCTTAGTGGATTTACTTTTTCCACGTTCATATTGAATATTAGATGTATTACCAAAATCAACCGAATTAACCATAAAATTACAAGTTGATAATGATTCTGGTTCACTGTTACTAAATATTAACATAGATAGAAGTTGTAACTGTGGTAAACTCATAGTTGAACTAAATGGTGGGAATTTAAAATCATCTAAAAAATCTCTATAAGCTTCAAACAATTTAAAAGACCCAAATGATGAACTGAAGCCTGTACACACGTTTGTTTTTGGGTTAGTGAGAAATTGTTTTACACAATTAATCGCATTTGTTCTATTGTGAATACCTTTAGGTGCGTCATTATCATAATATCTTTTTAACAAATTATCTGATATCTTTTCAAAGAATTGGTCTATATAGAAATTTTGCTCATTGGGGATTGATTCTGTAAATAAAACTGTAAACAATTTTACTTCTTCTGACTTTGCTGTTAATGGTGGGCTTATACTTAAGTTGCCCATTAGACCACTAAGCGAAGTTGGTGAACCTGGCTCAGGACTGTTCATTATTATATTCGCTTTTATATAATATAATAATATATTTGTTTTTTATTAAATAGTAGTAATAATATTTTTAAATCACTCACCCAACTTATTTAAGATTCATACTCAAGCTCCGCTTCCTTCTCAGGTTTTTTATTCTTATTATTCTTATTCTTATCATTATCATCATCTGTAATTGTAGGCTTTACTGCTGGTTTAGTCAGCAATTTCAATCCTTCCATTAATGAACGCCCCTCAAATGTATTCTTCCAACGAACCGTCAAATATTTCATCATCTTGTTCAAATTGGGTTGGTAATACAGCAGTACAAACGTAAATGCAGTCGCCGCTCCTAACTCCTTCACCTTCTTATGATGAAATCCAAAAAAGTTGTCAAAAGGATAGGGTATCAGTTCAACCAAGTTTCGTGCAAAATATATAAGCACACCGTTTATCCAAATAAGCAGTACAAGACTTAAACTACTTTTTATTACAGTGCGTTTATCCTCTTCTTTATTATTAAATTCGGTTTGAAATTTTGTAATCATATTCGCAACAATTGCGCCTAAAATGAAATAAATAGTTGTAATGTACCCAATATCTATCATCTTGTTTGTGCGAATTAAAAAGTCTTGTAATAAGGGCATTTGTTTTGGAGGAACCGCGGGTTTCGGTGGCGTAGTATCTATAAAACCCTTCGTTACATCTTTATACCACGATGAGTCTTTTATAGCCGATTGCATTTATATTCTGCATATATTATTTATTTTCTATTTTCGTTTTCATTTTCGTTTTCATTTTCGTTTTCATTTTCGTTTTCATTTTCGTTTTCATTTTCATTTTCATTTTTATTTTCTATTTTCATTTTCTATTTTTGATTTTACTTTTACTACTTTTGTTATTACAAAAAATTGATATAATAATATTTCTTATATTATTATTATATACAAAACAATCCATCAGTTATTTACTCGTAACATATATGCATGATGCCCCTTCTTCTAGTACTGTTTCTTCCATTCGTGGGTCTGTTTCCTCTTCTTCTACAGTTTCTTCCCTATCCAAGTTAATCCAAGAATATACCTCCACTTTGACACCATTCGAACAAAAAGGTCTCGCCATCGCCAAGGACCACCTCGGTCCCTCTTTTGATATGAAACGAAGTTCCGGTTTTGTTCGCTGGAAAGATGCGCACATTGCTAAAGCGGTTGCGAAATAGAGTTAGAGTTAGAATTAGAGTTAGAGTTAGTTTTGTACTTCTTCGATGGTGACAGGTTTTTTCCCCATTTCGCGTAGATGCTCATACACTCCCATAATCGTCTTTTTATATCCACCTGTATGATGATATAATATACCATGCTTCGTACACAATTTTTTTACTATCGGCTGAATATCGTGCAAGTGACAATGATTTACTGTAGGGAATAAATGGTGCTCGATTTGATAATTCAGTCCAATAGATAGGTAATAATGCGGCCAATGACTTCCAAAATTATTTGCTGTCGTTACTTGGTGAATATACCAATTTTTATTCTGACCTTTTATGCAACTCGCATGTGTATGATTTACTGAAGCATTAATATTAAATATAACCGATAATAATAAATACGGAATTATAGCATGTTTAATAGCATAAAAAGGTGACCATATTTGAAAAGGTAGTATGAAAAATAAATATATGTATAAAATAGTATCTAAAAAATGTAGTAACTGATATTTCAATTCTACAGGTATTTTATACACACACTCATTATACTTTTGGGTAAAAATAACCAAAAGTGAATTTTTTATATTTAAAGCTATTAATAAAAATAATGATAATTTGAAATATTTATTTTCTTGTTTTATATGTCCTGTATTCCATTTTGTATGCTCGGTAAATCTTAGTTCATCACCTGCATGATTCAAGTCTGGGTCTTTACTTTGTATATTCGTATATGGATGATGTCCGACTACATGTTGATGCAACCAATCATATGGGCTCGCTATTACTCTATACATATACTGCATCCCCCAGTTTATGCGCCAGTCCTGTGATACAGCAAAGTGGCTTCCGTCGTGAAGCATCGCGGCTGACATCCAGTATAGCGCTGGATATAGAAGCACGTTTAACCAACTCCAAAATATGCTTTGCGAATATAACATTGTATAAAATGACCACATTGTTGCGCTCGCCATTGCGCCCCATTCACACCATCGCTGTGGTGTTGCTTTGGTGGCTTCGATAAATGTTACACCACGTTGTTCCGCTTTTTCGGCAAAATGTTTCTTCACTTTATCGCGCACTTCTATCGTGAAGTCGCTTTTCATTGTTTCTTCCCAGTCGAAAATATCACCATTTTCTTTTTCGCCTGGGAGCAGGTAATTTTCGCATTTCTCTCGCTCCTCATGCATCTCATACTTTTTAAGGATGTTATCCATCATGGTGCGGTCGCTAAAGGGATGATGAGATTCGAATAAGGCGGTAGCATCACGGCGATTGGCAGCCATAATTGCAATCGGTCCACCAGGATGAGCGAAATTTGTTATATCATAGTACTTATTATGAATCTTTACTATTTTTCTTAATGGCTCTTTCATTTTTGATTATTTTGAAGGAGGTGGTTGTCTTTATAATATTATGCTATATACTATATTAATGAAACTATGTTTAATATTTATTTGTTAATATTAAATATAGTTTGCTTTTTTCACGGTTGGTGGGATATTATTAACTTCTTTTAATAACCTTTATAAACTTTTTCTGTATATTTTCACCGCGTTCGTTTAGTCCGTGTATATCCTTAAAATTACGAATACTGTTTATAATTTCCATTTCTTTATTAAATAGTTCCGTTCGATTTTGTTTAATCTCGTGAACATATTGTTTGTTCTTTCTTGTTTTATTAATACTGTTATCTTCTTCTCCTCCTCCACCTGCTTGGCCTCCACCTTTTTTGCCGAACTTGGGGAA
>Ga0315284_10007204_pt1 | contig 15867 bp, 17 predicted proteins | sample YL17G09_16_MG_FD_203696 | JGI IMG/M metagenome (GOLD analysis project Ga0315284, IMG submission 203696) | Sediment microbial communities from Yellowstone Lake, YNP, Wyoming, USA - YL17G09_16 | ecosystem: Environmental > Aquatic > Freshwater > Lake > Sediment | place: USA: Wyoming | collected... | reverse complement strand
GCCGAATATTGCGACGCATGAATTTTTGAGCTTTGCCTGCTGCTCCTCGGTTACAAGCCCTATATTGCGGTTTGTCAGGTCCTCATAGTAGTCTCTCTTACCCATAATTCCTCCTCGTATAATGTTTATTTAACACAGATTGGCACAGATCTTGAAACATAGATTAGTTTTCACAGATGATCGCAGATGTGCTATCTGTGCTCATCTGTGATAAATATGCTGTTACCCTCGAAATCTGTGATCATCTGTGCTTACTATAGTATGTCTAAATATACTTAAATTTATTTTCGTAGACCAGCCCCATGCCGTAAGGGAATTTCATGTACGGATAAAGAACCAATTCAAAATCCGTTTTTACACGGTGCCCTATCGCCTGCGAAAAAGTCTTTTCTAATTCCGGCGAGGGGTCTCTTTTTTCTTTTAATTGCACCTCTATCCGCAGACGATCTTGCGCTTTTGACATCCTGAAATATCCGGTCGTCGCGCCTGCGGCTTCAAAATCGCTGTAAAGCCCGTCCTTTACATCTTCGGGCGTAAACGATAAGGCGCCGATTTCTATATACTTATCCGCCCTGCCCATGACCGCTACGAACGGCAGTTTCAGGTCCGGCATACAATCCGTGTGCCCGGATTCTTTCAATATAGCTTCCATCTCGTCATATGTATATAACATACCCTTGTCTCTTGTTGAATAGCGTATGAGAGGGCATATGCTCTCATTGCTCAAATCTGTAAAGATGAGCTCTTCGTCTTTTTCTTCCATAAAGATCTGGAAAGGAAAGTATTGGAATAAAATGGGGCAGGGTTTAGCCGTATCTCCGAAAAGGGCAATTTTCAATTTCATATCCTTTTCTGCCATCCGTCTTATATTAACGGTTTGACTGTTCTCTCTGAAAAGGCTCAAGGCCAGTTCGCACGCGCCAAAATTTGATAATATGTTTTCCCCGCCCTGATCGTCAAGCTCGCACCCCATCAACCTTGCCAAATACGATCTATAATTTTCTGGGAACCAGTCTTCCCCGATAATAATGTGCGCCGATAATTTACTCCAGCATACACCCTGCTCCGCGGCATCTTCTATAACTTTTTTAATGAAATATGTATTGCCGATAAGAAGAAAGTGCCTGAAATATCCTGAGAATTTTTTAATAAGCTCTATAACCATGTCCGGCCTTACGCTTGTATCCGCGAACGGGAAGCTTGTGCTTATACGCGTTCCCATGCCAAGGCAGTTAATAAAAAACGTCTCTTTTGTCAAACCGAACAATAGATAGGTCAAAAAGTCTATCTGGCTTTCCATGTTTTTAGAGCGACTCCTGCCTGTCAGCCCGTAAGAGTATGCCGCGTCCGAAAAGCCGGAGCTGACCATTGCAGATCGCATATCTTTAATATTACTCCCTGCGCATAGATCCGGCAAATCATTCAAGGCAAAAAATGTCTTGTCAATCAGCGGAAAATTATTTTTAAAACTCTTCTCGTCCCGGATCTTTCTTATATCTATCCTGTGTTCGGCCAATAGCTTTTTATACGCGCTCACCTCGCGGGCGGCCCTTTTGACCGCGGGAATAAGCCGCTTCTGCCCGTCTTCTAATATCTTTGAAGGGCTGGCGGATTTCATGTAAGAGAGCAATCTTTTTTCAGGCAGAGATATTTTCATTTATCCTTTATCCTTATATTTGTCATGATACCGCCAAGCGGGACTTAAGAGCCGCTGTATCAAGATCGGCAAGCTCGTAAATCCTGCACATGATCGGTTCAAGCGTCTTTATCATAAGCTCGTCAGGGATCTTATCGTCGGCCGTGTATTTCTCAAAACTCATCGGCTTGCCTATGGATACTTTTATCTTTTTAAAGAAATGGGGATAGCATCTTGTCTGCGGCCATGCCTCAAAAGTGCCCTTTACGCCTATCGGGATAACCGGAGCGCCTGTCTTCAGGGCAAAGAGGGCGACTCCTTTGTGGCATATCGGGCTGGATTCTTCCTTGGAGATCCTACATTTGCCCTCAGGGAATATCAATATCATATCACCTTTCATCAATACATGAAGCGCGCCCTGGGCGGAACCGTTGGTCGGCACACAATCCGCGGCCCAGAGAGCCGGATATACAAACCAGATCTTGAACAGCCATTTAGCGGCAACGGCGTGAAAGTGCCGGTTAATGACTCTATACATTATCATGGCATCCAAAAAACTTGAATGGTTGGCTGCCAGTATCGCGCTTCCCTTGCGCGGGATATTCTCTATGCCTTCAACCTCTACGCTGTAAAAGAGAAAAAAGAATTGGAGCAGCTTTTTTATAGGCCAATACCCTAATCTCTTGAAAATCATCCGATATCCTCCGCAGCCGGTCCGACGCCTTTCGCCTTGAATGCCACGATCACGGCTTTATATGTCTCCACGTCCATGATGTGTCGTAGGGGGTGCATATAACGCTTTAACCGCTCATGATACTGTATGGTAAGGTTTATACTCTCGGCCTGAGACATACCGTCTTTCAATTCATAGTTCATTACCTGGGCAAGATAATCGTCCGGCAGGGCGTGCGCTTTAAGCCCGAACTCATTTGCCCTTTCCGCCAATGGCCCATGCTCCAGGACATAAAGCGAGAATATCTGCCAGCCCAGGCCTATCAGACGGTGCCATCTCTTTAAAAATTTGTACGTCATCAGGGCGTTCTTCTTCGTTTCGCCCGGCACTCCGACGACACAATAGACGTGCATCAATATACCCGCCCTGTGAAAATTACGTATGATGGTCTCCGCGTCCTTAATGTTTACGCCTTTATTGATGATATCGTTAACGCGCTGGGAGCCTGATTCCAGCCCTATCTGCCCGCCTAAAAATCCGCCCTTTGCCAGCTTATCACAAAAAGAGGGGGACGTGAACTCCTTTTCGAACCGGATGAAAGCGGAAAAAGGAATCTTTTTTTCCGCTTTAAGATTATATTCGACTATCTTCTCCAGCCGATGCGGGGACGTTGACGCGTCTATAAGGCCGACATACGAGGGATCGTATCTTTCCTGTAATTTTTTCAGGTCATCTATTACCAGCTCTATATTGCGCACGCGCTTATTTTCGTACCCAGCGGTTATTCCGCTGGTGCCCATCCTGGGATAATAACAGAAGATGCATTTTCCCCAATAACAGCCGCTTGATGCCTCCAGAGGCAGAATGCTTTTTGGCCGGAGTGAGACAAATTCCGGAGCGCATGCCTCGTTCAGGTCAAACTCACAAACCTTTTCGCTTTTTTTAATAGAGCCGCCTTCCCTGTATATTGTGTTCGGTATTGCGGCCAGATTCTCCCGTTTCCCGACCCGCTCAATCAATTCGCCGAATGTATTCTCCGCAGGGCCGAGTATCAAACTATCAAAGAAGTCCCAAAGCTTGAGGTTCTTCTCGAGCCGATAGGCTATTTCCGTAAGGGTCGCTCCTCCCAGACAAATATGAATATCCGGATGCTTAGATTTTATAAGGTGCGCGAGGGTAAAGACCGGGACGAGGTCCGCGGTATGCGTTATTGATATGCCTACCAGGCCGGGCCTTTCCTTCTCTAAGAGAGGCATGACCTCATTATTGTAATATGGAATCAGAAAATTGAATTGTTCGTCCTTTACTGCGCGGATTATATCGCCGGCGCGGGGCGAATACATTGCTCCATGGAACCCAAACCCGAAATCCAATTGCGCGGGGAAATAGGCGGCATCTATCAATGCCTTGCCGCACAATATGGTCTTGAAATGGGCCAGAAAATCCTCGGGAGACAATCCTAAGAATTCTTTGTCTAGGGCCTCTCTTGCGGCGTCTATCCGGGAAATGAGAAAATCTTTCTGGCCCAGGAGGGCATAATATATGTTTTTATTATCTATCTTTGAACCGATGATAGCGCGAAAACCGTTATTTGAGCTGTTGAGAAGGATGGAGCCGAGGTTTTCCCGCAAAAACTTGCTTCTCGTAGCCGGTTCAAACTTATCTTCTAACCTTACAAAAACCCCCTCCAGATACTTCTTTGACAGCATATGAAAAAATGCGTTTTGATTGAAGTCTTTCAGAACGATATCGTACCCTTTATTTTTAAGATACGCGTAAAGGCGGGCCGTCCCCAGCATCGGGTAAAAGATACTGGTCAGCGTGTTACAAACCCATACCTTCATTTCTTATTCCTCGTATAATGTCTATTTGCACAGATTGGCACAGATGAGATTGCTTCGGTCGCTTCGCTCCCTCGCAATGACGGCAGAGCCGTCATCTGTGCCCATCTGTGATAAATACGCTATCTCTTGAAATCTGTGATCATCTGTGCTTATTATGGTATGCCTTCCTTATGACATTGAACATATCAGATGGCGTCTGCCCATTTTTTGAACATGTCTAATATTGTCCTTAGTTCCGATATGAAGCGCCCTCTATTTCTAAAACATATTCTGCTCTTCATTATCGTCATCATCTCTTTCTTGATATCTATCTGCGCCTTGGTATCCTTGGTTAGAAAAGTTATCCCTTTTGCCGGTTCCGGTAGATTCGGCTTAACGGCCGCGATGATCTTCGGCGTATAATAATCCAATAACACTTTGGCCGCGATGTCGCTCACTAAAATAAAAACAGGGTCGGGGTCTGTATGCAATTTTTCCACATGGCGGTTTAACTCTTCGGTCTGTTTCGTCGGGCCTATCCGTTTCACGTCGGGATAAGGAACGCCCAGATCTTCTAAATCACGCAATATGAGAGGTATCAACGTATCTTCAACCTGGAAATGCGCCCCAAGGTATCTTTTAAACGTTTCATCCCCCTCTTTCTCCGTCCTTTTCACATCCCTGGCTAAAAGCTCCGGGCCGGGCACAATATAATAATGGACCTGGGTCAAAAAACGCTTGTACATATCCAGCGTGAGAGTTTTTTTATTCAGTTCCCGCCCAAAAGACGTGTCATCGAGCTCCTTACAGAATTTGTCCAGCGCCCATTTTATCTTTAGTAAAAACAGACTAAATAAGAGCATTTGATTTTGCCAGCTCCTCGCTTTTTGAATTCACCATATCAAACAATTTAAGCGTCTTTTCATCGTAGCATGATAATATGTCCAAAAACAAGTCTTTTGATATCATCTCCAGATCTTCCTTCTTTTCATATCCGGCGCACCTTGCTATCAGGAGATGCTCGTCATTCAGATCCGACGGTATGCCCAATTTATTAATCGCCCGCGATAATTTCATATACAGCGGCACCAGGTCCGTGATCTTTTTGCCGAGCATCGTGTAGGCGGACTCCCAGCGGCGCTCGCCAAGCGCGTTGATAGACCATTCAAATTTAAGCATGATCGGCCCATAAGTATCCGGGTCATAAGATATATTATACTTTGACGGGTTGGAATACCATGCCGGGCCGGGATAAAGGGTGGCAGGCATGACCTGAAATGAATCCGGCATCGTCAGCTTACCCAGTCTTACGTTGTCGTCAAACACACGCTTAAGCGTAACTCCCTTGTCCAATAGTTCCTTCGTCAGGGGGATAGGGTATATGTATGAGGTGATAATGTAAACGTGTTGCTTTTCTAGCTCGCTTGCCTTTCTTATGCATTCAACGGTGTCTACTATTTCCTGCGCCGTCAGATTTTTATTCAACACTTCTTTGAGCACATCGTCGTTCCCCGATTCCGCGCCCATGTAGAGGATCCTCATGCCCGACCTGATAATTATCCTGTAGGTCTCTACCAAATCGGCTTTTCTGGTGGCGGCACCCTTTGAGGCGCGCGTGAGCATGGTATATTCTATGCGTAATTTCCGGCGGAGTATCTCCTCTGCTATCCTCCTCGCGTGCGGTAAGGGTGTATCTGATGCCGTGAACGTGAAAAACCCTACGCCTTTCCGCAGCATATACCCTATCTCATCCACTATCAGTTTCGGATCGCGTATGCGGAATTTAGGATAGATGAAAGGGTGAATGCAAAATGAGCAGCGGCCGTAGTCACAGCCAAGCCCGTCAATAATAGTATGGCACCTGATCTTTTTTGAAAGCTCTTCATCTGTATATTCGGGGATTAGTTTTTCATTTATGGGTATGGGAACCGTGGGATTGATCTTAATGGCGCCGTCCGGCGCGCGATAAACGAGATTGGGGATATCGGCGTTGGCTATTCTCTCCAGTCTCTCGCGGCGGGTTTTGTATCTCTTTGCAATCTTTACTATATTTGCAAGCGCTGCCTCGCCTTCCGAATAAACTGCCAGGTCAAACGGGCTATACTTCAGTATGATGCCGTCGCTATAATAAACGTTGGCATGAGGCCCACCAACAACAATAATCGTTTCAGGGCTCGCTCTTCGGACCATCTCGCAGAACTTCACACATGAAATAAACGTATTCCCAAACCACAGTTTAATCCCCAGAACAGGCGTTCGGTCGCGCGCGATCCTTTCCGTTAAGGTGTGCAGATATTTATCCATCTGAACGTTCTGGAAGTCCACCATCTTGGAATACAGGGCTAGAGTCTTTTTCTTATAGTACAGCATCTTATACCACGGCGCCTTCTCCTCATTGAATATCATCTTATCGAATAATTCCCGTAAGCGCTGCGAGGTCTCCGGCACTTTGAATTCGTCGTAACCATCCACCGTGTTGCGGTCCTCTATCATAAAATCTATATTCTCTTTCTTCAGATAAGCGCGAAGTATCGCCATCCCGTTATCCAGAAAAAGATCTCCCGGAGAACGCCTGCGCGGGGTGAATCCGTTGTACAAAAATAAGTCTGCCATTTTATTTAAGTATGTCTTGGGTTCTTTACAAAAAAACCCGTATATATTACTCCTGCCGCGAGCGCAGCTGAATAACATAGAAATGCCCATCGGAAACCGAATGTCTTGTAAATCATAGACCCGGCAAGGGGCCCTATAATCATGCCTACGGAATACGCGACATTAAAATATCCTGCGGCCAGTCCGTATCTCTTTTGCCATTTGGCGTGATCAAATACATCGTTTATCAGGGCCAGGCTGCACACTATGAGCATGCCCAGGGTTATACCGAGCGTGCTTGCAGCAATGAAAAATACTGAAAACGACGCGGCCTTAGTTATTATCAGGCACAAGAGCGCCGTAATGGCGCCGCCTGTAACAATAAATATTTTACGGCCGTATTTATCCGAAAGGTGGCCAAAAAATGGCTGAGAAAAAATATATGTTAACGCGATGGCGCTAAATAGAGCTCCTACCATACGACTATTGGCTTTAAAACGAGCGGTCAAATATAATGGTGTCAATACCTCAAACATACCGAGACAAACGACTCCTACCGCTATCATAACGAAGCCCAATATTAGATTAGGTTCGCTGAAGAGAGCCGGGGCCATCTTTGGCTGCGCGGTTTTTTCTGCCGCGGGCGGTCTATTCAGCATCAAAAAGCCTATTGCTACCGAGAAGGCCAGCAAGGCCGAAAGATAAAACGGCGCCCCGAACCCGTACCTATAATATAATAGCCCGCCCATGACAGGGCCGATAATAGCCCCGAAGCCCATCGCGTTCATGGCAAAGCCCAATTTTCCCCCGCGCACATTCGACGGGAAAAGATCGCCGATAAGCGCCAACCCCGCCGTCCACGTGGCAGCTGCTGAAACGCCCTGTAGAAAACGACTGATAAACAATGCGGTTATAGTCCTGGACAAGCCAAACGCTATCGATGACATGCACAAGCCGAACATCCCCATGAGCATTATGTTCCATCGCCCTAGTTTATCGGAAAGCACGCCTGCCGGAATGCTTAAAACGAGAAGCGTAAAAGGATATAAGGCAAAGAACACGCCGACTTGCCTGGGATCCATGCCTAAGATTCTCACATAGCCTGGGACTATCGGAATGATGATGGCATAAAGAATGGAGTCGGCGAATATGGCAGCGCAGATCAATGAGAAAATCAGCCGCTTCCTTTTATTATCATGAAGCTCAGCCGACATATGAAAACTTTCTTTCGTAATCTAATCGCATCCCGTAAGGAAATTCTTCATATTTGTATAATTTGAGGTCGAAAGGCATTTTTACATGTTTCGCTATATTCTGCTCGAGCGCACTTAAAATATTGCCTTCCGCGACTCTTTGCGGCTTAAGCTGGACATCTATGCGCAAAGATGAATTAAGGTTTCTCATTTTAAAATTCCCTGTGACGGCGTCCGCTACGCCGAAATCTAAATACAATGCTTCCTTAACGGCTTCCGGGATCACTGCCTGGCCGTTAATCATAAAATTATTCTTTCTGCCATAGATGATAAGTAACGGCAGTTTTAATTCCGGCAAAGGAAGATGGGCATATCCTGCTTTATCCAATGCCTCTTTTAGAGTTTCGTAAGTCAGCTTTTTCCCTAAGTCGTAGGTGCGATAACGCAGAAAGGGAATTTTGGCATCTGGGCCGACGTTCGAAAAGACAAGCTCGCCTAATTCTGAATCGGATGGGATGACCTCTAGAAAAGTGCGATTGGGATAGTAGACAAAAAGTTGCCCTAAGATATCGGCCTCTTTACCAAGGAGCGCCAGGCGCAATTGCGGGTCCTTGTAAATCAGGCGCTGTATCTTTATCGTCTCTATCGTTTCGTGGAAAACTGTGTGTAAAAAAAGTTCCGCTATCCCCCCTGAAAAAAGGATGATGCCCGTTTCCGGTTTGTCAAAGTCAATATGTAAAAGGTGAGCTATGTAGGTGCGCCAACTTTCGGAGGTCCATTCCCCTCCGGCAACGACATGCACCAATAATGACGGCCAGTCAATACCCTGGCTGTATCCATCCTCGATCACTTTTTTAATAAACGCCTGATTGCCGGTAAAGATTATCTGCTCATATTTGCGCGCAAATTTTTTGATGATAGCTATAACGCTTTCTTCGTATACGCCGGTATCGGCCAATGTCATAAGATTGCTATAAACGCGCTGACCCATTGACAAACAATTAATCAAAAGGGTTTTGCGTTTATCGGCATTGAAGAAATAAGCCGCCATTAAATCATGCGCTTCAAAAGTGGCCTCTATATCTTTTTTTGTCAATACGCTATAAGAAAATACCCCTGAGCTGCCGGAAGAACTACCCAGAGAAATCACATCGTCCAGATTGCCGTTCACGCATAATTTGTCAATTTCATAGCGGGCGCTGGTAGAATTTTTGTCCAATAATGGAACCTTTTTGCGAAATTGCTCGATCGTCCTGACCTCGTCGGCCTTTATACTTGCGTTTTGTAAAATCTCTTTATAGGCGGGCACGCTTTCGGCGGCGCGGTGAAATGCCTGTAATAGCATCCCCTCGCTCATCTTTGACAGCTTTTGAGGAGTGGTATTCTTAAGATATTCTATTATACGGGCTCTCTTCCACTTGGAAATGATATTCATCTGATTCCTTTTTCTTCCCACATCTTTAAAACCCGGCCATATTTTTCCGGGTGTTTGCGGTAAAACGGCTTAAAAAAGAGACGTATAAGGGCCTTTGAGAAGATATATTCAAAGAGAGATTTTTTTTCCTTTGATTTAATTGCCTGATAAAATTTTTCTATTTTCTCATGAAGCCTTTGCTTTACCTTTCCCCTGCTAAACGGGTCCGAGTCGTAATCTAATTTCAATAAAAAGTTTCCCCTCCTTGACGCGCCTGAAACCAGGAAAAAATTATTAATTATCTTTATTGCCTTATCTCCGTCCGCGGTTTCGTATGTGCCCACGGCAAACCCATATTTGTTAGTCAATGCCTGCTCAATAATAAAGATATGCGCCCTGTCAAAAAAAGCCTTCAGCTGGCCTGTGACATTGCTGACATAGCATGGAGAGCCCAATACGATACCGTCGCTTTTCTTTATCTCTTTTAATATACCATCAATCCCGTCGCCGGGTATAACGCATTGTCCTGTGCTGTCGCACCTGGCGCACCCTTTACAGAATTTCATGTCATACTTTGCCAGATCAAAATATTTAACCGTGATGCCGTTTTTTTGCGATAGGTATCCGGCTATCTCTTTTAAGATCTTTGCAGTGGAGCCGTCTATCCGCGGGCTGCCATTTACTATACTTATAACCATGAGAGGGCCTCCTCCCCGACAGAAATATATTACTAGTGAAACATGGCCTTGATGACTTTTAAATTAAAAACAACCAGAAATAAAATCACCTGCGCGAGTTCCAGAAATCTCCATCTTTCCAAATGAACCTTATTTAACCTCTGGCTAAGGAGCAGATATCCATGCGCGAAAAAATGAAGGGTTGCGACGAGGATAGCCAGCATCCTTCCCCATTCAAGAAGATTCCACAGGCCAAAGGCGATCACGAGATTTAAAATCGTGCAGGACCGGAAGAATATTTCTATGACTGGCGGCACCTTTTCCTTAAGTATACCGAAGACGAAGAGCAGGTGGGCTATGCCTTGAACGCCCCACGCAAGGCCTGCAAATCTTATAATGATTAAATATATCAACTGGCTCATCCCAGGTTCTTGTAAATCATCTTATCGCATATAAATTGGTCGAATTTTTCTTTCTCTTTTATCTTCAGAAATTCCAGCCCGCTATGGAAGCATGGGCCGCACCACGCTACCCGCGCACTTATAATACATGGCTTGTCGTCTTCTTCAAGATGGAGAAAGAGCTTTATCCTGTCATTCATCTTAAAAGGCACCTTCGTTACTATGCCGACCCCGCCGCCGCTAATATTTATAGCGGATATCGGGATTTTTTTTCTGCCCATTCTATAAAAGACCTTAACGGGGTGCATTATGCGATCGCTCCTCCTCTTCTCTCTGCCAATCTTGCTTTCTCTGCTTCCTTTGCGCGCCCGTTTCATGCCTTACCCCCTTCCGGCATAATTATCCCGAGGATCCTGTTAAGGTCATTTAATGAGTAATATTCGATCTGCATATATCCCTTTTGCTCTCCCTTGTATATCCTGACGCGCGTCCCGAGTATATGCTGCAGCCTGTTTTCCAGGTCTATTAAACCCTGCTCCTTCTGGGCCTTCTGCCTTTTAATAACGGTCTTTTTTCTATTCGCAATGGCCTCTGTTTCTCTTACCGACAATCCGTCTTTAATTATGATATTGGATATCCTGATCTGCTCGTTCTCCGACGGTACGGATAATAGCGCGCGGGCGTGGCCGGCGCTGATCGCGCCTTTTACGACATGATCCTGTATCTTTTTCGGCAGAGACAATAGCCTTATCGTGTTAGATATAGTTGACTTGTCTTTCCCCAAAACCTGCGCAATCTTGTCCTGCGTGAAATTAAATTCTGTGATAAACCTTTCGAATGCGTTCGCTTCTTCGATGGCGTTGAGCCCTTCACGCTGTATATTCTCTATCAAAGCTATCTCGAGCATATTTATGTCGCTGACTTCCTTGACGATAGCCGGGATGCTGGACATATTGAGCCTCTTTGCCGCCCTCAGTCTTCTTTCACCGGCTATGACCTCGTATCCGTCATGGGCCTTTCGGACCAATACCGGCTGTATTACTCCTTTTTCCTTTATTGATTTTACAAGCTCATCCAGCTTCTCTTCATTAAATTGGATTCGTGGCTGGTATTTGTTTGTCTTAATGTTATTGACAGGGATATTTATTACCTTTTCGTGTTTTTCTGTATCAACAAATATAATATCTCTCGGCGGTATAAGTGCGCTCAACCCTTTTCCCAAAGCTTTATTAGCCATTTTATCTCCTAATTATCTTTTTCCCGCCTGCGCCGCGTTAACTGACTGGCGGCGGGATCCCGCCGCCTTTTTTATAGCTTATCTCAGGCGGGACAGTCATTTAATTTCTCCTTGCTGTAGTCTACTTGTACAGGCCGGGGCTGTACAGGCTGCTTTCTACTTTTCCAGCCCCGGCCTGGAACTCGGTATCTACTTGTACAGGCCGGGGCTGTACAGGCTGCTTTCTACTTTTCCAGCCCCGGCCTGGAACTCGGTATCTACTTGTACAGGCCGGGGCTGTACAGGCTGCTTTTTACTTTTCCAGCCCCGGCCTGGAACTCGGTAATTCTTCCTTTTCTATCTCTTTTTCAAAATCAACATTCAATTCAATTGCCTCTTTCTTTACCCCTAACAATTCATTTGTAAAGTCTTCATATTTTTTGGCTGCGATAGAATTTTTGTCATAAAACGCGATTGGTTTGCCAAATCCTGGGGCCTCGGCTAACCTGATATTGCGTGGTATAACTGTGCTATATACTTTTTCACCAAAGAATTTTTTGACCTCGTTTATAACCTCATTGGTAAGATTTGTCCTGTAGTCTGCCATGGTCAGCAAAACTCCCTCAACCGTTAACGCGGGATTAATATTTTCCCTGACAAGATTTATTGTATTTATTAATTGGCTTAATCCTTCCAGGGCATAGTATTCACACTGTATCGGAATAAGCACCGAATTTGCGGCAGACAGGGCATTAATCGTCAGTAAACCTAAGGATGGCGGGCAATCTATCAGTATAAAATCAAAATCGTTTAAAAGGCCTGCTATGGCCTTTTTCAGCTTATGCTCACGGCCCAATGTGCCGACGAGCTCAACCTCAGCGCCGGTTAAGTTCAGATTAGACGGAAAGAGTGAAAGATTATTAAAAGGTGTATCTATGAGGACGGTCTTTGGATCTGCGTCGTCTATCAGGAGATGGTAGACGCTATGTTTAATATCATGCTTGTCTATGCCTAATCCGCTTGTGGCATTGCCTTGAGGGTCAATATCTATTAAAAGGATTTTTTTACCTGATAGGGCAAGATATGCGGCCAGGTTGATCGCGGTGGTTGTCTTGCCAACGCCGCCTTTTTGATTACAGAGCGCTATTACTTTTGCCATTATCTTGAGTGTACCTTAAAAGCCCGGGATTTCGAATTCGACGCAGATAGTCTTTCGGCCAAGGCTCTCATTTTATCGTAATCTGGCCTACGAAAATTCTCTCTTTTGTGCATTGCCATTTCACGCCAAATCTTATATGCTTCTAACTTTTTTTTACTCTGTAATGGATATTTATCAAAGTGATTAATAATTTCTACAAGCTCGCTTCCCCTAGAAACCCGGAAATATACGCTTGGGCTTGTTGTGCCGCTATTCTTTGTTGGCGCAGCCCCTTTAGTAAGATAAATGCCGCCTATATAATTAAAGAATGCCCTTAGGTCTTCTACTAATTCCTTATTATCGGCTCGCTGTTTAAAGCCAAAGGCAATACAAAAAGTGCCGCCTGAGCGATTGTAGGTAAATGCTGCTTCGCCGTCACATAGCCCTGTTACATACCATGGATCTAATACTGGCATAGCCCAATACAATTGTTCCCACCGGAACTATTTCACATGAAATTGTTTATTAAAATATACCCGACAAAACCCATTTTGTCAAGCTGTGTTATGTGAGATTGCTTCGTCCCGCCTCAGCAAGTAGCCTAATCGGGGCGGGACTCGCAATGACGGTTTTTCAGTAATCTGCTACGCCTTCTTTAATATCGCGCCCTGCTCAACGATCGTCAAGATAGTATTTACCACCCAGTAAAGGACCATCCCTGAGGGCATATTATAAAAGATAAACCCGAACATTATCGGCATTATGATAAGCATCATCTTTTGCTGCTGTTTTTGCTCTTCTGTAACAGCACCGCCCATAACCTTTGACGATATCTTTTGCTGCAACACCATAAGCACCACCATGACAAGAGGCAATATATTTATGCTGTTACCGAATATCGGCAGGGCAAACGGTATGCCTACGGCATCCGGCATAGAAAGGTCATTTATCCATAAAAAGCCCGCGCCTCTTAAATCTATAGACTTTGTAAGCGCCTGATAGAGGGCGACAAATATGGGCATCTGCAGCAAAAGCGGCAGGCAGCCGCTCAGAGGGTTTATCTTATATTTTTTATAGAGCTCCAGAACTTCTTTATTGAGTTTTTGAGGGTTGTCTTTGTATTGGGCTTTGAGTTTTTCCATCTGCGGGTGGAGCTCGTGCATCTTCTGCATGGATTTAAAACTCTTGAGCGTGAGAGGGAAGAGGATTATGTTTAAAAATATTGAGAGCAGTATTATTGACAGGCCCCAGTTGTGGAATAGACGGTAAAAGAAGGCGGCTACGACAAGCAATGCTTTTGCGATCCCGCCGAAAAATCCGTAATTTATAGTCTCTTCAAATTCCATGCCCAGTCTTTTAAGGTCTGCGGCTATGCTCGGGCCCGCGTATAAAATAAATTTATACTCCGCGAAAGAATTAGCCGGTATGGAGGCCTTCTCCATCTCAATGCCTGAGAAGAGCCCGCCGGACAGGGTGTAGCCGTAGTATTGATTCTTCGTCTGGCCATAGGGCTTCATGATGAGAGAGAAGTACCTCGTCTTTATTGCGGCCCAGCTGACTATCCCCGGATTTGTTATAATATTATTTTTCGGCCTTTTGAAACCGATGAATTTGCCGTCAACCTTTGACGACGCCTCAATCAGATTCTTGTCTTCTGGCCTGGGCTCAACAAGGCCTGAGCCGGATATAATCTTGCAGCCGAAGTCTGCCGGTGATGACGAATTGTTCTTTACAATAAGTTGCAACTCTATGATATTATTGGATTTATGTAAAATGTACCTCTTCGTTATTTCAAAATTCTTTGCCGTTAATGTGTAGGTGATTTTATCGCCGCTGGTATCCAATCTATACGCCGCGCGATCCAGGGCAAAAGAGTCCATTGTGTCTTTTATTGAAAAGATATAGCCGGCCGGGTTATTTTCCTCGGCCAAAACGAGCGGCTCGCTGGATTTTAATTTTTTGTAGCTTTTCAGCTCTATCTTTTTTACCGCGCCGCCGATATTGCTGAAGGTCGCTATGTATCTATCCGTGGAAACAATGAGCTCTTTCTCGTCGGCAGGCGGTTCCTGGTTGGCTGGTTCGCTGGCCTGCCCCGCATCTGAACGAAGTGAATGGTGCGGGGTTTGCTGGTTTGCTGGTTTGCTGGTTTGCTGGTTTGCTGGTTGGCTGGTTGGCTGGTTGGCTGGTTCCTGTGTTACGGGCTGGACGTGTGTTTGTTTTGGCGGTGGGAACATATATTGAAACGTCACTATAATGAGGACAGAAAACGCTATCGCTAAGATCAGTCTTTTTTCCATTGCCACTCCACCGGGTCGTAGCCGCCCTTAGAAAACGGGTTGCACCGCAAGACCCTCCAGACGCTCTTTACCCCTCCGTGGAATACGCCGTATTTCTTAAGAGCGCCCATGGCATATTCGGAGCACGAAGGATGGAACCTGCAACATCGCAAGTTCAATACTGATAAGTAGTTACGATAAAATTTCAGGGCTGATATTATTATGGCTCTCATGCTAAGATATTTGCTTTCTTTGCCAGTCTTAAAAAAATGCCTTGCGCGTCCTTGTAAGAAAAATTGTTTTGCGTTTCTTTTCTCACAACGAGGACCGTGTCAAAACCTTTTTTTAAAATTTTCTTGTTTTTCCTGAAGACTTCGCGGAATAATCTTCTTAAGCGGTTGCGGCCGGATGCCTTCTTTACGTTCCTCGCGCTGATCGAAAAACCGATGCGGGTAAAATCTAGCGTGTTCGGCAGGGTCTTAAGGACAAACGGCCCGTTCGCGAAAGAGCCGCCGGATTTGTAAACCTTGCTGAACTCGCCAGTCTTTACCAAGCGCTCTTTTTTAGCAAACTTCTCGTCGGCAATCATACGGTGAGTTTCTTCCGGCCCTTCTGTCTTCGTCTTTTCAAAACGGCCCTGCCCCACCGGTCGCGCATCCTCTTCCTGAAGCCGTGCGTCCTCTTCCTCTTAATATTAGACCCGGCCTTTAAGGTGTATTTCATTATCGTCTCCTCGTATAATGTTCACTTGACAGTGAACCATTTTTTAACCACAATATCCTTATGGTTAATTCCTATAAAGCGGGAAGACAACTTCTTAACCTCCTG
>Ga0315284_10007203_pt1 | contig 15867 bp, 11 predicted proteins | sample YL17G09_16_MG_FD_203696 | JGI IMG/M metagenome (GOLD analysis project Ga0315284, IMG submission 203696) | Sediment microbial communities from Yellowstone Lake, YNP, Wyoming, USA - YL17G09_16 | ecosystem: Environmental > Aquatic > Freshwater > Lake > Sediment | place: USA: Wyoming | collected... | reverse complement strand
AGGAAATCGTCGGTTATCGCCTGGCCCTGAATTGGATTCACACCGATTTCCAAAAGATAGCTATCTCGCCGGAGACATGCCTTCGCCTCCATGCTCTGGCCCAGGGGGGGACGACGGGGGATGCCGGACAATGGAAAAGAAGTCCAAACGATATCATCGAGATATTCCCAAACGGCAGGCGGGAGGTGCGTTTCCGGCCCGTCGCTCCCGACCTTGTTCCAAAAGCCATGGACGAGCTTTGCTTGGGCTATCATGACGCTATGGACCAACTCAAGGTCACGCCGCTCCTGGCAACGGCTTGCCTGGTTCTCGATTTTCTGTGCATCCATCCTTTTCGCGACGGCAACGGCCGCGTTTCCAGGTTGTTGACCTTGCTCGCCTTCACCCATCATGGCTACGATGTCGGGCGATATATCAGCTACGAACGGATCGTCGAGCAGACTAAGGAAGACTACTATGAGGTGCTGAAAAAAAGCTCAGCACGCTGGCATGAGGGAGCGCATGATTTCCAGCCATGGTTCAATTACTTGCTGACGACCTTGCGCCGAACCTACCGCGAGTTTGAAGAACGCGCCGGCCGGCCCCGTCCCGAAAAAGGATCCAAATCGGAGCTCGTAGAATACGCCCTGGATACTATTGTGAGCCCCTTCGGAATCGCGGATGTCGAGAGGCTTTGTCCCAACGTCAGCCGTGACACCATCCGCTTGGTCATGAACCGCCGGCGGAAATCCGGAAAACTCGAAATAATGGGCCGGGGACGCGATGCCAAATGGCGTCGTTCAGAGGAAAAAGGGTAATACCACATTAATGTAGGAATAAACATAGGAATGTCGCAAAATAAGATGGAGAATGGCAGTTTCCGCGCCATCGGCATCGACCTGAGGACGACGAATTCGGCTGTTACCAAGATTGTCTGCGACTCGGCTTCGAAGCAGACTTATTAAATAGTACGCCAAGGAGGATGCAGGTTATGCCAGCTGATGAAGGCTTGATGCGTCAAATGGACGATGCCGCAGCCCAAGCCCAAACGGAGCTCGAACAGAATATTGATAATTTGTCCGCTCGGGATATGATTAGGTGGTGGTCCAAGTGGTATATGAAGACCGGACATAAGCGGCTTGGCCGGATACTTGTTGCGATGGGGAAAGCGCAACAAAAGTGATGGAGAATTATGAACAATAAGAATCTGGGGACTTTAGAGAAGGTCGATCTTCGGAAAGTCTGGTTGTCGGAAGCAAATGAATTCACCCCGTGGCTGGCACAGCCCGAAAATATCAAGCTTCTCGGGGATACTATCGGGCTTGAATTGGAACTTGAGGCCCAAGAAAAGGCCGTGGGGCGGTTCCAGGCCGACATCCTATGCAAAGACATTTCGAGCGACAGTTGGGTCCTTGTAGAAAACCAGCTGGAAAAGACGGACCATTCCCATCTGGGCCAAATTCTCACATATGCGGCGGGTTTGGAAGCGGTGACCATCGTCTGGATTTCGCACCATTTCATGGAAGAGCATCGTGCGGCTCTTGATTGGCTCAATGAACATACGGATGAGAACATCAACTTTTTCGGACTCGAGATAGAAGTCTGGCAAATTGGGGAATCGCCATTCGCTCCCAAATTCAATATCGTTAGCAAGCCCAATGATTGGGCGCGGACTGTGCAACGGGTGGCCAGAGGAGAATTGACCGAACACAAACAGGTCCAACTCAGATTTTGGACGGCTTTCAAGGAGTATATGGAGAAGAATAGCAAAATCAGCTGCCAGAAACCGGGGCCTCAACATTGGATGAATCATTCCATAGGTAAAAGTGGCTTCAGTTTAGCGTCGATTGCTTCCCAGTGGAATTCGGAGACATCGCTCAACGAACCGCAAATACGTGTTGAACTTAATACCTTCGGCAAGAATTCGAAACAACATTATGCGGCTCTGGAGCAGATGCGAAAGGAAATCGAGGAGGAAATTGGGCAGCCCCTGACCTGGCATAATCCGGAGAACAAGAATGCTTGCAGGATCTATGTTCGAACTAACGCCGACTTCCTCGATCCCGATCTCTGGCCGAAGCAGCATGAATGGCTGAGGGAGAAGCTGGAGCTCTTCTATCAAGTGTTTTCTCCAAAGATAAAGGCTATTGAGTGAAGAAGTGCTCCGATATGCCTGCTCGAATCCGATACGGTCGAAAAGTTGGATGAGGGGAAAGAGGTAATACCCCTAAAAGAGGGTAATAATAAGGGTAATATTGATGAAATCAGGCAGAATCCGCGCGATCGGCATCGATTTGGGGACGACAAATTCGGCCGCGGAGACTAGGCGATGAAGCTCTATGCCGGCGTCAGGGATCATGAATGGTTCGATTACTTACGAAGCCTTCCGGCCATCGACGAGATCAATTTCTGGCAGCCGTCGCCAAATGCTGAGTTTCGCGCGCTCGACAAAGGAAAGAGTTGTGCATAGCAAGTGATTAAGTCAATGGGATAATCCATGAAAGATTTTACAAAAAGTATATTGAACTATTTTGCCACCTATACCGAGACACGGTTTAGCTTTCAGAAAAAGGTTGATTACAAGTGGACGGATAATATATTTACCGTAGATTTTTCGGTCTTCCCCGAATTTCAGAAAATGATACTGACTTCGATCAACGACGGAGCGCCCTTTTGCATATCGGTCAAGAAGAATGAGTATTCGATATCATTGGATCAGGACTTCTTCAAGAATGATCTTGTGGCAAAGCTCGATTCCATTTACGGCTCGGAATTTTTGAATAACTGCGTTGAACAGGTGCGCGACAAATTAATAAAGGCCGAAAGCGATAGGGTTATTCTTTCCGGAGATGGCAGCAAGACGGCTGGAACCGGATTCAAGCCGAACGACGAGTTTGAAAGGAAAGTGTTTATCGAAGGTCTTAGGGTATTTAATCTTGCTTTTAGGAGCGCTATCAGAGAAAGCATCCAGACTCTTCAAAATCAAAAGAAAGAACAGTTGCAGGCGGAATTGCGGTTTTCCAATGTGCCGTTGTCATCTCTCAATCCAAATAGCATTGAACAAGACCTGTTTGACTCTATGCAAAACGCTGCTAAGAAGTGCAAAGATACCGCAAATTACCAGAACCAGATCAGGGAGATCATTCAGAGTACGGCTTTTGATTTAAAGATGTATGACCTTTATGCCGCCCTCCGAAAGTTCACCCCGGTAATTGGCATTGGGACTCCCTATCTCTTCTTCCATGAGATAGCCCTGCCCACTGATCCAAGCTCAACAGTCCAAAATGGAAACAAGTACCCCATCTTTTTAACGGAGATAGATATTCAGGAGAGCGGCGAAGAAGTCACGATAAAGAGTAGCAGGGACATCGTGATCATAAATACGCCTGCGATCAACTCGTTTGCGCTTGATACTGTGCTGACAACCCCCCGCGCCGCAAGGTTTGTGGATGCCCGCAGATATCTGGGAAGCGTGGAGAAGTATTTACAGAATATCTATGACCTGTTTGACGAGTTTCTTTTAACGCATGGTTTTAAGAATCTTACAGCCACAAACAGACCTTCGATCAGCTTTCGTATCGGCTTACAGGTCATGCAGAATGAGAACCGTAAACTCCTTGATTACTCGGAGTTGATAACTCACATTGACGCTGGCCAAGGTGAAAAGCTTATTGATTTTATTGAGAGCTATGTCTCGGGCAATGTTACAAACACAACCGACGAAGTGGATACGGCCTACCGGAATAGGTATCCACGGAAGTCCGTTGATAATCTGCTCTCAAGCATCCCAATTCCTTTGAATAAAGCGCAGAAACGGATCTTAACTGCTCTTGAGAACGACAAGAACCGTATTATCGTAGTTGATGGACCCCCCGGTACTGGTAAATCATATACGATCGCTGCTATCACCTATTGGGGCAACCAGAACAAAAAATCCATTGTAATCACCTCACACAAGAAAGCCGCACTTGATGTGATCGATAGAATGCTGACGGACAAGTTCAAACAGCTGCATCCCAAGGCCAAACCGTCTGTGTTGCGGATCAGCGAAGATGAGTCGGGCATCAATACTTTTCAGAACTCCTTCTCAGGACCAGTAATTGCGGCGGCCAATAACAGGGTTAACCAATTCAACGAGGAAGCTGTAAACAAGGACGCCACTCATTGGCGTGAGAAGATTGATGGTCAGGTCAACAACTACTGGAAGAATTTAAGCGCGTATAAAGAACAAATCGTCAGCATTTTACGATTGGAAGAGCTGGAGCACGAAATGGTCAAGGAAGGGATCATTAGGGATCCAAGCCTATTGATCAAGCTGGATAAGAATGTGATCCTCGATATGGATGTTGTAAAGGAAACAGCTAAGTTTATTGACGGTCTAAAAGTAGATCGCCTGAGCTTGAAGCAATTCTCTTACCTTTACGAAAGACGTGAGCTTCTTCCGAAGGTGCTCTCAGCCTGTAATATCTTGCACGGTTTGTCTATGACGACCGATGACATGAACTTGTTGCACTCAATCGATATCGATGTTGTGGACAAATTTACCTCCACTCTATCTGAAATCAGCAATTACTTGGCCAAAGACTGCACCGTATATGCTTCGGATAAGCCGCTTAAGTACAGATTTTTCTATAAACTGCGGAAGTTCTTCAAAACCAAAGACATTGAGGAGGAAAAGAAGCTTCTCAATGAACTTAAGGCGTTTGACTACGATAGCATTACGCATAACATTAACTTGATTTTTCACCAAAGCGATAAAGCCGTGCTGACTCTCTCCCAGCTGCAAGAGGGCGGCCGGATAATGAAAGAAATAAAGCGGTACATGGACAACAGAGATCTTATTCAACCGCTGATGAATGAACTCGGTTTTGAGGAAAAGGATATCAAAAGCTTTTTCCATCTGATAAGCAGCGCAGATAGCGTCATCAATAAGATCAAGCTGGAGGCGGTAGAATCGCTAAATTCCCTAAACAAATACTTCCCAGAGATGTTAAGTTTCGTTGGCGTTAATTTTGAGAATACGAAAACCATAAAGTCTCTCTTTCTGGAGAAGGAGAGTTGCAGGAAGACGATCGAGTATATCAACCTATTATGCACGCTATCCAAGAAGGAGCGGCCTATCGCCCCGGAACAATCTCTAATAAAAGACTATTACAGCGCTGTGCACAAACAGCTTGAGCATACCAATGATAAGCGGCTTAAGAACCTGAACAACTATGCGGCGACCATCGAGCGGATCATAGTGACAATGAAGACAGGCAAGCGGCTCAAACCCGAAGAGCTCAAAGTCCTTTTAGACAACATTTCCTGCATTGTTTCTGAACCTGACCTCATATCAAGGTACTTCCCCATGGAGGAGGATATTATAGATGTCCTTATCGTCGACGAGGCGTCGCAGCTTTCTATAGCTGAGTCGATATCCCTCATTTTACGTGCCAAGCAGATCGTTGTCTTTGGAGATGAGCTTCAATATGGAGCGGTCAGCGCAGGAAACGTAAGCGAGAAGTACGCCCAGCAGTACTTTAAGGAGATCCTCAATAGCTATGCCAGTGATTACAAGGTCGCTATCGATGAGCGGGAAAAAGAAGCGCTATCACAAGAAGCATCCCGAAATGTTGATGATGAAGAAGGCGGCGTTGAGCCTATATACAAGCCGGAAGAAGGCACAAAGGAATGGCTCAAGACGTTTAGCATAAGGACTTCCACGCTTAGCTTTGCCAAGGCCATTAAGAACTACGGCACATCTTTGGATACGCACTTCAGAAGTTTTCCGGAAATCATCGGATACTCCAACGAATTTTTCTATAAAGTGAGTCAGATCCCGCTCGTCATTAACCGCATCCGAACCAAGCCGATCGGAGAGGTCTTAAGGTTCATCAAGGTCGAGACTCAGGGCAACTCAGGAAACAACGTCAATCTGGATGAAATAGAGGTCGTCAAGCAGGACATTCAAACCGTCATGGCAAATGGTTTTAAAGGCACAATCGGGATCATCACCTCTTTCAGGGAACAGAGAACCAAGATGGAAGAGATTTTGAGAAAGGAATTGCCGAACTATCACTTTCTGGAACGGGACAACAAACTAACGATATGGTTCGTTGGCGAGGTGCAGGGCGAGGAGCGGGATATTGTTTACTACTCGTTCGTGCAGGACAAGAAATTGGCTAATGCCGACTTAAGGACGATCTATCCTACAATCGGCGGAACGGCTGATGATATAAGGAAACTTAAGATGCAAAGGCTGAATGTAGGCTTCAGCCGTGCGAAAGACACCATGGTATTCGTTCATAGCATGCCGATAGAGGAGTATTCCAATACACGACTTGGGGATGCTTTAAAGTTTTATGTGCACCTCTTAGATACGACTACGGACAACTATATCAAGGACGAGGCGATATTCGGGTCTCCGCCTGAAAAAGACCTTTATACATTCATTGTCCAGACGGATTTCTACAATAAAAACCGGAACAAGATAAAAATCATAGCGCAGTTCCCCATTGGCGAATACATTGAAGAGACATTGCACAAATACATTCCTAAATACAGAGTTGATTTTCTGCTGACCGTTTCCGATAAAGGCAGGGAGAGGTCTCTTATACTTGAGTATGACGGTGTAGAATACCATACGAAGAATCCGGAAATTGTCACTGCGCACAACTTCTCGCAGGAATATCTGGACTACGACATCGAAAGACAGCTTGAGCTTGAGAGTTATGGCTACAGGTTCCTAAGGATCAACAAGTTTACATTGACTCCGAAGACAAAAACCGAAACGAAGATCAGCGTGCTGAATGCCTTGCTGGAAAAGAAATTTGATCAATAAAAGGATATGACATGGGAAAAACAAATCTGTCCCCGGAAGAATACCAAAAGTTAGCCGAGTGCGTTAACAGCCAGACAGACGTGCCAGAAGATCTGCTCGTGAAGCTCTCGCCTGCTTTCTTTGAGAAACTAAGACAGGCGGGGAAGTTTGATTACAAGGAGCTTGATAAGTACAAGATCCCGACGATTGAATATGCCGGCAAGCGTCCGGAGTCCATCATACTGGCGCAAGCCGCTATTACCGGCGGAGCGGCTCCCTTACAGATAGTCAGGAGTTTCGCCATTAGTAAGAACGGCGATTGGAAAAACCTGATTGTTCAGGGTGACAATCTACAATTTTTGAAGACGTGCTACATGAATCAGGACCCGCTAATAAAGGATAAAATTAAGGGCAAGGTTAAGTTGATATACATTGACCCGCCATTTGCGACGGAAAGCGATTTTGGATCGTCAGAGGGTGCGCAAAGCTATTCTGATAAAGTTGAAAAGTCAGAGTTTATAGAATCTATAAGAGAAAGACTGATATATTTACGAGAAGTTTTGTCAAAGGATGGGTGTATTTATGTTCACTTAGATCTCAAGATGGTTCATGCGATCAAACTTGTTATGGATGAGATATTTGGAGGTAATAGCATAATAAATCAGATTGCATGGAAAAGAAGAGGCGGTTCGTTAAACCAACCAAATTGTTACGGGCATGTTGTCGATTATATTCTTTTATACTCAAAGTCAGAAAATTATTATTTTGAACCACAGATGACTCTAGATGATGAAAATACAAGGAAGTATATAAAAGAGAGATTTATTCACACTGATAAAAATGGTAGGAGATATATGAAGTCTCCATTGGTGAATCCATCTAATAGGCCAACCATGCAATACGATTATAAAGGATATCAATCACCACCTAAGGGATGGCTGGTAACTCTTGAAAAGATGGAGAAATTAGATCAGGAAGGGAAACTTATTTTCCCTGAAGATAAGAATGCGAGAATTTCAAGGAAGATTTATCTAGATGAATATAAAGGTCAACCTATTGATTGCATGTGGGATGATATATATCCTATTAATCCGATGTCTAAAGAGAGGGTTAATTATCCAACACAAAAACCCGAGTCCTTATTAGAGAGAATCATATTAGCATCTTCATTAGAAAACGATATTATTTTAGATTGTTTTTCCGGGTCTGGCACTACGGCTGCTGTTGCAGAAAAATTCGGTCGACGATGGATTATGTGTGACTTTGGGAAGCATGCCATTTATTCAATGCAAAAACGACTCATGAACATTGCAGAGTCAAAAAAGCATGGTAACGGCGAAAAAAATGAAAAATATAATCAACCACCAAAGCCGTTCTGTATTGTATCCGCCGGTGCCTATGATTTTTCTCGGATAATGGATCTGCGCAAAAATAGAGATTCCTACGTTGCGTTTGTTCTTGGACTCTTCGGAATCATCCGAGAGAGTAATGTAGATTATTCAAAGAAGCATAAGATGACCAATGTTTACGCAGAGAAAGACGGCAACCCAGTTGAGGTCTACCCCGTCTGGGACGATGAATACTTAAAGAATGTGCGTATAGATGAGGATTACCTCAAGGCTATTATCCGGGCAACTGGCGGGAGGCTAAAGGGCGACTACTACATAATTACCCCAGAGACTTGTACCAACATTGACGATACAACGCTGAAGAACTCTAGCAGTGAAAAGATCAATTTTAAGCTGCTGAAGTTTCCGTACAAAGTCCTTGAGGATGTTTCCCGGCAATTCCAGATCGAGGAACAACCAAGTTCACCGGCGGATATCAACACTCTGATCACATCCGCTGGCTTCTATTTCAACGAAGAGGTCAAGGTTGAGGCAGAAAGAGTTAAAGGCGGGTTTAAGATCACCAAGTTTAAGACCAATATTCTCGATAAGAACAAAGAGCGCTATAAAGGGCTGGACGGCCTTGCAATGGTTCTGCTGGATTTAGATTACGACGGAAAGATATTTAGCATGGATAACGCTATCTATAGCAAGGAAGTGGCTGAAGACGGCGTTATAAAGATAGACGGTCTGACTAAAGAAAGTCGGTTGATTGCCGTAGACAAGCACGGCAACGAAAGCAAAGTTACCACGATAGGATAAGAGGCATCCATGCCAAAAGTAGAAAAGCTCAACCTTTCCCATCATACGCTGGACATCAATACCCGCAAGTGCAACTATGAGAAGTTTGATTTTTCCGAAGTGGAAGATTTTGTCCGGGAGCTGGCCGGCGGCCGGGACTTTCAATTTCACGCCATTAAGGAAGTCTTGATATACCTCTGGGGTGGCGGGTACTCTGATATCAAACAGCTCGCCAAAGAGAATTTTAAGAAAAAGGAGTCCATCCAGTACAGGTTCCAGAGTGAACAAAACTTCCTAAGGCGCCTTCCCTTGCCGGATCGGCTTTCAGGCGTTGTCCATATGGCAACTGGTACGGGCAAATCATATGTGATGTTCGGTATAGCCTACCTTTCTCTCATCATGGGCAAGGTCAAAAGGGTGCTTGTACTTGGGCCCTCCTCAACCGTCATTGAAAGCGGTTTGAACGCCAAGTTTAAGGAACATCTTTATGGGAAGAGAGTGCAACAGTTACAGGAGAAACTTCCGCTCAAGTACCGTAATGTGCCGATCAACCTGCTCGATGAAAATCACCCGATTGAGGATAACTCGATCGTTATAGAGAATATCAACTCGATATATAACAAAGAAAACAATGCGATCGGTGACACCTTGTTTGCCCAAACGGACGAGGTTCTTGTCTTAAGTGATGAAGTTCATCATGCTTATTCCCACCTTACCTATGCGGAGGATCATCTAGAGCTCGAAGAGGGCGGTAAGGGCGAAGACAAAGATGAGCGCCTGTGGATGAAGTTTTTAAGAGAAGAGCCCAAGATAAAGAAACACATCGGATTTACTGGGACCCCCTACAATCAGGATGAGTATTTTGTCGACGTCATTTTTAACTACTCCATTAAAGATGCCATCGATGAAAAGGTCATTAAAAGGATCAACCCTATCATTCACACAGAAGCTGAGGGCGAAGAAGTTGAGCTGACGCTTTATCAAAGGTTTGAGCAGATCCTTATTACGCATGATCAGAATAGGGACAGGTATTCATACCCGGATGACAAAGGAATTCCTCGGCTTAAGCCCATAACCGTGTTTATTAACGCTACGCAAGCAGGCGCAGAAGCCAATACCGAGAAGTTCATTGATGTGTTAGGAGACTATTTGAGGAACACCCGGCCTGAATATAAAAAGCTGACCAAACTGCAGATTCAGCCTATAGCCAGAGATAAGGTAATTTGCGTCATCAGCAAGCCGACGGATACGGATTATCAAGAAAAACTGGATGCCATTGAGGAGAGCGACCCTAAGAAGACCGGTGGGAACGTCGAGTTTATTTTTGCTGTCAACAAGCTTTCCGAGGGCTGGGACGTTGACAATGTATATCAAATCGTTCCAATGCAGGAAAGGATTTTTGCCTCAAAGCTTCTTATCTCGCAGGTGCTTGGCAGAGGCCTCCGGCTTCCCCGAATGGTGCCCATCGGCCAGATCCTCGGAAACTACCCGATTGTAACGATCACCAACCATGAGAAATTTGCGGAGCACATCAAGGATCTCGTGGACGCTGTCATGGAGTGCGAAACAAGATTCACCTCAAAAGTCCTTCAGTTGGCTGACGGTTTAGATAGAGCCAAACATAACTTTACTATTTTTAATCTTGAGTATTTGCCCGGACAGAAGCTTGAGGATGCCAAAGAGACAACACCGGACATGTTAAATAGAACGCTTATATTAACTGCGCCTACAGAAATGCTGCAAGTGCAAGTGACATATCTCCTCGACAAGAAGAATTTCTTACTTTCCAAGAACTTCTACACGGTTGATCAGGTGGCTATGGAGATAGCCGATCGCTTTGCAATGAGACACTTTGAATCCAAGCATTTTAACTTTGGCGATGGCGTGGTCGTGGAGAACTTGCCTGAGCATGACGATATCGAAAATGTCATACGTAACGCCATGAAGAAGGCCAATTTCAAAGAGGACAGGCTATCAGATGATAACCGGAAGCAGGTAGACCTCTTTTTTAACCAGTTTCTGCCCAAGGGCAAGAAAAAGGTTGTCCACATCAAGATCGAAGGTAGTCTTCAAGGTATTAAAACCGAAACAATGGGCGCCAGCAGCGCACGCACGGGAGAACTAGATAAATATGCCCGGGTGTTCATATCCGAAGATTACGAGAAAGAATTGACCGGAGACAACGGCTTCATACTTGAAGAACTTCTCAAGAGGCTTAAAAAAGAATCTTCCGGGCAAAAGTGGTTAGAGTTCGAGTATTCACAATCAGAATATTGCCGGCAGTTAACTGTTGCAAAGCCCGTGTTCGTGGTCAATACATCGATGTTCAAGACTCCACAGAATCTGGTGATCGTATCTCATGCGCCGGAATGTAAGTTTGTCTTTCAGCTTATCGACAATGCAAAATACATTACCTCTTGGATAAAGTCTAGGGATATGGACTTCTATAGCCTCGATTATGAATTCTTCAAAGGCGGTAAGGATAGGACCCGGAGGAGTTTCAACCCTGACTTTTTCATTGTCCTGGACATCGAACACTACATCGAGAAAGTATATTCCGAAGATCCGGAAGCTGATCTTAGCAAACTGCATGAACTTCAGAATCAGGGCCAAAAGACGATCGTCCGTGTGGTTGAGATCAAGGGCGACGAAGACCAAGAGGAAGTGACGCGGGCAAAGGAACGCTTCGGTAGGGAACATTTCGAGCGGTTGAACGGTGTCCTTAGCATAAGCAACCCAATAGACATACTGGAGGAGTTCAGACCGCGTATGAATCAGTACTATACCTTCGACCTGCTGACTCCGGAACGGTACGGCGGATGGTTCAACGACTTGAAAAAGGGAAATATCTAGTGCGGAAGTTTTTATAACCTATTATGCAGCTGATTAAATTATTTCCGGTCAGATTAAAGATAGCGGCGGCTAAGTGGATTTTAAACCTGCATATCTCAGAAGGAGGTGTGGCATGCGGTACGATCTCTGGGCGGCTGAGACTTGGGCGCTTTTACGGTAATTGACATGGCCGCGCGGCCGGAAATATATTGCCAGTGTCGGCAGGAAGACAGATTCATGGGCTGGAGTGGCTATCTGCCGCGCAGCGAAAAAAGCAGTTTTCTATCAAGAAGAATTATAGAGAATTCGATATGTACCCGAATGAAACCTTTTGCTCATAGCAAGCGAATTCTAACTATATTGATCCTTTTCCCCCTCATAATCATATCCTGCGATAAGGCCATTGATCCAAACATGGATTATCAGGGGGAAAGAACGTCAATTGGCGAATATCTAAACAGTAAACTCGACTTAATGACATGGGACGAAGCTATAATGACTTGGGGGGAGCCCGGATCTACCTTCAATGGGGATGAAGTATTTCTAGCGACATGGGGAGGGCAAAAGAGTGGACGTGCAATATTCCCGATTAATAAAATGATCTTCATTGCTCCGATTGAGAGCGGGTGGCAGTTGAGGCTGACCTTTAACAAGAAAACGAGGAAATTGGCCAGCTGGCAATATGAGAAATGGTGACCTGGGGATCCGGTGAGTGTAAAGGTGAAGGGCGAGAGGATGAAGAAGAATTAAACGGGCCGTGATCATAAAAAACATGGATGACTATAAAAAAAGAATCCATTATCTAAATCAATATATTGAAAACCCGCCGCAACTTATTAAAGATTTTACGGAACTAGCCGCTCTAACGACTGCAGATTTGGATAAGTGCGTAGATATATCAAACTCTAATCTGGGGGATCAATCATGGCAGCGACTCGCAGTAAGGACTGCGTTCTCGGCAATAGATTCCGTTTGCTATAAATTGAAAGAGTTGGTCTACTGTACTGCCAAACATATAAATTTACATTTGTCGGAACGAGATGAAGACCTTTTATTAGAGTTCAAAAAAGATAAGCAGGGGGTTTATAGAAAATGACGCGATTCGGAGATAACGTAAAAATCGCGCTGAATGCTGCATCCAAAATATTCGACTCGGATCCTGTCGTTTTGAATGACAAGAATTGGATAGCTTTCCTAGAATCAATCGAGATCCGGGATCGAATCACCCATCCCAAGCATTCCAGAGACCTTTCCATATCTCTAGAAGAGTACGACAAAGTAGCAGATGCCTTCTGCTGGTTTGAGAAACGAATCTTCGAAATTATGATTGCGTTTTCCGGAGTAGCCAAGGTTAATTGGAAGAAGACGGGAGGCGGGGGCGGGCGGCCCTCAATAAGTGACGCTCCGTGGAAGGAAGCGATTTAGGGCTTAATAAGGATAGACCATGGAGAGAAATTGTTTTATTACGAGGTCAGATATCAGCGCCGAGAGGGGGAATTCACCACGCAGCGGAAAAAGAAAACTCCTATCCTTATAGGCGTATGCCCAATTGTTGGCCTCCCCCTTTTATTTACTGCCGTCACGAGCCACCCCAGTTTTTTGGGAGACTTAATTTCTGGAGTCTCTAAAATTTTCTAATTCTCTCTTCTTGTGAGCCTTATAATCATTTCTTTGAAACGCCTTGCACTATTATTGTTCCCGGCAGCTCTTTCTATTGAGAAATGTGATTTTAGAAGAGCTATTGCCTCTGCCCCTGTTGGTAAATGCCCAATCTTTCTCTTTAACAACGAATACAATGTCTGCTTTGGATCAACCTCTAAATCAGTAATTCCTGCTGGTTGGTAACATAATCCCGTTGCTTCTTCTATACATCTTCCATCTGCAAGGATCCATGCTTCAATTTCCCTCTTTACTACAACAGTCAGAGCTCTTTCTTCAGATTCTAGGCCGACTTTAGCTCGTGTAACCAACGCGCATCTATCGGCATCTTGATCCGGTAAAAATATTATTTTTTGCGCATTAGTAATAAGCGATATCTCATAATATTTGTGGGCATTTTTTTCCATATTTGTTTTACCGTTCGTTGGGTATACATCTACTTCTAGTCCTAACGAATCAAACCAGTATTTTTGTGCTAGGAAAAGCTGTCTATCAGATTCACCTTCTACTATAAGATGCATCTTCACATTATGTTGCCCCCTTTTAAGTATCCGCTTCGCCAGAGTTCATCTAACGTAAATTTCTCAAGAAATTTGTCTATCAATTCCACATCATTTACTCTAACGATATTTGTAGTGTTGTCTATTTTGCCAACCAGTAGCACTTCACTTGGTTTCAACCATTTTACTAGTTCTGTACTATGAGTAGTTACAATCAGCTGAGTTTCGTTTGAAATATCACGCATAATTTCAACTAGTGTTTCCATTATTTGTGGATGTAGATATCGCTCTGGCTCATCTATGCATATTAGCTTTGTCGCCGACGGCTTATACAATAAAGCTACGAGAATAGCCAATAGTCGAATCGTTCCATCCGAGATTACCTTTGGCGGAAATCCCTTATTTATTCCTTTTTCATGAATTTTAAAACCCAGAGAACCGTCAAATTGTTGTTCAGTCCTCCAATCCTCAAAACCAGGTATTAGCAATGACATTAGATTCAATATTCTGAGGCGTATTCCTTTCATCGGCCTTGTTCTCAATTTTTCGAGAATAGCCGCTAGGTTTCTTCCATCATCCCGCAGGTAGCTCTGCCCTTCATCGAAAAACGGCCTCCGGATATTGCTTACGTCTAACTCATAAAAGCGCCACCCGCTAATATTGCTATATAACAGATAGGAGGTTTCTAAATAAAACCCTGCTTGTATAAATGGCGCATCTTCTGCAGTGCGTGGAACGGTAAAATGAGTGTGTTTGCCCCGTGAATTCTTCAATGGCTTAATTTCCACTTTTCTGTTTATTCGCTTAAATTCCTCTGTCAGGGTTGCGCCTTTCTTAATGAATTGAGACTCGAAGGATTCAGTATCTAAGAAATATTTCTTCGTCCTGTAGCTCGCTTCAAAAGCGTATTTCGCTCTAACTAGAGTTGAATCTGCTTTTCTTGGTATTCTTCTAATATCCTCCATACCCAATTCACAGTCTATTTCAATTCCAATTTTCGTCTTTTCTCCAACTCCCCTTTTGCGCACATTTTCCCATCCAAGTCTTTTCCCCACTGCATAAGATAACCGGCTGTTTACAATATCATGTATAAACTTTAGTGCATCTACAAACCCACTCTTACCTGACGCATTTGCACCGATTAACACATTGAGTTTATTTAGGCTTATAGGCTCGCTTCCTAAGCTTTTATAATTAGTAGTTCGTATGGTTTTTAGCATAAATAACATCCCCTCTTTTTGAGACTTATAACATTTGTTTTCTTGCAAGTCAACGCCATCCTCGAGATGGTTAAGGGATTGAGAACAAAAGACTGATCGCCTGGGCTCGTTTCTAGAGGGAAAAGACTGCCTCAGGTGAAGGAGTGGATCAATCTCCACCTCCACTTTCTGGTGACCGAGGGCGGGGCGGACGAGTCGGGCGGGAGGGTTTTTTGTCGTCAGGCGGATTCCGAAGTACGCTCCACGATCCTTTGGGCGGCAGGGCCGCGGTCGAGAACGCGGCCTGCAGATTGTATCCGCCGGTATCCCCGTCGATGTCCAGGATCTCGCCGACGAAGAAGAGACGGGAAACGAGCCTGGACTCCATCGTCTTCGGATTGATCTCGGCCAGCGATACTCCGCCGCGGATCACCATCGCCTCAGGGTTCTGGTGCGAGAGCTGGCCCGCGGCCATGAATTTTTTGGAGGGCGGAGGAAGAGCGAGAGGGCTGAAGGAAAAGGATGGAAGAGAGGGCTTTCGGGGCGCTGAGGGGGGTCTTGCCGAGGAGAGAGCTGGATCGTCGGAAAAGACAAGGATCACGGGGTGATCGACGAGTTCCACCGGGTGTTCGGCTACGATAACCCGCTGTCCCTATTTTTCCTTGTAAAGCGCGTAGACGAACGGGTCGGTCGTCGTCTGCCAGCCGGAGCTCGCCCGCCGGCCGTCGCCGAGGAGCCAGGTGACCTCGTACTGGAAACTCATATCG
>Ga0315284_10007202_pt1 | contig 15870 bp, 15 predicted proteins | sample YL17G09_16_MG_FD_203696 | JGI IMG/M metagenome (GOLD analysis project Ga0315284, IMG submission 203696) | Sediment microbial communities from Yellowstone Lake, YNP, Wyoming, USA - YL17G09_16 | ecosystem: Environmental > Aquatic > Freshwater > Lake > Sediment | place: USA: Wyoming | collected... | reverse complement strand
TCGCGTGGCTCTGGTCAAGGTCGACGTGGAGGGTCACGAGCTGCAGGTTTTCCGTGGGGCCGAGGGCCTGCTGAAGCGCGATGCGCCGGCGCTGCTCTTCGAGTGCGAGGCGCGGCACCTCCGCCGGCACTCGATGCGGGACGTCTTCGGCTATCTGGAGGGCCTGGGCTACGAGGGAGCCTTCTTCGCGCCGGTGGAGCTGCGGCCGCTCGACGAGTTCGATCCCGCCGTGCACCAGCGGGAGGGCGGCGCCGGGACCGGGCGCGTGCCGTACTGCAACAACTTCCTCTTCACGCCGCGGCGCTGACGGCCGACGGCCCGCGACGTCGTCTCACTCCTCACTGCGGAGCCTTCATGCAGATCCGTCCCCTCGGGCCAGGTGCCCCCGCCGTCTCCGCCGTCGGCCTGGGCGGCATGCCCCTGTCGATCCAGGAGCGGCCGACCGACGAGGCGGCGGCGATCCGCGTCGTGCACGCCGGCCTGGACGCCGGAATGACGCTCGTTGACACGGCGGACGTGTACTGCCTCGACGACACCGACATCGGCCACAACGAGCGGCTCGTCGCCAAGGCGCTCGGGAGCTGGGGCGGGCACCGGGACGGGATCGTCGTGGCGACGAAGGGCGGGATGATCCGGCCCGAGGGGCGCTGGGAGCGGGACGGCCGCCCGGAACACCTGCGGGCGGCGTGCGAACGGTCGCTGCGCTCTCTCGCGGTGGAGTGCATCGATCTCTACCAGCTGCACGCCCCGGACCCCAGCGTGCCGCTCGCGGACAGCGTGGGGGCGCTCGCCGACCTCCGGCGCGAGGGGAAGCTCCGCTGGATCGGTCTCTCCAACGTGTCGGTGGCGGAGATCGCCGAGGCGTGTGCCGTCACGCCGGTGGTGACGGTGCAGAACCGCCTGAACCCGTTCTTCCGCGAGGCGATGGAGACGGGAGTGGTCGCCCACTGTGCCCGCGAGGGGATCGGGTTCCTGGCCTACAGCCCCGTGGGCGGTGGGCGCCTCAACCTCAAGCTCCCGGCGATGGACGTGCTCCGGCCCATCGCCGAGGCACACGGTGCCTCGCCGCACGCCGTCGTCCTGGCGTGGGTGCTCGCCCAGGGGCCGACGGTGATCCTCATCCCTGGCGCGCGGACCGTCGAGCATGCCCTGGATTCGGTGCGCGCCGCCTCGCTCGTGCTCACCACCGACGACCTCGCTGCGATCGGCGCCGCCGAGTTCTCCCGGGCGTAGCGGCACGCATCAGCCCTGGAGCACTCGCAGGTAGGCGGTCCAGGGCCCGCAGTCGCCCTTCAGCCGCCGCGCCATCACCCGGCTGACCTGGATGACGTGATCCAGGTCGTGGGCCACCCACGTCGCCAGCAGCTGGCCCAGGGTGACGGCGCCGAGGTCCGGGTGCAGGCCGCCACGGGCCAGGTCGGCGTCGGTCAAGTGGAGCGCGCGGAGCGCCGCGAGGTTCTCCGCCCGCGCCGCGGCGAAACCGTCCAGTAGGTCCCCCAGCGTCTTCCCGCGGTCGGCGTCGAGGTGGGCGGAGCGGTCGAAGCGCTCGAACGCCCGCCCCTCGCCATGTTCCAGGATGAGCCGTACCCGCGGTATCCAGTCGGTCCGCTCGCCGTGGATGAGGTGCCCCACCACGTCGAAGGGGCTCCACGTCCCCTCCCCTTCCGTGGCGGCGGTCCACTCCTCAGGCAGGCCCCGCAGCAGTCCGTCGAGCAGCGCCGGGGTCCGCGCGAGCACGTCGATCGCTTCGTCAGCGGTCAGGGCCATCGGTTCCCTCCTTCGGTTTCACGCCGGGACGCGGAGGATGCGCCGGTGCGACGCAGCGAGGGCCGCCGCCCGCAGCGCGCCGGTCCCGTTCCTCACGACGGTCGCAGGGCCCGGCGGCTCGACGACCTCGTAGTGCGCGACCGACGGCTCCAGCGCCTACAGGAACTCCCGGTCGCGGGGATAGTACACCGCGCGCTCGATGTCCGCGCCGGCGAAGCGGCCGATCGCCGCCGGTGACTCCCAGAACGACGTGAACAGGAAGTCCGCGTGCCCCCCGGCGACGCGGCGGAGAGCAGCCCCGGTGGCTGCCGTCCTGCCGGCCGGAGTTCGCTTCTCCGCCCCCCTCACCTCCTCCAAGGTGAAACCGCGTCACTATAACTATCGTATCTGGTTGTGGGGGTTATCTCAAGTAACTCCAGGCGGAGGTCGAGAGGGATGTCCACGTCGTTGCGCACCGCGATCCCGGTCCTCGGCATCGCCGGGCTCGTCGCGATCGTAGACACAGCCATTCTGCCCGTGTTGCTGGCCAGCGCCTACCGCGGGGCGACGCCCGCGTACGTCTGCGCATTCGACTTCGGCATCGTCGCTATCGCCGGCCTCTCCGGGGCGTTCTTCGCCGCGCGCGTGGGACTGCCGCGGTGGTGGCGTCCCGGCGACGGATCCACGGGCTCCCGGCGGGAAACCGCCGCGGTCCTGATTCTCGGCCTGCTCGTTGTGCTTGGCAACACGCTGGTGCTGCTGGCGAGCCGCGACCAGCTGGCACGGGTCGCGCCGTGGCTGCTGCAGCTCACGCCGACCAGCGCGGTGCTGGTGGCTGCGCGCGCAGCCCTGACGGAGAACGTGGTGTTCCGCCTGCTGCTGTTCTCGCTCGCGGTCTGGGTGGCGCGGCGGGCCAGGCTCGGCACGCGGGCCGGGTTATTCGCCGGCGCCGCAGTGTCGGCACTCGCGTTCGCGCTGATCCATCCCGGGGGGGGCGTCGCGCTCCTCGCCGGTCTCGCCTTGGCGTACGTCTTCGCGCGCCGCGGGCTGCTCGTGGCGATGGGCGTACAGTTCCTCGGGGACGCCGTGCCGTTCCTCATTCTGGCGGCGCGACCGTAGCGGGCGCCGCACCACCAGAGCCGTCGGTCCCATCTCAAGGGAGGGATGATGCTGCGTTCTCTCGTCCTGGTGAGTGCCGTGACCCTGGCCGCCGCGGGCGGCCGGGCTGACGCTCAGCAGAGCCCTCGGAGCGTTCCACCGCCGGCACCGCACCAGGTCGGGCCCGACGACGCGCGCTCGATCCTCGCACGTTATGTCCAGGCTTGGCGCGGGAGCGGGGAGATGCGTCTCGCCGACACCACCACGCTCTCCTTCCTCATCTCGGGGGATGGCGGCGGCTCGTTCCACGTCGTCCTGCCTCCCGACGGCTCCGCCGTGCTGCGCGATGGCACCGCCGGGGGCGCGACGATCTCGTTCGAGACCGACCTGTCCTTTCTCCGCCGGCTCGACCGCGGCGAGTTGAACGCCCTGACTGCGATGGGCCAGGCGCGCTCGATCGATCCGGTGCCGCTACGGATGACCTTCCCGGAGGGCTTCCGCTGGACACCGGAGGCGTCCGCTACGGTGTTGCCGCTCGTCTTTCACTTCTGGACCCGTGGCTCCCCCGAGACGTTGCGGTTCGGCGACGGGACGACGCGACTGGTGCACGGCGGGAATGTGGCTGTGATCTACTACGACCGAGGCCTTCGAACGGCGTGGTGCCAGCTGCTGCCGGGGATACACATCAACGCCGACCCCGCGGACCAGGTGAATCCGTTCGCGACGTTGGTAATCGTCACGCGCGGCCAGGCACGGAGCAGGATCGGCGGAGTGGAGCGCATCCTGCGCGAGGGAGAGGCCGTCCTGGTGACGGCAGGGACGGCGCACGAAGTCTGGACCGGTCCCGGTGACTACGCCGAGTGCATCCTCGTGATGTTCGGCCCCGGCGCATAGCCGGGCGAGCCGCCCGGCCCTCGCCGGAGAGACTGGCCGCCACAGGACAGGAGGGGAGCGGCACGTGCTCGCTGTGAGAACGGGACCAGGCGCCGGACGGCGCGGTGGGTCCCAGACAACCGCAACTGGAGGTGGACTCGTGAGACATGGCCTACTGCTGTGCGTGACCCTGTGGACCGCAGCCGGTGGTCCGATCTTGGCACAGGACCTGCCGCGGCCGGCGGCGCCGGCCGTGATCCAAGTGAACGACGCACGCGCAATCCTCCGGCGCTGGGTGGGAGCCTGGCATCCAAGTTCCAGCACGCGCCGGCCGGGCGCCGTGACCGTCTCCTTCGTGATCACCGGAGACAGCGGCGGTTCGTTCCACATCGTCCTTTCTCCTGACGGCTCCGGCGAGGTCCGCCGGGGAGCCGCCCCGGGAACGGTTCTCACCTTCGAGACCGACCTTGCCCTTCTGCGGAGGCTGGATCGCGGAGAGCTGAGCGCTCTGAGCGCGATGAGCGAGGGTCCATCCGGGGAGCCGCCGCAGCTCCGCCTGGTCGTCCCCGAGGGATCCGGCTCGACGTCGGAAGCCCGCGCGGTGCTGATGCGCCGCGTGTCACGGAGTGTGGCGTTTGTCACCGGCGCGGTTCGGGTCTCCGGGCAAGACGAGCCGCTGCGATTCCAGGCGGCGGACGGAGGCTACGACGCCCGCACCATCCTCGAGCGCCTCGCGGCCAGGTGGAGTGCGCGCATGAACGCCCGCCCGCCGGACACGACGACCATCTCTCTTCTCGTCACTGGAGAGGGCGGCGGGTCGTTCCAGGTCGTCGTACCCCGTGACATGCCCGCCATCCTGCGGGAGGGTGGCACGCGGCACGCGTATCCGGAATACGCGATCGAGATGGCCTACCTCCGCCGGCTGGACAGCGCGCTCACCGCGCTCGGGGCGTGGCGGTCCGGCAATCCCCTGCGGTAGCGTACACCCCGCTTCGGGCGACCGCTGGCCCGAGCCCTGCGGTCGTCACGGGCCGCGCGGCGCGCCACCGTCAGGCGCACACACCGGCCGGCTCCCCGCCGGCCGGTGTGCGTACCACCTTCGAGGCGCGATGACGCATAGCCCTCAGCGACTCAGCCAGTACGACAGCTTCACTGCGAACACGTTGTCCGACGGACCTTGGCAGAGCCGCCGCAGATCGTCGACGGCGGTGAAAGCCGGGTTCGCAAGGTACGCCGAGCAGTTGGCGGTCCACACCAGGAAGAGGGTGGAGCCAGGTTGCCACTCCCACCGCATCACCGCGTTGGCGCGCAGCGAGCGGTAGCTGAAGTCGGGATTGGGAACGAACACGGACCGCCGCGGCCCCGCAGCGCCGTCCGGATCGGCGACGTAGTACGCGATGCCGCCGCCGGGGCCGGCAACGGGCTGTAGCGTCGAGCCAGGGCTCTCACCGTAGACGACGAACTGCGTCGTGCGCACCGCCGCGAGTTCCTTGAACCGCACGTAGTCCCCGGTGGCGATGAACGGCTGCGCGTATAGCTGGAGCGAGAGGCTCGGGGTCAGCGTGAGGCTGAGCCTCGTCGTGAGGTCGAGGGTGCGTCGCAGGACCTCTGCAAAGACAAACTGGCGGGAGAACGTGGCGGTGGCTGTCGGGTCGCTCTGGTCCCGCACGTACTGCTGCGATGCCCTCGACACGGTGAACGAGGGCTGGATCGAGACCGAGAGCGTAGGGGTGGGACGGGCCTCGAGCGTCGCGCGCAGCGTCGTGCCCCCCCCGCGGAGGCTGTTCCGGGAGTAGGAGCCGATGAGCGACGCCACGATCGGCTTGCGGAAGTCGGTGCTGAGCCCGGCGAGGGCAGTGACGGTCGCCGGGCTGATGCCGACCGGGCCGCCGCGGGTGAGGTCGTCGCTGACCGAGCGGGCACTGGCGTTGAGGGAACCGCTCACCGTCCAGTAGTTGAGGAATTGCGCGTTCGCGAACACCTGCAGGTAGCTGGTCGTGCGGTCGCCACCGAAATTCCAGCCGGCCACCCCGAGCATTTGGATCGCCGCGGAGCGGAACACACGCCCCGGTCGCGTCCAGCGACGCAGCCCGTACAGCGCGGCGATAGCGTCATCCGCGCCGGGCTGGAAGCCAAGGTCGTTGACCTCGAAGCCGGGTGACGTGGCCTCGCCGGTGATGCCATAGACCCAGGCTCCGGCGTCCTTGCTGAAGCCGAGGGCGCCGGTCCAGCCGGTGAGCGCAGTGCGGGTCGGGTCATAGGAGACGTAAGCGGCGTCGGGACGCTGGTAGTAGCGGGCGCTGGAGAGCTGCGCCCGTTGGATGGCCAGCGTGTCGCCCCGGATGTGCGATGCCCCCACCGAGCCCCACAGCGTATACCGATTGCGATCGAATCGGTGCGTGACGTCCACGCCGGCGGAGTAGGCCGCCGTCCGCAGGAAAGCCAGGCTCGCCGCTGGGACATCGCGATGCACCGCGGTCGCGATGAAGCCGAACGTGCTCGACCCGCGTCGGACGTCGCGCCGTCCGCGGACGACGGCGTAGTTGGTGAGGGGCTCGACCTGGTCGCGGAAGCGGACGCCGGCCGAGTCGACGGTGGCGTACTCGGGCGCCGTGACGGCATCGAGCAGGCCGACGGACCACCCGCCCACACTACGCCCGGAGAGCTTGACGGCGCCCAGAATTGTGGTGTTCTCGGGCTGGTCCACAAAGCCGCCGCGCCGATTCGCGGCGCCCTGTGGGGTACGCCCGATGCGCCGTGAGTAGAAGTGCTTCGAGCTGCCGATGCGAATCGAACCGCCCTGGCCAAAGCGGAAGTTCTCCGCGCCTTCGACGAAGAACGGCCGCCGCTCCTCGAAGTAGCTCTCGAAGGCTGTGAGGTTGACGAGAGCAGGGTCAGCCTCGACCTGGCCGTAGTCGGGGTTGAAGGTCGCGTTCACCGTGAGGTTGGACGTCAAGCCGTACTTGAGGTCGAGGCCGGCGCTCAGGCGCTCGACGGAGCCGTTGTTGAAGGGGTTGTCGTCGGCGCCCGGGTCGATGCGCTCCTCCATCGCCGTGACGTACGGCAGCACCTCGAGCCGGCGCGGCTGCGGCAGGTCCCTGAGGCCGTGCAGGTGGCCGAACCAGGACGCGAAGCCGTTGTCAGTCTGCGACGACCAGCCGAAATCCGCGCTCTCCGCCTTGTGATGGATCCACCGGCGAAAGTGGACTCCCCACACCTGCACCGGCGCGTTCGCGAAGCGGAGCTGCGAGAGCGGGATCCGCATTTCCGCCGTCCAGCCCAACGAGTCACGCCGCGTCGCGACCTCCCACACGGGGTCCCAGGAGGGGTCGCCGTACGCGACATCGTTGGCATACGCTGCGTCCTGCCGCACGCCCGCGGCGTTCACGCCGAAGCCGAAGGCCGTGCGGTGGTCGTGGTACGAGTCGAAGTCCACGCGGAACTCGTCGGCGGGCGGGTCGCTGTCGCGCCGGCCGAGCTGGGAGCGCACCAGGGTCGGCTCCGAGTCGTACATCCGGGCAGCCACGTAAATCGCCCCGTCATCGTAGACGATGCGCACTTCAGTTCGCTCGCTGGCCGGCTCGCCGTCGTGCGGCTCGTTCTGGGTGAACTCGGTGACGGGGCGCGCCACGGCCCAGATCGCGTCGTTGAGCTCACCGTCGAGCCGTGGCGCGGCACCGCGAATCCGGAGCGCCTCGGCGTACGGCGCTGGGCGGCCGTTGGTGTGACGCAGCACGCCCGTGTCGGCGGCAAGCGCGGCAGCGGACGGAACCGGGCCAGCGACACGCGGCCGAGGGGATTGCTGTTGCTCCAGCACGAGCGAGACGACGAGAAGAAGGGGGATCATCGTATCTCCTTGGTGTGCCGTCGTTTTGAACCGGACGACTGAACGTCCTCGGGTGATGCCGCCCGGTCGTGTCGGGTTCCTATGCGCGCAGCCGCGGAAGCAGCGGCCGGAACAGGAAATGCCTCGTCTGCACGCGGTAGACGGGGAGCACGTGCTGGACGAGGAGTTCGCGGTTGACCAGCAGGATCACGAGCGAGGCGGCCTGCACGGCGTAGCGATTGACACCCAGTCCGACCGCGATCCCCGTCGCGTCGCCACCGTAGAGGAACGGGCCAACCGCCAGGTTGATGGGGTCGCCTAACATGAGCAGCACGGTCAGCCAGAAGCCCAGGTTCCGGGGCAACGCGGCCGGGATGGATGCCAGCCGGAGGCGGGCGAGGAAGAGGGCGTACCCCAGGAGGACCGTTATCGCGTTGCTGGTTCCGGAGATGATTGCCCACCGGAACCCGAGCCTCTCGGTAACGGCGGTGACAAAGGTCACCTCGAAGCCGAACGGCCTGACGTGGAAGGCCTGGAGTTCGCCGCAGAGGTGTGCGGTGAAGGCGTGCCCGGCTTCGTGCACCAGCGCGAAGGCCAAGATAGCCAGCACCCAGCCCAGGAGGTTTCTCATGTCGACCTCAGCCCAGCGGCTTCAGCATGCGCGCGAAGTGCGCGGCGAGGTCGGGGCCCGCCAGGTCCACGACCTCGTAGTGGGCGACGCGCGGTTCCAGCGTGATGAGGAACTCGCGGTCGCGCGGGTAGTAGCGGGCGCGGTCGAGGTCCGCGCCGGCGAAGCGCCGGATCGCCTCGGACGATTCCCAGAAGGAGGTGAAGAGGAAGTTGGCGTCCGCGCCGTCGTCGCGGCGCAGAACGAGCACGCCCAGATTCCCGGCCGTGGCGCGCGAATCGCGCACACCGGTGTCCGCCATATACCGGACGTACTCCTCGGCGCGCGAGGCCGGGGTGACGCCATGCCAGAGTCGAGCGATCATGGGTTCTCCAGGTTCAGTGTGTCTGACGGGCGGAGGAGCGATCCGCAGTGACGGGCTCGCCGGCCACGGCCCAGCCCAGCCCCACGGCCACGAGGGGGTTCACCAGGGCGTAGGTGGCCACGCGGACCGGAGGCGCGTTGGCGAGCAGCCAGGTGTAGGCGGTGAAGCCGAGGAGCGAGCCGGTACCGATGAGGTAGCCCGGCGCGAGCGCGGAGCGGAGCGACACCGACGGGATGGTGCACCCCGCCACCGTAGCCAGGCGTACAGGATCCCTCCGGCCGCCACGTTGCGCCCGCCCGCCATCAGGAGCGGCGGGACCGACTCGACCGCGTACCGGATGGCCAGGTACGTGGAGCCCCAGATGATGTAGATTTCGGTGAAGGCCAGCACGAGCTGCAGGCGGTGCACCGTTGCACGGGACGGGCTGGCTGACTGGAGAACGGACATCCGTCGACCTAACCTGTCTCTGGCTGAATGAGGGTTGCAGCCTACCTTCGGCGATCATAACCGATCAAGTGGCTCATACAGGTTATACGTGGGGAGGGGGACGAAAGTGTCAAAGGGGACACCGCGCCGGGCGGTCCGGCCGTCGGGGAGGGTCTTCGACCTCACGGGAGGGCGGGTCTGCCTGGACTTCCCGAACACGGTCGACAATCGGCCCGCCGAGTGGCGGAAGGACCTCCTCGAGACCTACGCCGACCTGGTCGCGTGGGCTCAGCAGGCGCACCTACTGACCGACACCGACGCGCGCCGACTCCTGAGGGCTGCCGACCGGCGCCCCGGCGCCGCGGCGGCCACCCTTGAACGAGCGAAGGCGTTGCGGGAGGCGCTGTTCGGGGTCTTCGCCCCCTTGGCGGCGGGCAGGGTTCCCATGAAGCGCGACTGGGCGGGCCTCGAAGCACACCTTAGGGCTGCTCTGCGACACACCCGCCTGGAGCGCACACCGAAGGGTTTCGCTTGGGGCTGGAGCCGAGCGCCGGATGCCCTGGATCGGGTGCTGTGGCCGGTGGCGCGCGATGCCGCAGACTTCCTGACTTCGGGAGACCTATCGCGTCTCCGCGTGTGCGCGGCCGACGACTGCGACTGGCTGTTCCTCGACCAGAGCCGGAATCAGAGCCGCGTGTGGTGCAACATGCAGGTGTGCGGCAACCGCGCGAAGGCGCGCCGGCACTACGCCCGTGCGAAGAAGTCCCGGGTGGCGAGCTGACCGGACGAGCCGCAGATTGATTCGGCTACACCAGCACGGCCAACTGCCGGCTGCGCGACCCCACATCCCGAGGTCCCACGATGCTCCCGCTCCGCCGCACCGCTCTCGTCCTCGCCGCCTGCGCCCTCGCCGCCGGCGGCTGCTCCAGCCCAGCCAGGCGGTTCCCCGGGCTGGCCACCGAATACGTCAACACCGCCCTGAGTTTCTCGCCGTCCGGCGCGACGCAGACGGGGCTGCACGAGTACACCGATCCGCGCACCGGCGCGAAGCTCGGCCTCGACACTCTGCTGGACGACTTCTCCCCCGCCGCGCTCGATAGCCAGCGCGCGTTCCTCCAGGGCTTCAAGGCCCGGCTCCAGCAGCTGAACCGCGACAAGCTCGACCCGCAGATGCAGGCCGACTACGACCTGCTCGTGAACAACGTGGACTTCGCGCTGTTCAGCCTGGACCAGGAGCGCTTCCCGACGCGGAAGCCGCAGCTCTACGCCGAGGTGCTGGGCAACGCGCTGTTCAGCAACATCAGCCTCGAGTACGCGGACACGGCGACGCGTGCGGCGCACCTCGCCGCCCGCCTCGAGAAGGTGCCGGCGTTCATCGCCACGGCCGTCGGCAACCTCACCGCCTCGAACGACGTCTGGCGCCGGGTCGCGATCGAGGAGCTGAGCGGCGTCGCCGACCTCATCCGCGGGATGGGTGCGGGCTTCGTGCGCGGCACGCCGGCCGAGGCGCGGTACGCGGCGGCCCAGCCCGCGGCGCTCGCGGCGCTGGACCGCTTCGCCGCGTTCGTGCGGGACACGCTTGCCGCCAAGGGGACCTTCGACTGGCGGATGGGCCCGGAGATGTTCGCCACCAAGTGGCGCTACTACCTCCAAGCGTCCCTCACGCCGGAGGAGATGCTGCGGGCGGCGGAGGACTCGATGCGCGCCGTGCGGGCCGAGATGCTGGTCCTGGCACGCCCGCTCCACGACCAGTGGTTCGCGGGGCACCGGCACACCGGCGAGGGCACCGCGGTCCTCAACGCCGTCGTCGGCGAGGTGCTCGCCCGCATCGGCCGGGAGCACACCCACCGCGATTCCATCGTCCAGGCCGGTGCGCGGAACATCGCCGACCTCGAGCGGTTCGTCACCGAGCACCGGGTCATCTCGCAGGCCGACTTCTCCCAGCTCAAGGTGATCCCGACCCCGGTGTTCATGCGCGGCATCTACGGCGTGGGCGGCGCGGTCTTCGCGCCGGCGTTCCAGCCGAACCTGAACTCCTTCTACTGGGTGACGCCGGTGCCGAGGGAGTGGTCGAACGAGCGGGCCGAGGCCAAGCTGCGGGAGTACAACACCTATAAGATGCTGACGCTCTCGATCCACGAGGGCATCCCCGGCCACGTGGTGCAGGGCGACTACGCGAACCGTGTGACGCCCGAGTGGCGGCGGCTGCTGCGCGCCGTGTTCGGCAGCGGCACCTACATCGAAGGCTGGGCGGTCTACACCGAGTGGATGATGACGGCGCTGGGGATGAACGGCGGCGACTCGGTGAAGGCGCGGCTCACCGCCCTCAAGGCCGACCTGCGGCTCTACTCCAACGTGATCATCGACATCCGGCTGCAGACGATGGGGATGCACGGCGACTCGGCGGTGGCGCTGATCACGCGCGACGCCTTCCAGGAGGAGCCGGAGGCCACGGCGAAGCTGCAGCGCGCCCAGCTCGACTACGTGCAGCTGAACCTCTACGCCGTGGGCTACCGGGCCTGGCGGGAGCTGCGGCGGGAAGCGGAGCAGCGGGAGGGCGCGAGCTTCAACCTCTGCCGCTTCCACGACACCGTGCTCTCGTACGGGCCGATTCCGGTCCCCACGGTGCAGCGGCTCTACTTCGACCACGTCGCGCCGACGGCCACGATGCCGGCGTCGCGGTGCGAATGAGCCGGAAGCCGGGAGCCGGAAGCTGGAAGCGGGGAGCTGGAAGCGGGGAGCCGGAAGCTGGCCTGGCCGCTACTGGCTCCCGGCTCCAAGCTCCCGGCTCCCCGCTCCCCGCTACTGGCTGTTGTACGCCTTCCACGCCTCGAAGTAGGTCGCCACGCCGTCCAGGAACCCGCCGAACTTCGGCTGCCAGCCGAGGAGCCGCACCGCCTTGCGCGAGTCCACATGTTGGTCGAGGGCGAGCGCCGCGGCGACCGGCCCGTACCCTTCCTCCGCCTCGGCGAGCGGCAGGAAGCGGATGTCGCCGGCGTAGCCCGCCGCCTTCGCCGCCGCCCGCGCCATCTCGCCGACCATCGAGCGCGAGCGGTCGGTCAGGTTGAACGCCTCGCCGCCCAGGCCGCTCTCGGCCAGCCTGACGTACGCCTCGGCGAGGTCCCAGACGTGGACCATCGCCCAGCGGTTCGTGCCGTCGCCCACGACGTCGAAGGGCATCGCGCCAGTCGCGCCCGCGAACCACATCCCCGTCATCCCGCCCTGCTTGCCATACACGCAGCCGGGGCGGAGCACCAGCCCCCTCACCTTCACGGCGCCGAGGACCAGCTGCTCGTGCGCGGGCCGCCAGGCCACCACCGGCACCGGGTCGAGCGGCGTCGTCTCGTCCACGAGCCTGCCGCCCGTGTTCCCGTACACCCACACGCCGCTCGTGTAGATGAAGGTCTTGGGCCGCGCGCCCTTGTCGGCGAGGGCGAGGAAAGTGTCGATGACCGTCCGGTCGGCCGCCGTCTTGCCGCCCGCGCCGTCGAAGGCGGTGTGGACGAGGAGGCCGCAGTCCTCCGCGGCCCTGGCGTAGGTCTCGGGCCTGGTCATGTCTCCGATCACTGGCGTGATCTCGTGCCGGAGCATATAGCCGGCGCGCTCGTGCTTCCGCAGCAGGCCGACGACCTCGTGGCCGGCCCGTCTCAGGCCGAGCGCGACGTTGAACCCTATGTAGCCGTTGAGGCCGGTGACGAAGGCGCGCATGGGGAGTCCTCTGGGGACGGCGGGGCCGCTACGCCGACGGGCGGCGCTGCTCTCTCACCCGCACCGTGGCTACGGCGCTCGCATTCACGGCCTTCGCGGTGATCTTCGCGATCCCGGGGGCTAGAGCGCGTATGCCGCCGTTCGCGTCGACCGCGACTACGTTGGAGTCGGTGCTGCGCCAGGTCACCGGGATGTCCGGCATCGGCGCGCCCCGCGGAGAGGTCACCTCGACCCGCAACTGGTCGGCGCCCCCGGGCTCCAGGGTCAGCGACAGGGGGGAGAGCACCAGCTTCGCGACCCGCGCCGGCACGACATCCACCGCGGAGACTGCGCTGAAGTCGCCCGAGGACACCGTGATGCGAACGGACCCCGGACAGACCGGGAGGACCTCGCCCGACTGCGTCACTCGCGCCACAGCGGGATCGCTGGATACCCACTCCAGGATGCGAGGTGTCCGGCTGACGCCGCCCTGGTCCTTGATCACGGCGCCCAGCTCGAGTCGCTCTCCCACGCAGATGACCGACCTACGGGGCTGAACTCCGAGTTCGACTATTCCGACGCGCGTCACGACGATGGCGGCTTCCGCCACGACCGCCCCCGAGGCCACGCGAACGCGCGCCGCACCCAACTGCAACGCTACCACCCCACCGTCGCCGTCCACCGCCACAACGCCCGGCTCGCTCGAGGTCCACGTGAACGGGCGGTCGGGCAGAACCCTCCCCGCCGCGTCCTCGGCGACCGCGACCAGCCGCGCGCTCACGCCGAGTGTGAGCGCCGCTTCGGCAACGAACAGGCGCAGAACCGCGACTTCGCCCGGGGCGGTGTCGTCGGCCGTGTCCGCCATCCACGCTCCTTTCGTCGGGGGCTGCCGCCCCTCTCGCCAAAGCTCCGGTGTCGGGCCTACGAGCGCCGGCGCCGGGGTCCGGCCGGCGCAGAGCGCGGCGCCGTTCCGGAAAATGGCCTCACTAACGTAGCTTCCACCGGCAATCGCGCTACCCCCCCCGGGAGGAATAGATGTACCAAGCGCTCCGCCATGCGGTCGTCGCCTTCGCCGTCCTTGCCGCCGCGGCCTGCGGCGGGCGGCGGGAGGAGTCCGCCACGCCGCCCCCGCCCCCGCCCGACTCGTTGCCGGTAGTGGTTCTCGAGACTGCGATGGGCCGGATCGTCCTCGAGCTGGACCACGCCCGCGCACCGCGCACGGTGGACAACATCCTGCGCCACCTCGCGGTCAACTTCTACGACGGGCTCATCTTCCACCGCGTGGCGGCGGGATTCGTCGTCCAGACGGGGATGGCGACACCCGACGGGATGGTGCGCACCTCGTCCGCGCCGCCCGTGGTCAACGAGGCGGACAACGGGCTCAAGAACCTGCGCGGCACCTTGGGCCTCGCCCGGTTCAACGACCCGCAGAGCGGCGGCGTCCAGTTCTTCATCAACCTGAAGGACAATCCGGAGCTGGACTTCAGGGCGAGGGCCGCGGGCGCGTGGGGCTACGCGGTCTTCGGGCGGGTGACGGAGGGGATGGAGGTCGTGGACCGCATCGGCCGGGCGCGCACCGGGACGGCGGCCGGGAACAGGGAGACGCCGCTCGAGCCGATCATCGTGAACCGGGCGTACGTCGTGCCGAGGGACTCGACCCGGCGCCCGACGCCGTAGCGCATGCGCGCCGCACGCCGCCGCTAGGCGGTGTCGCGATGGATCACGTGCACGCTGCGCTGGGCGGCGGGCAGCACCACGACGTCGAAGACGTTGACGTGCTCCGGCGCGTTCACCACGTAGGACACCACGTCGGCGACGTCGTCGGGCGAGAGCGGCCTGAAGCCCTTGTAGAGCGCCTTGACCCGGTCCTCGTCGCCGTGGAAGCGCACGGACGCGAACTCCGAATGAACGTGCCCGGGGTCCACGCTCGAGACGCGCACCGGCGTGCCGGCGAGATCCACGTTCATCCCTTCTGTGAGCGCCTTCACGGCGAACTTGCTGGCGTTGTAGACGTTGCCCATCGGGTAGACCTGGTGGCCCGCGATGCTGCCGATGTTGACGATGTGGCCGCGGTTGGCGGCCACCATGTGCGGGATCATCGCCCGGGAGACGTAGAGCAGGCCCTTGAGGTTGGTGTCGATCATCCGGTCCCAGTCGTCGTAGTCGCCCTCGTGGAGCTTGGAGAGCCCCGCGGCGAGACCGGCGTTGTTGAGGAGGATGTCCGGCACGAGGCCGTCCTTCACCAGCACCGCCACGGCGCGGTTCACCGCCTCGCGGTCCCGCACGTCCACCTCGGCCACCCTCACCGCCACGCCGTGTTCCTTGCCGATCTCGAGGGCCGCCTGCTCGAGACGCTCGAGCCGCCTCGCCCACAGGACGAGGTTCGCACCCTCGGCCGCGAGGCGGCGGGCGCAGGAGAGGCCGATCCCCGAGCTGGCCCCGGTGATGAGCGCGAGTTTGCCCTTGATGCGGTTCATGCGTCTCCCGGTGGACGAGGCCCGGCCCGAAAGATACCCGGCGCCGCCGGCCCGGAAACCCACCGCTCGTCAGCCGCGAGGGACCTCGCCAAGGTCCGCTGTTCAGCGCAGCGGCCTTCCCGCCCGCCGCGCGTGCGGCTCCGGCCGCTCGGTGGTAGCTTGTCCGCACGTCCGCTTCCCCGGTGGAACCGGCGGACCCGACACCACGGAGCGTCCGTGCGCACGCCGATCCTCGCAGCCACCTTCGTCACCGCGTCCCTGAGCCTCAGCGGCACCGCGTTCGCCCAGCAGCGCCCCGTCACCGCGACTGACTACTACCGCCTCGTCACTGTGGGGACGCCGGCGGTGACTGCCTCGGGGCGCTTCGTCGCGTTCACCGTGACGACCGTGCTCGAGGACCGGGACCGGCGGCACAGCGAGATCTGGATGGCCGCAACCGACGGCTCGGCGCCGCCCTACCGCTTCACGGCGCCGACGACCGAGGCCACCGGCCCGGTCTGGTCGCCCGATGGGTCGCTGCTCGCGTTCACCAGCCGGCGCGAGGCCCCGGGCGCGCGCGAAGGCAACATCCCGGGGCGCGACAGCGTCCCCGCGGCCGACACGAGCACGATCTGGTTCCTGCGCGCCGGCGCGATGGGCGGCGAAGCGTTCCGCATCCCCGGGGTGAACGGCTCACCGGTGTTCTCGCGCGACGGGCAGTGGATCGCCTACCTCTGGGCCGGCCCGATCGCCGACAGCGTGCGCA
>Ga0315284_10007200_pt1 | contig 15872 bp, 17 predicted proteins | sample YL17G09_16_MG_FD_203696 | JGI IMG/M metagenome (GOLD analysis project Ga0315284, IMG submission 203696) | Sediment microbial communities from Yellowstone Lake, YNP, Wyoming, USA - YL17G09_16 | ecosystem: Environmental > Aquatic > Freshwater > Lake > Sediment | place: USA: Wyoming | collected... | reverse complement strand
ACATGGTCGATACTGTATAGTGATATATAGAGATAAGTAGAAATATCTTATCCATTGTAATAAATATAGAGATTCAAGGCACTTGACAGAGCTAAATAATATTGGCTCTTAATTAGGTGAACTGCTGGAAAATCTATTTATAGATAATCAGCATCCTCTTAATGAGGTTCAGAGATCAAAATTATATAGAGAGATCTAGATAATAAGCACCTAACAATCTATTAAGATTGAAGATATGATCCGATTCTATGTAGCGATATATAGATTCAAGTAGAAATAACTTGAAAGTGAGTACTTATATAAGAGTACTTATATTAACATTGATGAAAGACAAACTGATTTGGGGAATGGAATTGCGTCCCGTAAACGAACACTATAAGTAGGTTTATATACTTCATAGTTAAAAAAGTCAACTTTTCTAAGAACTTCTTACAAAAATACGTTCTCTCCTCCCTGTACCAATTCAATATTTTGTGTATTATATAATTATATCTCAAATTTAATTACTATTAAAAATTATGGAGGTTTAATTTAATGAGTATACAAGATGGTCAATATAAAGGTGGTTGGAATAAGGGACTTACTAAAGAAACAGATGAAAGAGTAAAAAAATCAGGAGAGAAAGTATCTGCAGCCAGACAAAAGGTAAAGTATCCAGCTTGGAATAAAGGTTTAACTAAAGATACGGATGATAGAATGAAGGTATGTGCTGAAAACGCTAAAGCTAATAGAGTATATGAGTTAGGACTTATTCCTTGGAATAAAGGTCTAACTAAAGAAACTAATGAAACAGTAGCTTTAGTTGCTTCTAAAGTCAGTAAAACTAGGAAAGAAGGGTTTAAGTCTGGTAGACTTAAAGCTCCAGATGTTATAGGTAGGAGTCAAGGAAGGTCTGGATATAGATCAGATTTAGGACATTTTGTAAGAAGTAGTTGGGAAGCTAATTTTGCTAGATTAATGGTATTCTTAGGAGTAGAATATAGATACGAATATAAAGTATTTATATTTTCTGATGATGATACTTACAGACCTGACTTTTATTTACCCCACTTAAATAGTTGGGTAGAGATTAAAGGTCATTGGTTTGAGGAAGCTATTAAAAAAGTAGAGTTTTTCCATAGAGAGTACCCAGAAGAAAAGTTAGATATAATAGAGCGAACTCCATATATTAAATTACAAAGGAAGTTTGCTAAATATATCCCGAACTGGGAATTTTAACTTATAGTGTAAAAATTGGCGCAATTAAAACTTCATGAATTCGGTGGATATCTACTAATAATAGACAATACCGAACTTATACTAAAAGTATAAGTGTAGAGACTATAGTTTATAGGAGAGATTCTATAAGCAAGCATGGAGGTATAGATTATAATCTATATATGATATAGTACCGATATTTTATAGTGATATAAAGATTCAAGCAGAAATGACTTGAAAATACTCATTTGAGTATATTAACAATATATGGAAGACCTAATAGGTTTTAGCCTATTAGCCACAGCATGAAATTTTTTAGTGCTGTATAAACCTCGTGAACTCGGTGGATCTCCTAAAATATAGGACAATACCGAGCCAATAATTTCTTTTTAGATCTACTATTTCTACCCTCCTAAACACGTTTATTCACCGTTTTAAGCCATTCCTAAAAGATTTATATATAATTAACTAGAATTATAAGAGGCTTAAAACAGGTTATAGTTAACTTCCTCCTATAAGCTGTTTTTTGTATTTTTATTATCCCGTAAAAATATTTTTTGGCTTATAGGAGGTTTTTATCAAGAAAAAGTAAAATAGGAAGAGTTTATCCCAGATTTAGTTCGTAATATCTAATGTCGGTCACAGAAATAAAATATTATATCATTAATAACTAGTTTAATTAATAATGATTAATTCTTAATTAATATTAGAATAGTATTTTTTAGTAAAAACCAAATTGGGATATAACGTTATAAATAGTAGGTCTATAGGATTTTAAGAAATTAATGGTGTAACGACTAAAACATGTAGTAGTGATACTATATATGAGCCCGAGGCTATAGTTTAGCTATAGATGATCTAGTCTAATCTGTACTAATAGATAAAAGTACAGACTCAAGCAGAAATGACTTGAGAGTACTCACAGATAAGGAGTACATTAATAAGAGTGGGGCCGCCGGCCCAAACGCTGGCGTAGCTGTAGCTGATACAAGTAATTGGCTACATTAAATCGTGTGAACTACTGGAACATCTACATGAGTAGACAATCAGTATCCTTATATAAGGATCAACGACTAAAAGTTATGTAAGTGATTGCATAACTAAGCGCACGAATATACTTTAAGTATATATGATATAGTACTAGGCTATATAGTAATATATAGAGATGAGTAGAAATATCTCATCCGTTTACTTAGTAAACAGTAATAAAAATCGGGTGCTTTAACAAAAGCTGCATTAGCTGATGCGTTCGCACAAATTGAGCGTTGGAGACTTCCAGTCGCTTCAGTTCTAATGAGTGCCTATGGTACAAGAGATATCCGTTCGTGGGAATGGACTGTTTTGGATCAATTGGCTCTTCAAGAAATCCGTGAAACAGGTTACTTAGGTAATTTATGGGGCGCAGATTTTTACGTCAGTGATCAAGTAGCTTACGGTACAATGTACATAATGACTAGCCCGAAATTTTTAGCTTGGATGCCGTTTAGGCGTGATACCCAAGTTATACCCGCAATATTAATTACGGCTTCTATCAGAAATGGTAGTCGAAAACCCAATGAATTGCAAGGAAATCCTTATATAGGATAATTTGCAGCCAATCCTCGTAAAAGTGTATATTATTAGAGGTAGGTTCACAGACTAAAATTTATAAGAGAGATTTTATAAATAAATGTTGGGGTACCTAAAATTATTAGGTATATGACGTAGTCGGATCTTTGTAGTAATACAAAGTAGTTTATAGAAATATATACTTATTTAGTAACTAAATATAACAAAAATGAGACGATTAATAAAGGATAATTTAAGGTTATGCTAAAAGAACAACTAATAGAAGATCTAACTAATAATTTAAATCAAAAACAAATAGCTTCTAAATACTCTTGTAATTTAACTACTATACAGAGATATTTACGTAAATACGGTTTAGCTAAAGAGAAGAGAATACCTTTTACTAAGGATCAATTAGAATATGAACTCTTCACTTTAGGATTAACCGTAGAACAAATAGCTGCTAAATATGGATATGGTGACGGTACTATCCATAAAGATCTAAGAGCCGCTAGTATATATCTAAAACACGATGTTTCATATATGACTAAAGAACTTTTAGAATATGAAATGTTAGAGATGGGACTTAGTATAGGTCAGTTAGCTATTAAGTATAATAGTTGTTATGATACTATAACTGCTAAAATTAAAGAGTTCGGTATAGTAAGAAGTAGATCAGTTATAGCTAATAAATCTCATAAAGCTAGATTACTAACACTAAAACAAGTAGAGTTTACACCTATACAAAGATCAGTAATAATAGGTAGTATATTAGGAGACGGCTGTATTCGTAAATTAAAAAAGGGTACAAACTACTACTTAACATGCGGTCAGTGTAAAGAACGAAAAGCTTATTTAGAGTGGAAGGCTGAAACATTAGAACCTTTTTCTCTAAAGATAACTGAAATGACCGATGGTAATTTTATGTTTGATACTATTTGTTATGAGAAATTTAAAGAGTTTTCGGATTTATTTAAAGTTGGAGATATAAAGATAATTCCCGTTAATATAATAGATTATTTAGATCCCTTAACAGTAGCTGTATGGTATCAAGATGATGGTCACACAACAAAGTGGTACAGCGATTTATGTACTCAAGGCTTTACAAAAGAGGATAACGAAATCTTAATACAAGCTTTAAAGAATAAATACGATATTATACCTACAATAAGGTGGTCAAAAGGAAAATACGTACTTCAACCTTATTTACATTTTTCTTTTGAAGAACATAGAAAACTTCACAAATTAGTAGATCCTTTATTTCATAGTTGTTTCGAGTATAAGAAAATTATTCTTAGGTCGCTTATATCAGTAATGGTATAATGATAACTATGTGAATTGCAAGAAAGCTAAGGTATTAATTTATTATGCCAACTTGCAGCCAATATTATATTTTATATATAATAGGGTTCAGAGACTAACATTTATAAATTATTATAAATAAGTGCATAGTATCTTTATCAAATAAAGATAGTGACATAGTCCGGAGCTTATCGAAAGATAAGAAGATAAGTAGAAATATCTTATCCAGTCTATATAATATAGATTAGTAACAATATCGCCGGATAATTTATGGCTAGGCTTCGTAGGCTACGAACTGTTAGGCATGTCAGTGTTCAACAGCCGTGGCGTGACAAGGTTGACGTTTACCGTTTAGTTGTAACTAAACCAAATGGGATAGGGGGTATTTTACCCCCTATTTCCATTATAAGGGAAATTATCAAAAATAATTCGTATATATAATCATAAGTTGTAGGTGTTAGAATTTTCACTTAAACACTTGATTAAAGTTTTGCCGTATCCTAAACATCTACAACTATTTAATATATTAGTTAATTTAGCCCTAAATATACTTCTCCCCCTCTCCTTATATATCCATATTTAGGGCTATTTTTCTGCCCATTTCTCCAATTTTCTCTCCCAATTGCAAATTGTGGAGATTTGTGTATATATAATTAGTAGAGTAAAATATTTGATTAATTTTTAGAAAAAGGAGATAATTAAGTTTATGGAAAAGCAAGTAAAAGAAGCAGTTAAAGAAGTTTATGTATTCGGTAACATATCTGATCAAGATATAGTATTTCCTGACCTAATAGTGGGACCTAATAACACAGGCCCAGCGTTTAAGATACTACCAGGCGAAGTAGTAGATTTAGAGGAATTCTTTACAGTACAGAGACTAAAAAGGGCTAGATCTATCTCTATAGCAAAAGAGAAGGGCTATATAAGGGCTTGTGAATCAGGCGAAAAGATAGCAGTTAATAAGAGAATAATGTCTTCCGGTTTAGCCCCATTAAATGAATTTGATCTAACTCTAGCAGAAGAATTAGATAAAGAAGAAGTTGAGATGCAAAAAATGAAAGCAGGATCTGTAGATACTCTAGGCGCAAGAGCTCGAGCAGAGTTAGCAAGACAACGTCAAAATGTGTAAGGAGGATTAGTATATATGGAAGATATTTCATTAAAAACTATAAAAAATATATACAAAGTTACTTTAGAGTTTGCAGCTAAATTGCAAGAAATATTAGAATTAGATTTAGTTGAAAAAGAGGTAGAAGTTAAAGAAGAAACAGAATCTTCTATTATAGAAGAAAAAGAGGGATGGGCTTGGCCCCCTAAACTAAGGAAAGCTCATTATTTTGTATCTAAAGTAGGTGAAGATACTGGTAAATCTTTATGCGGAGACCATGAATACGAAGCATCTAATCTAGTTAGGGTAGAATTTGAAGATGAATCTAACTGTATTAAATGCTCTCAAACTTTAGCTAAAAGAGAAGAGAAATCAAAATTAGTAGACCATTTAACAGCTCCTATAAAAGAATCTAAAGTCGAAGGTAAAGTTATTAAAGATTCTCCTGGAATAGTTAGAGGGGGTCCCCTAAGTGAATCTGGGCAGCCTTCTTTAACAGATAAAAGTAACCTAGAAGATAGACCCAGAATAAAACCAGAAGACGCCCCTAGTGATTGGGTATCTAGTATGAAGGATATACCTAGTGAGGGAAGAGAAACTGATTTTTTTAAATGGTGTAAAGCTACTAATAACGGTAAGAAACCATCTATAGATAATCGTATATTAAAAAATCTAGAAGAGATTAATCAAAAATTATCTAATGTGAATTCCCGAAGTACTTTTGAAAAAGAAGAAGAGGAACGTAACCAAGACCCAGAAACCCGTAGCATGTTTCAATGGGATTGAGGGGGATTAATTATATGGTAACAGAAGATCCTAAATTTCAAACACTCCCTTCCAATAAAAAGGAAGATTATAGAACCAAGTCAGAAGATGTTGAAGTAGGAAGAGATTATAAAACACTTAAATTAGTAGCCGAAATAGACAGTAAAATCGAACAATTATCTTATATTTTAGCTCCTATTTTAAGAGACACAGATAAACAATCTAATGATGTAACCAGTGTTAGTACTCGATTAGGTAGAGAATTAGAGATAGCGGCATACAAATTAACTAGTTTATTAAACAGGATAGAATTATGAAAATAATACCTAATGTTAGGGCTACTGTTTATATATCAGACCTAAGTTTAAGAGTAGGAGAGAATCCAGTTCTTATAGAGCCCGGTAGAGTAGTTAGCTCTATTAATTTGTTAGATGCAGTAGCTCAAGGTTTAGTTAAGATAGAAGTTGCAGATAATGAGAAAAACGTACCAGGCTTAACAGAATTTTTAGAAAAGGTAGATGAGGTAACTGCTAAAAGTTTAGGTATTATATTATCAGAGAAAATTACTGAGGATATAAGAAAGAAAAGAGTTACTAGTGATTCTCCTGTTAGACCTGTATTATTTTTAAAGGTATAAATGAGATTAGGTATAATTGCCCCATTAGTATTTGGTAGTTCTGGATTTGCTAGAGCTGGTAGACAAATAATGTTTAACTTAGCAGACTCAGGAGTAGAGCTACAACTATACGGTATACCAAAACTTAGTTATGACGGTATAATCTCAAGAGAAGAATTCAATAGATTAAGTGAGTTTACTATATTCGATACTCTACCTGATATCTGGTTTAATTTAGCACCTCAATGTATGTTCTCTTACAATGAATCTCATAAGGGATATAAGATTGGGATGTCAATGTTTGAGACACTTTACAACCCACCTTCTTTTATACAACAATGTACCAAATGTGACGAGATATGGGTACCTTCCGAATTTAACTTTACTACTTTCAATGAATCAAGTAAAGTTCCTAAAGAAAAATTAGCTTATATGCCTTTAGGAGTTGAAACTGATTTATACTCACCTAGACCATCTAAATATAAAATAACAGATAGTTTTAATACAGGATACGATTTTGTTTATGGTATTATATGTGGATATTCTGCTAGAAAGGGAGTAGATCTAGTTTTAACAGCCCATCACGAATTATTTACGGAGAGTAGTAGAGTAGCTTTATTTATAAAAGGAGATAGTTACGGTGCTAAATTATTCCCAAAAGATATGGCTACTATATATAGTGGAGAATCCTTAATTAACGATATAAAGATACATAAAGAGATTAGGGCTAAAACTTATAAAAACAAACCTATAATATTATATAGTTTCCAATCCTACCCAGATGATATGATACCGGAGATACTTTTATCATTAGATGCATTTGTATTCCCTAGCAGGGGAGAAGGATTTGGATTACCCCCTATGGAAGCAATGAGCTGCGAATTACCTGTAGTAGCTACATCCGGTACAAGTATGGAAGAGTTTATGTTACCAGATATCTCTTACCCAGTAAAATCTAACGGCTGGAAACCAGATCCTAGATGTGATTGGATAACTAATCAATACAAAGATAATTTATTTGCAGATCCAGATTATATATCTTATAGAGATGCTGTATGGGATATATATAGTGATAGAGAGACTGCTAAAAATAAAGGAATTAGAGCTAGACAATTTGTAATAGAAAATTACGATTATAAGGTAATTACTTTAAGAATGAAAAATAGGTTAAAGGAAATAATGAATGGAAAGTTAAGTGCCGAAAGTTTCTGGCCACATAAATATGTATAGAATTAATATAAGAGGCTTAAAACCAATCCTAGAGCGTTTTAACCGTATTATAGAAGAAGGTTTATTCATGAATATATACAATACATCAAGAACAGCTTCTCGAGTAGGAATACCAGATTTAGGATTGAGATTGGAACCGGGAGATTTTGTAACTATAGCGGGAAATCAATTATCTCCAGACCTACAAAAAGCCCTAAACGCTGGATTAGTAGCTATTAAATATACAGAGAACGAGCAGAATATTAAGAATGATATTAATAAAACTAACAAAATTATCACTAAAGCTATAAGAGAATCTAGTCATACTAATAGTAATACTAAGATAGTTTTACCAATACTAGATTTAGGTAATGTTGGTAATGTTAGAATGGCGATATTTGTAAAATTATGAAACTAATTATATTAACAATTTTGATTGTACTTGTTAGTGGTATAATATCGGGGACCATAACTTGGAAAATATTGGAGAGGAGAAAATTATGAAATTGGGGATTTATTCACCTTTTACATTCGGTTCTATGTCTGGTAGAACTAAAGTAAGTAGGACTTTAGCGTTAGAATTAAATAAATTAGATATAGATGTAAGATTATTAGATACCAAAATAATGAGTTATGATGGGATTTTACCAAAATCAGATTATGATTTATTAATAGATTTCACTAAAAAAGATTTTACACCAGATATCGTACTTAGTTTATCACCTTATAAATCTAGTTTTGATTGTAAACATATAGGTATGTTTCTAGATATATATAATAGTGTTCCAGATACTCTAGATTTTGATAATTTAGATGAAGTATGGATCCCTTCTAAAAACGCTTACGATATTATACTTAAATCTAAAAAAGTTACTAAGAAAAAACTATATTATATACCTTTTGGAGTAGATACTAATACATTTAAACCAGATAAAAGAACTATAAGCATTAGCGATGAACTAAAAACTAAATTTGATTTTGTTTATGGATTTATGGGTGATTATACTATGAGAAAAGGTATAGATATAGTATTACAATCACATTATGAGATGTTTAATAAGGATAGTAATGTAGCTTTATTTATAAAAGGAGACTTATTTGGTGCTAAATATATACTAAAAGATACGCAAGCTATAGAATCTAAATCAGATAATAAAGATTTTCCAACAGTTGTTTATAGTTTTAATAGCTTCAAAGATACAGAATTAGCCGCTATATATAGAGCATTAGATCTATTTGTATTCCCTAGTAGAGGAGAATGGTTTGGATTATCTCCTTTAGAAGCTATGAGCTCAGAAATACCTACTATAATTACTAGTACTTCTGCTATGAAAGATTTTACAGGTAATACATTATCTATAGAACCTATAGAGCAAAAATCTATACCTACTTTAGAATCTTTGGATGAGAAATATAAAGGCGTATTATTTGATGAACCAAACAGAGAACAATATAAGAAGTTAGTATTAGATGTCTATAATAAGAAAATAGATACTAAACCTATTACTAATAAAGCTAGAGATTTTGTAATTAATAACTATAGTTATAGCGTAGTATATAGTAATATGAAGGACAGATTAACAACAGTATTAGGAAGCTAATATGAAATTTTTATATATTTCTGAAAGTATTCATCCAGTTTTAGGTGGAGCTAGTAAGTGTATATATACCTTATTTAGCAATTTGGTAGATAAAGGTCATATATGTTATACTATTGGACCTAATAATACAGAAAACACTTTTACACTTAACAATATAACAGTTATACATACTAGTAATGTCTGCGATAAATTAGAAAGTTTTCTAGTAAAAGAGAAACCGGATATAGTTATAACTCAATTACATGGAGCTGATAGATTAAGTAAGATAGTTTATAGTCATAATATACCCCTAATACTAAGAATACCGTCTTTTGAATTTGTTTGTATAAACTCTAGTAAGATGAGTACTTGTGATCAAATATGTTTACAAGGTAAACCTTGTACTACTAAAGGTAGTTACTACCCATTATTTAAGAAATCTATAGTTACAGGTTGCAGTGATTTTGTTAGTAATATAGTAAGAGCTGTATATAATATACCTTGTACTACTATATACCCTTTTATAGACCCTAAAGAACATTTAGTAGATACTATAGGTAATTGTATAACAATGATACAAGGTACCAATCAAAAAGGAGTTAACTTATTTTTAGATATAGCTAAACAATTACCAGAATATAATTACCTTATAGTAGGTCAATTAGATGTAAAAGTGTTACCTAAAAATGTAGAACATATACCACCTACAGAAGATATGAAACAGGTATGGGAAAAAACTAAAGTATTAGTTATACCTACTCTAATACAAGAAGCTTTTGGTAGAGTAGCTGTAGAAGCATCTTTAAACGGTATACCAGTAATAGCATCAGATAAAGGCGGTTTACCAGAAGCCGTCTGCTCCCCGTTTTGTTACCCACCAAATAATATAGATAAATGGATAACTGAAATTAAGAATTTAATGGAAGATAGTGTTTACTATAATATCCGATCTATCCAAGCTAAAGAATACTCAGAAAAATTTAATATAGAAGATCAAGTTTCTAGGTTTTTACAACTAGCATATAAATCTAAATATCCAGATTTACCAATAGTTGATAATAACCTAAAAATTAGTGTATTAACTTCTGCTTATAACTCTGGAGAATTCTTAGAAAAATACTTTGAAAATATGAGATCTCAAATATATACTAATTTTGAGATAATATTAACACTAAATGATCCTACCCCAGAAGAAGAAACAATAGTAGAAAAATATTCTAAATACTTTGATATAACCGTATTAAGAGTACCTTTAGAACCCGTCACAGATACTTATAATAGGATTTATCCATTAGCTAAAGGCGATATTATATTGGTAGCATCTGTAGATGATTTATTACGAGAGGATGCTTTTGGGAGATATGTGTATATATATAGTAACAGAAAAGATATAGATGTAGTATATGGAGATCATATAAGAGTAGATAAGGATGGAAAATTTGTAGCTACTGGACCTAAATCCGATTTTGATTTTAATACATTAAAAAGATTATTTTATTTAGGACCACATGTAGTTATAAGAAAAAGAATTATAGATAATGGGGAATTACAGGATATAAATTTTTTAAGAGCATCTGATTATGAGTATTATCTAAGATTAGCTAAAAAAGGTTATAAATTTCTAAGAATACCTATAGAGTTATCCACATACGTAGAACATCCAGATGCAATAACATATTTGTATAGAGAAGAACAAGCAGAAACAACAAGAAGGATACAAGAACTTTATGCTTAGTTGTATTATATTAGCTGGTGGATTAGGTACAAGATTACAAATCGTTTCTAAAGACTTACCTAAATGTATGGTTAATATAGGAGGTCACCCATTTTTACATTGGCTATTAACTGCTTTATATATACAAGAAGTCGATAACGTTGTTTTAGCTTTAGGATACAAGCCCAAAAATATTATAGATTATTGTAATAAGTTTAATAATGTAGATTTTTCTTTTGACTTTAATTACAATATAGAAGAAGAGTTACTAGGTACTGGAGGCGCAATAAGAAATAATATTTGTGAAGTAATTGGAGATACTGTTTTAATATTAAATGGAGATTCTTTTTGTAGATTTAATATTCAAAAATTATTAGATATTCATTTATCTAGTAATGCTAAAGCTACTATACTACTAACAAAGTTAAAGGATACTAGTGAATATGGTAATGTATCTATAACTAAAGATGGTAAAGTAATAGAATTTGTAGAGAAAACCGGAGAAAAAGCTCCCGGTTTAGTTAATGTCGGTGTATATATACTAAATAATCCAGGAATACTAGATTATATTCCAGAAGGTATAGTATCACTAGAAAGAGAAGTGTTTCCTAAATTAGCCAAAGAGGGGAGTTTATATACAATAACGACTAAAGATCCTCTATTTGACATAGGCACTCCAGAAAGATGTAATGTAGCTAATAAATTTTTTATGAAATTTGGTGGAGATAATGATTTTTCAGAATACATTCGAAAAAATCTTTTATGACGCTTTACGAATAAGATTGGTTGAGGAAAAAATAATAGAACTATTCCCCGATGATAAGATCCAATCACCTGTACACCTTTCTATAGGTCAAGAACCAATAGCTGTTGGTATATGTAACAACCTCAAACAAGAAGATTACTTATTCAGTACTTATAGATCTCACGCCTATTACTTAGCTAAAGGTGGAGATCTAAAAACAATGTTTGCAGAACTCTATGGAAAATCTACTGGTAATTGTTGCGGTAAAGCCGGATCTATGCATCTTACAGCCCCAGAAGTAAATTTAATGGGTACAAGTGCGTTAGTATCTAGTACTATACCTCACGCAGTAGGTGCAGCTTTAGCAGCTAAATTACTTAATAAAGAACATATAATAGTTACAGTATTTGGTGATGGAGCTACTGAAGAAGGTGTATATCACGAATCTCTAAACTTTGCAGGATTACATCAGTTACCTATATTATTTATATGCGAAGATAATGGATTGGCTTCCTATACTAAAAAAGATAAAAGACAGGATTATAGTTTAATAGAACAAGCTAGTTTGTATAGTATAACTACTTGGGAATTATATGAAGGATATGATTTAGGCAAAGTAGATATAATAGCAAGATTAGCTATAGAAGCTGTAAGAAGTAATAGAAAACCACATTTTATATGGTTTAATACCTATAGATATAAAGAACATGTTGGTATAAGTGAGGATCATAATTTGCCTATAAGAGATACAACAGAATACAATTTATGGAAAAGTCATGATCCACTTATCCAAAATACTGAATTAATAAATAAGTTTAGTAGTATTATAAAGGAAGAAATAGAAGAAGCTGTTGAATTTGCCGAAAATAGTCCTTACCCAAAATTATATGACCTATATATGGGGGTGATATAGATGGAAATGTCATATAGAGAAGCGTTATATCAAGTAATGAATAACTCATTAACAGATCCCAGAACTATAATTGTGGGGCAAGGCGTGTCAGATCCTAAAGGTATATTCGGAACTACATTAGGATTAGTAGACAAATATCCAGATAGGGTAATAGACGTACCTCTAGCAGAAGAGGGAATAACTGGTATATGTATAGGCGCTGCTTTAAATGGGCTATATCCTATAAATACACATATGAGAGCTGATTTCTCTTTAGTTGCAGCTAATCAAATAATAAATCTAGCAGCTAAATATAGATATATGTTTAACAGTAATTTTGAATTACCCATGATGATAAGGATGGTTATAGGTAGAAGTTGGGGACAAGGCGCTCAACATTCTCAAAGTCCTCAATCTATATTCTCCCATATACCAGGATTAACAGTAGTTATGCCAGCTAGCTCCCAATCTATATTAGATTGGTATACTTGGGCTTTACATTATAATAATCCTATAATATTTATAGAACATAGATTATTATATGATATAAAATTCTTAGTAGGAGAAATAAACCCATATCCTTTAAATACTACTATAGTAAGAGAAGGAAAGGATATAACAATAATAGCTACAAGTATTATGGTACTAGAAGCAATAAGAGCAGCTAAATATTTAGAACAATACGGTATAGATTGTGAAATAATAGACCTTAATTGTATATCTCATCCAGGATGGGGAGACGTATTAAATAGCTTATCTAAAACAGGTAAATTATTAGTAGCTGATACAAGTTGGTTACCTTTTGGAGTAGCTGCCGAAGTAAGTAGAATTGTATGTGAAGTTAATCCATTTTTACTAAAAGCACCTATAGTAAGTTTAGGTATGAAATTCACTACATGCCCTACAGCGAAAGCTTTAGAAGATATATTTTACCCTAACCAAAGAGATTTAGTAAAAGCTATAATTAAACTAGTAACTGGTAAGAATATGCATAGTATACCTTTACCAGATGAAACAAGTATGGCAGACCTATATAAGAAATTTAAAGGACCATTTTAACCTATAAAAGCTTTATAAGAGGCTTAAAACCAAAGCTAGTAACTTTTAACCGTATTTTAGAGGAGTAATTTATGAAAGTTCTTATTACAGGGATAACGGGAATGGTGGGCAGTCATCTAGCGGATTATATATTAGAAAATCATCCGGGTACAGAAGTACACGGTATAGCTAGATGGCGATCACCTTTAGATAACATACAACATATAAAAAACAAGATCAAAATTCATTTAGGGGATATTAAAGATCTTAACTCATTAATAGTAATATTAAAAGAGGTAAAACCAGACCTAATATTCCATTTAGCAGCACAATCTTATGTACAAGTAAGTTTTAAGATGCCAGCAGAAACATTAGATACTAATATTATAGGCACTACTAACTTACTTGATGCTATAAGGATAGTAGGTATAAATCCTAGAATACATATATGTTCTAGTTCAGAAGTATACGGCCAAGTAACTAAGGATGAAATACCTATAAAAGAAACTAATCCATTTAGACCAGCTTCACCTTATGCAGTATCTAAAGTAGGTGAAGATATGATATCTCTCCAATATTATTTATCATATAAAATGGAAATAGTTAGAACTAGAATGTTTACCCATACTGGTCCAAGGAGAGGAGATGTATTTGCGGAATCTGCTTTTGCTAAACAAATAGCACTTATAGAAGCAGGTATATTAAAGAATTCCATGAAAGTAGGTAACTTAAATAGCGTTAGAACATTTCAAGATGTAAGGGATGCAGTAAAAGCTTACTGGCTACTATTAGAAAAATGTCCAGCTGGTGAGGTATATAATATAGGCGGAAACACTACAACTACTATAGGAGAAATGTTAGGATTATTAATATCTATGACGGATAGAGTTATAAGTTACGAAGTAGATCCCAGTTTATTGAGACCATCAGATGTAACATTACAAATCCCAGATGTTAGTAAGTTTAAGTTAGCTACAAATTGGGAACCAGAAATTCCACTAGAGACGACTTTAGTGGACTTACTTGACTACCATAGGGGTAGGATAAGTAAAGGTATATATTAATTCTAAGAAATTAGGAAGGAGAACTTTATGAGAGTCGGAATTCAATCAGGACGTTGCGGCGAGGGGAAGGACATGTTACTACAGTTTGCAAACCTTTGTAGAGACCGAGAGTTTGAGGACGGTTATGTAAGAGCTCCTGAGATAGGTGTAACTACAGAGAACCAACTTAAAGATGAAATGGCAAAGATCAAAAATAGGACAATACAGTTTCAAAACGGATATTATATAGGTACTTGTTTTAAGAATAGAAGTTCGAGATTACATAAAGTAGGTAATAGATTCTTAAAAGTAGGAGAGCGTATCGATCAGAGAGAAGATCGTAAGAATCTATCTTACCAAAACAAGGACAAAGAGGATGAGGAGGAATAGATTATAATGATTATATCTAGAACCCCTTATCGGATGTCTTTCTTCGGCGGAGGAACTGATTATCCAGCTTGGTATCTAGAAAACGGGGGCGCAGTATTATCCACTACTATTGATAAATATTGCTATATTACATGTAGATATTTACCCCATTTCTTTACTCATAAACATACTATAGTATGGTCACATATAGAATCTACACAATCTATATCAGAGATATTACATCCGGCTGTCAAAGCCGGATTACAATATCTAGAGTTTGATGATAGTAAAGGTATAGAGTTACATCATTTAGGTGATCTACCCGCTAGAACAGGTACCGGATCTAGTTCCTCATTTTCAGTAGGATTAATCAACGCTTTAACTAGATTAAAAGGAAAATATATCTCTAAACCGGAGTTATCTAAAAAAGCCTTATACTTAGAACAAGAAATATTAAAGGAAAGTGTTGGTAGCCAAGACCAAGTAGCTGCCGCTTATGGCGGATTTAATTTAATAGAGTTCAAATTAGGTGGTGAAATAAAAATTACAACAGTAGCCGTACTAGATTGTAATATAGTAAAAGAATTACAAGAGAATATAATGATGTTTTATATAAGTGCTGGTAGATTTGCCCCTGCGATAGCTTCTGATATAATATCTAATGTAACTAAAACTAGTAGTAGTTTACATGATATGACTCAACTAGTATATGAGGCTAATAGTTTACTAAGAAATAGTGATTTAGA